>ERZ889217.116-NODE-116-length-50155-cov-11.399381_pt1 | contig 50155 bp, 58 predicted proteins | sample MGYA00521098_ERZ889217 | MGnify/ENA primary metagenome ERZ889217 (study PRJEB32303, sample SAMEA104408613) | aquatic metagenome | biome: Brackish water; feature: Pelagic; material: water | place: Baltic Sea | collected 2014-06-10T22:04:00 | depth 2,362 m ... | reverse complement strand
ACTCATAATTTGGTCGTCGTCGGTTCGAGCCCGACCCGCCCCACGAAGCAAGGTAACGTGCACTATTTGTGCACTGCACTACCCCAGAAACAGGGGTTTAGTAGTGCGTCACTATCCGAGTTGTTTGGATGTTTCTTCGTAAACTTAGGTAAGTCACGTTAGTCCCAATCCTCGTCGCCGAACTCATAAGGTTGGGGGTTCGAATCCCTCCGGGCGTGCCATCTACTTGATGACGGGAATGTTCGCACCGATACTGGCAAATTCCCCGACCCCACCGATGGTGATTTGGGACGTGAGTTGCAGGGTTGACCCATTCACATGGGTTCCGACCATTTACGCACTATCCACCCTTGATTGAAGGCCGTCTAGGGGGGGGTGCTGCCAGATGGTGGAGAATGGCTATATGACATCTGCGAATCAATCACGCCTCTTTTCAGCCTGGCCGTGGATTGTGGTGGGGGTAACTTTCTTGGCGCTGATTGGAGCGGCTGCTTTTCGCTCAACGGTTTCCCTACTTTTTGAGCCGATGGAAAGTGAGTTCGGTTGGGATCGAACGATTGTTTCGATTGCGATCGGAGTAAATTTGTTGTTCTACGGTTTGACGGCGCCGTTTGCCGCCACACTGATGGACCGTTTTTCCATACGGCGGGTCGCCACCTTTGCCCTGGGGCTCGTGGCAGTTGGGTCGGGTCTTGCTGTTGCTTTCCCCACCCCGTTGGGACTCATTCTTACGTGGGGAGTGCTCGTGGGGTTTGCCACAGGTTGCCTTGCTTTGGTGTTTGGCTCCATCGTCGCTGGGCGTTGGTTTCACAAGCATCGGGGGTTGGTCACAGGTGTTTTTTCGGCTGCTTATGCGACCGGTTCACTGATTTTTCTCCCTCTCTTGAGTTTTGTTCTGACTGCCAACGGCTGGCGGACAACCGCATTTACGGTCGCGGTCCTCGCTCTCGGGATAATGGCGGTCTTTGGGTTTCTATTCCGGAACAGCCCGTCTGAAGTCGGGTTGCGCCCTTTTGGCCTACCGGCTTCCTCAAAGGTAAACGACTCCACGGGGCCGCTAACTGTTCGGGCAAATCTCGGTTTGCTTGTTGAGGTTGTAAAAACAAGGCCATTCTTGGTCCTTGCTGGCACTTTTTTCATTTGTGGGTGGACCACAAACGGCCTTATCGGTTCACATTTCATACCCGCAACTCATGACCATGGAATGCCCGTAACCACAGCGGCGGGGCTCCTGGCCTTAATTGGGGTCTTTGATTTTGTTGGGACAATCCTTTCGGGATGGTTGTCTGACCGGTTCAATCCCGTAGTACTTCTTGCGATCTACTATGGACTCAGAGGGGTTGCACTTTTCACCGTCCCCTTTCTCCTCGGGCCAACAGTGGAGCCACCGATGTTTTTTTTCGTGGTTTTCTACGGTCTGGACTGGATTGCAACAGTTCCGCCGACCATTGAGCTATGCCGTCGATATTTCGGTCTTGAGCGATCGGGGGTGGTATTTGGCTGGGTATTCGCGTCGCACATGGTCGGCGCTGGAGTCGCGTCTGTTTTTGCAGGCTTTATCAGAGACATGCAGGGGACGTATTTGATTGCATGGATAACCGCAGCGATTTTATGTTTGGTTGCAACAGTCGCTGTTTGGACCCTGAGAAGGGATCCTGAGGCAGTCAAGTCGCCCGCCTAATTTGGTCCTCGACATCAACAATCAGCCCCTCAAGGCATTGGCTTGCTCCGGCCGCGCTATGTCGGCAAGAGGTGGTGTGGCTGTCGAGCTGTTTATTGGGGCTCGTTGCAACGGCGATGATGTCAGTCTTGATGTCAGGTCGAGGGTCGTATTGTGGGGTACTTTGCGGGACTTGCTGGCAGTTAAATTCTTGGGTAGTTTCGCTGAAAACCAGTGAGTGAGTGAGTGCCGAAAGAACCACGGATTCAGAATGTTAAATTCGTGAAACCAAACAATTTTTCCTAATTAAACACATCTGTGGGCAGATCTAAGACTTCATCCATTACCCCTGATGGTTGAACTTTGTCGTATTGCATCTCTATTTGACTAAAGACTCTTTTTCCTGATTCTGAGGTGACTGGTTTCAATAATCGAATCTCAACTGCTGAAATCACGTCACTTCCCTCAGCACAACTTGGTTCGCAATCGTTAGAAATTGAGACACCCGATCCGGTGGCTTGAGTGTTAGTCCAAATGGACCAAGTAATTTGATTAAGAATTTGGCCTGCATCAGCACAGTAAAGGACTAATTCGACTGGTTTTTCTTCGAATGACACACAATTGACTACATATATGTCTTGATTTTGGGCCCCTGCCACGGGTGGATCAGCTTGAATACAGCCTGCGAGCACCAAACTAAGGGCAATGACTGGGATAAGTCGCTTTAGCACAGATTGAGGCTAGCGCCTAGTAACCCGACCCCCGATGTCGGGCGTGCCGTGACTATTGCGTAAATTGGTGTTTCGCGTCTCAAGTGAAAAAAGGGTTTTCCCCCCACACATTTGATCGTCAACTTTCAGCAAGATCGAAAGAAAAAAAGAAGCAAAGAGAAACTGGAGTAATTGCGTGCCTACGATTCAACAACTCGTACGCAAGGGTCGCCAAGAAAAATTGGCGAAAAGTAAAACACCAGCGCTTAAAGGTTCACCTCAGCGCCGTGGTGTTTGTACACGCGTTTACACAACAACTCCAAAAAAACCAAACTCTGCATTAAGAAAAGTTGCACGTGTTCGTTTATCTTCCGGTATGGAAGTAACTGCCTATATTCCAGGTGTTGGACATAACTTGCAAGAACATTCAATTGTTTTAGTTCGCGGTGGACGTGTTAAAGATTTGCCAGGTGTTCGTTACAAAATTATTCGTGGATCTCTTGATACACAAGGTGTGAAAGATCGCAAGCAAGCAAGAAGCCGATATGGCGCTAAGAAAGAGAAAAGCTAATGCCACGTAAAGGTCCAGCGCTAAAGCGCCCACTAGTTTCAGATCCAGTTTATTCTTCACCATTAATTACCCAATTAGTTAATAAGATTTTATCTCGCGGTAAAAAATCAACCGCCGAATCAATTGTTTATGGTGCATTAAATGGCACAAAAGATAAAAGCGGCACAGATCCAATTATTACTTTGAAAAAAGCTTTAGAAAATATTAAACCAACTGTGGAAGTAAAATCACGTCGTGTTGGTGGTGCGACTTACCAAGTTCCAGTTGAAGTTAAACCTGCCAGAGCAACAGCATTAGCACTTCGTTGGTTAGTTGATTTTTCAAGAGTGCGCAGAGAAAAATCAATGACTGAAAGATTAATGAATGAAATTTTAGATGCATCAAACGGCTTAGGTGCATCAGTTAAAAAACGCGAAGATACTCACAAGATGGCTGAAGCAAATAAAGCATTTGCTCACTATCGCTGGTAAGAAAAGGAAAAGGAAACAGTGTCAACTGGTACTCAGCTCGATTTAGCTAAGGTGCGAAATATTGGCATCATGGCTCATATTGATGCGGGCAAAACCACAACTACTGAACGAATTCTTTTCTACACAGGTGTTAATTACAAAATTGGTGAAGTTCATGATGGTGCTGCAACTATGGATTGGATGCCACAAGAACAAGAACGCGGTATCACTATTACTTCTGCTGCCACAACTTGTACTTGGGATGATCATTTAATTAACATCATTGATACTCCAGGCCACGTAGATTTCACAGTTGAAGTAGAACGTTCTCTAAGAGTTCTTGACGGTGCAGTTGCAGTATTTGACGGTGTTGCAGGAGTTGAACCACAATCAGAAACAGTTTGGCGCCAAGCAGATCGTTACAAAGTTCCTCGTATTGCTTTTATTAACAAACTAGATAGAACCGGTGCTGTTTATACCCGTACTTATGACATGTTGATTGACAGATTGCATGCTCCAGTTGTGTTGTTACAGCTACCAATTGGTACCGAAGGTGAATTTGCAGGAATCGTAGATTTGATAGACATGAAAGCTTATGTTTGGGACTTAGAAGCAAATAAAGGTGACGAATTTAGAACTGAAGAAATTCCAGCAAACATGTTAGAAGAAGCAAAAGCTAAGCGTTCTGAAATGATTGAAAAACTTGCTGATGTTGATGATTCAATTATGGAATTGTTCATGGAAGAAAAAGAACCTTCCAGAGAACAAATCATTGCTGCGATTCGTAAAGGCACAGTTAACTTCTCAGTTGTTCCAGTAATTATGGGCTCTGCATTTAAAAACAAAGGTGTACAACAAATGTTGGACGCAGTTGTTAGATACCTACCAAGTCCTCTAGAAGTTGGTGCAATCAAAGGTTTCAAACAAGGAGATCCTTCAGTAGAAATTGATAGAGCACCGTCTGAAAGCGAACCATTCTCAGCACTAGCTTTCAAAATTATGAGTGATCCACATCTTGGAAAATTGACTTACATTCGAATTTATTCTGGAAAATTAGAACCAGGAACATCTGTATTAAATGCCACCAAAGATAGAAAAGAAAGAATTGGCAAGATTTATCAAATGCACGCAAATAAGCGTGAAGAAAGAGAATCAGCCACAGCAGGTTTGATTGTGGCAGTTATGGGATTGAAAGACACCACTACAGGTGACACACTTTGTGATCAAGATAAACCAGTTGTTCTTGAATCTATGGACTTTCCAGATCCAGTTATTCACGTAGCAATTGAACCAAAAACTAAGAACGATCAAGACAAACTTGCTACTGCTATTCAAAGACTTGCTGAAGAAGATCCAACATTCCACGTTCGTGGAGATGAAGAAACCGGCCAAACAATTATTGGTGGAATGGGAGAGCTTCATCTAGAAGTTCTAGTAGATCGTATGAAGCGTGAATTTAAGGTAGAAGCAAACGTAGGAAAACCACAAGTTGCATATAGAGAAACAATCACTAAAAAAGTTGAAAAAGTTGATTACACCCACAAGAAACAATCTGGTGGAGCTGGACAATTTGCTCGCGTAATCGTTGATATTGAACCAAACACCACTGAAGGTGGCGGTTATGAATTCATTAACAAAGTAACTGGTGGACGAATTCCAAGAGAATATATTCCTTCAGTTGATGACGGTGCTCAAGAAGCAATGGTTAATGGTGTTCTTGCTGGTTACCAAATGGTTGATATCAAAGTTACTTTGCAAGACGGCGCATACCACGATGTTGACTCTTCAGAATTAGCTTTTAAAATTGCTGGATCAATGGCATTTAAAGAAGCAGCTCGAAAAGCAAATCCTGTTTTGTTAGAACCAATGATGGATGTTGAAGTAGTAACACCTGAAGATTTCATGGGTGATGTAATTGGAGATTTGAATTCCCGTCGTGGCCAAATTCAAGCAATGGATGAAAGAGCTGGAGCACGTGTTGTTAAAGCCTTAGTTCCATTAAGTGAAATGTTTGGTTATGTAGGTGACTTGCGTTCCAAAACACAAGGACGTGCAAGTTACTCAATGCAATTTCATTCTTACGCGCAAGTACCAGCTGCAGTTTCGCAAGAAATTGTTGCCAAGGTTCGCGGCGAGTAAGAAAGAAAGAACCGTGCAATTAGCAAACTGCTAATTGTCGGAATAAAAAAACGCAGGTCAAAGGAGAAGCAAAGTGGCAAAGGCCAAATTCGAGCGTACAAAACCGCACGTAAATATCGGCACCATCGGCCACATCGACCACGGCAAAACCACATTGACCGCGGCGATAACCAAGGTGCTACACGACAAATATCCGGATGTAAATCCATTTACTCCGTTCGACCAAATTGACAAAGCTCCTGAAGAGCGTCAACGCGGTATCACCATTTCGATTGCACACGTCGAATACCAAACTGAAGCACGTCATTATGCACACGTTGACTGCCCAGGACATGCTGACTACATCAAGAACATGATTACTGGTGCAGCACAGATGGACGGCGCAATTCTTGTTGTTGCTGGAACTGACGGACCAATGCCACAAACAAAAGAACACGTTTTGTTGGCACGTCAAGTAGGTGTTCCTGCAATTGTTGTTGCATTGAACAAGTGCGATACAGCAGATCCAGATTTATTAGAACTTGTGGAAGAAGAAATTAGAGAACTTCTAACCAAGTACGAATTCCCTGGAAAAGATACTCCAATCGTTCGCATCTCAGCTTTGAAAGCTCTTGAAGGCGATGCTAAATGGTCAGAATCAATCATGGAATTAATGACTGCAGTTGACACATTTATTCCAACACCAGTACGCGAAATCGAGAAGCCATTCTTGATGCCAGTTGAAGACGTTTTCACAATCACAGGTCGTGGAACAGTTATCACAGGTCGTATTGAAAGAGGACAAGTAAAGGTTAACGAAGAAGTTGAAATCGTGGGAATCCGCGAAACTTCACAAAAGACAATTGTTACCGGTATCGAAATGTTCCGCAAACTTCTTGACGAAGGTCAAGCTGGCGAAAACGTTGGTTTGTTACTTCGTGGAACAAAGCGTGAAGATGTTGAACGCGGTATGTGTGTTGTTAAACCAGGATCTTCAACACCACACACCAACTTCGAAGCTCAAGTTTATATTTTGAGCAAAGACGAAGGTGGACGTCACACTCCATTCTTCAATAACTACCGTCCACAGTTCTACTTCCGTACAACTGACGTGACTGGAGTTTGCGAATTACCAAACGGTGTCGAAATGGTTATGCCAGGAGACAACACTGAAATGAAGGTCGAGTTAATTCAACCGATCGCCATGGAAGACGGTCTTCGCTTCGCAATTCGCGAAGGTGGACGCACTGTTGGTGCAGGACGTGTAACAAAGATTGTTAAGTAATTAACAATCACATTTGACTTTCAAGCGGGATGGGCAAAACCTGTTCCGCTTGAAACCAAAAGCAAGAAACCGAAACTAAAAAGGAAGCAAAGGCGAAACCGATGGCCGGACAAAAGATCCGTATCAGGCTAAAAGCCTACGACCATGAGGTCATTGACTCTTCTGCCAAGAAGATTGTCGAAACTGTGACCAAAACTGGTGCGAAGGTTGCTGGTCCGGTGCCACTTCCAACTGAGAAAAATGTTTACGTAGTAATACGTTCACCATTTAAATACAAAGATTCTCGTGAGCATTTTGAAATGCGCACCCATAAAAGACTTATCGACATTTTGGATCCAACTCCAAAAACTGTTGATTCACTAATGCGACTGGATCTTCCAGCCGGTGTTGATATTGAAATCAAGTTATAGAAGGTAGGTGACTAACAATGGACAGAAACGTTAAAGGTTTGCTTGGTGAAAAACTAGGCATGACACAAGTTTGGGATGAAACCAACAAGGTGGTACCTGTAACAGTTATTAAAGCTGGTCCAAATGTTGTCACTACTGTTAGAACTCCTGAAAAAGATGGTTACTCAGCTGTGCAATTAGCTTTTGGCGAAATCGATCCACGAAAAGTTAACAAACCAGAACAAGGTCATTTTGCCAAAGCAGGAGTAACTCCTCGTCGCCATCTTGTTGAATTAAGAACACTTGATGCCAACAACTACACAGTTGGTCAAGAATTAAATGCTGATGTGTTTACTGCCGGAGATGCAGTAGATGTCACAGGAACTTCTCGTGGACATGGTTTTGCTGGTGTTATGAAAAGACACGGTTTTCATGGTCTGCGCGCATCCCACGGTGTGGAAAGAAAACACAGATCCCCTGGATCAATTGGTGCATGTGCAACACCTGGACGAGTTTTCAAAGGTATCAAAATGGCTGGACGTATGGGTTCAGATCGCATCACCACAATTAATATGACTGTGGCAAAAGTTGATGCAGAAAACGGATTACTACTTATTAAAGGTGCAGTACCAGGTCCAATTGGTTCCCTAATTCTTGTTCGAAGTGCAGCAAAAACGCAAGTTAAAGCAGGTAAAAAATAATGGCTTCCGTGCAAATAACAAATCCTAAAGGTAGTGCTTCTGGCAATGTTGATTTACCAGCAGAAATTTTTGATTGCCAAGTAAATGTGCCATTGATGCATCAAGTTGTCACAGCACAATTAGCAGCTGCTCGCCAAGGATCACAAAAAACTAAATCACACAGTGAAGTTTCTGGTGGAGGTAAAAAACCTTACAAGCAAAAAGGAACAGGAAACGCACGTCAAGGTTCCATTCGTTCCCCACAATGGACAGGTGGTGGACACGTTCACTCCATCGTTCCGCGCGATTATTCTGAAAGAACTCCTAAGAAAATGAAAGCAGCAGCACTTCGATCAGCTTTAAGTGATAGAGCTCGCGAAAATCATGTTCATGTTTTAAGTGCAATTGTGGAAGGCGATAAGCCATCTACCAAGCAAGGTGTGCAAGCTGTAAGAAATGTTGCTAAAGGCAAAAAAGTTTTGGTAATTGTTTCATTAAACGAACTTGTTGGTTGGTTCTCACTTAGAAATGTTAACGAAATGCATGTTGTTTCTCCAGGACAACTAAATACTTATGACGTTTTGGTGGCTGATGATGTTGTTTTCACAAAGACAGCTTTAGATGAATTTTTAAGTGGACCGCGCACCGGAAAATCTGCCAGTGCTGTTGGTCGCGCAACTGATGCAGAGGTTGGTGCCTAAATGGATAAAAACTTGTTAAGAGAAGTTCTAATTGCACCTGTTGTTTCTGAAAAGAGTTATTCGCTTTTGGATGAAAACAAGTACACATTTGTGGTTAAAAAAGATGCTAACAAAACCCAAATTAGACAAGCTGTTGAAGAATTATTCAAGGTAAAAGTTTTGAGTGTTAACACACTTAATAGAAAAGGTAAAACCTACCGCACTCGTTTTGGTGATGGAGCAAGATCTGACACCAAAAGAGCAATCGTATCCCTTGCGCAAGGCGATCGAATTGACATCTTCAATGCGCCAAGTGCTTAAAGGGGAGATGAGATAACTAATGGGTATCAGAAAACTAAAACCAACCACACCATCAAACCGTGGTGCCTCAGTTGCTGACTTCACCGAAACAACTCGTTCCACACCTGAAAAATCTTTAATTAGACCAATTCATTCCAAGGGTGGCAGAAACAACCAAGGAAGAATTACCACACGTCATCAAGGTGGCGGACATAAGCGTGCTTATCGTTTAATTGATTTCAAGAGATTAGACAAAGATGGTGTGCCAGCAACAGTTGCACACATTGAATATGACCCAAATAGAACTTCACGTATTGCTTTGCTTCATTTTGCAGATGGTGAAAAGCGCTACATCTTGGCCCCAAACAAATTGAAACAAAATGATCAAATTGAAACCGGTCCAAGTGCAGACATTAAACCAGGAAACAATTTGCCTTTAAGAAATATTCCCGTAGGTACCGTTATTCACGCTGTGGAATTAAAACCAGGTGGCGGAGCAAAAATGGCTCGCTCAGCTGGAGCAAGTATTCAACTTGTAGCAAAAGAAGGTCAACTTGCCCAACTTCGACTTCCATCAGGTGAAATCAGAAGTGTTGATGTGAGATGTCGCGCCACTGTTGGTGAAGTTGGTAATGCTGAACAATCAAACATCAACTGGGGAAAAGCCGGACGCATGCGTTGGAAAGGTGTTCGCCCCACAGTTCGTGGTGTTGTTATGAACCCAGTAGATCATCCTCACGGTGGTGGTGAAGGAAAAACTTCTGGTGGTCGCCATCCAGTTAATCCTTCAGGTAAACCAGAAGGTAGAACTCGTAGACCAAAGAAAGCTTCCCAAAAATTTATTGTTCGTCGTCGTCCTGCAAACAAAGCTAGAGGTGGAAATTAATCGTGGGTAGAAGTTTAAAGAAGGGTCCATTTGTTGACACTCACTTAGTAAAAAAAGTGAATGATCAAAATGAAAAGAAAACCAAAAATGTTATCAAAACTTGGTCTCGTCGTTCCATGATTATTCCTGACATGTTAGGACACACCATTGCTGTACACGATGGTAAAAGACACATTCCAGTTTTTGTGACAGAACAAATGGTCGGTCACAAACTTGGTGAATTTGCACCAACTAGAACTTTCCGTGGACACGTTAAGGGTGACGACAAAAAAGTCACCAAGAGCGAATAAAGGATTATGACAATGGAATCAAGAGCATCAGCGCGATTTGTTCGCGTCACACCGATGAAAGCTCGTCGCGTGGTTAATTTAATTCGCGGACTTTCAGCTCGTGAAGCACAAGCCGTGTTACGTTTTGCTGATCAAGCAGCATCAGAACCAGTTGGCAAAGTATTGAAATCTGCTATGGCTAATGCGCAAAACAATCAAAACGTTGACCCCTCAACTCTTTATGTTGCCGAAGCTTTTGTTGATGAAGGTCCAACTATGAAACGAATTCGTCCCCGTGCTCAAGGGCGAGCTTATGCAATTCTTAAGAGAACTTCTCACATTACTTTAATTTTGGAACCACAAGGATCAGCTCCTCGTCGCAAACCAGGTCGTAGATCAAATAAACCAAAACCTAAACAAGTTATTGCACCAAAAGCAGTAGCAAGTGTTGCAACAGTTGCAGCAACTGATGTTGCTAAGAAAACTGCTGCTAAGAAAGCTGCACCTGCCAAAAAAGCAGCAACTAAGAAAACTGCTGCCAAGAAAACCACTGCGAAAAAGAAAACTGAAGGAGGCACCAAGTAATGGGACAAAAAGTTAACCCACATGGCTTCCGTTTGGGATATACCTCTGATTACACCAGTAAATGGTTTGCTGATTCAACCAAAAAAGGTGAACGCTACCAAGATTACATAAAAGAAGATATTTTGATTCGCAAAATGTTAACTGCTGGCATGGAACGTGCTGGAATTTCACACGTTGACATTGAAAGAACTCGTGAAAGAGTTCGCATTGATATTCACACAGCACGCCCCGGAATTGTGATTGGTCGTCGTGGTCAAGAAGCAGATCGAATTCGAATTGATCTGGAAAAACTAACTGGCAAACAAGTGCAATTAAACATTTTGGAAGTTAAAAACCCTGAAGTAAATGCTCAATTAGTTGCCCAAGGTGTGGCAGAACAATTAGCCAGCCGTGTTTCATTTAGACGTGCGATGAGAAAAGGTATGCAATCAGCACTTAAAGGTGGCGCTAAAGGAATCAGAGTTCAAGTTTCTGGTCGTTTAGGTGGCGCTGAAATGAGTCGTTCAGAGTTCTACCGTGAAGGACGCGTTCCATTACACACTCTAAGAGCAAACATTGAATATGGATTCCATGAAGCATTAACAACTTTTGGACTTATTGGTTGCAAAGTTTGGATCTTCAAAGGTGATGCACCTGTGACAAAAGCAGAAAAAGAAGCTCGTCAACAACAAGAAAGATTACAAGCCCAAGCTGCCCAAGTTGCTAAGCAAACAAAAGCTCCCAGAAAACCTAAAAAAGAAGCAGCAGAAAAAGTTGTCGTACCAGCAGAAGGAGCAGCTGAATAATTATGTTGATTCCTAAAAGAGTTGCCCACAGAAAACAACACCACCCCAGAAGAACTGGTAAGGCAAAAGGTGGCACAAAAGTTGAATTTGGTGATCTTGGTTTACAAGCATTGACTTCTGCTTATGTCACAAACCGTCAAATTGAAGCAGCCCGTATTGCTATGACTAGACACTTAAAACGTGGTGGAAAAGTTTGGATCAATATTTATCCAGATCGTCCCTTAACTAAAAAACCAGCTGAAACACGCATGGGTTCTGGAAAAGGATCCCCTGAATGGTGGGTAGCAAACATCAAACCAGGACGTGTGATGTTTGAAGTTACTTTTCCTGATGACAAAGTGGCACGCCAAGCTTTGCTTAGAGCCATGCACAAATTACCTATGAAATGTCGCATCATTACTCGTGATTTGGTGGAGGGATAAATGGCTAAAGCAGCTAAGACTCAAGAATTTCGTGGTCAAACAAATGAAGATTTGACAAAGAAATTAAAAGAAGCCAAAGAAGAATTGTTTAATTTGCGTTTCCAGTCAGCAACCGGTCAATTGGAAAACCATGGTCGTCTGCGCACGGTGAAAACCGAAATTGCTCGCATTTACACAATTTTGCGTGAGCGTGAACTAGGAATCACACCTGTTGATACAGAAGGTGCTGCATGAGTAACGCTGTAGAAAGAAAAAACCGTAAAACACGTGAAGGAATTGTGGTTTCAAACAAAATGGATAAAACCATTGTTGTCAAACTTGAAGAACAATACACACATTCTCTTTATGGAAAAGTAGTAAACCGTTCTGTGAAATTTAAAGCACATGATGAAAAGAATGAAGCAGGAATTGGGGATCGCGTTTTAATTATGGAAACTAGACCTCTTTCTGCAACAAAACGTTGGCGCATGGTCAGCATCATAGAAAAAGCTAAGTAAAGGGCAGGCGAAAAAAAATGATTCAATCAGAGTCACGACTTCGAGTCGCTGACAACACAGGAGCCAAAGAGCTGTTGTGTATTCGCGTGCTGGGCGGTTCACATCGACGCTACGCAAGTATTGGTGATGTCATCGTGTGCTCAGTTAAAGATGCCATTCCTGGTGGTGCTGTTAAAAAAGGTGAAGTTGTCAAAGCTGTTGTGGTGCGAATTGTTAAACAAGTTCGTAGACCAGATGGTTCATACATTCGCTTTGATGAAAATGCTGCCGTTATTTTGAAAGAAGATGGCGAACCACGTGGAACCCGTATTTTTGGTCCAGTTGGTAGAGAACTTCGTGATAAAAGATTTATGAAAATTATTTCACTAGCACCGGAGGTGTTGTAAATGGCTTCCCTGCACATTAAAAAAGGTGATTTAGTACAAGTAATCAGTGGTAAAGACCGTGGTACAACTGGTCGTGTTTTAAAAGTTGATCCGATTAAAGGTCTTGTCACTGTTGAAGGAATTAACCGTGTTAAAAAACACACTAAAGCTGCGCAATCAGAAAAAGGTGCAGCAGTTGGTGGGATTTTAACTGTAGAAGCACCTCTTGATGCCAGCAATTTAATGGTGGTTGATCCAAGTGATAACAAACCCACACGAGTTCGACGTCGCCGAGACAAAATTGAAAAGAAACGCAGCGATGGCACAACTTATGTATCAACAAGACTTGTTCGAGTTTCAGCACGTAGCGGAAAGGAATTGTAAATGACTGCTACCCAATCAAAAGTAACACCTCGTTTAAAACAAATTTATGCAACTGAAATAGTTCCAGCGTTGCAAAAAGAATTTGGTTTTAAAAACGTTAACCAAGTCCCACGACTAAGCAAAGTTGTGGTCAACATGGGTGTAGGTGAAGCTGCTAAAGATTCTAAGTTAATTGAAGGTGCAATTAGAGATTTAACTTTAATCACTGGTCAAAAGCCAGCTGTAGCAAAAGCCACAAAATCTATTGCTAACTTCAAACTTCGCGAAAACCAACCAATTGGGGCTCATGTCACAATTAGGGGAGATCGTATGTGGGAATTCTTAGATCGTTTACTTGCTGTTGGTTTGCCACGCATCAGAGATTTTCGTGGTCTGTCACCAAAACAATTTGATGGTCGCGGAAATTACACATTTGGTTTAACCGAACAAGCTGTGTTTATTGAAATTCCTCAAGATTCAATTGATAAAACCAGAGGTATGGATATCACAGTTGTCACCACCGCAAATAACAACGATGAAGGACGCGCATTGCTTAAATTGCTCGGCTTTCCTTTCAAGGAGGCATAAAAATGGCTAAAACATCTATCGTGCAAAAGCAACAACGCAAACCTAAGTTCAAAGTTAGGGCCTACACCCGTTGTGGAGCTTGTGGCAGACAACGTGCAGTTTATAGAAAATTCAACTTGTGCCGCATTTGTTTCAGAAACAAAGCACACAAAGGTGAACTACCAGGTATTACCAAGAGCAGTTGGTAAGAAAACTAAACGCTGAAGGTCTGATTCAAACCGAATCAGAAACCACAACGAGAAAGGCTTAAAAAGCCATGACAATGACAGATCCGATTGCGGACATGTTGGCACGTTTGCGTAACGCAAACACAGCCCACCATGACACTGTGGCTATGCCATATTCCAAAATAAAGAAAAGTATTGCCGAAATTTTGCAAGCAGAAGGCTACATCAGAAGCTGGAAAGCTGAACCTGCCAAAGTTGGACAAAGTTTAGTTTTAGATCTCAAATACGGTCCAAGCAGAGAACGCTCAATTTCTGGTTTAAGAAGAGTATCTCGTCCAGGTTTACGTGTTTATGCCAAAACTGACACATTACCAAAAGTTTTAGGTGGATTAGGAATTGCAATTATTTCTACTTCAACTGGATTACTAACTGACAAACAAGCTTCCAAGAAAGGCGTAGGCGGAGAAGTCCTTGCCTACGTTTGGTAATAATCATGTCTAGAGTCGGTAAAAAACTTGTTACAGTTCCAAACGGTGTGGAAATCAACATCGCTGGAACTAAAGTCGATGTTAAGGGACCAAAAGGACAATTAAGTATTAATTTGCCTGAAACAATTTCTATTAAGAAAAATGAAGATGGCACATTTACTTTAGATCGCGCAACTGAAGAAACCAAAAACAAAGCATTGCACGGTTTGTCTAGATCATTGGTTGCCAACATGGTTAAAGGTGTAACTGAAGGTTATTCCAAAACTTTAGAAATCGTAGGAACTGGTTTCAAAGTAACAGCCAAAGGAAATGACTTGGAATTTGCTCTTGGTTATTCTCATCCTGTGATATTTCCAGCACCTGCTGGAATTTCATTCAAAGTTGAATCACCAACCAGATTTCATATCTTAGGAATTGATAAGCAAGCAGTAGGCGAAACTGCTGCTAAGGTTCGAAAACTTCGCAAACAAGATCCTTACAAGGGTAAGGGAATTAGATTTGATGACGAAGTTATCAGACGTAAAGCTGGAAAGGCTGGTAAGTAAACCATGAGTAAATTCACCAGACCTGGAAAGAATTTAAGCAAAAAGTCAGCTTCTAGAAGAAGAAGACATATCAGAGTAAGAAAGAAAATTACTGGCACAAACACTAAACCACGTTTAGTTGTGACTCGTTCACTGCGAAATGTAAGTGTGCAAGTAATTGATGACTTAACTGGAAAAACTTTGGCATATGCCTCTTCAATTGAAGAAGGTGTTGCAGGAGATAAAACAGCACAAGCAAAAGTTGTTGGTAAAAAAGTTGCCGAACGAGCAACTGCTGCTGGCATTAAAGATGTTGTGTTTGATCGCGCCGGTCGCAAGTACCACGGACGTGTCGCTGCTTTAGCTGATGGTGCACGTGAAGGAGGTCTTACTTTCTAATGGCTGCAAAGACATCTAATCTAAACGGCACAGAAGAACGCCCAAATCGTCGCGAACGTCGCGAAAGAAATGAAGGCGGAGCTCGTGAAAAAGAAAAATCACAATTTATTGAACGTGTGGTTTTCATTAACCGTGTAGCAAAAGTTGTGAAAGGTGGACGTCGTTTCGCATTCACAGCTTTAGTTGTAGTGGGCGATGGCAATGGCATGGTTGGTATTGGTTATGGCAAAGCACGCGAAGTGCCACAAGCAATCCAAAAAGCTGTTGAAGAAGCCAAAAAATCTTTCTTTAAAGTTCCCAGAGTGCAAGGAACTATTCCTCATCCAATAACCGGTGAGGCAGCAGCAGGAATTGTGATGTTAAGACCTGCCTCTCCAGGAACAGGTGTAATTGCTGGTGGACCAGTTCGCGCCGTTTTGGAAGCAGCAGGAATTCATGATGTATTAACAAAGTCTTTGGGATCAGGAAATGCAATTAACGTGGTTCATGCCACAGTTGATGCGTTAAAGAAACTCGAAAGACCAGAACAAGTTGCTGCAAGACGTGGACTATCTGTAGAACACGTTGTTCCTGCCGCAATTCTTAAAGCACAAGCTGCAGAAAAATCTGGTGTTTAATATGTCATCTTTCAAAATTAAACAAATTAAATCTTCCATTGGTGGCACAAAAATCCAATTAGAGACTTTAAAAAGTTTAGGTTTAGGAAAAATTGGTTCACAATCAGTTAAACCTGATCGCCCAGAATTTCGTGGAATGCTTCGAAGCGTTGCACATTTAGTAACCGTTGAGGAGGTTAAGTAACTTATGGCTATTAAGGTTCATCATCTTCGTCCAGCACCTGGTGCTAAAAAAGATAAAAATCGTAAAGGTCGTGGTGAAGCAAGTAAGGGTAAAACTGCAGGTCGAGGTACCAAAGGATCTGGTGCTCGCCGCAATTATTCAGCCGCTTTTGAAGGTGGCCAGATGCCTTTGCATATGCGTTTACCAAAACTTCGTGGTTTCACACCACCTAACAAAATTAGATATCAGGTAGTTAACGTTTCTGATATTTCAAGATTGTTCCCACAAGGTGGCGAAGTTACTCCTGCATCTTTAGTTAAAGTTGGCGCTATTAGAAAAGGTCAACCAGTTAAAGTGCTAGGTTTTGGCGAAATCACTGTCAAAGTTAGCGTTGTTGCTGACAAATTTAGTGAATCAGCAAGTAGCAAAATCGCCGCTGCAGGCGGATCAATTAAAGCTCTTTAGGAGTTTGTTTTGAACATAAATTTTGCGTGGTTAACTGATGCTTTTCGCACCCCAGATTTGCGACGCAAAATTTTGTTCACACTTGGAATGGTTGCCATTTATCGTCTAGGTACCACAATTCCAACACCTGGTGTTGATTATCCCGCAATTCAGCAATGTGTTGAATTAGTTGAAGGTGATTCTCTTTATGGCGTAATTAATTTATTTTCTGGGGGAGCACTGCTCCAACTAAGTGTTTTCGCACTTGGCATCATGCCCTACATCACAGCTTCGATCATTATGCAATTATTAACCGTTGTAATTCCACGTTTAGAAATGTTGAAAAAAGAGGGACAATCAGGTCAAGCAGTAATTACCCAATACACCCGTTATGTGACTATTGGTTTAGGACTTTTACAAGCAACTTCAATTTTGGCACTTGCCAGAACTCCAGGACAATTGTTAAGAGGTTGTCCAAATGACATTATTCCCAATGATTCACTACCAGTAATGATTTCAATGGTGTTAACCATGACAGCAGGAACAGCTCTGGTGATGTGGTTGGGTGAGTTAATAACTCAGCGTGGTGTTGGAAATGGTATGTCATTGTTAATTTTTGCATCAATTATTTCTTCTGTACCAAGTCAATTTGCAGCAATATTGACTATCAATGGTTTGTTTACATTCGTGGCAACTGTGGCAGTAGGAATTTTAATTATTGCTGGAGTGGTGTTTGTGGAACAAGCACAAAGAAGAATTCCGGTTCAGTATGCCAAGAGAATGGTGGGAAGAGCCTCTTATGGTGGGACTTCTACCTACATTCCATTAAAAGTAAATATGGCTGGGGTAATCCCAGTAATTTTTGCATCATCACTGCTTTATATTCCATCTTTGTTAGTACAACTTTCTAATTCACAAAGCGCATGGGCTCAATGGGTTTCCCGTAATTTCCAAAATGGTACAGAGCCTCCTTACATTCTGACTTACGCAATTTTGATCGTTTTCTTCGCATATTTCTACTCCTCAATTACTTTTGATCCAAAAGAGGTGGCAGAAAATATGAAAAAATATGGTGGTTTTATACCTGGCATCAGAGCAGGAAATCCAACAGCTGAGTATTTAAAATATGTACTTTCTCGACTAATGGCAGCAGGATCTACTTATCTAACAATCATTGCTGTGCTTCCATTTATTGCTTTTGGTGCCCTTGGAGTAGGCGATAGATTTGTGTTTGGTGGTATCAGTTTGTTAATTATGGTTGGAGTTGGTTTGGACACAGTTAAACAAATTGAAAGCCAATTACAACAAAGAAGCTATGACGGCTTCTTAAAACAAAATCCAACAATTTAATTAGATGCGCCTATTAATCATGGGCCCACCTGGTGCGGGCAAAGGCACACAAGCCCTAAATATTGCTAAATCTTTTAATATTCCCCACATTTCTACTGGGGACATTTTCAGAGAAAATATGAAAAAGCAAACTCCATTAGGACTTGAAGCTAAAGTGTTTTATGATCAAGGCTTATATGTTCCAGATGATGTGACCAACAGAATTGTGGAAGACAGATTGACTTGGGATGATACTCAAAATGGTTTTCTTCTTGATGGATACCCAAGAACAATCGAACAAGTAAATTTCTTAGATCAAATTCTTGTAAAGAAGTCACAAAAAATTGAAAAAGTTTTGGAAATAACAATTGATATCCCAGTTGTTGTGGAAAGACTATTAAAAAGATCCCAAGAACAAGGAAGAATTGATGACACCACAGAGGTTATTACTAAAAGATTAGATGTTTACGCCTCATCAACAGCACCATTATTAGCTGAATTTCAAAAACGTGGAATCCTAACAAAAGTTGATGGAATGGGTTCAGTAAGTGAAGTTGAAGAAAAGATTAAATCCGCGCTAGCTAGTTAAGGTTTCCATGCAACAGGGATTTGTACTTCATTTCGTTTTAAAAATGATGGTTTAAATGGTGGATCAAAACGGGCACTTCGCCAATTATTATCAAAACCGATTTCAGAAATTGATTCCCTAGTAAGAGCATTTTTCAATAAATTTAAATTTTTCTCTAATTTTGCTTGCGAATAATTTCCTGTAAATTTCAAGCAAGCATAGAAAGCTTGTGGAAGTTGTTTAATTTCTACCTCTGAATTTTTGGCAATGGGTAAGCTAGAAATATCTGATCCCCTTGGCATGACAAACGAGATTTTCCATAAATTATTTTTCACCGGAACCTGAAGTACTGGGGCAGTCATAGAAATATTGTTTTGGGAAATGTAATTAAAAAGTGGTCTAAAACCATAACTTCCTGCAGTACTCATTGAACCTTCAATATTAACTTCTGCGATGAAGCAAGACTCATAATCTCGAATTTCAAAATCAGAGAATTTTTGAACTACTTTGTATTTTTGTTGCTCTGTCATAATTTTGTGAGAATTTCAGGACCATTTTTGGTGATAGCAATGGTGTTTTCCCAATGGCTAGCAAATGATCCTTCACTAGAAACAACAGTCCATTCATCTTCCAGCACATGAACTTTGTTACTACCTAGAACTAACATCGGCTCAATAGCAATTGCCATACCTTCGACTAACTCAAGTCCAGTTCCTGCTTTGCCATAATTTGGCACACTTGGTGCCATGTGCATTTCTGTGCCTATGCCATGGCCAACGTAGTCTTCTAAAATTCCTATTTTTAGATCGTGATGAGATCTAACGAAATTCTCAATAGCAAAACCAATATCACCTATGTGATTTCCAGGAAGTGCAGCATTTATTCCAACTTGTAAAGCTTGTTTTGTTAACTCGCTTAATTGTTGATGTTCTGGTTTAACATTTCCAACACCAATAGTTATAGCTGCATCACCATGCCACCCATTAATAATGGCTCCACAATCAATACTTACTAAGTCTCCTTCATTAAGTATTTTACTTTTACGAGGAATTCCATGAACAACTTCTTCATTAACTGAAACACAAATTACTGCAGGAAATCCGTGGTATCCCAAAAAAGAGGGTTTGGCACCTTCTTTATCCATAATATTTCGAGCTATTAGATCTAAATCCAATGTTGTCATGCCGGGTTTGATTCTTGATTGAATCTCTTCCAAACAAAGAGCAACAACTCTTCCTGCTTTTCGCATGGTTTCAAATTGTTCTGGAGTTTTTAATTGAATTTGTGCTTTATTAAACATTTGAGATTAATCTATCGTGAATTCTCTACCAAGGCTCTTCTGGTTCAAGTACTCGCCAGCAATACCAAGCTGCTATTGATCGATAAGGAGCAAATGGGTTACCTAGCGGTTGCATTTGTTTCTCATTGGGCATTTCTTTTAATCCGTGCGCAATTTGCCATCCTCTACGAACAGCTAAATCCCCAACCGGCCAGATATCAAGTCTGCCTAATGTGAACATCAAAAACATTTCTGCTGTCCATCTACCAATTCCCCATTGAGAACTAAGCATTTTTACTGCTTCATCATTTGTTGCGTGGGTTAAGCCAGCTAGATTAATTTCTTTACTCAAATGAGCATTAGCTAAACCTTGGATTGTTTTAATTTTAGAGGCAGATAATCCTACTGAACGTAATTCTTTTTCAGTTCTATTTAAGAGCACACGGGGAGTGATTTTATTATTAGTTAGTTTTTTTACCCTTTGAGTAATAGTTGCTGCAGCAACTGATGAGATCTGTTGGGCGATGATAGATCGCACAAGAGATTCAAAATAAGAATTCACAGATGGTTCCTGGGGTTTCAAATTACATTTATCACTAATTTCAACAAAGTGTTTCAGGTGAGGACAAATTGATTTGACTTGCTCAATACCATTTTTGAGGTGTGTTGAATGACTAACCATATGATTCCTAATCTATTTGATGTCAAAATAAGGTCATGTTCAAGAACTGGAACTCTCGCTCAATTAGTTATCTTTTACTTGCTATAGCAGGCTTGGTTGGAACTTGGTATTTTAATTTCTTAGCTATTACGCAAAGTAGAAACTTTTTTGCAGATTGGTCGAGCACTCCAGCAGTCTTATCTGCCACGACAGATTTATTTGTTGTGGCTACTGCAGCAAGTGTTTTTATTTTCTTTGAAAGCAAAAGATTAAAGATAAAGTATTGGTGGCTATTTATTTTAGGATCATTTGTGACAGCGATTGCGTTCACCTTTCCTTTATTCATGGCACTGAGGGAAAGAAAATTGTTAAGCCAAAGCAACAATATATAACCTTTGGACTTTTGTATTAACGGTGCTCCTATAATTAGATCTAATGATGACCTTTATTGAAATAATAAAAATTAGGTCAAATAAAATTAACAAATATTAATAAAAATTAAGGATGAATGGCGATGCCTTAAAGTTGTAATAATTAACCCCAGTAATTATTAGGTAGTACTCCATACAATCTTTATAGGGTTAGTATTTACGTTTTGAGTGATAATGGTTTTTGGGTTATTTACCTCACATTAATTATTGAAGATTTCCACATTTTTACTGCTTCAACTCTCAAATTTTTAGAATCACTTTCATATAAATTTAATGCTTCATAAGTTCTGTTCACGAGTGCTTCAACAGCTCTTAAGGTGGTACCTCTTTTTTTTGCGATAGCTTGATTTGATAATCCTTGAACAATTAATCCAAGTAGCTCCGCTTGGGTTTTACTAATAAAAATTCCTTCATTTTTTGAATTCGAGTAACCATTACCTATAGCTTTCTTGTCCACAACCTTTTGCAATAAGTTCTCAAATGTATTAGAAGAGTTGATTTCAGATTTTAGAACATAACTAATTTTGAGTGGAAATTGCTTAAAATTTGTATCGACTAAAAGGGGAGACCGATAAGTAGTTAGAACTATTACATCAATTTCAGGGTGATTTATAGAAATTTTGTTTATTAAATCAAGTCCGGAGGGCCCCTCACCTAGATTAAGTTCTGTTATGACTAAGTTAGGTTTAAAATTAGTAATTGCAATTAGGGCTTCGTTTACATTCGTTACATTGTTACATGTATGACCAAGCTTAGTAATAAATTCAGACATAAGATTTTTTACAAAAATATCATTATCGACAACAAGGACGTTTAATGATTTTTTTGGAATCGCCATTTTTTAAATCCTATAAGTAGTTTTTGCGTTGTAAGTTCACAAAAGCATACCAACCTGGTAGAACTGGCAGCCAGAAAGTAACTACCCGATAAAGCAATACTCCGGATAATGCAGTTCCAGAAGGAATTCCTGCAGCTGTTAAACCTGCAACTAAGGCAGCTTCAACTGCACCAATACCTCCAGGGGTTGGTGCTGCTTGACCAATTGTTGCTCCTGCAAGATAAACAAAAGCTGCTGTGGCAATAGAAATATCGCTTCCAAAAGCATTTAATGCTGCATAGAAAGAGAGGATGTAAGAGAAATTTAATAAGAGTGATGAAGCAATACTAGAAAGTAGTCTTTGAGGTTGTTGCACAATTATGGCTAATGTGGGACCAATCTGATCGATTAGTGGTTTTGCTTTATTTATCAACCAGTTTCTAAAATTCGCTATTGAAAGCATAAAAATAACGATTGCAAAAACAATTACAACTATTACCAAGGTAAATCTTGGAGGCCTAAATGAAAAGTCAGTTTGGGTTCCAGCAATAACACCAAAAATTACCAAAAGAATTATATGAGTAAAAAATATAACAACTTGAGAAACTCCTACAGCTGTTGCAGCCGCGGGACCTGTAATTCCAGACTTATTCAAAAATCTGATGTTTACTGCAACTGATCCAAGTGTTGGTGGGGTCACCAAAGTAGCAAAAGATGCTGCTAGTTGAGCTTGTAGTGTTTTAAACCAATTTATCTTTGTTGTGATAAATGCGAGTAAGAGTGCAGTTGATGCAAAGTAGGTCAATACAGAACCAGCCAAAGCTATACCTGCCCAATTCCACTGAGCAGTTGCAATTAAGTCAGCAATATCGATTTGACTAAATTGTGGGACTAGCACGTACAAAGCAATAACAGACACAATTGCTAGCAAAATATTTCGCCAATTAATTCTTTGGAAAGAAATAGGTTGAATATCAGCACTTGGTGCTAATTCACCTAGACCTTTTCTCAAATCCTTTAGTAGCTCTTTATTGTTCTTTAAATACTGCCGAGTTTTTCTACTCATAGCAATACTTTGAATAGCAGGAATATTTCTAATTAACTCTTTAGTGGTAAATAATTTTTTAGCAATTTCAACGGCTACTGAAACTGAAGATGATCTTGCTGCGGTAACAAGAGCTTCTGCTAGGTCAACTCGTTGTTGTAATTCTGTTGCTGCAACTGTTCCTGAATGAACTCCGGTAAAAGCAATGTCCCCAGTTTGGGTAACAAAAATATTTTCAGAAGATAGCGACCTATGAGCAATATCAGCATCGTGCATAGTTTTAACATCAGTTAAAAACTTTTCTATTTGCTCAGAAGTTATACTAATTTTTCTTTCATTTATTTCAGCAAAAGAAGACCCATTTAAGTTTTCCAATGCAATGAATATTGAATCCGGTTCAATTTCTCTAACTATTTCAACTTCAGGCACTCTAACTCCTGTTGCAGAAATTGCATAAGTTAATAGCGCTGTTCTTTCAACTCTGCGCCTTATACTCATTCCTTTGAAGTCCCCAGAAGTTTTCACATTCAATCCACGCCACCAAGACCCCAAGACACCTGAGCCTTGCAACTCCCAGTCAAAGACCCAAATGTTTATTTGTGAGCCTGTTTTTAAGAGTGCTCTATAAATTCGGCCTTCGGAAGTTTCTAAAGAAAGCTCTATTTTTTCTACATTTAGATTCCCTGAATTTAGAGCTTCAGTTATTTTCTCAACTGAAGCTCTATTGATAGGAGTTCCAAATAAGTAACGAACCGCTAAACCAATTGTCCAGCCCAACAGGATATTAACTATTTGAGTAATAATTGTTGTTTGTCCAGCAACTAAAGATGCAAAAGATAAAGCAATAACAGAAATTGTTGCTAATATTCCAAGTTTTCCTCTATCAAAAACACGTGCTATTACTAAAAACGAAATTAATCCTGCAATAAGTGGATCAAGAGGTGAAACACCCTCAGTTTGAATACCACCTGTTAGCGCAATTATTAATCTTGGTGAATTTGTTTGAACAATGAGAATTGAGATTGCAACTAAAGTTAATACTGAAAGACCAGCTGCAAGAAGAGCATCAACTAGTTGTCTTGCTCTATTACGTGTGATTAAAGAGACTGCCACTAAAACTGGAATTATAATTATTGAAGTAGCACCAATAGTGTTGAGAATAAACAGCACAAAACTTGGTAAAACTCGGGTTGCTGTATCTAGATCAGCATCTATGCCTGCTGTTGTTTGGGCGGCAAAGGTTCCAATAACGATCACCAATACCGTGATGGCAAGTGAGATAAGAAGTGTTACTAAATCCCTAGGTCTTCGAGCAGCCCGGCGGGAAGCATTATTGGTAGAAATAGTCATCACCTCTATCGTCCCATTACCTCACATTTTTTACCTGACCAGACACTTGTCGTAGGTCAATGGTGAAGTAGTCACATGGCAATAAATACGATCCCTGAAATCACCTTAGAAAACACGGCCCTGCCCTTTATCGAGCAACCAATATTTGATGCTGCTCAACAAAATGTGATCGATCATGAACAAGGATTTTGCTTGGTAACAGGTCCTGCCGGTACGGGAAAGACTACAGTTTTAGCAGAAGCAGTTGTTAATAAAATAAAAACTGGAATTGCATCTGACAAAATAATTATTTTTTGTTATTCCAGACATTCAGCAAGAGTTATGCGCAAATATTTAGCAAGACGTCTACCGGGTTTTTCTGTTCCTCAAGTTGCAACTTTTCATTCTTTTACTCATTCGGTTATGCAAGCTGCATATAACCAAGGAATAATCGATGAAGAGTATTCATTTTCTCCATTGAGATTACTTTCTGGTCCTGAGCAAGAAGTAATGATAAATGAATTGATTAAAGGAACAATTGAGGACGGATCAATTAATTGGCCACCTAATTTATTAAGTGCTTTAAGAACCAAAGGATTTGTTAGGCAAGTAAGAAATCTATTAGCACGAATGCGATCTCTTGGGATGGATCCTGAGCAATTAATAGAAACAGGAATCAAACATGATAATGAAAATTGGATAGCACTAGGTAACTTTGCAGAAATGTATCTAGATAATTTGGATGCATCTGAAACAACTGATTACGGTGAATTAGTTCATCGAGTTAATTTACTACTAGTAAGATTAAAAAGTTTAGCAGAGCTAGGTATAAAGTTTACTCACTTTTTTGTTGACGAATATCAAGATATAGATCCTGCGCAAGTTAGATTACTTAAATCCCTAGTCAGGCCAAATAAGTTTTTGATTGCTACGGGAGATAAATCTCAAAGTATTTACCAATTTAGAGGCGCTGATTTTGAAGCAATCGATAGATTTAATCAAGATTTTGGTCAGAGTAAACATATTGAATTAGTCAACAATTATCGACAAGTAAATCCAATTGATGTAGAAGTTAATACGTATGATTCAACAAATGCTCAAAGTTTCCATATTGCAAATGAAATAAGACGATTTAAACAACAAAACTTTGATGCTAAGTGGTCTGATGTTCTAATCATTGTAAGAAACGCAAGCTCCATAAATCCAATCAGTAGAGCTCTAACAAATTATGCAATTCCAGTTAGTGTTCAGGCAGATGATTTGCCTTTGGCAAAAGATCCAGCTGCTCGAGTGTTACTTGATTGTTTAGGAATTGCTGGACAACTAGCTTTAGGAAATTTTGATCCAAGTAATAGTGAGGTGATTAGAGATTTACTTCGAGGACCTTTAATTAATGCCTCACCTTTTGAGTTAAGAGAAACAGCACGATTACTTCGAAAAAGATCACGAGAAAATAATGAATCTCCTCTGACTTCGGATCAGGCTTTATACAAAGCTGTGATTGACCCGAAATATTTACTTGAGATTCCAAGTGAAATTTCACAAGGGGTAAGAAGACTTGGGGCACTTCTAGCAAGTGCTAGTCAATTAATTAAGAAAAAAGTTCGAGTAGAAATAGTGATGTGGAATATTTGGAATTTAGAGATAGATGAACAAAACACAAAACTTTTTGATGTTGAGAAAACTTCATATAAATGGAGTAAAACTTTAAGAGAAAATGCGCTTCGCGGAGGAATTGAAGGCAGAAAAGCTGATAAAGATCTTGACTCAATTCTTGCTTTATTTGATGCAGCTTCGCGAGATGACGAAAGAACATTAGGCACTAGGGGAGTTTTGAACTTCTTAAATGATTTAGGAATGCAAGCCTTTCAGGCCGAAACTTTGGCGCAAAAACCTATCGAGGATGATCGTGTTCAAATTGTTACCGCACACAAATCTAAAGGGTTACAAGCAAAGTTTGTGATAATTCCAGATGTGCAGGCAGATATTTGGCCATCATCTCGTTTGCGAAATAACTTACTCGAGGTGGAAAGATTAGGTTATGAAACAGTTGTCAGATCTCCAAGTAGAAGTGAAATTATTGCAGAAGACATAAGGCTTTTTGATGTTGCTAAATCAAGGGCTAGTCAAAAGCTTTTAGTATCAGCCATAAAAAGTGATTTTGCTGACAATGGTGAACCATCAGGCTTGTTACACAAAATAAATTCAGGAAATATTAATCACGTTTTAGGTTTTCCCCATAAACCACTATCTCTTAATGCTGTGGTTTCTGAAATAAGAAAAATTGCGCAAGATGACACATACAGTGCTGATTTCAAAAAAGCTGTGGCCAAAAGACTAAATAAGTTAGCTACTACCAAGGATGCTTTTGAAAGAGAAATAAGTAAAGCAGCAAATCCACAAAATTGGTGGGCCACATTTAAACCTGGTTCTACTCAAAACAAGATTGCCCCAGATGATGAACCTGTTATGGTTTCGGGTTCAGGATTAGCCACTTTAAGAGATTGTGGATTGAAATGGTTTTTGGAGAAAAAAGCTGGAGCAAATGTTCCTCGACAAAATTCTGCCAGTATCGGTTCCATTGTTCACGCTTTAGCGCAAGGTTTAAGTAACGGTGAAATTGAACCAGACATACAAAAACTGAAGGAAAAACTAGATCAGATTTGGCCCCAATTATCATTTGAAGCAGATTGGATTAGTCAACGCTCATACGACGAAACTTTAGAGATTATTTCAAACTTACTAAATTGGCACCTTAAAAGAACTGGCAGAAAAGTTGTAGGAGCTGAGGTAAATTTTTCATTTGAAATTTCTGTAGATAAAGATAATCCAAATCAGAAAGTTAAGGTAAGTGGATTTATTGATCGAGTTGAGTCAGAGATAGATGATGAAAAAAGACTTCACATTATTGATTTCAAAACTTCCAAATATACATTGACTAAGGAGCAAGCAGATGAAGATCCTCAGTTAGGGGTTTATCGCTTAGCAGTAACTCAAAAGTCTTTGAAGGCAGATGTTGAACCAGAAAGTGTTGATGCTGGGGCAAGTTTAGTTTATTTAAAACAATTACAAAAAAACGGTTTAAAAGAATTACCAACTGCATCAATTGAAGAAAATGGAATACTTGAAATATTAAAAGAATCATTTAGAAAGATTAAAAATGAAGATTTTAGTGCCACGATTTCTCCTCTCTGTAGAACATGTCAATTCATCAGAATGTGTCCTGCTCAATCTGAAGGTAAAGGGGTTGTGGAATGAGTCGAGAAACTAAATTGAATCTGACTCCTGAACAACTTAAAGCAGTAAGTGCCCCACTTGAACCAGCCTTGGTAATTGCAGGTGCTGGAACAGGTAAAACCAGTGTTATGGCTGAAAGGGTTTTGTGGTTAGTCAATGAAGCAGGTCTTGATCCTGCAGAAATATTAGGACTCACATTTACAAATAAAGCTGCACAAGAATTACGAATTCGAGTAAGAGAAAATCTAAACAAGGTTGATAAGTATCAAAATTCTTTTGATTTAGTGGAACCAAATGTTTCTACTTACCATGCTTTTGCCATGCAGATTCTTAATGATCATGGACTACTCATCGGGGTGGAATCAGATTTGAAACCAATTTCTGAAACTACTAGAGCAAGTCTTGCCTTTAAAACAGTATTAAATACCAAATTAAGTCTATCTAATTTAGATAAATCTCCTCGATATATTGCTAAGCAATTGCTGATGCTTGATAATCAATTAGCAGAACATAATTTAGAAACTGAAATTTTACACAAATATACTCAAGAATTAATCACTAAAATTTCTTTAACTAGACCAAGAAAAGATATGCGAGATCTGGAAAAGACAAGTCTTGCCCGAATGGAATTAGCTCAGCTCGTTAATGAATTTAGAGACCTAAAAAGAGAAGAAGCAATCATAGATTTCGCAGATCAAATGAGATTTGCTCTTAAGTTGGTAAGACTTCACCCCGAAGTTGTTACCCAACTTCGAGATCAATACAAGGCAGTTTTACTTGATGAATACCAAGACACCTCCGTTATTCAGAGATTGCTTTTGACAGAAATATTTGGACAAGCCCATCCTGTTATGGCAGTGGGCGACCCATTGCAAGCAATTTATGGCTGGCGAGGGGCTTCAGTCTCCAATATTGATAACTTCTGCACACATTTTCCACTACCGGATCAAAGTCCTGCACAGACCTATCTTTTGACGTCAAATTTTAGAAGTGGTCAAAAAATATTGAATCACGCAAATCAAGTATCAAAAGATTTACGAGACATTCATGAAGCCATTTCATCCCTGGTTGCTGGCAAAGGAACAAACAGTGAAGTAAATATAGGACTTAATTTGACTTGGAATGATGAAGTTGAGAGCATCACTGAGCAAATTAAAGATTTAGTGCACAACAAAAAGGTAGCACCAGAAAGTATTGCGGTTTTAAGTAGAAATGGAAAAGAGCTTTTACCAATATATGATCTGTTGATAAAAAAAGGGATTCCAGCAACTTTTGCAGGTAAAAGAGATCTGGTAGATGTACCTGAAGTAAGTGAAACCCTGGCTTATTTGCGTCTCCTAGATGATCCAACACATAACCCATCGTTAGTAAGAATTTTAGCTGGACCCAGATTTGAAATAGATCCAAAAGATTTAGCCTTGTTGGCAAAGCGAGCAGCAGATTTAGTAAAAGATCACAAAGCAGATAGAAATAAGAAATCTTTCGAACAGAGTTTATTACAATCAGTTGATGGCAATGATGTAGCAGAGCTAGCTGTATTAGCAGATGCCTTAAATGAACCAGGAAATTATGAATATGGAGCTGGGGTTAAGGAAAGATTTCTTAAATTAAAAACAGAACTAGAAATTTTAAGAAGACATATCACAGAACCATTAAGTGACATTATTTATCGAATTATAAATCAAACCGGATTAATGATTGAAATTTTAGCTAGTAATCAAATGATGACAGAAAGTCGATATGAATCATTAATGAGTTTGCAAGATTTAGCTCAAAGCTTTGATCAAGGCTCACCCCATGGAGCAGTAAGAGAATTTTTAGCTTGGCTTGACGAAGCCGATGAATTAGAAAGCACAATTGAGTTTGCCCCAACTGCGCTAAAAAATGCTGTTTCATTAATGACAATTCATGGGGCCAAAGGTTTGGAATTTCCGATTGTTTTCATCCCCGCAGTGTGTGAAAACGTATTTCCCCATAACAAAACTTCTACTTGGGTAAAAAGACCTGAGTTAATCCCATTTGAATTACGAGTTGATTACAAATCAATGCCACAGGGCTTTTCAACTGAAACAAAAGAATTCGATGCCTATTTAGACAGATGTAAAGATTATGCAGAGCTAGAAGAACGAAGATTAATGTATGTTGCCCTGACTCGTGCTGAAAGTGAAATATATGTTTCAAGTCATTGGTGGGGAAATACTCAAAAAAAGGTAAGAGGTCCATCTAAGTACTTATTGCAATTAAAAGAAGTTGTGGAACAAGGTCATGGAAAAATAACTACCTGGGTAGAAAATCTTGAGGAAAATAATCCAACTCTTGATCAATTAAGTCCAACTTTTTGGCCTGCGCAAACAAACCAATTAGCAAGGGAAAAAAGAATCAATTTTGCTCATTTAGTAAAAAATGTGGAAGAAGTTGATGAAAGTCAATTTAGTTTATTTGAAAAGGAAATACTTGAAAACATTGATAAAGATATTGATTCTTTAATCTCTGAATTAACAAGTGATAAATTGATTAAAAAAACTGTTGCGATTCCTGACACTCTCAACGTCACTAAAACTATTGCACTTATGCGAAACCCAGATGAGTTTGCAATGCAGCTTGTTAGGCCTATGCCAGCTAAACCAATTGATCAGGCCCGTCGGGGAACACAATTTCATTTCTGGATTGAAAAACATTTCTCAATTCCAGCCCTGTTAGATTCTTTAGATCTGCCAGGAGCAGCTGATGAGAAATTAATATCTGATGATCAACTAGAAATTATGAAAAATGCTTTCTTAAGTTCTAACTGGGCTCACAAGACACCTGTGGCCTTGGAATGGCCTTTTGATATTTCAATTGGGGGACGATCTCTGAGAGGTCGAATTGATGCTGTGTTTGAAACAGAAAACGGAATTGAATTAATTGATTGGAAGACTGGGATTGTGGGCAAATCAGATGATTTGCAGCTTGCTTGGTATCGATATGCCTGGTGGAAAATGACAAACATGCCACTAGAAAAAATTACTGCAGCCTTTGTTTATGTTCCTAGTATGGAAGTTAGTAGACCAATTGAATTACTTTCACCAGAGATTTTGTTGGAGAGCATTTCAGGCTAAATCATGCTCGATTTTGTGTGGGAAAAGAATACGTGAGAGGATAAAGTCATGACTCAGTTAACAATGTATTCAACCCAATGGTGTGGTTACTGCCAAAGATTAAAAGCTCAACTAGGTCGCGAAGGAATTACTATCACAGAAATTGATATAGAACATGATGCAGAAGCTGCTGCTTTGGTTGAAAAAATAAATGGTGGAAACAGAACAGTTCCTACAGTCGTTTATGAAGATGGCACAGCTGTAACAAATCCTTCCCTGAGACAGGTGAAAGAGAAGCTAGGTTTGTAAATGCCTGGCCAACGCCAAACACTTGATTCTTTAGATGATGCGCAACGAGCAGTTGTTGAAGCTTTAGAAGGACCAGTTGTAATTTATGCTGGCGCAGGAAGTGGTAAGACTCGTGCCATAACTCATCGCATAGCTCATGGTTGTAATAGTAAAATTTATGATCCCCAAAAAGTATTAGCAGTAACTTTTACAACTCGAGCAGCAGATGAAATGTCATTAAGGCTTTCGGCTTTGGGCATTAGAAATGTTGCAACACGAACTTTTCATTCAGCAGCTCTTCGACAACTCAAATACTTTTGGCCCAAAGCAATAGGTGGAGAAATACCTAAAGTAATAGAAAATAAATTTAAAGTCCTTGCAGCCGCTTTAGAAAAAACAAGTTTAGCAACATCAAAAAACTCAATCCGGGAATACTTATCTGTTATTGAGAGTGCTAAAACAAACAGATTAGATACAGATTCCTTAACAAATCCAGATCACGCCAGTGCATACCAGGCCTACATCGACTTCACCGATAAGAATAATTTAATTGACTTTGAGGACGTATTACTTTTGCTTGTGGCAATACTGGAAGATGGAGAAGATTTTGTTGATGAAGTTCACCAAAATTATCAATGGCTTACTGTTGATGAGTACCAAGACGTAAATCCTCTTCAGCAAAGATTACTCGAGCTTTGGCTGGGAGAAAATAAAAATATTTGTGTGGTGGGAGATTCTGCACAAACTATTTACACCTTTGCTGGAGCATCCAGTAAACCTTTAGAGAATTTTTCAAAAAAATATGACGATGCATCTGTTTTCAGACTTAACAGAAACTATCGATCAAGCCCAGAAATCATTGACTACGCCAATAAGTTATTAGCGCAAATGCCTAGTTCCAACGCCAGTGTTGGATCTCTCATGCCAACTAAGCCAAATGGTGCAAATGTTGAGGTTTTACCGTTTGTAAGTGACACAGCTGAGGCAGACTGGATCGCTCAAAGCATTGTTGATCTTTTGCAATCAGGTCAAAAAGAAACAGACATCGTGGTCTTGGCAAGAATAAATTCACAACTGGAATTAATAGCTGCAGCACTTGAAGAAAGAGGTGTTGATTATTGGCTCCAAACAGGGGAGAGATACAACCTTAAGAGCAGACTGGAACCAAAAATAACGCTTGCCACCATTCATGCCACAAAAGGATTGGAATGGGAAAACGTTTTCATCATGGGGGTAAGTGATGGCTATTTGCCTTATGTGCAAGCTGATTCAGATGAAGAGATTGCAGAAGAGTTAAGACTTTTTTATGTTGCTGTGACCAGAGCCAAAGAAAAATTATTTATCACTTGGTCAAGAAGTAGAGAAAATGGTGGTCGAGACAGAATTAAGTCAAGATTTATTACCAGAATTGATTCAGAACTTTCTGCAAGAGCAAATGACGAAACTGTTTTTGCACCTTCAAAAGAAAGACAAAATTACAAAAAAGAATTAATGCGTTGTGTTATTTGTGATAAAGCTTTAGTTAGTGGCACAGAAATTATTCTGCAAAGATGTAAAAGTTGCCCCAGCTCTACCCCAAGTGAGTATTTACAAGCAGCAATTGAATGGAGAACAACTCAAGGTCTTATGGAAGCAATCCCAGAATTTTTGGTACTGAGCAATGCGTCTTTAGAAGCATTTGTTGATGCCTTATATGCAGCAAAAACTGAAGAAGATTGCATTTTGATTCCCGGGGTAGGAGTTGAAAAGTGTGCAAGATACTTTGACGACTTATCAACTGTTTTAGCTGCAGTTAAGCCAAGTGACCCTAAATTAATTGATTTAAAACCCTAGCTATTCCGGTTGTGGATAACTTTTATTAATATCCTCCAAATGTGTTCTAATCCTTAAAGCCTAGTTTTAAGGAGTAATAATGCGATTGATCCTAAATCCTGAAATAGACGTTTTATGGCGAGATAAAACAACTTTGCAAGTAAGAAACCCCGATGGCACAAGCAATACAATTTCAGATTTACCCATGGAAATGAAACTCATTATTAACAGCTGTACAGGAATTATCAATATTTCCGATATTTTACTGAATTTGAATATTGATGAAAGAATTCATGAAGATATCAATGTTGCATTGCGTTTCTTAATTGAGCACCAAATACTCATTAACCAGACTCATCTTTTTGAACAATCAGAAAAATTACACAATAGCTATGTCCAGATTCAAGGTATAAATACTTTTGCTTATCAAATTGGTCATCTACTCGCATCAGCAGGTGTTGGTCGAGTGGTATTTGATTCTTTAACCAAAAAGCAAAGTGATGTGAGTTTAGGTGACATAAATATTTTTGGCCCAAGGGCAAAAGAAATTGGCACCTCTTTAAGCCAGAGTTTACGAGAATCACTTTTAGCAATGGGCACTAGAGCTGAAAAACCAAATATAATTCAGAATCCAGATTTGGTCATAATTTGTGAAAATGCTGAATCTTTTGAGATAAACGATTTAATGTTGAATAGAATTTCTCATGTTTTTATTGGAAAAACAGGAGAACAAATAAATGTAGGTCCCTTTGTAATCCCAGGGATTGAAACTTGTAACAACTGTTTGCAATTGAATTCATTAAAGAAGAATCTATTCATTTTTCCTCTGGATTTTAAACGAAAGAAAATTCGGCAAATTGATAAGAATCCAGTTTTAACAACTTTGGCTTCATCATTGCTAGTCACAAATTGTATTTCATATTTAACAGGGGAGCTTATTAATTCAGGTCCAAGTTTGCTAAATGTGGTGTGCGATCTTGAGGCAATGGGACCAACAATAAGTTTTAGAAAATTACAACCAAATCCCCAATGCGGATGCAGATGGGAAGCTGCTTAGAAAAGCAGATTGCCCTTGGTTTAATTACTCAAACCAAGGGCAATGAAGACTGCTGCGGTCTTTAGGCTTTACCTAGAATGCGGGTTACCTTGGTGCCACAAGTTGGGCAAATTCCTTTGGCCATGCGACGACCATTAGTTTCGTGAACTTCACCAGTAAACTCGCGTTTGGCTTTGCACTTTACGCAGTAAGCTTCGCCTGTATATGACTCTCCGGCCATGTGTCCTCCTTGCGATCGCGAGGGATTATTCCCACGCATCTTTAAGCCTAGGTGTACATGGGGGCTGTGAGGGCCGTTTTAAGCCTGCCACGCCGAGATTTTCCCCACGAATCCTCACAACTAGACCAGTGTGACTGGAGGGACTATTTAAATGATGAAACCGCTGGACTTGAGTCTTTTATCAGGCTTTATGCACTTTCCCCAGATACATAAAACAGATATTTTCTCAGCCCAGCGGTGTCAATATGGAGAAGTTATGTCATCTGGGGGAGGTGAGTCAAACGTGCTTGTTGATGAAGGTGTGGATTAACTGTTCACTTTGTGAATAAACGAGTTCATAACTTGGGGATAAAGGTGTGGGAAAGAAATTGTTATAAATCAAATAAAGGCTCTGAAGTGCAGGTTTAGTTGAGAGTGTTTGTGGATAAAAAATAGTTTGAACCCCTAGCGTTAATTTCATGCCAAAAGCTATGAATTTGCCTCCCAATGTGGAAGTTAGACGTTCTAATAAAAGAAGAAGAACTGTCTCTGCGGCAAGAGAGGGAAACAAAACTGTTTTGAATGTTCCACAAAGAATGAGTATCACAGAAATTGAAGAAATTGCTCGCGATTTAATCAACAGAATGAATGAAAGAGATCCCAGAGCCTATTTTTCTGACGATGAATTATTTAAACGTGCCCAAGAATTATCTGCTACATATCTATTTTCTAAAGCAGACCCAAAATCTGTTGCTTGGTCTACTCGTTTAACTTCAACTTGGGGAATATGTACACCCCTTGAAGGTGAAATAAGAATCACCTCTCGCCTACAAGGAATGCCACAATACGTTTTAGATTACGTCTTGTTACATGAATTGGTTCATTTAGTTATTAATGATCATGGTAAAGATTTTGAATCTATGATGCGAACATTTGAGAAAAAAGAAAGAGCAGAAGGTTATTTAGATGCACTTGATGAATTGCCATCATCGGTTTGGTCATCTGGTTCTTTAGGGGCAATTCCTGCTGAGTCCAATGAGGAAATATCAAGAGGTGCTTGAATTTTATTAAAGAATTGAGGATCTTGTAGTTCTTCAATACTTGGTAGTAAGTCTGGGTGATTCCATAAACTATCTCTAACATTTGTTCCAAAAGTTAGAGTTTGCTTATTCCAAAATTGTGCAGCTTCTCTGATTAACTTTGGTCTCAGTTCTAATCCAATAAGTGCACCAAAAGTTTTTTCAGCAGGACCACCACTTGCTCTTCTTCTGATCATGGCTTCTTGTAAGGCAGCAATACCAGGAAGTCTGCCTAAAGCGGCAATATTCACCACTTCATAAATCCAACCTTCAATTAAAGCAAGCAGTCTTTCTGTTCTCATCAAGGCTGCAGTTTGTGAAGCATTTAGTTGAGGTTCAAATAAACCCCCAGATAAGGCTTCTTGAATGGATAAAGGATTTGTTGGATCAATTTGGCCCATAAGTTCGCTAATTCTGTTGCTATCAACATTAATTTGTGATGAGTATTCTTCAATAGCTCCTAACAATGTGGGAGCAAGCCAATTAACACTTGAAAATAATCTTGAAGCAGCACTTTCTCTTAAGGCTACAAATGCAATAATTTCTGATTCATTTATAGTTAATCCTTTTGCAAATTCTTTAATATTTCTAGGAATTAAAGCAGGAGTCGTTGTGTCTCCCAGCGGAATACCAATATCGGTTAAACACAGTACTTCACTTGACAAGGCTGCAAGTCCATTACTTATTTGCATTGAAAACATTGCTGCAGACATTGGTTTTAATGCATCTAAAAGTGGTTTAAGCATTTCTTGTTGAGATTCATCAACCCCTGGAATATTTGGCAAAGAATTTGACATAGAGTTTTGAACTCTTTGGGCCACCGGATCAACTATTTTTTGCCATGTTGAGACAGTCGCCTCAATCCATTCACTTCGACACCAAGCTTTACTTGTAGTTGAAGCAGCAGGCACAGTTGTAACTCCGTTTAACCAAGTTTGTGCTAATTGCACATTGGTGTTTATTTCTTTTATTTCTGAATCATTCACACTTGGGTCTCCTGCTTGCACAACGTTTGTTCGAGCCATGTTGACAGCAGCAGACCAACCAACTGGTGCATTTCCGGCACCTTGCATCATTTGACCAAGTTGGCTTAACAGTTTGCCAATCTCTGACGGATCTATGGGATACCTCACAAATACTTATCTACTGGGCTTACTTAAGTATCTCGCTCCTAGCCGTAGTGTTGCTATATGCAGGTGCTTCTTTGGCTTCTAATTCCGGTGGTGGCAGGACTTTTAGCCACGATTTATTTGGCTATCAAATACAGACCCTCAAGGCCGGCCAACGCCCATAAGGGGATGGCCGGATTGGCCAAATTTAAAGCAGCTATGACAAGACCTATTCCAATTCACGATGACAAAAAAAATAAAAAATAAATTTCCTTTTAAGTTCATAAAAAAATTATCCCCCACACTTGTTGTAATTTTGTCATTGGTGGCGCTATTACTTATTCCAGTACCGTTTGTAAAAATTGCCCCAGGACCACTCTTTAACACAGTTGGCATAGCAAAAGAGCAAGATGTTATATCCATTAGCGGAGTTGAAACTTACAAGTCAAAGGGTGAGTTAAATTTCACCACCGTTTCAGAAACTGGTGGACCATTTGGCAGATTAGTTTTGATTGATGCAATTTCATCTTGGTTAAGTCCCACTGAAGCAGTTGTGCCAACAAGTGATCTTTATCCTGACATTATCGATCCGGAAATAATTAAAAAAGAAAATGCTCGAGCATTTTCTGGTTCCCAGACAGATGCAATAGGTGCAGCTTTGAATTACTTAAAAATTCCAGTGACCATGAGTGTAGTTGTGGATAGCGTTGTAATTGACTCACCAAGTGATGGAACTATTGAGCCAGGTGACCTTGTGCTAAACGTAGATAACCAAGTTGTTAAAACTTCAGGAGATGTTGTTAAATTTGTTCAAGCTAGAAAACCAAATGAAAAAATTGAACTAACACTTGCTAGAGATAAAAAAATTATAGAAGTTTCTGTAACTGGAACTACACTAAAAACAGATGCATCAAAAGCGTCAATTGGTATTTCGATTGGACCAGGAATTGATCCACCTTATGATTTTAAATTTGGAGTTGCAGAAGTTGGCGGGCCAAGTGCAGGACTAATGCTTTCATTAGGCATTGTTGATGAATTAACAAAAGATGATTTAACAAACGGAAAGATAATTGCTGGGACTGGAACTATTAATTTCCTCGGCGAAGTAGGTGCTATTGGTGGAATAAAACAAAAACTTGAAGGTTCCAGTAAACACGGGGCAGATTTATTTTTGGCTCCACTTGGTAATTGTAAAGAAATTAAAAAAGATTCCTATAAATCAATGCCTGTGGTAGCAGTTTCATCACTGAGTGAAGCAATAACAAGTATTCAAACCTTCACAAAAACTGGCAGTATCAAGGGATTAAAGACTTGCCAGTGAGCCTAAAACTAGTGAAATTTCTCTCACAATTTAACCCCGATTGGACGAAAGAAAGCTTGTTTCGTATTGTCGAATTATGACCTTTCCTCGTCCAGATTTCACCTTTAAAAGACCAAGAGGAAAAAATTCCTATCTATTTATCTCTTTAGGTGCCCTGGTTTTTGCCCTATTTAGTTTGTCTGGTTATTACACAGATTGGCTTTGGTATCGGTCAGTAGCAGCACAAAATGTTTACATCACAGTTCTTGCTTGGCGCATTGGTCTATTTGTGTTTTTTGCAGGTTTGACCGGTTTTATTATTTGGTTGAATGTTTATTTGGCTTATAAAAATAGACCAATGTATGCATCAGTAACACCTGATCAAGTTTCTTTACAACGTTATCGTGAAGCACTGGATCCAATTAGAAAAACTGTTTTTACTGTTGGCCCAATCCTGCTAGGTTTTCTGGCAGGTGGTTCAGCTTCATCTGAATGGCGAAGTTGGGTACAAAGATTAAATGCTGTGCCATTTGGTGTTAAAGATCCACAATTTGGGATGGATATAAGTTTTTTTATTTTCTATTACCCACTTTATAGAAATTTAGTAACTTTTGGAATTAGCACAATAATTCTTTCTGGATTAGCAAGTGGTGTTATTCATTACATTTATGGTGGGATAACACTGCAATCTCCAACTCAAAAAGCTACAAAATTTGCTCAATCGCAAGTATCTATATTGATTGCTTTGTTATTTGTGTTGAAAGCATTTGCTTATTGGTTAGACAGATTTGGTTTGGCCTTGAAGCAAGATTCCTTGCTTGTAGGTTTAAAGTACGCAGATGTTAACGCTGTCCTACCCGCAAAATCATTAATGATGTATTTGTCATTAATTGTGGCAGTTTTGTTTATAATCAATGCGTTTAGAAGGCAATGGTTTATTCCAAACATTGGAATTGGGGCATTACTTGTTACTGGAATTTTGATAGGTGGAGTTTATGCAACAGTGATTCAACAATTTGTAGTTAAACCAAGTGAGGCAGATAGAGAAGCCCCCTATATTCAAAGAGGAATTGATTCAACAAGAGCTGCTTATGGTTTATCAGGTGTAGAAATCATAGATTATCCAGCAAGTATTGAACCAAGCGCTGAAATTATTGTCCAGCAATCAGAAACAATCAGAAAAATTCGTTTGATGGATCCTGCGTTACTTTCACCAACATATAATCAATTACAACAAGTTAGAGGATTTTACAGTTTTCCAGACAATCTAGACATCGACAGATATTCCATAAATGGTGACACACAAGGCACAATTATTGCTACTCGTGAAATTAATTTAGCGGGAATTCCAAATGCGCAAAGAAATTGGATCAACTCTCATTTGGTTTACACGCACGGATTTGGTGTAGTAACCGCAAACGATAACAGTGTCAGAATTGATGGAAAACCAGATTTCACAACAACAGATATTCCAACCAAGGGTGTATTTAATATTGATCAACCTCGTATTTATTTCGGAGAAAATTCACCAAGTTATTCAATTGTTGGTGGAGCTGCTGGAAGTGAACCACGTGAATTAGATTTTCCAGATGACACCAGTCCAATTGGTCAATCAAATAATACTTATTCAGGTGCTGGCGGAGTGCCAATCGGTAATTTCTTCAATCGAGCTTTATATGCTTTGAAATATCAAGAAATAAATATTATTCTTTCAAATTTAGTCAACAATGATTCAAAAGTTTTGTATTACCGAACACCAGTTGAACGTGTTCAAAGAGTTGCACCTTGGCTAACTCTTGATGGAGATCCTTACCCTGCAATTATTGATGGAAGAATTATCTGGATGCTTGATGGATACACTTCAACTAATTTTTATCCTTACTCAACAAGAACAAGTCTTGATACAGCAACTGCCGATTCATTAACTCAAAATACGACTGCTCTCAGAGCTCAAGCAATCTCAATTAATTATGTTAGAAACTCTGTGAAAGCAACAGTTGATGCCTATGATGGGACAGTTTCAATTTATACCTGGGATGAATCAGATCCAATCCTCAAATCATGGAGCAAAGCATTTCCTGGAATTGTAAAACCACGTTCTGCTATTCCAAGTGAAGTAGTAAACCACGTTCGATACCCAGAGGATTTATTTAAAATACAAAGAGAAATTTTAAGCAAGTATCACGTGAAGGATGCTGGTGCATTTTATGGTGGTCAAGATTTCTGGGTTATTCCAAATGATCCAACTAGACCTGGGGCACAAAGTGCCCAACCTCCTTACTACTTGCAACTACAAATGCCTGGTGATAAAGATCCTATTTTCTCATTAACAACAACTTTTGCTCCATCTAGAAGACAAACTTTAGCTTCCTTTATGTCTGTATCAAGTGATCCAAGTAATGATTACGGAAAAATTAGAGTTTTACAATTGCCAAGAAACACAGTGATTCCAGGTCCTAATCAAGTACAAAACAACTTTGAATCTGATCCAGATGTTGGTGCGTTACTTTCTCTACTGAGACGTGGTGGATCAGATGTGGAATTAGGAAATCTATTATCACTTCCAGTTGGCGGTGGATTACTTTATGTTGAACCAGTTTATGTTCGAGCAACAGCAGGAGACAGTTATCCATTGCTAAGAAAAGTTCTGGCATCTTTTGGTACAAAAGTAGTTTTTGAAGACAACATAGAAGATGCAATTAGTGCACTATTTGGAACTTCAACTCCAAGTGCGACAGTTCCAACAGATCCAGATCAAGTACCAACTCCTCAACCTCAAATACCTAGCGAAACAGGAGATGCTGCAGCAGATCTTGCAAATGCAATTAACGATATGCAAAAAGCGGTTGCTGATGGGAAAAAGGCATTAGCAGATGGTGATTTCACTGCATATGGAAAAGCACAACAAGATCTCGAAAATGCACTAGATAGAGCACGAGATGCAGAAAGAAGACTTAACTCAACAAATGTAACTGAAACAATTCCAGAAGTCACACCTGCAAATTTTCTTCGCTAGATAACGCACTTTCTTGCATTTATTGGCCTTGCATTAAGATTGCAATTACCGACGCGGGGTGGAGCAGCTCGGTAGCTCGCTGGGCTCATAACCCAGAGGTCATAGGTTCAAATCCTGTCCCCGCTACTAGTAAAAAAGAAGACCGAAAAAACGGTCTTCTTTTTTTGTAGGTTATGACTAATGCGTAGAGTGGACTTATGAGCGAATTGACTAAAAAGTTTGATAAAAAAAGGTTAGGTAAAATTTTTTTAACTGCCCCCGGTCCAACTACTAAGCAAATGTTTTCACAGTTTCTAAAAGCTAGAAAAGATCCAGCAGGATTTCTTGTTGAAATGAGAAAGAAATACGGCGACGTGGTGCAATTCCCAATTCCTATGTTGCCGGTTTATTTAGTTGCGCATCCAGAAGATGTAGATCGAGTTATGAGAGTTAATTCTAAGAATTATGGGAAAAGAACTATTCAATATAAAAATTTAGCGCTTGTAACAGGTGATGGTCTTTTAGCTGCTGACACGGATAGCTGGAAAAGACAAAGGAAACTAATTCAACCAGCGTTTCACCATGAAGCAGTAATGCGAGTTGGACCTGACACTGTTTTAGTCACAGACCGAATGCTTAATAAGTGGGAAAGTTTAGCTGATAACACAATTATTGATATTGATGATGACATGATGCATTCTGCATTAGAAATAGTTGGGCGTTCATTATTTGGAATAGATTTAGCAGGAGATGTTGAGAAAACTGCGCAAGCCACACTTGATGCTTTAGACATAATTGTTGCAAGAGCAAGAACTCCGATTACTTTCCCCAAGTGGATTCCTACCCCAAATAATCGAAAATTAGCAAAAGCGTTGATGCAACTTGATTCTGCTGTTCAAAGAATTCTTGATGAAAGAAAGAAAATAACTGCAGTAGCAGGAATTGATAGAGATGTTGACATGCTTGATTTACTTTTAGCTGCCCATGATGATGAAGGTGGTTTAAATAGTCAAGAATTAAGAGATCAAATAGTAACTTTTATCGTGGCAGGGCATGAGACAGTGGCAAGTTCTTTAACTTGGACTTGGTGGCTTCTTGGTTCAAATCAAGAAGTACAAAAAAAACTACAGCTAGAAGTTGACGAAATTCTGGGACAAAGAGCACCAACTGTAAAAGATGTAGAAAAACTTACCTACACTAAAGCAATTGTTGATGAAGCGTTACGAATATTTCCACCAGGTTGGGTAGTAAGCAGAAGGTCTCTAGAAAATGACGTTTTAGGAGGATATGAAATACCAGAAAGTTCAGTAATAATTATTTCACCTTGGACAACTCATAGACATCCTGAATCATGGAATGATGCGGAAAGTTTTAATCCAGAAAGATTTTTGCCTAATGCTCCAACTCCACAAAAAGGAACTTACTTACCCTTTGGAATTGGTCCAAGGATGTGTATTGGAAAAGATTTTGCAATTTTAGAAAGTGTTTTAATGATTGCACGTATTGCTCAAAAATGGAATTTAACACCAGCTGGTGGAGAACCAGTTCCAAGAGCTCTAGTTATGGTAAGACCAGAAGGTGGATTACCAATGTATATAAATAGAAGAACTTAATTAAATAATTTTAACGTTTGCTCATGAAGCAAACCATTTGTTGTGACCATACTTTTTTCCTCTAAAGCATCGCCATTATTTAAAGAAGTTACAGTTCCACCAGCTTCTCTAATTATTGGAATAAGCGCTGCCATATCCCATATTGCTAAGGAAGGTTCCATTGATAAATCTATTGATCCTTCAGCCACCATCATGTGGATTATAAAATCACCAAAACCTCGAGCTCTCCATACTTTCTTTAACAGTTTTCCAAACTCTTCTTCTTGAGATTTCTTTGCCCATCTATCTTGACTGGAATAACCAAGATAGGCGTCTTCAAGTTTTGAAACTTTTGAAACTTGTAACTTCTTTTCACTTTGGAAAGAATTAGTTTTTGTTTGTAAAAACGATCCCAAACCAGTTGATCCAAACCATCTTCGACCAAGTGCTGGCGCAGAGACCATACCTGTGGTCATCTCTCCATCTACTCGTAAACCAATTAATGTTCCCCAGAATGCAACACCTCGAACAAAATTCTTTGTTCCATCAATTGGATCTAAAATCCACTCACGATTACTACCACCTTCATGACCAAATTCTTCACCAATAACAGAATCAGTTGGGAAGTATTTACTGATTAATCTTCTTAGCTCTTCTTCCACACTTTTATCAGCATCACTTACAGGTGTTAAGTCTGGTTTTGTTTCAATTTTTAAATCTAAAGCACCAAATCTAGCCATAGAAATTTGATCAGCGGCATCGGCTAATTTATGCGTGAATTCTAAATCTTGAGCACTCATATGGTCACAATTCTAACCGTCTGCTTGTTCCAGAGACACAAGCAATCTTCGAAATGAATCTAATCTTGGTAAGAGAACTGGATTTTCAAAAGCTGCAGCCTCAATCGCACAACTCGTATCTTGATGAGAACATCCTTTACTACATTTTGTTGTTGCTTGCATTAAATCTGGAAAACCTGCCAGTATTTCATCCGCACTGGCATGAGCAAGACCAAATGATCTAATTCCTGGTGTATCAATAATCCAAGTTTTTGTGTCAATTCGAAGTGCAAATGCTGAGGTAGAAGTGTGCTTGCCTTGACCAGTTACATCATTTACTGCACCAGTTCTTCTTTGGGCATCAGGAACTAACCGATTAACAAGAGTAGATTTACCAACACCAGAAGGTCCAATTAAAACTGTAGTTTTATCTTTCAAAATATCTAGTAATTCATCTAATTCTGAATTTTTACTAATAGATACAACAGGTATATCAAGAGCTTGATAAATATCTGAGAGAGTTTGCGAGGAAGAAATATCTGTTTTTGTAGCAATTATTAAAGGTTGCGCATTGGCAAGTCTGGCTGCAATTATTGTTCGGTCTATTAATCTTGGGTTTGGTTCAGGATCAGCTGTTGCAACTACAATTGCCACCATATCTATATTTGAAACAAGTGATCTTTCATTAGATTCTGAATCGTCTGCACTTTTTTGTAGTGAGTTTTTTCTTTCCATAACTTTTACAATTCGGGCCATATTTTCAGAATTCTTAATATCAACACCAACAATTTCTACTAAATCTCCAACTACGACACCTTTTCTGCCAAGTTCTCTGGCTTTTACAGCGTAAATATCAATTTCATTTGGTTCGTTTAAATGCACGGTGAATCTGCCACGGTCAACAGTTATGACTAACCCTGTTAATGCATTTTCAAATTTTGGACGATCTTTAGAGCGGGGACGAGACTTGTACTTTCCTGGACGAGATCGAAAATCATCTTCGTCATAATCTTGCAATTTATTCACACATTCACCAATGAAGTCCACATCTTCTCAAAATCAGGAAGCGTTTTTGAGGTTGTTTGAATATCATCGACGTCAATTCCAGGCACTACTAGACCAATAACAGCACCTGCTGTTGCCATTCGATGATCATCAAATGCTTTCCAAACACCGCCATGTAATTTTGCTGGACGAATAATTAATCCATCAGAAGTTTCTTCAGCATCTCCGCCTATGGCATTGATATTTTCCACTAATGCTTTCAATCTGTCAGTTTCATGACCTCTTAGATGAGCAATACCTGAAAGTTGTGTTTTTGAATTAGCAAATAAGGCAATCGCAACAAGAATTGGAGTTAATTCTCCGAAGTTAGCTAAATTAATATTTATTCCCTTAATTTCTCCGGAATGCTTTATTGTTAAACCTGTAGTTGTCAATGAAATCTCAGCACCCATTTGGGAAAGAATTTCTCTCCAAGCCTTACCAGCTTGAGTAGTCTCTGCAGGCCAATCAAGGATTGTGACTTCACCTTTTGTGACCATGGCAGCTGCTAAAAAAGATCCAGCATTTGACAGGTCAGGTTCAATTAGCCAATCTCTAGATTTGATTGCACCAGGTTTTACTACCCAGGTATTTTTCATTGTTGAATCAACAATTACTCCAACTTGCTTTAGCATTTCAATCGTCATTTCAATGTGAGGAAGGCTAGGTAAATTACCACCATTATGTTTTATAGTTAAACCATTTTTAAATTTTGCGGCAACCAATAAAAGTGCACTGATGAATTGGCTTGATTCAGATGCATCAATTAAGACTTCACCACCTTGAACTATTCCATCGCTAGTAATTGAAAAAGGTAAAGATCCTGTTGATTGATCGTCAACTGAAATTTTTAGTTTTTTAAGCGCATCAATTAATGTTTTCATGGGACGATTTCTCGCTCTTTTATCGCCATCAAAATGAGCAACTCCAACAGAAAGAGCGGTAAGTGGGGGAACAAATCTCATTACCGTTCCAGCTAATCCCACATCAATTTCAATATCTTGATGAGCTTTCTTCATCGGAGAAATTAGAATTGCATCAGATTCTCTTGTTACTTCACAACCTAATTTTTGTAAAGCTGCAAGCATCAATTCTGTATCACGAGCTAAAAGAGGTTTGGTAATTCTTGAAATTCCATCACCTAAAGCAGCTAAAACAAAAGCCCTATTAGTTGCAGATTTTGATCCTGGAATAGAAAGAGTCGAGTGAATCGGGCGCAGCGATGTAGGAGCTGACCATTTATGTGGGGCAGATTCACTCATTTGAATCTAAGACTACAGCGTGCACGTAATATCCAGGTTGTTATGTGTGGAAGATACGCGGCAAATCGCGATACGGGAACTCTTACAGAAGTGTTCAAATTAAAAAACCTGCCTAGTCAATTATTGACCGAAAATTACAACATCTCACCAACATCCAAAACCTATGCAATCAGGTTGGACAAAAATCAGAACAGAACCCTCGAAATAATGACATGGGGCTTAATACCTTCGTGGGCAAAAGACAATTCAATGAGTGCCAAAATGATTAATGCAAGATTTGAAACGGTAGATGAAAAACCTTCATTTCGAAGTGCTTTTAGTAAAAGACGATGCATTGTGCCAATGGATGGCTATTACGAATGGTTTAGGCCATTAAATCCAAAAGAAAAAAAGCAACCATATTTTATTAAAGCAAAAAATAGTCCTCTTTTAGCTGTGGCTGGAATTTATGAAATATGGAAAAATCCAGATACCAAAAATTATGAACCAGAAGTCCACAGTTTTTCAGTAATTACTACAGAGGCAAAATTAGGATTAGAAACAATTCACGATCGTATGCCAGTGCTAGTGCCTGACAACAATTGGCAAGCTTGGCTTGATCCAAGTATTCAAAATAAAGAAGAGGTTAGATCTTTAGTGGCTACTCCACCAAATGATTACTTTGAATACTTTAAAGTAAGTAGTGATGTAAATAATGCTAGAAATAATGGCAATCAGTTAATCCAACCAACAGCAGAATAAAAATTGCGTATTTCAAAAGGCAAGCTAATTTTTAGCCATAGATTTGGCCCGGGCATGAGAGAAGTAGTAGTTAGATGAGTAAACAAAAAAGACCTACTGAAACGACAAGGTAGCGTTAGATTATGACCTTTTTATCATCGGTAGTGAAAGACCGAACCGAACTTGAAGATAAAGACTTAGAACACTTACAGGCTTTACTTGCTGATTGGACTTTGTTGGCAGATTTGAGTTTGAGTGATTTAGTTTTATGGATTCCCACCTGGCATGGAAAAGGTTTTTTTGCTGCAGCCCAAATTAGGCCAGCTACCTCGCACACTAACGTTCCTGAAGATCTAGTTGGAGAATTTATTGCTCCTGGTCGAAGAGTTGATTTAGATAAAGCATTGACAACTCGTAGAAAAGTTGCTGATCCCACAACTTCAGGTTTAAGAGTTGATGCCATTCCAGTAGTTTTTGATGAAAAAGTAATTGCAGTTATATCTCGCCACACAAATGCAGATGGCAGAGGTGGGAGATTAGAACAAGTTTATTTAGCAGCAGCAGAAGATTTAATGGAAATGGTGGCTGCTGGAGCTTTTCCAGATCGAAGCGAAATCAGTAAAGCAAGTCAAGCTCCACGCGTAGGAGATGGAATTATTCGCCTAAACAAACAAGGCGAAGTTGAATATGTCAGCCCTAACGCAGCTTCAGCATTTAGAAGATTAGGTTTAGCTGCAGATTTGATCAATCAGGATTTAGCAAAAGTTGTTGCCAGACTTCAACACAAACCTGGACCAGTCGATGAAGCAATAATGCTTGTTGCCTCAGGTAGAGCAAGTGGTGAAGTTGAATTAGATAATTCAACTTCGGTTGTAACACTCAGAGGTGTCCCACTTGTAAAAAATGGAATTAAGAACGGTTCTTTGGTATTAGTAAGAGATGTTGCTGATTTAAGAAGAAGAGAAAAAGCATTATTAACTAAAGATGCAACAATTAGAGAAGTTCATCATAGAGTTAAAAATAATTTACAAACTGTTGCTGCTTTATTAAGACTTCAAGCACGAAGGGCTAAAAGTCAAGAAACAAAAGATTCACTATCAGAAGCACAACGAAGAGTAAGTGCTATTGCAGTTGTCCATGAAGCCTTGTCCAGGTCTCCAGGAGAAGTCATTCCATTTGATGAAGTTATAAATCAGGTGATTGCTTTAGTCACAGATGCCTCAACCACAATTGAAAATGAGCAAGGAATAAAAATTGAATTACAAGGAGAATTTGGTGAGCTTCCTGCTGAAGTTGCTACACCTATTGCAATGGCAGTTGTGGAGATTTTACAAAATGCAATCGAACATGGACGTCCTACCACTGAACCTGTGCAAATAAATGCCACTAAAAGTGGAGGCCAACTCAGAATAGTTATTACCGATGGAGGTCCAGGTATTGAAAAAGGCAAAGATGTGTTTGAAACAGATCAACTAGGACTACAGATCGTGCGGACTTTGATAGTTGATGAACTAGGTGGTGGGTTAACTATTTCTGCCAATTCACCCCGAGGGGTAAAAGCAGAAATAGTTGCCCCGATAGTGCTTGCGAGAGAATAACTAAAGCCCGTTGGGGTTTAGTAGAAGTTGATTGAGGCTGCTGGGGTACTGTGGCCCAAAGCGCGACGTTCGTCTTCGCTTAACCCACCCCAAACGCCTGAATCTTGTCCGGTTTCCAATGCCCATTGCAGACATGGTTCAACCACGGTGCAAGTTCGGCATACCTTTTTGGCTGCTTCAATTTGAAAAACGGCAGGTCCAGTGTTACCTATAGGGAAAAATAACTCAGGATCTTCATCGCGACAAGCTGATTTATGACGCCAGTCCATGCTTAATACCTCCAATTATTTCCCCAATACAAGAGTGACATGATGTGACGATTTGCACAACCTATTATGGGAAAAAACTTCTAAAATCAGGTGTCACTTTGGTCACATTGAGGATAAATCGGACATTTTTCTTATTGCAAAGTATTTGCAATAGCGTATAGTTATGAATAACGAGTTCTAAGGGGAGATGTGAAAATTCCTACCTTGCATATTCCCGACGGGTTTATCAGTGCCCCAGTATCTTTGCTTTTTCTCGTAATTTCAGGTTTTTTTGTTTTTCTGGCGTTACGAGGAGCCAAAAAACAGTTAGACGAAAAAGTTGCACCCTTAGCTGGCTTAGCTGCTGTATTTATTTTTGCAATGCAAATGATCAATTTTCCAGTTGCAGCAGGAACAAGCGGCCATTTAATTGGTGGTGCTCTGGCAGCGATTTTGATTGGGCCATGGGCAGGGGTGCTCGCGGTGACTGTGGTTTTAATCGTGCAAGCTTTAGTTTTTGCAGATGGTGGATTAACAGCTATTGGTTTAAATGTTTTCATCATGTCAGTGCTTGCAACATTGGGTGCTTGGTATTTGTTTAGGCTTTTCCAAAAAATATTTCCTAAGAATAGAATCGGATTTTTAACAGCTACCGCAATTGCGTCATATTTAAGTGTTCCAATTAGCGCGTTAGGGTTCACATTTCAATTTGCATTAGGTGGAACAGCTGCAATTACCCTTGATAAAGTTTTAATTGCCATGGTAGGAGTACATTCTGTCATTGGCATAGGTGAAGCAATTATTACTGTACTTACTATTTCAGCAGTGCTTTCAGTTAGAAAAGATTTAGTGTTTGGTGCTTCAAAATTAAAAGTATCCCTAGTTAGATAAAATATGTCAACCAAAAGAATTGTTCAAATAGGTTTAGTATTATCACTTTTTGTTGCTGCGTTTGTTAGTTTTTATGCCAGCGCTAATCCAGATGGACTTGAATTTGTTGCCGAACAGGTTGGTTTTTTAAACACAGCAAAAGATAGTGCCACAGGAAGTTCTCCTCTAGCAGATTATGGTCTTACCGGACTTGAAAATGAAAGACTTTCTGTGGGGATAGCAGGAATTGTTGGCGTATTGCTTACTGCGGTCATATCTTTTGGTTTATTTACTTTAATTAAAAAGCGTTAAAGGTATATAACTAGTGGGTAGTTTACATAAGCATGTTTCTGAAGGTGTTTATCAACATCGTCATAATTGGTTTCACGAACTTCCTTCTCACATAAAAATTGCCTCAGTATTTTCATTTGTTTTAGTTGTTGTTCTTACCCCAGGTAATTTTTATCAAGCACATTTGAGCTTTGCCCTGATTGTTATTGGATTATTAATATGGAATCAAATAGCACTCAGTGCTATCAGAAAAAGACTAATAATTGAAATTCCCTTTGTATTATTTGCATTTTTCTTGCCTATTTTTGGAACAGATCCAAGGATTGATTTTTTTGGATTGAGACTTTCCGAACCAGGGTTGTGGGCTGGATGGAACATTTTAATTAAAGCCACAATTGGAGTGATGATGTCTTTAATTTTGTCTTCTTCTACACCACAACGAGAATTATTGGTTGGACTAGAAAAGTTGAAATTTCCAAAATTGTTAATTCAAATAATGTCTTTTATGATTAGATACACAGTTGTTGTAACTGAAGAACTTAAAAGAATGGCAATTGCTAGAGAATCTAGATGCTTTGAAGCAAAAGGACCAAAGCAATGGAGTGTGTTGGCCAGATCTGCTGGTGCTCTTTTCATTAGATCGTATGAAAGAGGAGAAAGAGTTCATATGGCCATGCTTTCTCGGGGTTACACAGGAGTACTTCCTTTGACCACAGTTCAATTTTCAAGTCGCCGAGATCTAATTAATGGAACATTATTGCCTTTAGTTGCCTTAAGTGTATTTCTGATTTGGAGTGTAATTTTAAATTGAATCCTGCATTAGAAATAACCGGATTAACTTTTGCCTATCCTGATGGAAGACAAGCACTCAATAATGTCAATTTAAAAGTTGATAAAGGAGAAAGAGTTGCACTCTTAGGCCCAAATGGTGCAGGAAAAACAACTTTAGTTATGCATCTAAATGGAATTTTAACTTCCGAAACTGGAGAAGTAAAAGTAGCAGGAATAAATGTAGAGAAAAATAATTTTTTTGAAGTAAGAAAAAGAGTTGGGTTAGTATTTCAAGATCCAGATGACCAATTATTTATGACAACTGTGAGAGATGACGTTGCTTTTGGTCCGGCTAACGTTGGGATTATGGGTCCAGAATTAGATGAAAGAGTTGAATTTGCATTAAATCAAGTAAAAATGAAAGAATTTGCAGATAGACCTCCACATCATTTATCTTTTGGCCAAAGAAGAAGAGTGGCTGTTGCCACTGTGTTAGCCATGAAACCAGATATTTTGGTTTTGGATGAGCCAAGTAGTAATTTAGATCCAGCTAGTAGAAGAGAATTATCAGAAATTTTGCTCAGTTTAGATGTCACAATTTTGATGGTGACACATGATTTACCCTATGCATTAGAAATATGTCCCAGAGCGGCTATTTTAAATGGTGGCAAAATTGTTGCAGATGGCATAACTAGAGATTTACTTGCTGATGAAGAGCTAATGAAAAACAACAGATTAGAGCTTCCTTTTGGCATGCATTTAGATCACATTCCCCATCATAGATAGATAATTATGAATTATTTTAAAAAGAACTCGATTACTATCTGCTATCAAATTGGAATAATACAAGGAATTTCACTTGCGGTTTATACAGTTTGGGCAGCAACTAGTGCACTTGTTACTAGGGACATTGAAAGAATAGATACCTTTATCACTGAAAATATCGTTTATTTGGTATTTATAA
>ERZ889217.114-NODE-114-length-50521-cov-11.833809_pt1 | contig 50521 bp, 50 predicted proteins | sample MGYA00521098_ERZ889217 | MGnify/ENA primary metagenome ERZ889217 (study PRJEB32303, sample SAMEA104408613) | aquatic metagenome | biome: Brackish water; feature: Pelagic; material: water | place: Baltic Sea | collected 2014-06-10T22:04:00 | depth 2,362 m ... | reverse complement strand
AGCTGCCAACGCAAATGTTGCCCTGCACTGGCAGGTGACTGCAGTGGGTGACGGAGTCGCAGTCTGGGGTACTGCCACCCTGCACGATGACGTTGCGACGAAGCGACGACTCTGGGACGGCGTCTTCGACTACGACCTCAGCGCATTTGCTCCGGGCGGGCCAGATAACTCCCCCGACACATCGTTTCTGGCAATCACACCGCAACGCGCCCTCGTGCTGAAGCAATATGGGATGGGCGGGTCCATGCGCTGGTCTGCTGAGACGTGACAGCGCGTCAAGGCCCGGCGATGACACCTGTCCAATATTGCTTGCTCAACTGCGTACGACAGCAACATTCCCATCAGTCCACATAACCGTCAGCGTGCGGTGCGCGATCCGCCAGCCCTGAGCAGTCCGCGTCAGATGATCCTCGTAGCGACCGGCGACGACGTAGTTGGGGCCGCCTTCTGCAGCGTTGCGAATATGTTGCGCCTGGAGGTAGCAGCGATGCGTTGCAGCGTCGCCGTCAACGAGTACTTCGTGATTGCCGACCAGATGTTGGCTGTCGTCAAGGTGCTCGAGCGCTTCGCGGATGCGAGTGGCGATTGCGTCGACACCGGTGAGTGTCGGGGGCTGGCCAAGCTGTGCCGTGGCGTCGTCGAGAAATACCGTTCTCAAAGCAGGCCAATCTTTCGTGTCGAGTGCCTTGCAGTACCGAAGCGCGACGGCAACGACGTCGCGTTCGTCGAGGAGTTCCTGCAACGCTGTCTCGACGTCAATGGCTGCGCTCACACCAACGTCCATCCGCCATCGACGGCGATGTTCTGACCAGTGATGTAGCTCGATGCGCTCGACACCAGGAAGAGCACCGCATGAGCAATGTCGTTCGGCGTCCCCTTCCTCCCGAGCGGCACGTTCGAGGATCGGCCTGTGGTCAGTGGGCCCATCAGGCCCGACAACGATGGGTTTTTCGGCCAAAAGTGTTCGATCTCACCAGCATGCATGCGGTCGAGTGTGGGCACTGGCACGACACCAGGGCTGACCGCGTTGACTCTGATCCCGTGGGGCGCAAGGTCGACCGCCAAGCTCTTCGAGAAGTGGATCGCCCCTGCCTTGGCAGTGTCGTAGCCGGTACCGAGACACGGCAGCATTCCGTCGACCGATGCAATGTTGACGATCGCCCCACCATCACCCTGTTCGACCATCCGAGCCGCTGCGGGTTTCGAGCAGTTGAACAAGCTCGCGAGGTTGATGTCGATCGACCGCTGCCATGACTCGACGCTTTGATCGAGAATGCTGCCCGCCTCGTGATACGAACCAGCATTGTTCACCAACACGTCGAGGCGATCGCCGACATGGGCGAGTGCTGCAGCGCACGCCTTGGCGTCGGTGACATCGAGGTCCAACGCAGTACCACCAATGTCGCGGGCGACTCGTTGCGCGCCATCACCGTCGATGTCGGCAACGATCAGGTCCGCACCAGCAGCAGCAAGGAGACGCGCAATGCCCTCGCCGATCCCCGTTGCCGCGCCGGTAACCACAGTGGTCTTGCCAGTAAGATCGAAAAGGCCAGCAATCGCTACGTCCATCTCGAAGAAGCTACGACCTTTACTGGTGCCGGCGAACAGTCGGAGGGTTCCGGGCACGCAACGAGCAGCCGTGCGATGTCGGCCTGACGCATCCTTGGAGCGTCGCCAGTCCACTGCTCAGACAACCGGTGCCTGGCCCGCCGTTCGCTACCGTGAGTTCCATGATTGGAGAACCGGTTCAGATCGCATACGGCGTCGACGACGTGCGGGCCGCTGCGGCCCGGTGGGTGACGCGCGGTGTCGGCCCATTTTTCGTCTTGGACCACATTGAGTTGCGCAATGTACGGCTCGGCGGAGCACCAGCTACGTTTGATCATTCGTCTGCGTACGGACAGTGGGGATCACTGATGGTTGAGCTGATCTGCCAACACGATCGCCAGGCCGAACCCTTCGTGCACCCGCATGGCATCCATCACGTTGCACATATGGTGGACAACTTCGCCGCGGAGCACGCCGAACTTATCGCCAGCGGCCGTTCGGAAGCGTTGTACGCCGAGACTGCAACGGGCATGCCATTCGCGATGCACGACGCCCGACTCGAACTCGGTCATCACATCGAGATCTATGAAGGCAACGAACGCCTCCGCGGGTTCTACGAGATGGTCCGCACAGCCTCCAAGAAATGGGACGGCGCAGATCCGATTCGCACCCTCTCGCCTTTGAAACCCTGAGCCCTGTTGATCTTGTAGCCCTCGGGCCGTCTTGTCGAAAAACCCTCTGCTCAGCTCGTCCGTCCAGCTTCGTGAAACTGTCGACTGCTGCCAATGTTGAACCGGTTCGGCACCATTCCGGCCGTCGTTTGACCAGCATCGACGACCAACGTATGACCCGAGACGTATCGAGCGTCGTCGCTTGCAAGGTAGAGCGCTGCTGCGGCAATGTCATCGGGTACTCCGGCGTAGCCGAGGGGCGAACCGGCGGCGATCTTGTGACTGGTCTCATCGATGGCACCAGGGTCGCCGCTCGTGACCGTCGCCGTCATCGCCGTCACGGTGTTGCCAGGTGAGATCGCATTCACCCGGATGCCATTGGGAGCGAGTTCGTTGGCAACCGACTTCGTCAAACCGATCACACCATGTTTGGCGGCTGTGTACGCGTGCGGTCCGAGCCCGCCGAGGATGCCTGCGGTGCTCGAGGTGTTGATAATGACACCAGAGTTCTGCGTGAGCATCACTCGCGCTGCGTGCTTGACACCAAGGAACACACCACGCAGCAAAATTGCCATCGTGTTGTCCCACGCCTGGATCGACGTTTCAGAGATCCGGCCAACCGAGCCAACGATGCCCGCGTTGTTCAACATCACATCCAAACTGCCAAACTCCGAGACGGCGAGGTTGACGGCGGCTGCAACCTCGTCTTCGATCATCACATTGCACTGCGCAAACCGGGCAGCATCACCGAGTTCGTCGGCCAGTGCCATACCGGCTTCGGTTTGCATGTCGGCGAGGATCACTTTCGCACCTTCTTTCACGAACATCCGGGCGGTGCCCGCTCCGATGCCGCTGGCAGCTCCGGTAATAACGGCGACCTTGCCGTCGAGCCGACCACTCATGAGCCGAACCCGTGATCAATCAGTGCACTCTGTGCGCGTTCGATGACCGCAGTCCACAGCGCAACTGCACGCTCGCTGGTGAAGTCGAGGCTGCCGACGGCGAGCACCGGAATCATCCATCCGCAGCCCACACCCACCCGGTAGTCGGCCGTCAAGACATCAAAGCCATAGTCGGAGACACCGGCTTCGACGAGTGCATCGTGGTACGCACGAAGAAGTTCGGGCTCGTGTGCTCGCCGGTCGTCGACGGTGAGGTTCTGCGACAGCAGGTAGGCCACGTCTGCAACACCGCCACCCTGGCTGATTGCTTGCCAGTCGATGACCACCACGGCACCTGCATCGTCGAAGAACAGATTGTCGGCCCGGTAGTCGAAGTGCACAAGCGTGTGCGGCATTGCTGCCAGTTCGTCAAGAATCTGGGGCCGCATGGCCGCATAGCCCGCAACGAAGTCGGCCAACTCCGGCTTGATCGCTGTGCCGAACGCCTCCATGAAGCCGGGCAAGGATGCCTCGTAGATCGGCGAACCCGCTTGATTCAGTGGGCCGTTGATCACCGGGATGAAGTCGGCGTTCTCCATGCCAGCGCCGTTCCAGAACTGCGCATGATGGGCTGCCAAGCCGATCAAGGCTGCGCGGGCCTGGTCGACTGTTGTGCCACTGACTTGGTCGCCGAGTTGCAGGTCGGAGAGGTCTTCCATCAGCAGCATGTAGGCCTCGTCGGCTGCAGCGTCCGCGACCTCGCATGTGACATGGAAAATGGCGGGTGTCCGAACCGGGCTCATGTGCGCCAGTTCGCTGTAGAAGCGATGCTCGCGTTCGTAGATCCGGGTCGGCTGCATCATTGCTCGGATCTCGGGCGACTGGGTCGGGAACTTGGCAATCATCGTGGTCGGTGCATTGCCGGCATCACCGTCGTACACGACGCCAACTGTCGCGACTTCGCCCATGAACCCAACCCCGGCGCCCGCCGGATCGAGGAGCACTTTCGCAACGGTAACGCCTGCAGGGATCGTCGCCGACCCTTGAAGGGCCTCGGTCATCCATTCGGCAGTGATTTCGCTGGTCGTCGTCGGCAGTGTCGCCATGTGGTGTCAGTCCTCATTCTGTCGTGCTGGTTCGGGTGGAATCGTTCGAGCTGGGCTCGGCCTTCTGGCGCGTTAGCGCGTCTGCATGTGGCTGCCATCGGCACTGGGGCCGTTGTCGCGAGTTGGGTCGGCCAGCACGACCGCTGCGATGCCGTCGGCCTCAGTGACGGAATGGCATGGCACACCTTCCCAGGCGGGAGGCCCGGAGTGCTCGCCAGTACGTACGTCAAATGAAGCCCCGTGGAGCGGGCAGGTCACGCCGTAGCCAAGTAATCGACCTTCGCTCAAGGGCGTGTCGGCGTGCGAGCAGTTGTCGGTCAGTGCGAACAATTCGCTGCCGACGCGACACACAACGATGCCGTCGCGACCGATGTGCTCGAAGCAGCGCATCTCGCCGTCGGCCAAATCGGTGAGGTCGCCGAGCTCGATCGGCCCATCCGCCTCAGACATCAAGCGGGCCCAATGCCAGGTAGCGCTCAAGGTTGTCGTGAAAGAACTTGATGCGCCGCTCTTGCCTGGGCGTGTACTCGCCGCGATAGCCGCGTGAGCGAAGCCCTTGCTGCTGCGTGTTCCAGATAGCAACGTCCTGGTCGATGCCGGGGCCGCACGAGACCTCGCCAGCCCGACCCGTCTGGTGCTCAACCTGATGATCGATCGACACCCAGTCTTTCATCGAGTTCGAGAAGTACTCCTTCGAACCCTCGGGGAACAAGGTGAGATACCACATGTCGAAGAAGCACTTCTGCGGATCGGTTGGATGCGGCGTGGCCCTGAGCCAGATGCAGCCGTCGGGCTTCATGCTGAACGAGATGTTCGGAAAGATGGTGTAGTGATAATTATCGGTGAGCTGCTCGTCGGAATACCGCGAGAAGTCGTATCCCTTTTCCGCTCCAAGCTGGCGCTTCGCCTGCTGGAGCGCGGGCCGCAGTTCAGGGAGGTTGTCGCGGTACTGCTCGCCGTCGACACCCCAGAACGACAGGTCAGCAGCAAGGCTCTTCAGAGTTCGCTCGGGCTTGCCATTGTACTGTGGGCCGGGACCGCCACCGGGCATCAACATGCGTGCGTGGCCCGACGGATAGAGGTCAAATTGGCATCCGCTGTGATGCTCGTTCATCGACGCAAGCGTCTGGGGATGAACGTAGGGCAGGTGATAGCTCTCGTTGAAGTTGTCTTGGACGCACTTCCAGTTGAACTCGCCAACGACGGTAACCCAGTGCGTGCGCCGCATGTTCTCCATCTGGTATGCGTCGAGGTGGTCCGCCACGGGGGCGAGCCAATCGCGCAGCGGCTTCGCCTCAGGGTCCATGTTGAACCAAATGAATCCGGCCCACGTATCTGACGGCATTTCGACAAGGTTGCGCTTGCCGCACGGACTGCCCTGCGTGAAGTCGTCTTCGTCTGGTACCCAGTTCAAGTTTCCGTCGTCGCCGAACCGCCACCCGTGGTAGGCGCACTCGAATTCACCCGTGATCAGCGAGCCTGACTCGGCGGTGACCAACCGATTGCCGCGGTGTTGGCACACGTTGTAAAAGACCCGCACCCGCTGGTCGCTCCCACGGACCGCAATAACCGAGTCCCGACCGATTTCATACGTGATGTAGTCGCCCGCAACGGGAATCTGATCGACACGACCAGCGACCTGCCAGACCCTCGGCCACATCGCCTCGGCCTCGTGCTGTGCGAACTCAGCCGACCAATACCGCTCGCCTGTGATCGCTGTGCCACTGAGATCAGGCTCGGGCGCTTTGGCTCGCGTGATGCCGCGCACATCAACCGGAACATCGATGGAGGGCTCTGCAATGTCAGTCATAATCTGCGTCCTCGTGGCTTCGCTGAGAGAGTGCAACCGGCTGCCGACTAACCTAACAAACGTTCAGCAAGTCGGGCGAGCGCAAGGAAGCTAATGGACATGATTCGGCAATTCACATGATTCGGGGCATCCACCACGTGGCCATCTCGACGCCCAACCTCGATCGACTCGCAGCGTTTTACACCGATGTCATCGGGTTCACGCCGGTCATGGAAACCGCGTGGGCCGACCGGCCGCTCGTCGACCGAATGATCGGCGGGTACGACCGATCCGCTGCCCGTCAGGTAATGCTGCAGGCGGGCAATGCCCACCTCGAACTGTTCGAGTACTCGTCTCCAACGCCGACGCCAGCCAACCCCGACCGTACGCCCGCCGACCACGGGTACACCCATTTCTGCCTCGACGTTGTCGACATCGACGCCGAGTACGAACGGCTCTCAGCACACGGCGTCACGTTCAACAGCGCACCACCAACCGTCCAAGAAATGGGCGGTGTCGCCCGACTCCGAGCGATCTACGGCCGCGACCCCGACGGCAACATCATCGAATTGCAGGAGGTACTCGACACGTCAATTCCCTTCGCTCTCGAACAGACCGCGATGATCAACACCCTCACACCCAAAGGCGGCACGCCATGACCGACCAGATCACTCAAGTCAACCTGCAACCCGGCAATGGCCGCTGCCCCGGGCCGAGCACCCACGACATCATCAGCGCCGACTCGGTGCCGCCTCCAACGCAGCTGCTCACTCAGTCGTACGAGTTCGAAGGCGACGAGGACGTGCCGTATGAGGAATTCACTTCACCCGAGTATGCGTTGGCCGAACACGATCACATGTGGTCGCGCACCTGGCAGTGGGCCTGCCGTGAACAACACATCCCTGAGCCTGGCGACTACTACGTGTACGACATCGGTGATCGGTCCGCGCTCGTTGTCCGTGGCCCCGACGGCACGATTAAAGCTTTTCACAACTCATGCCTACACCGCGGCACACAACTCAAGCCGCCGGCCACCAGCGGCTTCTCCAACAAACTCCGCTGCCCGTTCCACGGCTGGACATGGTCACTCGACGGCGACCTGATCGATCTGCCATGTGAGTGGGACTTTCCCCACGTCTCTGCCGACGAGTACCAGCTCCCACAGCTCCGCACCGGGATCTGGGGTGGGTTCGTGTTCGTCAACTTCGACGATTGTGCGCCTGCGCTCCTGGCACCGCCGCTGGAGGAGTACCTCGGCGTGCTGCCCGAGCACTTCCAGAACTGGAACCTCGGCGACCGTTACGTCGAGGTGCACATCCGCAAGAAACTGCCTGCCAATTGGAAGGCTTCAGCCGAAGCCTTCCTCGAGGCATATCACATCCTCGAAACACACAATCAGGCGATCTATACCGCCGGAGACGCGAACGCCCAATACGACGTGTTTGGCGACAACGTCACGCGCTTCATCCATACCATTGCCACAACAAGCCCCCACGTACCAGAAGCCGAGCGGCCCGACGAACAGGCCATGCTGAACATGCTGATGGCACGCAAAAACCCCGGCCACGACGTACCAACGATTCCGCAGGGCGAACGAGCCCGCGACGTCTACGCCCGCCACATCCAGGGCACGTTGGGCGAGGCATACGACAACGACTTCTCGCATTTGTCGGTGAGCGAAACGATTGACTCGATCGAGTATTTCCTGTTCCCCAATGCGTTCTTTTTCCCGGGCCTTCAGATCCCACTCTGCTACCGCTTCCGCCCTGACGGCCCCGACCCTGACCAGTGCATCTACGAGGTGCTCTACCTCCGGCCGAATCCGCGCTCGGGTCAGCCTCCGCGGCCCGCCGTGCCAGTCGACCTTGGTGTCGACGACAGCTACACCACTGTGCCGGGGCTGCCGATCTCGCTCGCCCAGGTACTCGACCAGGACACATCGAACCTTGCGGCCCAAACCCGGGGATTCAAATCCAGCAAGAAGCGGGGACAAACGCTGGGCAACTATCAAGAAGTCCGGGCCCGCCACTTTCAGTCCCTGGTCCGCCAGTACATCAACGAAGGAGCCAACACGTGAGCAGAGACGCCATCAACGATCTGGTACACCAGTACGCCGACGCCGTCGTGCATCGCAATCCTGATCAGTGGGCCGCAACATGGGCAGCCGATGCCGTGTGGGAACTCGGCAAGGGGCGCCGGGTCGAGGGGCAAGACGCAATCCTCGAACTCTGGAATTCAGCGATGGACGGATTCAAGGCTGTGGTGCAGAACGTGGTGAACGGCACAGCCACCACTGACGACTCGGCGGGCACGGGTACGGGCCGATGGTACGTCCACGAGCACTGGCATCGCGCCAACGATGATCGCGGCATTCTTCTGGCCTACTACGACGACACTTACATCCGCGTCGACGGCCAGTGGCTGTTCGCCAGCCGCGAACTCACGATCCAATACGGTGGGCCACCGGATCTTTCGGGCATGTTCCAGAATGCGTGGGCCTGACGTTGGCTGCGCTCACCACGGCATTCGCCACCGCCCGACCCGATGACCTCGCATTGGCCGACGACACCGGCACGCTCACGTGGTCAGAACTCGACTCCCGCGTCAACCAACTCATCCATGCGTTCCGCCAAGCCGGAATCGACGCGGGCGACACGATCGCCATCGTCAGCGGAAATTGCAACGAATGGTTCGAAACGTCGTTCGCATGCTCGAACAACGGCATCACCCATATTCCGATCAACTGGCATTTGGTCGGTCCCGAGATCGCATACATCCTGAACGACTCGAACGCCAAAGTGGTTGTCGTCGGCCATCAGTTTGTCGACGAGGTGACGCGGGCGCTCGACGACGACAGCGTCAGCGGGATCGAGTTGGTGCTGGTGATCGGCGCACCGACGGCTGGCCGCTTCCAGAACTTCGACGACTTCCTTGCAACTGGCTCCGCTGATGAGCCCGACAACCAGAGCTTCGGCGGACCGATGTTCTATACCTCGGGCACGACCGGCAATCCGAAAGGCGTCCGGAGCACGTTGTCGAGCATGCCGCCATCGACCGATCCGTCGGTGTGGCAGCTGATCGGTGCCGGATTCTCTGACCTCGTGATCGGTGACGGACGGACCGTGTTGTGTGGCCCGGTGTATCACTCGGCCCAGTGGGCGTATTCGTTCTTGCCGATGATCATCGGCTCGGCCACGGTGATGCAGCACAAGTACGACAGCGCTGGCGTGCTCGATCTCATCGACCGGCACCAGGCAACGAACATTCACCTTGTCCCAACGCAAATGAAGCGGCTCATCGACCTTCCTGCCGAAACCAAGGCGTCCTTCGACGGTTCGTCGCTGCAGTTGGTCCTACATGGCGCTGCCCCGTGCCCGCCCGTTATCAAGCAAGGGATGATCGACTGGTGGGGCCCGAAGATCACCGAGTACTACGGCTCAACCGAGGGGTCAGTGATCACCATGATCGATTCCGAGCAGTGGATGGCCAAGGGCGGCAGCGTCGGCCCACCGATGGCGAATATGGAGATCATCGTGGTCGCCGACGACGGCGCGCGGCTCGGGCCAAACGAGCCGGGCACGCTGTACTTCCGGAATGCGATGGGGATGGACTTCGAGTACCACAATGCGCCCGGAAAGACCGACGACGCGCACCTCGAACCCGGCGTCTTTACCACCGGCGACATCGGCTACGTCGACGACGACGGGTATCTCTGGCTCAGCGACCGCAAGATCGACATGATTATCTCCGGCGGCGTCAACATCTATCCCGCCGAAATCGAAGGCGTACTCGGCGGGCACTCGCTCGTGGCCGACGTCGCCGTCATCGGGATTCCGAACGACGACTTCGGCGAAGAGGTCAAAGCCGTGATCGTTCCGCAGGTCGGCGTTGTCCCCGATGAGGATCTCGTCAACACATTGCGCGCGTTCTGCCGCGAGCAGCTCGCTGGCTTCAAGGTGCCCCGTTCGTTCGACTTCACCGACGAACTCCCCCGCACGGGTACTGGCAAGGTGCAAAAGGCCAAGGTCCGCGCCCCCTACTGGGAGGGCCACGACCGAGCGATCTGATCAGCGTGTCAGCGTCAGGCCGCGGCCGCCTACGAGCTGCTGGATGAGCTGTCGGCAGCCCAGGCAATCGCATTCGAGAGAATGCGGCGATAGTTCGGGTCGGCGTAGGTCTGCGGGCCGTCACCGAACTGGATATAGGCGATGGGCGACGCACCCACCTGCTTGATCCACGCCACCAAGTTACTCCCAGCCGGATGCGACCAATTCGTGCGATCGTTGCGTGTGCCGCGAATCGCGCGGTCGGCGGAGTAAAAGTTCGCGTCGACGAAGTCGTAGGTACTGGACATCAACGGCTCGATGCCCTCATCAAGAACGGGGAAGAGGTACACCTCGTCGGTGATGTCGAACGACGTGTCGAGGCCCGCGCAGATCGGATGGGTTGGGTCGAGCACCTCGACGGTGTGGGTGACGTTGTGCCGGTATCCCGAGTCGGGATAGTCGGTGCCGTCGAGCGTCGCCGGCTGGTAATGGAAGCGACCTCCAACGATGTGGGCGTAGCGCTCCCAGGTCGGCCAACCGGCGATCGCATGGTGGAGGAAAACCATGCCCTTCCCTGCGGCGAGTAATGCTTCGAACGCCTCGGGGTAGCCGTCGGGGGGGTCAGAAAACTCGGCGGGCGGATCGTTCCGACTGAAGGTGATGCCCGGCATGTCGTACATGACGAACACGTCGTACTCACTTGCACGGCCGGGTTCGACGAGTGCCAAGGCCTCCGGATGCTCGACATGGGTCCACTCGACATCGTCGAACGAATCGAACACTGCGAAGAAAGCATCGGTGTCGAACGGATGCCCCTTCGTCACGAGCGCGACGCGAATATTCATGTCCCTGCCGACGCCGCTTCGCGACCTGCAATGAAACCGAAGGTCATGGCGGGTCCGAGCGTGCCGCCCGCTCCCCCATACACCATGCCAGTCGGCGCCGCCATCACGTTGCCCGCAGCGAACAGACCGTCGATCACTCCCCCGCCGAGCGAGAGAACCCGGCAACGCGTGTCGGTCTTCGGGCCTCCGCTCGTACCCAAGGAGCCACTTTCGATCGGCAGCGCGTAGTACGGACCTCGATCGAGTGGTCCGAGTGTGGCCGCAATGCCATCAAGCGATTGGTCGCCGTTGAACGCGTCGTATGCGCTGTCGCCGCGTTGGAAGTCGGGGTCCTCGCCGTTCCTCGCATTTGCGTTGAATTTGTCGACGGTAAGGCGAAGGACCACCGGGTCGAGGTCGAGTTGCGCCGCAAGCCCTTCGACAGTCTCGGCCTGCACCATCCACTCGGCGGGCGGGTCCGCTGCCTGACACGATGCAACGTCATAGGTCGTCTTGTGCCGATGATCGAAAATTAGCCAGGCCGGCAGGTTCGGATAGTCGAACGTCGCCGGATCGAATTGGTGGAACACCCCGCCCATTGCGTTGTAGTTCCCTGCCTCGTTGCAAAACCGCCGCGCTGAGCGATTGACCATGATCGATCCCGGTCGAGTGCGTTCCAACAGCACGAGGTGCGGTCGGTCCGCGCCCCATTTCTGTGCGCCATCAGCCCTCGTCACCGGCACCCACCACGCATTGCGCATGTTGCCGAGACGCGCCCCAATTTCCATCGCCATGACGAGCCCATCGCCGGTGCTGTCGGGCGACCCCGATGGAGCAGACATCGGCCCACGCAAGAACGTGCGACACAATTCTTCGTTCCATTCGAAACCGCCCGTCGCCAGCACGACAGCCGAGGCGCGCACTTCGATGACGTGATCTTCCGACACCACTTGCACGCCCGTAACCCGCTGGTCGCTGGTGGTCAGATGATTCGCCGCAGCACCGAGACGGAATGTCACACCTCTGTCGAGACAGCCTCGGACCAAGGCCCCAACGAGACCGAGGCCCATCCCGTTCTGGCCAGCCGCAGCGCGGGAGACAAGCGTGTCGCTCGACGGCATTTCGCTGGCCCCACCGAGTGGGGTCTCGATCAACATGACCGGATTGGGTCGGTTGACCCGGATGCGGTCGGCCCACTCTTCGAGCTCGCCGAAGGCAAACAACCCGTTGTCGATCGACCGGCCACCCCCTGCAAGGCCACCGGGGTGTTCGGGGTGGTAGTCAGGATAGGTCGGCAGGAGATGGAACGAACATGGTGTGTTTGCGTCGAGGTGGGCAAGCATCTCGGGGCCGACGTCGACGAACGTGGCAGCCATGTCGGAATCGATCTGTCCCAACGACAGCGATTCGAAATAGGCGAGCGCCTCATGACGCGAATCGGCAATCCCTGCTTCAGCTTGCAGGTGGTTGTTTGGGATCCAGATGATGCCGCCGCTGATTGCCGACGTTCCACCAATCAGCTCGCTCTTCTCGAAGACGGTCACGGATGCGCCATGGTCAGCCGCTGCGATTGCAGCGACAAGTCCAGCAGCACCCGAGCCGAGTACAGCGACGTCGACTTCGAGTTCAGGCTCCATCTTCGGCACGTTAGTGAACGGCCGATCAATTACTCGGAGCGTCAACGTGGAAAGATCTGCACCCATGAATGACGCAACGTCGGACGTCTTGTTGATCGACGACCCATCACCGCGTATCCGGCGCCTCACCTTGAACCGCCCCGAGAAGCGCAACGCACTCAACGACGCATTGCGAGGCGCACTGTTTGATGCGCTACGCGAGGCCGACCGCTCACGCGATATATCGGTGATCATCATCCGCGGCGGCGGGTCGTGCTTCTCGGCCGGCTACGACCTCGGCTCACCCAACCATGATGTCGAACGCTCGATCGCCAAGGCCGACGGTTGGTGGAGTCGCCACGTCGTCAACAACTGGCTCGAAATGTGGGACATGGCCACGCCGATCATCGGCCAGGTCCACGGCTGGTGCTTGGCCGGAGGCACCGAACTCGCTGCGGCCTGCGACCTCGTCTACGTGGCCGAAGACGCACAGATCGGTTACCCACCGGTGCGATTGATGTCGCCGCCCGACATGCAATGGCAGACCTGGCTGATGGGGCTGCGGCGCGGCATGGAAGCACTTCTGACCGGCGACGCCATGAGCGGCACTGATGCCGTCACTGCGGGCATGGCGAACCGGGCATTCCCGGCCGAGGACCTCGATGCTGCTGTCTTGGCCGTGGCCGAACGGGTCGCCAAGGTGCCCCCGGAACTCCTCGCGCTCAACAAGCGGTCGGCCCACCGAGCAATGGAGGCAATGGGCATTCGCGATGGCATTCGCGCCACGGCCGACATCCAAGCGCTCGGCTTTCACCAGCCCGCCTCCATCGAATACCTCAAGTCGTTCGCCGAGAAGGGCGTTGCTGCAGCGCTCAGCGACCGAGACGAACAATTCAACGACTACCGCGAGACCAACACAACAACAGGGAGCACCTCATGAACACCAACAACACCTGGTTCGCCGACTCATCGCTCGGCGAACGATTTCCCGCATGGACACGCGGCAATGCCGCCGACGTGTTCCCCGATCCATTCAGCCCGTTGGGGCAAAGTCTCGTTCTCCGCAAGGGCATGTCGTTGGGCCTACGCGACGCATACATCGATCTCGGCGCGCTCAGCTACGACGAGTTCGAAAATCCTGACAGCCCCGATCTGTTCAAAATGTTCGGCGGGTATATCTACAACCCGTTGACGTTGACACGCATCCTTGGGGCACGGATGCCCGGCGCATCGCCCGAAATGATCGACAAGGCGTTCTTCGACGAGCGCGACGAGGTCCCGCCGTACGAGGAGCAGCCGTGGCATGTTTCGCCCGATCACGAGGCCAAGCTTGGCGCATCGATGGGATGGGCGATGTCGGCAACCTCGCTGCCCGAGTTGGAGGCAGATCGGGAGATGGTTCGCGCTGAGCGCGCTCAGCGCCCTGACCTCACTGCACTCACCGACGCCGCCGTGCTCGCTCGGGCCCGTTCGATGGTGCCATTGCTGCAGCGCACGTTCGAAAACGCGATGCGGGTGTCGTCGCTGGCTTCGCTCGGCCCGGGTGCCCTCGCTGCTGTCTGTGAAGGTCTCGGTGACGCAAACCTGTCGATTCGCCTGCTTGCCGGCATCGAAGTCGACTCGGCGGCGCCGTCACACGCAATGTGGAAGCTCGGCCGACTCGCCAATGCCTCCGATGCGGTGAGCGCAGCCTTCGCAACCGGACCCGACAGCGTGATCGATGCGCTCCGGAACGACGGTGGCGCCGAGGCAAACGCGTTCCTCGGCGAGTTCGAGCAGTTCCTCGTCGATCACGGCGCTCGCGGCCAGAACGAGTACGACCCCCTCGCACTTTCGTGGGAGGTAAAGCCGCGCATCGCCCTTGCAGCAATTGACCTTATGCGGCGTTCTGACGAGGCACAAGCGCCAGCGACGCGCCACGACGTGGCCGTTATCGAGCGCGATCGAATCGCTGCCGAGGTTCGAGGCAAGATTGCTGACGATGCTGAAACAGCCGGCATGTTCGAAGCAGCGTTGGGTTCGGCGCAACTCTTCCTTGCGGGACGCGAGCGGGCCAAGACCAACGTGGTCGTCATCATCAACGAGATCCGTGTGGCGTTGCGCGAGTACGGCCAGCGCCTCGTCGAGCGTGGTGTCATCGAGCAGGTTGATCAAATCTTCATGGTGACCGACGAAGAGTTGAACCGGACCCGACATCATCCCGAAACGATGAGTGACACGATCAGCGAGCGGTGGCAGCAGTTCCAGACGCTGCACGACGCTGTTCCGGTGTTTATCGTCAACGGCGAAGTGCCGTCACTCACCGAGATGACGAAACGGGGCGTGAGTACCGCTGCTCCAGCAGTCGTCGGCATGGTGCTGATCGGTGCAGCGGGTTCCGGAGGGGTCGCGACCGGTCGCGCGCGTGTGATCCTCGACGCAGCAGACCCCGAGGATCTCGAGCCCGGCGAAGTGCTCATCGCACCGCAGACTGACCCATCGTGGGTGCCGCTGTTCGTCCCGGCGGCCGCGGTCGTGGTCAATGTCGGGGCGATGGGCAGTCACGCGATGATCGTGTCGCGCGAATTAGGCGTGCCCTGTGTGGCTTCAGTGGCCAACGCCACCGACATCATCCCGAACGGCGCGATTATCACTGTCGACGGGAATGCAGGCACGGTCACGATCGTGGCGCTTCCCGACTGACACCACATTAGCCACGCCGAAGCACCATCAAAGAGGTTCTCGACGCCCAGGTCGCCGCCATCTTCGACCACGTACTCACGATGGTCACCAGCGGCTCCACACGATCCGAAGAGTAGGGAATCGACGCCAGGAGCCTCTCCCCAGGGCCTGGTTTGATGCATTCGATCGCCCCCAAGCCAGATCGCCAGGTGCCAGCGAGAGAGAAGTCGACCTGCCCGCGTCAACCCTTGAGAAGAGAAAACCCTTACAAACACTGGCCGAAAAAGCAAAGAACCCCCGGGCGTGGACCTGGGGGTTCTTCGTGGAGCTTAGGGGAATTGAACCCCTGACCTCTTCCATGCCATGGAAGCGCTCTACCAACTGAGCTAAAGCCCCGCAATGTTTTGCGGCGGGTGACGGTAGCGGCACGATTCGGAGATACAACGCAGTGTGAGACACTCAGCGTTGCATCTACAGATCAGACGGCCCAATCGATCCTCGGCACGTCGAGATATAGCCGTTCGATCTCGTAAAACTCGCGCTGCTCCTCATGGAAGACGTGAACAATGACATCGCCGTAGTCGATCAAGATCCATTGCTGCTCGGCACGGCCCTCTTGCCGCACCGGCGGGCGCCCCAGCTCCTGCTTGACCGCACGTTCGATGTCGTCAGCAATCGAGCGGACGAGCCGCGGGTTCGATGCGCTACACACCACGAAGTAGCCAGCGATCGCCAGTACCTCACCGACCTCAAGGACAATGATGTCCGTGCCCTTTTTTGCGTCAGCGGTTCGTGCTGCCAGTAACGCGAGCGTGACGTCGGCATCATCGTTTGCCTGTTCGGCGTTGGGGGTCTTGTCAGCCATCGCCGTCGACGGTATCGGCGTCACCATCAGTCAATGCATCAGCAACTCCGTTGAAGGCGTCGAAGTAGCCAGTGCCGATCGTCATGACGACGTCGACGCCATCGATCAAATCGTCAGACACCACGAACTCGGCATCACCGAACACCGAGCCCAAGGACTTCTGCAGGTCGGCAACAAATTGTTTGTCAGCAACCTCGACACGACTCTTGGTTGGTGCACCCTCCGGATTCGGCGCCACATCGACCGACGCAACGTTCGCTCGGAGGAAAAGCAATTGTCCAACAGCCCAGCGGGCCACGTCGGAGCGGTTCGCGAACGGACTGCGTTCGACACCAAACTGGGCATCGGTGATCGGCACCTCAACGCGGAATACCAGACCCTCGTTCGGGGTCGAAACTCGCGCCGGCGAAACCTGAGCGAAGACGAGCAGCGAATCGAAGCGATCGAGGACGGACACGTCGGCCCCGTTCCCATCGGTCGACGACTGTGCAGACATCACAGCCAAATCCCGGACCTGCACCGGCCCCTGCCACAGACGAGCAAAGACTTCGTCGATCGTCGACGCCGTCACCGGTGTGCCAAACTCGTCGACGACAACGTCGACAGCAGCATCGACCGGCGCTGCTGATGCCAGCGCCGACCACATGGCGACATCATTCGTCTGCCGATCGGCATTTGTTCCTGGGAAGGGCATGCTCCTCAGCACGTCGACCACTGCGGTGACGTCGAAGTTGGTCGACTGCAGCAGATCCGCAAGCTCGTTGGCCTTCTCGAGATCATCGCCCACAACCCCGGTCGTGATGGTTGACTCCGCAACGTCGCCCGCGTCAGGATCTTCTCCGCTACCGGCATCGGGCTCGGTCGCCGCAGGCCCCGGCTCGACAACTTGGGCAGGGGACGGAACGAAGGGAAGGTCGGCCGAAGCTGGTGTGACCGGTTCGATCAACTCGGCAAGCCGGTCAGCACCAACGATCTCACCGAACTGCAACGCGATTGACAGAGTGCCCTCAACCGCCTGGAAGAATCCTTCGGGATCAGCGGGATCGAGCAGACCAGCAAGCGGTCGACGTTCGTTGCCGAGGCCGCTGCTGGCGTCAGCGTCGACCGGAACGGTGACAATGCTGCCGCCCTCGCCGCCTGGCAACACCGTGGCGACAATCAACGCCGTCAGCCGATTGTCGTCGTCGACGACCGCCAGTGCGGCGTTGTCGGTCTGCGGCAACGAGACAACTGGACGCACTTCGCTTTGCACCGCTTGACCCTCGGTCGAGTTGGCAACCGTCGTCGCACCCACCAACGTCAACCCCGCAGCAAACAACACGAAAACAAAAGCGACGGCAGCGCCGGCCACGGTCCGCTGACGGCGGCGGGCAACGCTGGCGGTCATTCGCCGGCTCCCAAATACAGCCCGCGCTGCTCGATCACATCAAGCACCGGTTCGGTCACCAGGTAGTCAAGCGGTCGGCCGTCGCTAAACCGGCGTCGAAGGTCGGTACTCGATACTTCGAGACGTGGCACTTCGACACGAATCCAATCGATGTCGTCGGACAGATCGACTGGGTCACCCGGACGATCGACCACCACAAGATGTGACGATGCCAGTACCTCGTCGTAACGCGTCCAACTGCGAAGACCGGCAGCCGCGTCGTCGCCGACGATGGTGAACAACTCTGCATTCGGATGCTCGACACGGAGCGCCTGCAACGTGTCCGCCGTGTAGCTACTCCCACCGTGGTCGATCTCGGTGCGTCCTGCCACCAAGCCGGAAACGTCTTCAACAGCAGCGACAACCATTGCAAGGCGGTCAGCCGCCGGAGTAATCCGCCGAGTGCCTTCCTTCTGCCACGGCACGTTGTTCACCATCAAGATGACCCGATCGAGTTGCAACGCATGCAGCACATTGACCGCAGTGACAAGGTGACCGACGTGCGGCGGGTCAAATGTGCCGCCGAACAACCCCAGACGGGTCGACGATGGACTCGCGCCGAGTGGGGGCATTCCTGCGGACACGATTGCCAAGAGTACGCTGTCCCAGGGCGAATCACTCGATACCCGGTTCGTCAGGGGTTGACACGTCTGTTACAGTGAGACGTTCCCCCATATACCCCCCGTTTCGATGTTTGAGTCTGATTTCCAACAGAAACCCGTCTCGTACGACATCCGTCGCTCCGATCACTTCAACAGAGCAGCTTCGAGCTGCAGACGAAGTCCCGTATCAGGCCGGCTGTCGTGTTGTGTCTCGCGACACATCGAACATCGGAATCCACCAGAAACTTGAACGGTTGTACCTCATATGAATGATTCAATTGGCCTCTACTTGAACGACATCGGCAAAGTGGCACTACTCACCGCCGAAGACGAGCGCGAACTCTCTCGCGTCATCGAGTCTGGTCGCGAAGCTGCCGAACAGCTCGAGGCAGGCAAGAAGGGCGTTGCACTGAAGCGCCAGGTGCGCGAAGCCGCCAAAGCGAAAGATCGGTTCATCCGCTCCAACCTCCGACTGGTTGTCTCGATTGCTCGTCGTTATCCCCTGCCTCAGGGCATGGATCTTCTCGACCTCATCCAGGAGGGCAACCTGGGCCTCGAGCACGCCGTCGACAAGTTCGACTGGCGTCGTGGTTTCAAATTCTCCACATACGCCACGTTCTGGATCCGCCAAGCCATCGGCCGCGCCCTCGACCAGAAGGCCAGCCTCATCCGCATCCCGGGCGACCGTTCGGCCAGCCTCCGGGCAGCCCTGCGCCAGGCATCGGGAGACGGTGAGACCCTCGACCAGACCAACGCCGAGCTGCATCGCCTGACCACCCCGGTCAGCCTCGACAAGACCGTTGGCGACGATGGTGATGCCACTCTCGGTGACCTGATGGCCAACGGCGATGGCACACCGGAAGATCACGTGATGACGCTCGTCGACAGCGAACTGCTCGACGAACTGCTGCACACACTCGACGCTCGCGCCCGTTTCGCTGTTGAGGCTCGTTTCGGCCTCGTCGACGGCGAGCGCAAGAGCTTCCGCGAAGTTGGCGAGCAGCTTGGTGTTACCGCCGAAGCAGCTCGTCGCCTCGTCAGCCGCGCAGTCGCTGGCCTACGCGACGACGCCGAACGCATTTTGGCGGTCTGAGCCAGATCGCCCGATAGCGGCGTTGCGAGAACTCCTCAACGCCGTCGTGGTGCGCCTGACCCTCGAACGATCTGATCTCCAACTGTTGAAATAGAGAACTGGGGCCGGGTCCGCCCCAGTCTCAGCAACGTCGAAAAACCCAAGCAGTGCCAAGCAGAAGTGCGTCGATAGCCTGACCTGATGGAACCCCAGGGAACGTGGACGCCGCAATCGTGGCAAGACCGCACTGCCAAGCAACAGCCGTCATGGCCTGATCTGGGCGCACTCGACTCCTCGCTGAAACAGATCTCGACGATGCCGCCGCTCGTGTTTGCAGGCGAAGCCCGTTCGTTGCAGGCCGAGCTCGCACAGGTTGCGGCCGGCAATGCGTTCCTCCTCCAGGCAGGCGACTGCGCCGAGAGCTTCGAAGAGTTCTCGGCCGACAACCTCCGCGAGAAGCTCAAGGTCATCTTGCAGATGGCCGTCGTGCTCACCTACTCGGTCGGCGTCCCGGTCGTGAAGGTCGGCCGGATAGCCGGTCAGTTCGCCAAGCCGCGCTCGTCCGACACCGAGCAGGTCGGCGACCTCGAGATCCCGTCGTTCCGTGGCCACATCGTCAACGATGCCACCGCCACGGAAGCAGCTCGCACCCCCAATCCTGAACGTCTGATCCAGGCTTACCATCAGTCGGCCTCAACGCTGAACCTGCTGCGTGCGTTCACCAAGGGCGGCTTCGCCGACTTAAACCGTGTGCACTCGTGGAACCAAGAGTTCGTGGCGTCAAGCCCCGAAGGAGAGCGCTACGACAAGCTCGCTCGCGAGATCGATCGTGCGCTCAGCTTCATGCGCGCATGCGGCATCGAAACGGAGGCCAACTCGAACCTCAGCGAAGTCGATGTCTACACGTCCCATGAAGCGCTGATCCTCGGCTACGAAGAATCCCTCACCCGTCGGGACTCGATCACCGGCGACTGGTACGACTGCTCCGCCCACATGCTCTGGATCGGCGAACGGACCCGCGAACTCGACGGCGCACACGTCGAGTTTCTGCGCGGCGTCGGCAACCCCATTGGTTGCAAGGTCGGCCCGACGATGACCGGTGACGAGCTCATCGAACTGTGCGAGATCCTCAACCCGTCGCGCATCCCCGGTCGCCTCACGCTGATCACCCGGATGGGCGCCGACAACATCGAAGAAGGCCTGCGGCCATTACTTCATGCCATCTCTGATGCCGGTCACCCCGTCGTCTGGGCATGCGATCCGATGCATGGCAACACCTTTACCGCTCCGAGCGGTCGGAAAACCCGCCACTTCGATGACATCGTCCGCGAAATCAGCGGCTTTGTTCGTGCCCACCGCGCCGAAGGCACCTGGCCCGGCGGCATCCACGTCGAGCTGACCGGCGAAAACGTCACCGAGTGCCTTGGCGGCGGCGACGAACTGGTTGATGCCGACCTGGGCGGCCGCTACGAAACCATTTGCGACCCGCGCCTGAACGCTCGACAAGGCGTCGACCTGGCATTCCGGGTCGCCGAACTCGTCCAAGATTTCACCTGATCACTCCGGCAGCCACAACGTGACGGCACTTGACCTCTGTACTGCCTGGCCGGTGCCGACGGTGGCCGGCGCCGTAATGCGGGGCGGTTCGGTCGTCTCAGCTCGTGGTGACGTCGACGCGAAGTTCCGACTCGCCTCACTGAGCAAACCAATGACAGCCTGGGCGGCGCTCGTTGCGGTCGAAGAGGGCATTGTCGGCCTGGACGCCGTCATCGACGAGCAATTCGCCGGGCAGTCTGGCTGCACGCTGCGACACCTCCTGAGCCATGCAGGCGGGTACAGCTTTACCGGCACCGATCCGATCGCTGTGCCGGAACGCACTCGCATGTACTCGAACGGCGGTGTCGAACTCGCTGCTGCTTGGATCGAGTCGCATGCCGAAATACCCTTCGCCGAATATCTTGCCCTCGCCGTATTCGAACCGCTCGGTATGACCGCCGAACTGATCGGATCCCCGGCCTACGGGGTGTGGGCCTCGGCCGACGACGTCGTGCGATTCCTTGCCGAGGCACGCACACCGCGCCTCCTCGCTTCGGCCACCGCCGACGAAACCGTCCGTGTTCAGTTCCCTCTACTCGGAGGTATGGTTCCTGGCGTGGGTCGCTATCAGCGGTGCCCTTGGGGCCTGGGGTTTGAGATTCGCGGTGAGAAGGCACCCCACTGGACCGGAACGCTCAACGATGCCGCCACCTACGGCCACTTCGGGGGTGCCGGCACAATGATGTGGACCGACCCAGCTGCCGATGTGTCGCTCGTTGCGTTGACCGACCGACCCTTTGATCAATGGTCTGGCGATGCGCTTCGACATTGGCCAGAGTTGTCCGATGCCGTCCTCGATGAGTTCGCGGTAACAAGGCCCGTGGGCTGACCATGTTCCACCACGGTGATCGAGTTCGTTACGCCACGACCGGCGACGATGGGTTCCCAGTGGTGCGCTACGGCTTTATCGGTAGGACAACAGCCGAGGGCGGCCCGGTTGTCGTCATGCTTGACGGCGAATTGGGCGGCGACGTCGTCGACATCGACACGCTCCAGCCGGTGCACATCTCCAATGTGACGCTCGTGCTCGAAGGCACGGACCTTCTGGAAGATCCGGCGCTGCGTCAAGGCCTCGTCCATCTGTGGGCTGCCGAGGCCGAGTCAGCCGGCTTGGAGATCGCTGCGATGAACCCGATGGGCACCGGCGTCGGCGACAACTGTGAGGGCTTTGCGCTCGCCGAACTGACCAGTGCCGGCGAGCCGTACGTGCTCAAGGCCAGCCTGTGCCCGAGCGACCTTGATGCCGTACTCGTGTACGCCGCACACCCTCACGGTTTTCGCCTCTAAGAACGCGTTGTACCTGACGTCGACCAAGCGCGCCGTCAGCGGACGACGCTTTTCTGGCCTGCTGGGATAATCCCCCGCTTGCCGAACTGCTCGAGAAATCAGCGCGTATCGACCACTCTGAATGCTTCTGCACTCGTGCCTTCAGGCCTCCCTCGCTCTGCTGCGATGTTCTTCCACCACTCCCGCACCCGTTCTTCCATCGCGTCCGGATCACGATGCTGGCTCTTGTGGCAACGCAACGCCCGAATCTTGCGGTCGAGTTGCTCGGTGATGTCGACGAAGTCGTTCGCCTCGGCTCCAAGCATCACCCAGACTTCACTGACCGCCCAGTCTTCCAATTCGGCACATTCCGTCGCCGGGAAGGCGAACGGGTTGCGGGCGTCCGGGTACACAGCACACATCGTGGCTTCGCCTGTAGCGATGTGGTCTGGATGCGAACCGTATGTGGAGTCGAGGTTGCGCATTGGGTTGTGCGTGATGACCACCTGCGGGCGCACCTCACGGATCACCTTGCTGATGTCGTGGCGCATTGACATGTCAGCCACCGCTGCGCCGTCCATATGGCCGAGGAAGACGAGCCGTGAGACCCCCACCTCGGCTGCAGCGTTGGCCTGCTCGTCGCGGCGAATTGACGCCATTTCGTCCCGCGGGATCGAATGATCGAAACCGCCAGCTTGGCCATCGGTGACGAGGCAGTACACCACCTCAATGCCGGCGTCGGTCATGTTCGCGACTGTGCCTGCTGCGCCAAAGTCGACGTCGTCCGGGTGGGCCGTGACGACGAGGACACGTTCGATTTCAGAGAGGTTCATCATCGACGTCATTCAACCATCACGCACGGCAAGCTGTCGGCTCAGTTGGTCATGTCGGCACAATCAAAGACGGTGAACTCTGCAATCGTGGGTCGCAGTTATCTACAGTACCGACCTATGCCGTCCAACGATGCCGACATCTCCCTCGACCAGATCGACTTGTCTGACATTGAGTTCTGGGCAGGACCACGCGATCTTCGCGAAGCCGCCTTCAAACTGCTTCGTGACACGCCAGAACTTCAACACTTCGAAGAACGCCTGATCGAAGACTCGCCGTTCCCGCCGGGTGACGGCTACTACGCGCTCACACGACACGCAGACATCTGGGCTGTGAGCCGCAACGCCAAGCTCTTTTGCTCGGGCCAGGGCGCGAGCATCGGTGACCTTCCCCAGGAGATGAACGAGTTTTTCGGGTCGATGATCAACATGGACGACCCGAAGCACTACCGCCTCCGCTCGATCGTCTCAAAGGGCTTCACACCGAAGGAAGTCGCCAAGGTCGAAGCGATGGTCGTCAGCAAGGCGAAGCTGATCGTCGAGCGCATCCAGGAGCAGTTTGCTGACAAAACATGCGACTTCGTCGAGCATGTTGCAGCGGCGCTCCCCCTCGAGATCATCTGCGACATGATGGGTATTCCGCCGGAGGACTACGGCCAGATATTTGCCTGGACCAACACGATCCTCGGCATCGGCGATCCTGACTTTGTCACCTCGTACGACGATCTGATGACGCACTCGCTCGAGATGTTCACGTATGCCCAGACCCTGGGCGAGAACCGCCGTGCCAACCCGCAAGACGACATCACATCAGCAATGATGACCGCCATCGTCGACGGCCAAGAGTTGACGCCGCAAGAGTTTGGGTCGTTCTTCATCCTGCTCGTCGTCGCTGGCAATGAGACAACTCGCAACGCCATCAGCCACGGAATGAAGGCGCTCACCGACTTCCCCGAACAACGCGAACTGCTCTACGGTGATTTTGACAAGCACACTCAGACTGCCATGGAGGAGATGGTGCGATGGTCCACCCCGGTGATTCACTTCCGTCGGACCGCAACCGAAGACACTGAGATCAACGGTTTCCCCGTGAAGGCCGGCGACAAGGTCGTTATGTTCTACAACTCGGGCAACCGTGATGAGCGCGTCTTCAACGACCCGCACCGCTTCGACATCGCCCGCTCAATGCAGCCTGCTCAAGTCGGGTTCGGTGGCGGTGGCGCGCACTTCTGTCTTGGAGCGAACCTCGCACGTCGTGAGATGACGATGATGTTCGACGAGATACAGCGCAGCCTCCCGTCACTGCACATCACGGGCGAACCCGCCTACCTGCAGAGCAACTTCATCAACGGCATCAAGCGGCTCGACTGTGCCTGGACCTGACGCCGCCGACCGCACGGACCTGTCGCTGATCCAACAACTCACCGTCGTCGGCTGGTTGTTGCTCGGTGGCCAGTTCGGCTTCATGCTGTTCCAGTTCGAACGTGTCCGCACTGCCGACGGAACACGCTTCGCGACAGCGTGGGGTCAACGCATCGAGGTTCTGAGTTTCATGATGTTGCCACCAAATCTGGTGGTGCTCTTTCCGGCCGCAGCAGTCGCAATCGGAACGACTTGGCTGGCTGGCTCTGCTCAACGAGGGGCGTGGCTCAACTCGTTGCTCCGCGTGATTGCGGGCATCGCTGTGTCGATGATCTTCATCGGATTCGCAGCGATCATCGAAATTTCCACACGCATTGGTCAACTCGAACTGGACTCAATTTTCCTCCGGCTCGGAGGCATGTCGCTCGCCGCTGGCATCGCTCTGGGCTGCAGATTGGCCGAACAGCACCACGTGTGAGCTCACCCATATCCTGCATCTCGGCGCAGTAGAACGAACCGGTTCAGCTGCCGAGATCGCCGTGGCGGAAATGGATCCGACACAGCAGCTCGTAGCGAACAGCGTCACCGAAGAGCGGCTGCGCATCGTTGTTTCGTGTGTCGCCAACGACGACGGTGTCGCCTTCGTAAACGACAACGCCATTGACGACGCGGGCGTTGTGTGTGGCCCGAGCGCCGCACCAGCACCGAGCCTCGACCTGCAGTGGACTGTGCTCGTCGGCGAGTTCGAGCATGCGTTGCGACCCCGCAAAGAGCTTGCCCCTGAAATCGGTGAGAAGGCCGAACGCGTACACGTCGATCTCAAGATCGTCGACGACGCGGGCCAACTGATCGCACTGCTCATCGGTGTAAAACTGTGCTTCGTCACAGACCATGTAGTGGATCGGCCAATTGGCGACGGCGAGTGAATAGATGTCGAGGTCAGGCGCCACTTCGATCGCCGGCGCGGCGACGCCGAGGCGACTGGTCACCTGCTTACCCTCGCGATCGAGGCTCGTCAGCAACAGCCCGAACAGCTGCCGGTTCGCCAGGTTGTGGTGGATCTGCAGCGCAACGGTGCTCTTGCCTGAGCCCATTGTGCCGAAGCTGAATCGAAGCGTCGCCATCTGCAGACGAACCTAGCCGCGACCGTCAGCCATCGGAGTCGTTCGCCGGACCAATTTCCGCGTCCGGGTCGACGATAGCCGGTCCGTTAATGCCACCAGCCGGTTGCGGTGAGTCGCCATTTCCGCTGCAGCCGACTGCCGTAAGCGACGCGAAAACAAAGCCGACTGCTACGACGGTCTTGTTCATGGCCGTGAGAGTACTCCAAGTGGCACCGCCCTGGGCTCTGCCACCAGTGCCTACGCCATGGTGGGCTATCGTTCTGTCAAACACGACCGGCATTGGTGCCGGGCACCGGATCGACCATTGGGGGCAATGGTCGATCCGCTTACATAGCCAATGGGGCACACACATGACGGACACCATCGATCGAACCGATGTCGCCGACGGAGATCGCGTACTCGACCATCTCATCGTGAGGTTCGCCGGCGACTCCGGCGACGGAATGCAGTTAACCGGCGACCGTTTCACTTCCGTGAGCGCATCGTTCGGCAACGACCTGTCGACAATGCCCGATTTCCCTGCCGAGATCCGCGCACCTGCCGGCTCGGTCAACGGCGTCTCGGCATTCCAGGTCAACATCGCCGATCATGACATCACCACACCAGGCGACGACCCAAACGTCCTTGTGGCGATGAACCCGGCAGCTCTGAAGGCCGATCTTCACCGCCTTGAAACCGGCGGCACAGTCATCATCAACGAGGACGCATTTGGAGAGCGCAACCTCATCAAGGCGGGCTACGTCGACACAGCTGGTGACGCCGTCAACCCGCTCGACGACGACACACTCAACGGGTATCGGGTGCTGAAGGTCCCCATGACAAGCCTCACCAAGAAGGTGTGCGAACCACTCGGTGTCAAACCACGTGATGCTGAACGATCGAAGAACTTCTTCGCACTTGGCCTCGTGTCGTGGATGTACACCCGACCGACCGAGCCCACCGAAGAATGGATCAACGAGAAGTTCAGTAAAAACGAGAAGGTTGCTGGCGCCAACAAAGCGGCCTTCCTGGCTGGCTTCAACTTCGGTGAAACGACCGAGGCGGTCGGCCACCGCTACGAGGTCCGTCCGGCCAAGCTGCCGTCTGGTGACTACACGAGCATCACCGGCAACATGGCCCTCTCGTGGGGGCTTATTGCTGCCGCCCAGCAAGCAAACCTCCCGCTCACGCTTGGGTCGTACCCCATCACACCGGCGAGCGACATTCTCCACGAACTCGCGAAGCACAAGCACTTCGGCGTCCGGACCCTGCAGGCCGAAGACGAAATCGCCGCAGTCGGTATAGCGCTCGGTGCCGCGTTCGCCGGCCACCTTGCCGTCACGACGACGAGTGGGCCTGGGTTGGCGCTGAAAAGCGAGACGATCTCACTGGCATTCGCCATCGAGTTGCCGATGGTCATCGTTGACATCCAACGTGGCGGGCCGTCAACCGGGCTGCCGACAAAAACCGAGGCCTCCGACCTCAACATCGCGCTCTATGGACGTCACGGCGAAGCCCCACTGCCGGTCGTGGCGTCGTACAGCCCTGCCCAGTGCTTCCACGCCGCGATCGAAGCAGCACGCATCGCCCTGAAGTACCGCACCCCCGTCTTACTACTCAGCGACGGGTACCTCGCCAACGGATCAGAGCCGTGGCTCCTGCCCGACTTGGCTTCGCTTCCCGACATTTCGGTACCCTTCACCACCGAGATGAACCACGTCGACGACGACGGCAACGACGTCTTCTGGCCCTATCTGCGCGACGAGAACCTCGCCCGACCCTGGGCCATCCCCGGCACGCCAGGGCTGATGCACCGCGTCGGTGGCCTCGAGAAGAAAGACGGCACCGGCAACATCGACTACACGCCCGAAAACCACGAACTCATGGTCAAATTGCGCGCTGCTAAAATCGCCAAAATTGCCGAGGACATCCCGCTCGCGCAAGTGCATGGTGATGCGGATGCTGACGTCCTCGTCGTCGGCTGGGGCTCCACCTGGGCTGCGATCGATGCCGCGGTGCAGCGACGTCGACGAGTTGGGGTGAAGGTCGCGTCAACACATCTGACCCACCTCAGCCCGCTTCCGCCGAACCTCGGCGAGATCCTCGGCCGGTACAAACGTGTGATCGTCCCCGAACTGAACATGGGCCAGCTCACCAACCTCTTGCGGGCCACCTATCTCGTCGACGCCAAGGCAATCACAAAGATCCAGGGCCTGCCATTCAAGTCACGAGAAATCGAAGCAGAAATCGACGAAGCAGTAGCAAGCACCGGGGGTGCGTCATGAGCACGGCACAGGTGGCAGTCACCACCAAGAGCGATTGGACCAGCGACCAGGAAGTGCGTTGGTGCCCCGGTTGCGGGGACTACGGCATCCTGCTGGCGGTCCAAACCTTGATGCCCGAACTCGGGGTCAATCCGGAAAACACCGTCTTCATCTCAGGCATTGGCTGTTCAAGCCGCTTCCCGTATTACATGAACACCTACGGCATGCATTCGATCCACGGCCGCGCCCCAGCGATCGCCACGGGTGTCGCGACGGCGCGACCTGACCTCGACGTCTGGGTGATCACCGGCGACGGCGACGGCCTCTCGATTGGCGGCAATCATCTCATCCACGCGCTCCGTCGCAACGTCAACTTGAACATCCTGCTGTTCAACAACCGCATCTACGGGCTCACCAAAGGCCAGTATTCGCCTACATCCGAAATTGGCAAGGTTGCCAAGTCGACACCGATGGGTTCGGTCGACGCGCCGTTCAACCCACTGTCGGTGGCCCTGGGGGCCGAAGCAAGTTTCGTGGCTCGCACGCACGACCTCGACCGCAAGCACATGATGGACACCTTCCGTGCAGCACATGCCCACAAGGGTGCGTCGTTCGTGGAGATCTATCAGAACTGCAACGTCTTCAACGACGGACAGTTCGACGAGATCACGAAGAAGAGTGCGCGTGACGAAATGATGATCAACCTCGTCCACGGACAACCGATCACGTTTGGAACCGATGGTCAGCGAGGTGTTGTGATGGGCAAAGACGGGCAACTTCGCCTGGTCGAACTCGCCGACGTCGCTGCAGAGGACATTCTCGTCCACGACGCGACACGCGACGACCCTTCGCTTGCGTTCGCGCTCGCCCGGTTGAACTCTGACGATGCATCGCCGACGCCGTTTGGGATCTTCCGCGATATCCAACGCACCGAGTACGCATCAGCGGTCAACGACCAGGTCATCGCTGCGAGCGAAGCCAATGGCCCTGCCGACTTGCAGGCCCTGCTGCGATCGAACGGAACTTGGACGGTCTAGCCTCTTGCGAAACTGATTGAGCGTTGGCAGCCCAGACCGCCAGACGATCAGTTCACTAGAGCCTCCATGCTTGACCTCCGACTTCGCTCCACAAAGGAGCGCCTGCTCGCGCCCGTCGCCGCACGCTGCCCCAGCTTTCTGTCGGCAACTGCAGTGTCGTTCGTCAGCCTCGTCTGTTGCGTTGGCGCTGGTGCTGCAGCGTGGAGAGGCGCTGCCATCCTGTCGGTCGCCTTATGGTTACTCGGACGCGTGCTCGACGGTCTCGACGGCGCCATCGCGCGATCGCGCGATTCAGCGGGCGACTTTGGCGGCTACGTCGACCTCCTGTTCGACACGATCGGGTACACCGCGGTGCCGCTCGGGATCGCGTTCGGTGTCGACCAACCTGGAACGTGGCAGATCGTCGCAGTGCTCCTCGGGTCGTTCTACGTCAACTCGGTGTCGTGGCTGATGTTGAGTGCGTTACTCGAGAAGCGCGGCGCACGGGCGGGCGGCGAGCAAACGAGTGTCACGATGCCGGCAGGGCTGATCGAGGGAACCGAGACCATCGTCCTGTTCACTCTCGCGCTGGCCCTCCCCCAGAACGCCGATGTCGCCTTCACCGTAATGGCGGCGGGGGTTGCGATTGGGGTCCTCCAGCGCGTTCTCGCTGCCCGCCGTCTCCTACACAACAACTGAGCTCCGTCGACCCGCATTCCGATACGTGCCATCACGTGACTCCGAGCACCCAACCCTCTTCATTGAGGACATCGTCGAGCTGACTCGATTCGACCTCCGGCACAAAGAGCGCACTCAGTGTGCCGTCGACGTCCATGTTGACCAGCCGTTGCACAGTCGCTTGGACCTGCGCGGCGTCTTTGACCATGCCTCGCGGAACGGTGACCGGCCACAGCGATGGCCAGACTTCGGCTACCACAACGTCGGCATCCGTCGGTACGGCCAATCCTGTGTCGAACGGCCAAACCCGCAGCCGCTCGCCGAGGTCCCAACGCAACCGCTCGAGTGCGGCGATTCCCACGAGGCTCTGGCTGCCGACCGCTCCGACACCGAGCAGTTGCCACGCCGAGAACGGCCGGAGCCCCTCGTCCAGGAGGCGCGCTTCGACATAACGCCATTCCCGCGGCCATGCCCTCGAACGAGCTGGCCTGGTAGACGTCAGGTGGTCGGTGCGATACGCAGGCGGGCACCCCCAGAACGGACCGGGAGCGTCGTCGACCAGCTCAGCGTTCAGGCTCGATGCCACGGCAAACCGGTTGTTCCGGTTGCGATCGTCATCACTGATTTCGGAACCAAGCAGCTCCCACATTGCCCGCCAGGGGCGCCCGGCCAAGCCCAGCGCTGCAGCGGTGCCATGAGGAAACCCGAGCGAGAAGTCGACACCGATCAGCGACGAGTCAACCGAGTCGGTGGCGGCGGCGATCTCGGCCAGCGCAGCGCAACGCGTCGACGGGTTGGAGAGTTCGATGCCACCTGCATCTGCGACGGCAATCCAGATCGAATCGACCCCGGTAGTCGGTGAGCTGCTCGCGCTCCAGTCAACAACGATGATGCGCTCAAACAGCACGAGCGATTCAGGCCAGAACGGAACTGACCGCAGCAAAGTGCAGGCCGGCGGCCAGCACGGTGAACGAATGCCATACCTCGTGATAGCCGAACACCGTCGGCCACGGGTTGGGCCGTTTGATGAGGAGCACGGGGAAGCCGATCGTGTAGGCGAGGCCGCCCGCAACGATCAACCCGAACTGCAGACCAGACAGGTTGTCGACGAGGACCGGATACGCCATTACCAGCGCCCAGCCCATGATCGGATACAAGGCGTAGCCGACCCACTGCACGCGCTGGAACCCGCCGAGTTTAATTGTCATACCAATGAGGGCGAATGCCCCGACGACCGACAGCATCGGGATCCCCCATGCACGCGGGAGTGCAACCAGGCACACGGGCACGTAGGTGCCGGCGATCAGCAGGTAGATCATCGTGTGGTCGAGCCGCTGCATGATCAGGCGAACACGATCAGTACGAGCGAGCCGGTGGTAGGACGCCGACGTTCCGAACACGAGGAGCAGCGTTGCAGCGTAGATGGACGCCGATGCCCGCTCCGCTGCACGGTCAGCCGAAAGAATCAACAAGACACCCGCCGGGATCGAGACAGCGAACGCCCACGCATGCATCCGCCCACGCCACGTCGGGCGCTCGGCCAGCGGCATCAGCGGACGAATTGTCATACCAACACCGTATCTCGATGTCGCAAGCGGTTCCGGTCGACTCTCGCACTCAGTGCCGTGTCAGGTGTGGTGGTCAATTGACAGTGCATCCGCCTCAGCGCGTGAGGGGCAAACGTTGGCCCCCAGGTACTCAGCTGTCGAGTGATCGCATCAATTCGGTCACAGCATCACCGTAACGGTCGAGCTTTGCCGGCCCCACACCTGAGATCTTCCCCAAAGCAGAACGCGTCGTGGGTGCCATCCGTGCGATTGAGACCAACGTCTTGTTGTCAAAGACGACGTACGCCGGCTTGCCATCACGCAAGCTGTTGCGGAGTTCTTTCAACGCTGCAAATCGGATTTGAACCTCGGGGTGGAGATCAGCGGTCGGATCAGTTTTGCTTGCCGCCGAGCTGGACGGCTTCTTGACCGGCTCAGGGCGGTGCGACGAGATGATCCGACGTTCGGTCGGCTCGGTCGTCAACTCGCTGACGAACGGGCTCGGCGATGGGCCGGTGACGACCGTGGCATGCGAACTCGCCCTGGTAATCGCCACGTGGAACAGACGGCGCTCTTCTTCGACGTCTTCGGCGAGACGATGTGGATACTGTTCGGCGTCAGCCAGATGGACCACCACGTGTGGCCACTCTTGACCCTTCACGCGGTGGACCGTCGACAGCATCACGCCGCCGGGATCACGGCGCACGGCGAGGTGATTTCGCATCCACCCCTCGAACGATGCCGCGTCGTCATGCTGCGCTGCAAGGTGTTGGATTGCAGTGAGGTCGTCACCCTGGGCGGCGCGGTTCATCCCGCGACGCTGCGCGTCAAGCGTGCCAACGGCACCGCCGAGACCGATGTCGTCAATCAACGCGAACACAAGATCCGACGTCGGTGCACCGTCGCTCACCATCTTCTGCAACTGCTGGATGTCCGCTGCGAAATCGGTGACACGTTCCTGATCTCGCTCGTTGTTCAAACGGCCAGCGAGGCGATGCAGATCGATGATGCTTGTCTGCTCGCACACCCAGTCGTTGATCCGCGGATGGAAAGAACGCGATGGCCGGCGGAGTGCCTCACGAATGTCATCAGACGCGAGCTTGTCGCTGGTGGCGAGGCGTAACCACGAGAGCACAGCTCGGACCGATGTCCGGTCAGCGAACTCGAGGCCAACCCCGCCCGAGATCGGGATGCCCTGAACGGCCAGAGCAACCTGAACCGGTGCGAGGACTGCGTTGACCCGGGTGAGGACAGCGATGTCAGACGCAGCTGAGCCGCCTCGCAGCGCTGCTTCAACGGCATCGCGGCTCGCACCGACCGGGTCGACCGCCGTGTCGATCGTCCACCCCGAAGTGTCGGTCGAGTGTGCCCGAATCGTCTTCGCGACGCGCCGATCATTGTGACGAAGCAACCGGTCGACAACATCGACGATCCCGGCCGGGCAGCGGTAGTTCACTTCCAGCGGGTGGCTGCCTGCGCCAGGAAACAGCTCGGCGAAGTCGATCAGCCAAGCCGGATCGGCGCCGTTGTAGCCGTAAATCGTCTGGTCGTCGTCGCCGACACCGAAGACCGCGCCACCCGGCGAGGCCAGCAGCCGGATCAGCAGCAGGTGAGCAGGAGTGAGGTCCTGGAACTCGTCGACGAGCAGCATCCGACATGCCTGCTGAGCAACCCGACGAGCCTCGGGCTGCGACAGCAACACCAGGAGGGCTCGGTGAATCTGGTCGTCGAAGTCGACCGCGCGTTTGCGTTCCAACGCCGCGCGATACGCCGGCCAAGCTGCTGCCAGCCCAGCGACGTCACCGTCGTAGCGAGCTTCAGCGTCGGCGGGGGCCACAAGCCCGAGCCGGATCACGCTGAGCGCTTCGATCCAGGGAGCAACGGGGTCACTGTTGCGACGACGGGGAAACGACACCAGGCCGCCGATGATCTGACGAACGTCAACTTCGTTGATCGTGTTCCACCGTATCGACTGCGCGGCAAATGGCGCTGTGCCGTTGACGATCGCCAGGGCCATAGCGTTGAGCGTTCGAACCTGGAGGCCGGGCAGGTCGGACGTTCGCTCGACCATTTCCTCCTGCGCCCGTTTGTTGAACGCGACCAGGATCACGGCAGATGCCGGAAGATTCCAGGTGTTGAGCAGGTGTCGAGCTCGCTCGGTGAGCACGCGCGTCTTGCCAGAACCGGCCGGCGCGATGATTCGTGCTGCTCCACCGCTGTGGGTGACAGCTGCCAGTTGGTCGGGTGCAAGGTCGGCGTCGGAGACGTTGTTCCCGGGCGGTGCGAACGAACGGTGCTCGACAGCGACGTTGTGAAGCACTGCAATACCGTCGACCGGATCGGTGTGGCGGATCGGCCCGCCGTCAAGCCAGAGCGGAGTTCCGTCGGGTGCAACGATGTCACCCGGTTGGTCGCTTGCCGCAGCGGTTGCGCCGGCAGCAATCGCTCGATCGAGGGTAATCCAGGCGAACCGCTCGTCACGCACGTCGACAGCATTCGACCAGACGGCATGATGAAGTGCTTCGAGCTCGAAGACGAAATCAGGACCCATTTCGAAAGGCTGTGCATCGGTCTTCAACATCGGCTCACGGTCGAAATCGACCGCGAGCTCGATAACCAAGCGCTGCCGCCGGCCGGCGGCGGTCCGCAGCGTGGCAAGCAGCCCAGTCGGTTCGGCCAAGGCGGCGGCATCGACAACGACCCGCTCGGCTTCGGCCCACGGCGGCGCAACAGTGGTCGAGGCGGCGACGAGACAATTGCGTCCGAGCTCGGATGGACCGGCGCCAGCTGCGGCGAGACCTCGCTCGAAGCCAGCTACAGCGCTGGTGCTGGACACCTCTTGCTCACCGTTGTCGGCCCAGCACTGGCGTACCTGAACGGGAAAATCGTGTTTGCCCTTGCAATACGCACACGCAATCGCCATACCCCGGACTGTAGCGACCGAGGCCGATCATCGCACACATGTTCGATCCAGGGTCACAACGAGAAACCCGAAGAGTTGCAGCATCGACGTACGTTCCGGCCGCGGCGCACCATCACAGGTACAGGGCATGTTCCCCAAGCAAGCCGACTGCGTCGGTGTTCGCTGACTCTCCATGTGTTGCGCCGCGGTCGGCACGTAGCACAACAATAGGGTCAATCGCCTGGGGATTGAAAGGGGACAAGCCTGTGAATTTTCGTGCGAAAACGCTGTTTTGTTGTTGACATCCATGTGGACAGAATGTGAATAAGAAGCGTTTATCCACACTCAATGGTCACCGTCGTTCAAAAAGCCGGCACGATCTCCACCGGAATACCATTGAGTACGGAAGTTCCAGAGAGCGGGTCAAACGCCTCATGATCGGTGAGCAGATTCGAGTTGACGCCAGCGTGTTCGGCGGCCACCCGCATCCTTGTTCCAGGGTCGTCATGTCCCCAGCCGTGCGGCAGGCTGACCACACCCGGCCGGACGCTGTCAGTCACCTCGACAGGCGCCGTCACCCGGCCCACACGGGAGCTGATCTGAGCCGCCCCACCATCGGTCAACCCCAGCGTCTCAGCATCGTCCGGGTGCACGTGCAGGGTGCAGCGTGGCCGCCCCTTCACCAACACCTTGATGTTGTGCATCCACGAGTTGTTACTCCGGAGATCCCGACGACCAACGAGCACCAGCCCGCGCTGCTCGAGCTCGGTCTGTGCTGCAGCCAGGCGATCGAGGTCGGCAATGAACACCTCGGCGGCGAGTTCGATCTTGCCGCTCGGGGTCCGCAAAATTTCGGGGAGACGCGGCTCCAATGCACCGAAATCGCGACCGTGCGGCCGTTCGATGAGATCGTCTAACGACGTGCCATCTGGGTTGTCTCCGAAGGCGTCGCCATACGGGCCCGTCCGCAACATGAAGTCGAGCATTCGATCAGGACCGCTCCGACCGGACGCGTTCAGCTCGGTGAGCAGCTCGTCGACGTTGCGCCCGAACACCGGGCCGTTCGCGTCCTTCACGGCCAACCTCATCAGGTGTTCGATCGACTGCTCATCGGCGACAGCCGGGTCAGCGTCGATGCCCTGCCCCTGAGCGATGGCGGTGAGCTTCGAGATCACTTCCCACTCATCGAGCTGATCAGCGTCGAGGGGCAGCACGGGTGGGCTGTAGTTGGCCACGTTCCGAACGGCGAACTGCAGGAGCAACAGGTCGTAGTGGCTGCGCTGCAACTGCGACGGAACCGGCAGGATCACGTCGGCGTGCTTGGTCGTCTCGTTGAGGTATAAATCAATGCTCACCATGAAGTCGAGCTGAGAGAATGCATCTTCGAGCAGCGCCGTGTTCGGGTTCGATCGGAGGGGGTTGCCGCCCAGAGTGACCATGGCCTTGATCTGGCCGTCGCCCGGCGTCGTGATCTCCTCGGCAAGTGCCGCAACCGGGTACTCCCCCATCACTTCGGGGTGGCCACTCACCCGGGAGGTACCGCGCCCGACGGTGAAACCGCGACCGGAACCGGGCTTGCCACGCGTGGTCGCTCCGCCGGCGACGGGAAGTGCGAACATCGCCCCGCCGGGCCGGTCGAGGTTGCCGGTCAGGATGTTCAGCGCGTCGATCAACCAGGTGGCAGTCGAACCGAACTCGGTGGTGCTCGTTCCGATCCGGCCGTACACGGTCGCCGTGGACGCCGCTGCAAGTTCACGGGCGAGACGTCGGATGGTGGCTGCCTCAATGCCGGTTGCCTTCGCGACCGACTCGGGCGTGAACGGTTGAACCGCAGCACTGAACTCGACGAGGCCATTGAGGTGTTCCGTGACATGAGTGCCAGGATCGACGAGTCCGTCGACAACCAGGACGTTCGCCATGGCCGCCAAGAGCAGCGCATCGGAGCCCGGTCGGATCGACACCCACTCGTCGGCCTCCTCGGCAGTTCGCGACCGGCGCGGGTCGACGACCACAACTCGGCCCCCACGTTCACGAATCGCCTCGATGCGCCCGGGAAAGTCGGGGGCCGTACACATGCTGCCGTTCGATGCGTACGGGTTACCACCGAGAATCATCAGGTGATTTGTCCGGTCGAGGTCGGGAACGGGAACGGACACGCCCGTGCCGAACACATGGCCCGCAGCAACGTGACGCGGCATCTGGTCGACCGTCGATGCGCTGAACCGATTACGTGTCCCCAGCCCGGTCAGCAGCGAACGAGTGAACATCATCGACGACAACGAGTGCGCACCAGCATTGCCGACATACACGCCAAGCGACGAGCGACCGTTGCGCTCGATGACACCTTGTAGACCCGCTTCGACGGCACCCCACGCTTCTGCCCAGGTCGCTTCGACGTGCTGGCCGTCGCGACGGATCATCGGCGTCCGCAGGCGATCCGGATCCTCATGTAACTGCTTGAGCGTCGAACCCTTCGGACAGATGAACCCGCGAGAGAACACATCGTCCATGTCGCCCCGGATGCGCTGGACCTCTTCTCCGCCCTTGCCATTCGGCTTGAGCGTGATCTCCAGACCGCAGGTCGCTTCACAGAGCGGACAGGTCCGGCTGACCGTGCGCGTCGCCGAAGCGGCGTCAGTGTCGGCTGTGCGATCGAGGAGGGACATGGATAAATACTCGCAGAATCCACCCCGAGGGTCGGAGTCCGACTTGTCGACCTGTCATGATCCGGACATGATCAGACGGGTCTTTCCTGACAGTGCGGCGACAACGATCGCCGACACCTACGCCCAGCCCCTCAACCAACGCAGCAACGCCCCGTGGGTCGGCCTCTGCATGGTCAGCTCAATCGACGGGTCCACTGTGGTCGGCGGCAAGAGCAGCGAACTGTCGAGCACCAACGACATGGCTGTTCTGCAGGGGCTCCGCTCAATCGCCGACGTCATCCTCGTCGGTGCCGGCACCGTCAGAGGTGAGGGCTACGGGCCACCCCGGACGTCCGGGCAGCGCGTCGGTGTCATCACCCGAAGCGGCAACGTCGACACCACCCTCCCTCTCTTTACAAGCGGCGCCGGCTTCATTGTCACGACAGACCACACCAAGGTCGCCGATGGCGTCGATGTGATCAGGGCCGGTGGCGAAAGCGTCGACTTGTCGGCCGTCATCGAACGGCTCTGTGAAGTGCATCCTTCACCCGACTTCGTACAAGCCGAGGGCGGCGCATTGTTGAACGGGGCGCTCCTCGACGCCGACCTGATCGACGAGATCAACCTCACCACATCGCCGCTGTGCGTTGGCGGAAGCGGCCCACGCTTGACGACCGGTGCAGCCGATCATACGGCCCGGTATGAGCTCGCCCAGATGGTGATCGACGACCAGACCTTCGTGTTCAGCCGCTGGTTGCGGAAACGCTGACCGATAGCGCCACGCAGCGTCGGTCAATCAGACCGGAGCCGACTCGATGTGTTCGGCCTTCTCCATCAACTCGAGCTCGCGGTGGAAATCCACCGCAGCGTCAAAATTTTTGTAGACGCTGGCGAAGCGGAGGTAAGCGACTTCGTCAACTGAGCGCAGATGCTTCAGCACAGCGAGCCCGACATTGGCCGATGAGATCTCGGAGCCCTGCAGGCGCACGGAATCTTCGACAGTGAGTGCGAGTTGTTCAAGCTGCTCGGGGGTAACCGAGCGACCCTTGGTCGATGCAGCCAGGCCAGCAATCAGTTTCTGGCGGACGAACGGCTCGGTCCGACCATCGGACTTGACCACCGTGAGCTGCGCATGATCGACGCGCTCGAACGTGGTGAAACGATGGGCGCAAGCACGACACTGACGGCGCCGACGAATGGCGGCGTTCTCTTCGGCGACACGCGAATCGACGACCCTCGTGTCGTCATCTCGGCAAGCCGGGCAGCGCATCGAAAGCAGGTTACTCCCGCGGCTGTGGCGCTCACGACTCAAGGCAGCCAGATGGCTTCTCCCGAGATGACCCCGGTGTCACCGTTCATCCGAATCAACACATCGATGTAATGATCACGACGGATGTCGCCTCGATAGGTGTCGGCAATCGACCACAGCGTGTCGCCGGGCTGAGCGACGTGCATCGATGGAGTCGCAGCGCCGTCGGTACGGGCCGACTGGACACCGGAGGCTGATGCAGGCATGCCTTGGAATCCAGCGAATACCCCAACGGTTGCAGCCAAGCCGGCGACGGCGAGCCCGAAGCCGACCAGCAAGCGGCGGATGGCGTAGTTGGGGACCTGTGGACGAACCATCCCCCGCACTTCGGCCTCGACGCCGAGCGATGTGGCAGAAACGAATGCCGGCGGCTGCGTCGAGCGACCGTGAAAGTTGCTGCGATGTGCTGTGTGCAAGGTGGTGCCCATATCTACTTCCCAACGGATGACGTGATGTCGATTGGGCGCTCAATACCGTTCGATGTTCTGAACAGTTCGAAACGCTTGTTCGATTCATTGAGTATCAGTCAACCAGCACAAGTGTTCGATGTCAACCGTTTCAGCGACATTTATCGAACGAACGTTTGGAGTACAGATGTTTGACCTGACCGTCCGCATGCCATATCATGTTCCCATGGCCCCCAAGATCAGTCAGCGTCAGCGCGAGATTCTCGTTTTCATCGAACAACAGATGCGCGATCGTGGTTTCCCGCCATCAGTCCGTGAGATCGGCGATGCTGTCGGCCTCACCTCGCCGTCCACGGTACACAGCCACCTGAACACCCTGCAGCGTCACGGCTACCTCCGCCGTGACCCCAGCAAGCCCCGCGCCATCGAGGTTCGATACGACTCGAACAGTGGCGCCATGATGGACAAGCGCCCGGTTCGCCACGTCCCACTCATCGGCGACGTCGCCGCCGGTACCAATGTGCTCGCCGCCGAGAACGTCGAAGAACTCCTCCCGGTACCGGTCGACTTCGCCGGTGAAGGCGAGCTGTTCATGCTGCGCGTGCGCGGTGAGTCAATGACCGGCGTCGGCATCCTCAATGGCGACTACGTCGTTGCCACCCAGATCGATCACCCAGCCAACGGCGACATCGTCGTCGCCGGGATCCCGGGTGGCGAGGCCACCGTCAAGACCTACGCCCGTTCGGGTAACGAAGTCACGCTGACCCCGCATAACCCCACCATGGAGCCAATGGTATTCACCGCCGATCAGGTCGAACTGTACGGCAAGGTTGTCACGGTGATGCGCCGCTACTGAGCCGCTCTGGCGAGCTACTCGCTGGGCATCTCCGGCGGAGCCCACGGTGACGGTGGAGTAGTCGGAGTCGTGAACGGTGGCTGGCCCGGAATGACCGTCTGACCTGACTGGCCCGGACGACTCGTCGGAGGCGATGTCGGCCACGGAGCGGCAAGCACCGCTGCTTCAGGAGCACCTCGGCGGCGGCTCATTGCGATCAACAACAGTCCGACGGCCAACACGGCGGCTCCGGCCGCGATCGCTCCGAGCCGCAACGGTTGCATACCTTCGTTCGGATCACGCCCGATGGCGATGGCGAATATGGCGCGCTCGGAGTCGTTCGTCGACTCGACGCGCATCACATGCTCGCCGGGGCTCTCCACGACGAACGCCCGGATCATTTGACCTGCCGAACCGTCGGCGTCGTAGTCGACCCCGGTGCGAGTGGCGAGCGCAACGTCCGTGCCATCTGGCGCGGTCAAAACAAGGCGAACAGGTGGGAGGTCTTGCGGAGTACCGGATTGCCCGAACGCGCCGGGCGCCCCACAGCTCCCGGTGACGCCGCCAATCTCGCCCTCGGTCTCGACAAAGACGAGGAACTCTCCAGCAACTTCGAAATTGAGGGTGGTGTCACAGCCGACCGGCGCCCGTGCGAAGTTCCGCACCGCATCAGCTTGCCGCTGCCCTGCCGAATACCACAGACCCGCGGCAGCGGGCAGCCCGACGATCAACACCACAATGCCAGCAGCGAGAAATCGGGGGCGTCGGTTCGAGTTCATCTTGCTCCGTCCGGCGCCCAGAGCGCTTCGTGGTCAGGTGGCTGCCGCCAGGCGGCGAGCCACGAGTTCAATCTTCTCGTCTGGTTGTACCACGGCAACTCGTACGAAGTTCGTACCGTCGACGCCATAGAACTCGCCGGGGCTGACAATGGCGCCACCTTCGGCTGCGAGCCGTTCGGTGAATTGCCATCCGTCTTCGACGGGGATCCAGAGGTAGAACGCTCCCCCGGGCTGCTGCACCTCGATGCCAGACCACTCGGAGATCACGTCGGCAAGAAGCACGAGGCGAGAGCGATAGCGGAGGCGCTGCTCGTCGACGTGCACGTCGTCGTCAAAGGCAACTGCGGCCGCAGCCTGCACCGGACCGGGAACGAGCATGCCACCGTGTTGGCGGACGCTCTTCAAGAAGTCGACAAGCTCGGCGTCGCCTGCATAGAAACCCGCTCGGGCTCCGGCCAGATTCGAGCGCTTCGACAACGAGTGCACAGCGACGACGCCGTCGAGTCCGTGTTCGAGAATCGTGCGAGGTGGGCCGTCCCAGGTGAACTCGATGTAGCACTCGTCCGAGAACACCGGGACCCCGTTGGAACGGCCCCAGGTGGCTGCGGCTTCGAGATCGTCGAGATGACCGGTCGGGTTTCCTGGGCTGTTGACCCACAGGAGGAGCGCACGATCGATGTCGGCCTGGTCGACTGCGCCGAAGTCGAGCGCGCCATCGGGGCCCAACGGCACCGACACCGAGCGGCACTGCCCGAGCGTGGCACCCATCGCGTACGACGGATAGGAGATAGCCGGATACAGCACCGTGTCACGTTCTGGGTGGCGCAGCTTCATGTAGCCCGGCAGCGACGCAACGAACTCTTTGGTCCCCACGGCAGCTGCGATCTGGTCGATCGGGACGTCGACGCCAAGGCGCCGCTGCATCCAATTACTGCACGCCGTACGGAACACATGGGTGCCCATACTCGGCGGGTAGCCGCGCTCGGCGTCACTGGTGGCCAGTGCCTCGATCACCGCAGCGGGTGGCGGATCAAACGGCGTTCCAATGGACAGATCGACTGCTCCACCTTCGAATTCGTCGGCGATCGGCTTGAGCCGGTTCAGCCGGTCGTACGGGTACGGCGGCGGCGTATACGGGCCGGTCACTGCTTCGATGGCAACCACAATCAGGCCTCGGACCCAGTCGGTTCGGCCGTCGACCCGTTTGTCTTGGCGATGACAAACTCGCTGAGTCGACCTGCCGAAGCATCAGAAAGACGCGCGCGGATCAACCAGGCGTCCTCGGTCGGGCCGGCGCCATCGCCGATGGAGACGACTTCGCCCTCTCGGTGCACCGAGGCGAGAATGTCGCCACGTTCATAGGGAACGAGGAGTTCGTAGACAACGGCCAGTACCCGGAGCCGATCGGTCAGGGTCCGGAGGAAGACCTCGACGCCGTCGCCAGTGGCCGCACTGATTGCAACCGAACCGGGGTGTCGATCCGTCAGTTCCTTGGCGATTTCCGGCTGGGCATCGGCCTTGTTGAACACGAGGAGTTCGGGGACTTCTGCCGCATCGATGTCACCGAGCACTTGGCGAACAGCATCGATCTGCCCTTCGGGGTCGGGCGACGTGGTGTCGACGACATGCACGAGGTAGTCGGCCATCGCCGCGACTTCAAGCGTTCCCTTGAACGACTCGATGAGGCCGTGCGGCAAGCGACTAATGAAGCCGACCGTGTCGGAGAGCAGCACGGGCTCGCCGCCGGGCAACGCCAGGCGGCGCGTGGTCGGATCGAGCGTGGCGAAAAGACGGTCTTCGACCAGCACACCGGAGTCGGTCAGTTGGTTGAGCAGTGTCGACTTGCCTGCGTTGGTGTAACCAACAATCGCCACGTTGGCGAGGCCACTTTTGTTGCGCCCCTTGCGCTGCAGCAAGCGGGTCTCAGCGAGACCGTCGAGGTCTTTTTCGATCTTGGTGATCCGTCGTTTGATTCGACGACGCTCGACTTCGGTTTTGGTTTCGCCACTACCAAATCGACCGCCGACACCGCCGCGCTGCTGCGCCTGCTTGTCGGAGAGCCCTCGCCGGAGACGCGGCAATCGATAGCGCAGGAGCGCGAGTTCGACCTGTGCCTTGCCTTCAAGCGTGTGGGCGTTCTGCCCAAAGATGTCCAAGATGACTGCCGTGCGGTCGATCGCCGTTCGGCCCAACAGCTTTTCGAGATTGAACTGCTGTGCGGGTCCCAGGTTGTTGTCGAACACCACGGTGTCAGCGTCAACGGCGAGGCAGAGCTGTTTCAGCTCTTCGACCTTGCCTTTGCCGATGTACCAGGTGTGATCGGGCCCAGCCCGCTTCTGGACCATGCGGCCGACCTCGTCGGCACCCGCCGTGTCGATCAGCAGGGCGAGTTCGTTCAGGCTTGCCTCGGTTGACTCTTCGGTGTCGCCGGGAAGCGTCACGCCGACCAGCACGATCTTCTCCCGGATGGTCCGGTCGATCAGTGTTTCGGCGAGTGCTTCGTTGTACGGAGTCGTCACGCTGTTCTGCTCATTGCAGTGGCACCTGAATCGTTGCGATATGTGTCGCTGGACCAGCGAGCATGGCGAGTGTCGGATTGTCTGGTGAGAACCAGACGCTGGCACTTCCACCATCCATGTGGACGAGGACCTCACCATCGATCGGTGTGGCGAGCCCCCACTGCGCTGCCGCGTACGCCGATGCGCAGGCACCTGTGCCGCAGGCCAAGGTAATCCCAGCTCCACGCTCGTGGACGCGCATGGTGATCGCGTTGCTCTCAGGACCCGGCTCGACGATCTCGAGGTTGACGTGCGGAACCTTGCCGCCCAGATCTGCCAGGTCGACGGCAGTAACTTCGTCGACACCAACGATGCTGTGCGGGTTGCCCATGGTGAGGTGCGCAACGGGTCGATCAGGGTGGCACGCAAGCGCCGCCCAGCCCAGCGGCTCGTCGATAACTCCGACTTCGCCCATCTCGACCTGTGCCGAGATGGTGTATTCGTCGTCGGTGCTGGCGAGCACGACGACCCGGTCGCCTGCGTCGGTGAGGATCAACTGTGGGTCGAGGTCGCCACGACGTGCCGCGACCGCCTGGGCGAAGCAGCGAATGCCGTTGCCGCTCATCTCTGCTCGTGAACCGTCGGCGTTGTACAGCGTCATCTGCGCTGCGTAGCCCTCAGCGTCGTGCGCTAACAACAGGCCATCGGCGCCGAGGCCGGTGCGTCGGTTACACAGCCGAATTGCGAGGAGCGCGTGATCGACGTCAGGCGGGTCGAAGAGCACCAGAAAGTCGTTGCCGAGGCCGTGGTGCTTGGTCAGAGTCAGGGTCGTCATGCTCGCTGCAATTCTTCGATCACGGTGGGCGCCACCTCGGCGACCGGATCGCTCTCGACGTCAATCCAGCGTACGCGTGGATCACGGCGGAACCATCGCTCTTGACGGACAGCAAACTGCCTCGTTCTGGTAATGATCATCGCCACTGCTTCATCGTGGCTGATCTCGCCACGAAGATGTTGCAGGGTTTCCTTGTAGCCAAGCGCCTGGGCGGATGTCTTCGAGAATCCCGCCTCGCTCAGGGCTGCGACTTCGGCGACCAATCCGGCTTCGATCATGTTGTGCACCCGGGCTTCGATGCGCTCGGTGATGACCGGCCGAGGCCAGCGCAAACCGACCTGCGCGACGCCTGTGTCGGGATAGTGGTCGACTCCCGGCCCGAACGAACTGAAGGGCCGGCCGCTGCCGATCGTCACTTCGAGTGCCCGTAGCAGACGACGGCGATTCTCGGGATCGATCTTCTCAATGGCTTTTGGGTCCAGCTCGCGAAGCCGCTGGAAGAGCGTGTTCGTCTCGTGATGATCGAGACCGGACCGCACCTCAGGCCACTCCCCTGGAAGGTCGAAGTCGTCGATCACGACACGGTGATACAGCCCGGTTCCGCCGACGAGGAGGGCGCTCTGGGCACGGGCCGCGATGTCGTCGAGCGCCGTTGCATGCGCCCGTTTGAATTCGGCGACCGTGAACTCAGCGGTCGGCTCGACGAGATCGATGCAGTAGTGGCGGACAGCCACTCGATCTTCTGTCAACGGCTTCGCCGTGCCGATGTCCATGCCTCGATACACCTGCATCGAGTCGACCGAGATCAACCCGACGTCACCGAGTTCAGCGGCGACAGCCATCGCGACCGACGACTTGCCCGATGCAGTCGAACCAATGACCGCAACGCGAGGGGGCCGGATGGTCAGAGGTGTTCACCTTCGGCAATGCGCTGATGATGATGGATCACTTCAGCGACGATGAATCGGAGGAACTTCTCGGTAAACGCCAGGTCGAGGCCAGCGGCTTCGGCCATCAAACGAAGCCGTGCAATCTGGATTTCCTCGCGAACAGGGTCAGCCGGCGGCAGCTCGGCTGCGGCCTTGTAACGCCCGACTGCCTTGGTCACCTTGAACCGCTCGGCCAGCAGGTGCACGAGCGCTGCATCGATGTTGTCGATGCTCGATCGATACTCGGCCAACTGCAGATCCTCGGTCGCTTCACCCATCAGGTCTCAATGTAGTGCCGGGCAGGCCACGCCGTCGCGGAAGGTCACCGAACGATGTGGCTTCGCCCGCGGCCCGGGCAGCCTCCTGGTTACAGCGCTGCGACTGGAATACGGATCTTGTGCGCAGGCTCCGAAAGGAACTCGACGAAGTCGCCTTCGAGGAAGTGCGGTGCGGCGCGGTTGATGCGAACCGTGGCATAGCTGCCGGTCCGCAGCGGACGGGACGGTACGAAATGAACCAGCTTGTTCTGGCGCGTGCGCCCGCTGGTCACGTTCGGGTCGCGTTTGCTCGGCCCCTCGATCAGCACTTCTTCGATCCGGCCGACGCGGGCCTCGTGCTTCAACAGAGCCGAACGCTCGACAACGATGCGGAGACGCTGGAATCGCTCGCTCGCAACAGCTGGGTCAACGAAGTCGGCCTCCATGTCGGCAGCTTCAGTTCCGGGTCGTGGCGAGAAGATAAACGTGTAGGCGTAGTCGTATTCGGCAGCTGCAGCTACTTCGAGGGTGCGTTCGAAGTCGTCATTGGTCTCCCCCGGGAAACCGACGATAATGTCGGTCGAGACGGCGAGATCATCGATTGCTGCACGGGCCTGCCCGAGCCGGTCCAGGTAGCGAGCAGCGGTATAGCCGCGGTGCATCAGGGCCAGCACACGATCACTGCCGGACTGCAACGGGTAGTGCAGGTGTTCGCAGATCTCGGGCGTTTCAGCCATCGCAGCGAACGTGTCAGGTCGCATGTCTTTGGGGTGCGGGCTCGTGAAACGCACGCGGCGGATGCCTTCGACAGCACCAACGTCGCGGAGTAAGCTCGAGAAACGTGGACGCAGCTTGGCTGACTCGTCGCCAGCCTGGCGGGCCGCAAGCGCCAGATCGCGGCCGTAGCTGTTGACGTTCTGACCGAGCAGCGTGATCTCGGTGACGCCGTCGGCGGCAAGCTGTTCGGCTTCGCCGACGATGTCGACGTACGGGCGGCTGATCTCAGCGCCACGAACTGCCGGCACAATGCAAAACGCACACTTGTTATCGCAGCCGATCTGAATCGTCAGCCACGCGTTGTACGAGGTCTCACGACGCGCCGGGAGCGCCGACGGGAACATCGCATGATCGTCAATCACCGCTTCTTGAAGGATCTCGGTGATCGGCACCTCTGACGACTTCGCCGCTTCGAGCAGCTCGGCGGCTCGGTGAACGTTGTGCGTGCCCATCACGACATCGACGTGACCGGCCTTCTGAGCGACAAGTTCCTGATCCTTCTGAGCAAGACAGCCAGCCACGACGATTTGGCGGTCGTCTCGTTTGCTCTTCCAGGTCTTCAGGTGACCAAGGTTGCCGTACAGCTTGTTGTCGGCGTTCTCTCGGATGCAGCACGTGTTGAGCACCACGACATCGGCATCCGATTCAGATTCGGCGCGCACAAGGCCATCAGCTTCGAGGAGGCCAGCAATCCGCTCGGAATCGTGATCGTTCATCTGGCACCCCATGGTGCGCACGATGTAACTGCGCTGGGCGTCGGGGGCCGTGTCAGACATGAGCGTCAGGCTACCGACCCAACTTGCGAGCGGGTAGCGTTGCGCCCATGTTCGCCATCTTCCTCAACGAGAGCCAGACTCTCGTCAAGCTCCTCTATTTCGTTCACGTCCTGAGCATCGTTGCCGCGTTCGGCCCGTTGTTCCTCTACCCGCGTCTGCAGCGCGCCGGCGAAACCAGCGCCATGGCCGCCCTGCATATGAAGCTTGTTTTCCCCGCACTGATCCTGCTGTGGGTTGTCGGCATGGGCATGGCCGGTGTGAACAAGTTCGCTCTGGCCGAGATGTGGTGGATCACGATCACCATCACACTCTGGGTCGGCACCGTCGCCGTCAGCTGGTTTCTCATCCGGCCGGCCATCAGCGACACCTCCGATAACGCCAAGAAAAAGATGTCGATGGGCATTGGCATCACCCACCTGACCCTGGTGGCCAGCCTCGTGTTAATGATCTTCAAGCCGTTCGTTGACGGCACCTACGCGTTCAATAGCTGACCGCTGCTCGGTGCGCTCCGCATCACGACGGAGTCCACTGAGCGACTACAAACGGTGGAATGAGCAACGCCGCACCCGCACACGGAACCCAAGAATGGCTTGATCAGGTCGTTGAGCCGATCATCGATCCTGATCGTCGGATCATCGATCCGCACCATCATTTGTGGCCGCCTGACGGCGCGCTCCTCTACGGCCCCAACGAGTTGGCGTTCGACACGGCGAGCGGCCACAACGTTGTCGCCACGATCTTCGTGGAGTGCAGTTCGGCGTATCTGACCGACGGCCCGCGCCACCTGAAGCCGGTCGGTGAAACTGCATTTGTCGTCGAGAGCACCGAGTATCTCGCTGCCACGGTGCCGTCGAGCCCGCCAATCGCGGCAATCGTTGGCCACACCGATCTGGCCGATGCAGAACACCTCGACGAAGTTCTCGATGCGCACGTCGAAGCTGGCAAGGGTCGCTTCCGTGGCATCCGAGACGCCCTCGCCCGTGCCACCGAACCTGCAGCAATGATGATCCCGGCAGCCAACTCCGAAGGCAAGTTCGAAGACCCTGCCTTCATCGCTGGCGTCAAGCGGCTCGGCGAACGTGGCCTCACCTACGACACCTGGCACTACCACCATCAGAACCACCAAATGCTGTCACTCGCCAAGGCCGCACCCGACACGATGATGGTGCTCGACCACTTTGGTACGCCATGTGGTGTCGGCCAGTACGCAGGCAAGCGCGACGAGATCTTCGAACAGTGGAAGCTCGACATCACGGCACTCGCTGCCTGCGACAACGTCGTGGCCAAGATTGGCGGGCTTGCCATGCCTGACAACGGCTTCGGGTATCACCTTGCTGCCGCTCCCCCAACGTCCGCCGAATTCGTCGAGGCGCAAGGTCGCTACTACCTGCACACCATCGAGGCGTTCGGACCCGGGCGCTGCATGTTCGAGAGCAACTTCCCCGTCGACCGCTTCTCGCTCTCGTTTCCGGTTCTCTACAACGGCCTCAAGAAGATCGCTGCACAGTTCAGCGACGCCGAGCAGGACGAAATGTTCTCCGGAACTGCTGCTCGCGTGTACTCGATCAAGATCTGAGACCGATGGCCATCCGACGGGAACGGCTCCGGCCTGATCCCGTCCGATACATCACGACCTCAAAACGTCATCGAGCGACCGGATGGAGCATTGGTCAGGCCCGACCAGTGCCGCCCATCCGGCCGCTCGATGATGTGGGAACTGGGTTGATCAGTCGAGCCTGATCGGCTGATCGTCGACTGCGGTGAAGGCATCCTCTGATGCGTCGGCGTCGTCAACGATGACCGGAGCGTTGGGGTCTTTCTTCAGACCGCTGGCAATGAGGACCTTGTCGCTGATCTCCATCATGATCTCGGGGTTGCTCTGGAGATAATCCTTGGCCTTTTCACGACCCTGACCAAGCTGCTCGCCTTCGTAGGTAAACCAGGCGCCAGACTTCTTGACGATCGCCAAGTCGACCGACAGATCGATGAGGGAGCCTTCACGGCTGATGCCCTTGCCGTACATGATGTCGAACTCGGCCTGACGGAACGGCGGCGCCACCTTGTTCTTGACAACCTTGACACGGGTGCGGTTACCGACGATGTCGGTGCCGTCCTTCAGTGCTTCGATGCGACGGATGTCGAGACGAACCGACGAGTAAAACTTGAGTGCACGGCCACCGGGGGTGGTCTCGGGCGAACCGAACATGACGCCAATCTTCTCGCGCAACTGGTTGATGAAGATACAGATCGTCTGGGTCTTACTCAGGTTGCCAGTGAGCTTGCGGAGCGCCTGGCTCATCAGACGAGCCTGCAGACCGACGTGCGTGTCGCCCATCTCGCCTTCGATCTCGGCACGAGGCGTCAGCGCGGCGACCGAGTCGACCACGATGACGTCGATCGCTCCGGAGCGGGTCAGCATGTCGCAGATCTCGAGCGCCTGCTCACCGGTATCCGGCTGCGAGATGAGCAGCTGATCGACGTCGACGCCAATGGCCGCGGCATAGATCGGATCCATCGCGTGCTCGGCATCGATGTAGGCACACACGCCACCGTTGCGCTGCGCTTCGGCGACCACGTGCATGGCGAGCGTCGACTTGCCCGATGACTCCGGCCCGAAGATCTCGGTGACGCGGCCACGCGGCAGCCCCCCGACTCCGAGTGCAAGGTCGAGCGCCAACGCACCTGTCGATACAACCTCGATCGCCATGTTGGTGCGTTCGCCCATCTTCATGACAGCGCCAACACCGAACTGCTTGTCGATCTGAGCGAGTGTTATCTCGAGAGCCTTATTTTGCTCCTTGTTGGTTCCTGCTGCCATGGTCCTGTCTCTCTTTCGTTGTGCCGTTCTCGGCGGTCGCGGGGCTCGGTGCCGATTGACGGTGCCCGAATGACTTGTTGGTTGCCACCATAAGGATGGGGTGTCACAGAGTTGATCGAAGGGCTGTCCGCTGCGCCTGCTCGGCGACTGAGCAACACGATGACGAACTCAGTGACGACTTGTTGTTGGAATGACATCAGTGTAACAAACGAACGACTGTTCGTGCAAGTACCAGTGAGGCGAACAGGCGAGAAATATTGCGGGCATCCCCGTGGCGCCGATGAACGTCAGAGATCGAGGTCGACACCAAGCACGAGGAGTAGCGCTGACACCTTCGAATGGCTTCACGAGCAAGCATGCGGACCACTCCAGAACGAGTCACGACATCATGTTTCGGGGGCATGTCTCACTGTCAGCGTGACTGATTCCAGCGAACAGTCGTGCAAGGGGTCCCAAGTTTGCCAGACTCTCCACATGCGTCGATCTCTCGCAGGATTCCTGCTCCTGGTTTCTTGCGTCCTGATGGCGGTCTCGATCAGCACGTGGTGGTTCCAACACGTGGCGTTCTCACCTTCTTCCGACGCCTCCGTGGCCTATGCGATCCTCGGTGACCCCTACATCCGTAGCGACGTCGCGACCCTCATTGCCAGCGCTGACGCCCCGCCACTCAATGTCTCCACCGCCCAGCTCAAAGAATTCGTCGAGCAGATCTCGCGCCTCAACGCCGGCGCTGCACTTATGGGCGGATTCGTCAGCGACGCCCACGCCCGTCTCATCGGCGAGAACAACGCACCTGTCGTCATCACACCAGCTGAGCAATACGTGATCGTACGCGACGAACGCGCGGCCATCTCCCCCGACCTGATCCTGCCCGTCCCGATCGTGGGATCACTGTCGTTCATCAACACCGCGACGCGTTGGATAATGATCGTCTCTGCTGCCGGTGCACTCCTGCTGTTTATTGCCGGCTTCCTGACACGACCAGAGCGGGGCGAACTGACCTACGCCCTCGCTGTCGGGTTGGGCGTCGCCGGGATCGGCGTCATCCTCCTCGGCTACCTGGTGCCGGTCGGGCCCCTCACCGGGTTGTCGGAGAGCTCATGGATGGGTGTCTTCCCGCGTCTGGCCAACAAATCGCGTAATACCACGCTGCTCTTCGGCATCATCTTGATCTGCATCGGCGTGGCCACCATGCTCGGAACCACGAGCCTGCGCCAGCGACGACAGCGCAGCACTCCGCTCAGCGTCGGCCGCAACCGCGAACAATACGCTTGGTCCCGCTGAGCGGCGTCACGTTTCCATCTCGAGGCGTCACCCGAACTCCTCGGTGACACAAACCAAACGATCCTGCTTTCCGGAACACTCGAGAAAACGAAACAAGCCTCTGATTGCGCTTCCGCAGCCAGAGGCTTGAGTTCGTAGTGCTTCCCCTGGGATTCGAACCCAGAACCAATTGATTAAGAGTCAACTGCTCTGCCATTGAGCTAGAGAAGCAAGCGGGCTGAGAGAGTATCAAGCAATTTCTTGCCAGACACCCGCTCGATGCCCGCGAATGGGGTGGCCAAGGGGACTTGAACCCCCAACCGCCAGGATCACAACCTGGTGCTCTACCTATTGAGCTATGACCACCATGTCGTCGCTTAGTGTGCCAGATCCCGCGGCAATCGACACCCTCGAATTCGACTCATCGTTCAGCGACATACCGAGTGCGACCATCCGTTCACGTGCGAATTCGGGCGGATCGAAGGTCCCCCCAGCGGCGTACTTGGCAACGACGTCGGAGTCCTCGGCCCACACGTGACACGTGTTGAGGTTCATCTTCCACATGTCAGAACGCTCCATGGGAACGCCGCTGTCGGCTCCCCCGGGCTTGCGGGCGTCGGACGCTCGCATGGACCAGAGGCACTGTATTGCAACCGGTGCCATCGCCTGGAGCAGTGCAGTGGTGTGCGTGCACGCACGCGGCCCGCCGAACAACTCTCTGA
>ERZ889217.113-NODE-113-length-50653-cov-12.294162_pt1 | contig 50653 bp, 43 predicted proteins | sample MGYA00521098_ERZ889217 | MGnify/ENA primary metagenome ERZ889217 (study PRJEB32303, sample SAMEA104408613) | aquatic metagenome | biome: Brackish water; feature: Pelagic; material: water | place: Baltic Sea | collected 2014-06-10T22:04:00 | depth 2,362 m ... | reverse complement strand
TGGCGCCATGAGCACGGCCGAGCTGGGCATTTCCCTCGCTGAAATGATCCGCCAGGGAAAAGTTCACGGCATCGTCTGCACCGGCGCCAACCTCGAAGAGGACATCTTCAATCTCGTCGCCCACGATTTCTACGAGCGCATCCCCCATTACCGCGACCTCACCGCCGCCGACGAGCAAGCCCTCCTAGAGCGCCACATGAACCGCGTCACCGACACCTGCATTCCCGAAATGGAAGCCATGCGCCGCATCGAAAATGTCATCCTCAAAGAGTGGATGGACGCCGACGCCAAAGGGGAGCGCCTTTTCCCGCACGAATTCTTCTGGCGCATCCTTGACTCGCCCGAACTCCAAAAATCTTTCCAGATCGACCCCAAAAACAGCTGGATGATCGCTGCGAAGGAGAAAAACCTCCCCATGTTCGTCCCCGGTTGGGAAGACTCCACGCTCGGCAACATGTATGCCGGCCACTGCATCGAAGGAGATGTGAAAAATGTCCACACCGTCCGCTCCGGCATCGAATACATGATCGCCCTCGCCGACTGGTATGCCCCCACCAGTTTCAAAAACCCCATCGGGTTCTTCCAAATCGGCGGCGGCATCGCCGGCGACTTCCCCATCTGCGTCGTCCCCATGCTCCACCAGGACCTCCGCAAGACCGATGTCCCCCTCTGGGCCTACTTCTGCCAAATCAGCGACTCGACCACGAGCTACGGCAGCTACTCCGGCGCCGTCCCCAATGAAAAAATCACCTGGGGTAAACTCGGCGAACAAACTCCGAAATTCATCATCGAATCCGACGCCACCATCGTCGCGCCTTTGATTTTCGCAAAGATTCTGGGCTGGTAAAAAATGATTAACCACAGAGAACACAGAGAGCACAGAGGGCTAAAAAACATGAACTCCCAACTCCTCTTCTCCGTGTCCTCCGTGCTCTCCGTGGTTAAAAAATCTTCACAGAGCTAACCATGCACATCCGCGACATTCTCCAACCGGGCAAGCCGACCGTCTCCTTCGAGTTCTTCCCACCGAAGACGGCGGAGTCGCAGGAACAGCTCTACACCACGATTCGGGACCTGGAAAAAATCCACCCAAACTTTGTCAGCGTCACTTACGGCGCGGGCGGCTCCACTCGCGAACTCACCCACGAACTCGTCCTTCGGCTCAAGACCTCCTCGACGCTTGATCCTATTCCCCACCTCACCTGCGTGGGCCATACCGAAGCAGAGATCGCGGCAATTCTCGAACGATATGCCGCCGCTGGAGTCAGCAACATCCTCGCCCTCCGCGGCGACCCGCCGCGCGACCAACCCGACTACGACCACTCCCGCGATACTTTCCCTCAAGCCGTTGATCTGGTTCGCTTCATCAAAAAATTCACCGGCCATCCCGACAAGCGAGGATTTGGCATCGGCGTAGCGGGATTTCCCGAAGGTCACCCAGCCACGCCCAACCGCCTGCTCGAAATGGACCACCTCAAAGCCAAGGTGGACGCTGGCGCGGACTACATCTGCACCCAGCTTTTCTTCGACAACCACGATTTCTATGACTTCCGGGACCGCTGCGCCCTCGCGGGCATCGAAGCACCGATCATCGCCGGAATCATGCCGGTCACCAGCCTCTCTTCGATGAAGCGCATGGCGGAACTCGCCGGCGGCAGCCGTTTCCCCGCAAAACTCCTCAAAGCCCTCCAGCGCGCCAACGGCACCCCCGAAGCCGTCCGCGAGATCGGCCTCCACTACGCGACGGAACAATGCGCCGACCTCCTCGACAATGGCGTTGCGGGCATCCACCTCTACACCCTCAATCAATCCACGGCGACCCGAGAAATTTGCCAACGGCTCGGGCTCGTTCGGGGGTAGTTTTTGTGCCACACGGCGCAGTTTTTGCGCCAAAGTGTGACATTGTGTCACGGATTTGCGGGCAGCGTGATTCCGCGCCGGCTACAAAAATCGCTTTCATACATAATATAATAAAAAACACAGCCTCGCGGCCCGATTCCTGCTTTTCCCGAGGCCACAACAAAACTTCTTATGGGAAAAATTTTAGGAATCGATTTAGGAACCACAAACTCCTGCATGTCTGTGATGGAAGCCGGCGAGCCGGTCGTGTTGGAGAACTCCGAGGGAGCCCGCACCACACCATCCGTCGTCGCGTTCACGAAATCTGGCGAGCGCCTCGTCGGCCAAGCCGCGAAACGCCAAGCCATCACGAACCCGGCAAACACCATTTTTTCGGTGAAGCGCTTCATGGGCCGCAAATTCGACGAAGTCCGCGCCGAAGAGCACCGTGTCCCCTACAAACTCGTCAAGGCCGCCAACGGCGATGCCCACATCCAAGTCGAGATCGACGGCAAGCCAAAGACCTTCTCGCCGCCCGAAATCTCCGCGATGATCCTCGCGAAGCTCAAGGCCGACGCCGAGGCCAAGCTCGGTGAAAAAATCACCGAAGCCGTCATCACCGTCCCCGCTTACTTCAACGACTCCCAGCGCAACGCAACCAAGGACGCGGGCAAGATCGCCGGGCTTGAAGTCAAGCGCATCATCAACGAGCCCACCGCCGCCTCTCTGGCCTACGGACTCGATAAAATGAAGGACGAAAAAATTGCCGTCTATGACCTTGGCGGCGGCACTTTCGACATCTCCGCGCTCGAAATCGGCGACGGGGTTTTCGAAGTCAAAGCCACCAATGGCGACACCCACCTCGGTGGTGATGATTGGGATAACCGCATCATGGATTGGATCATTGACGAGTTCAAAAAAGACTCCGGCATCGACCTCTCCAAGCAGCCCGACGCCGTTCAGCGCATCAAAGAAGAAGGCGAAAAAGCCAAGATCGCCCTTTCATCCACCCAGGAATTCGAAATCAATTTGCCCTTCGTCACCGCCGATGCCACCGGGCCGAAGCACATTCAGAAAAAACTCACCCGCTCCAAACTCGAGCAACTCACCGACGACCTCTTCGAGCGCACCATCAAGCCAGTCCGCGACTGTCTCGGCGACGCCAAGTGGACCAAATCGGATGTGAATGAACTCGTTCTCGTCGGCGGCATGACCCGCATGCCAAAGGTCGTCGAGACCGCCCGCGAACTCATCGGCAAAGAGCCCCACAAGGGCGTCAACCCCGACGAAGTCGTGGCCATCGGCGCAGCCATTCAAGGCGGCGTGCTCAAAGGTGATGTGAAGGATGTCCTCCTCTTGGATGTGACTCCCCTCACCCTCGCGATCGAGACCGCTGGCGGCATCGCCACGCCGATGATCCCGCGCAACACCACGATCCCGACCAAGAAATCGAATGTCTTTTCGACCTACGCCGACAGCCAGCCCGGCGTGGAAATCAAGGTCCTTCAAGGCGAGCGCCCGCTCAGCCGCGACAACAAAAACCTCGGCACCTTCCATCTCGATGGCATCCCGCCCGCCCCGCGCGGCGTTCCGCAGATCGAAGTGACCTTCGACATCGATGCGAATGGCATTCTCAATGTCTCCGCGAAAGACCTCGGCACCGGTAAGGAACAGAAAATTTCCATCACCGGCTCCAGTGGACTCTCCAAGGAAGAGGTCGAGAAAATGCAAAAAGAAGCCGAGGTCCATGCAGAAGACGACCGCAAGGCGAAAGAGACCATCGAAATCCGCAACAACGCCGACAACCTCGCCTATCAGTGCGAGAAGCAATTGAAGGAACTCGGCGATAAGGTGGACGGCGCCTCGAAGAAAAATATCGAGGACACCATCGAGAAAGTCCGCGAAGCCCTCAAGGGCGACGATGCCGATGCGATCAAGGCCGCCTACGACGACCTCCAAGCCAAATTTCAGGAAGTCACCACCGCCGCCTACAAGGCTGCGGCCGCTTCCGCCGGACCCGCTCCCGAAGCAGCTGCTGGCGCTTCAGCCGACGAACCCCAACCCAAGAAGGACGATGTCGTTGACGCCGAATTCGAAGTTGTGGACGACGACAAGAAGAAATAGTCCGCTCACCACTTTAACAAAACGCACCGGTCCGCACAGGGCCGGGGCCTGTTAAAAACAGAAACAAGAAAACAAAACACACACCAAAAATGGCAAATCCCAACATCAAACCTCTCTCCGACCGCGTGCTCGTAAAGCCGCTCGAAGCCGAGGAGAAAAGCAAGGGCGGAATCATCATTCCCGACTCCGCTAAAGAAAAACCACAAGAAGCCCAAGTCGTAGCTCTCGGCACAGGCAAACGCGACGAAAACGGCAAACTCATCGAGTTCTCCGTCAAGGCCGGCGACAAAGTCCTCATCTCCAAATACGGCGGAACCGAGGTCAAAGTCGAAGGCGAAAGCTACCTCATCATGCGCGAGGACGACATCCTCGGCGTCATCGGCTAATCGAAACTCAATACTTAATTCTTAAAACTTAAACACTACTCACATGGCAGCAAAACAACTCCTATTCGACGAAGCAGCACGCCACGCGCTCCTTCGTGGTGTCGAAAAACTCGCCCGCGCCGTCAAGGCCACCCTCGGGCCATCGGGTCGCAATGTTATCCTCGATAAAAAATTCGGCAGCCCCACGATCACCAAGGACGGCGTCACCGTCGCCAAGGAAATCGAACTCGAAGACGCTTATGAAAACATGGGCGCTCAACTCATCCGTGAGGTTTCGAGCAAAACCAGCGACATCGCTGGCGACGGCACCACCACAGCCACCGTTCTCGCCGAAGCGATCTATCGCGAAGGCCTCAAGAATGTGACCGCTGGTGCCAACCCGACCAACCTCAAGCGCGGTATCGACAAAGCGGTCGAAGCGCTCGTGGAAGAAATCAAAGCCATCTCCAAGAAAGTCAAAGACAGCTCGGAGATCGCCCAAGTCGCCACCGTTTCCGCAAACTGGGATACCACCATCGGCCAAATCATCGCCGACGCGATGGACAAAGTTGGCAAGGATGGCACCATCACCGTGGAAGAAGCCAAGTCGATCGAAACCTCCCTCGATGTCGTCGAGGGCATGCAGTTCGATAAAGGCTACCTCTCGCCCTACTTCGTGACGAATCCCGACAGCCTCGAAGTCATCCAAGAGAGCGCCTACATCCTCATCCACGAGAAAAAAATCAGCAGCCTCAAAGACCTGCTTCCGATCCTTGAGAAGATCGCCAAAACTGGCAAACCCTTCCTCATTATCTCGGAAGATGTCGAAGGCGAAGCCCTCGCGACCCTCGTTGTCAACAAGCTCCGTGGCACGCTCCAAGTCTGCGCCGTCAAGGCCCCAGGCTTCGGCGACCGCCGCAAAGCCATGCTCGAAGACATCGCCGTCCTCACCGGTGGCAAGTGCATTACCGAAGATCTCGGCATCAAGCTCGAGAACCTCGCCTTGGAAGATCTCGGCCGCGCCAAACGCCTCGTCATCGACAAGGAAAACACCACCATCATCGAAGGCGAAGGCAAACCCGGCGATATCCAAGGCCGCGTAGCCCAGATCAAGCGCCAGATCGAAGAAACCACCAGCGATTACGACCGTGAGAAGCTCCAAGAGCGCCTCGCCAAGCTCGCCGGCGGTGTCGCCGTCATCAACGTCGGTGCAGCCACCGAGACCGAGATGAAAGAGAAAAAAGCCCGCGTCGAAGACGCCCTCCACGCCACCCGTGCGGCGGTCGAGGAAGGAATCGTCCCCGGCGGCGGTGTCGCTCTCATCCGCGCTCAGGCCGCTCTGGATAAACTCCAACTCACTGGCGACGAGGCCATCGGTGCCGGCATCATCCGCCGCGCCATCGAGCAACCGCTCCGCACCCTCGCCGACAACGCCGGCCAGGAAGGCGCACTCATCGTTCAGGAAGTCAAAAAGCGCTCCGGCGCCGAAGGCTACAATGTCGCCACTGGCAAATATGAAGACCTCATCAAAGCCGGCGTCGTTGACCCTGCCAAAGTGACCCGCAGCGCACTCCAAAACGCCGCATCCATCAGCGGACTTCTCCTCACCACGGAAGCTCTCATCTCTGAGCTCCCTGAGAAGGACAAAGCTCCCGCCATGCCTCCGGGCGGCGGAATGGGTGGAATGGGCGGCATGGACTACTAAGTCCAGCCAATCAGGCCTAATAAAGCCAAACTCAACAACTCAGCCGGGTTCGCAAGAACCCGGCTGTTTTGTTATTGTAGAAAGAAAGGAAGAAGCAAAGACGCGCGCCCGCAACTTTTTGGGCGGCGCGTTGTTCAACCTCCTGATATGAAATTCTGACACCTTCGCCGCTTTGCATGAAAAAGACCCTCTTCTTTCTTCTCTTCTGCGGGTTGGGATTTTGCGCGGGCTACCTCGCGGGAATCCCGTTTTCCAAAACCTCCGCCTCCATCGTTTCCGGAATGCAAGGAAACCCGGAAAATGTCGAAAATCTCGGCCACAAAGCCATTCCCCTGACTCCGCAGAAGGACACACCAGAAGCAAAGCGGCCTGCCAAGGTTTCGCAACCACCCCGGTCTGCCCCGCCATCAAATCCAGCCAACGAAATCGCGAAACTCTCGCTCCCTGAGGTTCAAGCCCGCTTGCAGGCGATGGATGGGATGGTGGTGTCGGCAGACACCGAGGAGATGGAGCAACTTTTGGTGAACCGCTGGTCCAAGCTCGATCCAATCGGCGCGTCTCAATTTGCCGCCGACGCAGTCGCCCAGGGAGGAAATCCACGGCTTTTGCAAACCGCCTCCGCCGCTTGGGCAAAAACCGACCCGGCTGGCGCGGCCCAATGGGCCGCAAACCTCGACTCCCCGCTCGCGAGGGACACGGCGATCGGGCAGATTTTCAACACTTGGTCATCCACTGACCCCATGCTGGCGTCCGGAGCCATCAATGCACTGCCTTTGGGCTCCGCACAGACAGTGGCAACCACCGCCGTGGCGAAAAATTTTATCAAAGGAAACCCGGATGCCGCTTTGAATTGGGCCGAGGGGCTCACAGGCCCGCTCCAAGTGGCCGCAACACGTGAGATTGTGAACAATTGGTCCGTCGCCGATCCCGGGGCAACCGCTGCGTGGATTTTGCAACAACCATCCCAGCAGACACGCAACGAAGCTATGCGCCAACTCGCGGGAAATTGGGTGGCTCGCGATCCCGGCACCGCCTTCGACTATGCGCAGAGTATTTCCGACCCAAGCCTGCGCACGGAGTTTATGCAATCCGCCATGCAGAGGTTTTCCAGCATGGATCCCTTGGCGGCGGCCAACTGGCTGTCGAGCGAGCCCGCAAGGCCGCATGCGGACGCCTTGGTGGGTGGAGTTTCCTCGCGCTGGGCGGCCTTCGATCCTGGGGCCGCATCAAATTGGGCCGCGTCCTTCGCTAATCCCGCGCTCCGCAACCAAGCCATCTACGCGGTCTCGACCTCATGGGCTCAGTCCAACCCCGCCGCGGCGGCACAATGGATTGGCTCCATCGGGGAGGCTAAATCACGCGACACCGCCACGGCCGCATTCAGTATTCAGATGGCCAAGTCGGACCCGGCCAACGCCGCCCAGTGGGCCACAAGAATTTCCGATCCCGCCAGGCGAAGCAGCTCCATACAACGCATCGTGGGAGATTGGAAAAAAACCGATCCCAACGCCGCAAGACTCTTCGTCCAATCCTCCAACGCCCTGCCAGCGGATTTGAAGCAGCGGCTCCTGCGCTGACAGGCGCGCCGAGCTCTGCCCTTTGGTTTTCGAGCCGGCCTGCGAGCGCGCGCCAGAACACCCAAGGGCGCGTCTCTCCCCGAGACCCTTCGTGTAAGAACGCTCGGGGAGCGGCAAGAATTTATTTGAAAACCTTCATTTGATGGTTGATTATCAGCCAATGATCGACCGACATCTTTATTTCACTTGCCATGCCGCACTGGGAGATACACCGGTTGTTTTGCTGGCTGGGGCGAGGCAGACCGGCAAGAGCACGCTGGCGAAGCAGTTGGCTGGTTCGTTGCAAGAGGCGATGCCATTTTTGACATTGGATGACCCAGCGACCTTGGGTGCGGCCAAGCGTGGCCCGGATGCGTTTTTGGAGGATGCGGGAACGCGGTGTTTAATCGATGAGGTGCAACGGGCACCCGAACTTTTCTTGCCGATGAAGAAGCGAGTGGATGCCGAGCGACTGCCCGGACGGTATTTGCTGACGGGGTCGGCAAATGTGCTCACGCTGCCCAAAATCGCAGATTCGCTGGCGGGTCGCATGGAGGTGCAGGTGCTGTGGCCTTTTTCACAAGGGGAACTCGATGGCAGGCCGGAGGGTTTTGTGGATGCGTGCTTTGGTGCTCCGGAAGCCCTATCGTCGGAGATCGTGGATTGGCCCGAATTTCTCGAGCGGGTGGCCCGAGGCGGCTATCCCGAGGTGGTTCAACGAACCCAAGCGGATCGACGACGCGCATGGTGGGAGGCCTACCTGAAAACGCTTCTGGAGCGGGATGTGAGGGATTTGGCGAACATCGAGGGCCTGCATGAATTGCCGCGCCTGCTGAACATCCTCGCCGCACGCACCGGAGGATTGCAGAATTTTGCCGAGGTGGGCCGACTCGCTGGCATTAGCACGAGCACGCTCAAGCGTTATGTCGCGTTGCTGCGGGCATTGTATCTCCATCTCGAAATTCCGGGCTGGCACAGAAATCTCGAAAAGAGACTCATCAAAGCACCAAAGACCTACCTCAACGACTCCGGCCTGGCCTGCCACTTGCGGGGAGTGGATGCCAAAGCCCTCGCGGAGGACCGCAACCGCGCCGGCGCTGTGGTGGAAAATTTTGTGGCGATGGAATTGGTGAAGCAGATTTCCTGGAGCAAGACGCGCCCGACGCTCCACCACTTCCGCGATGTCACAGGGAACGAAGTGGATTTCGTGATGGAGGCTCCGGATGGTCGAATCGTCGGCATCGAGGTGAAATGCTCCTCCGACCTCGGAAGCCGCGACTGGCGTGGATTGCAGACCCTCGCCGCGGTGGCAGGAAGGGATTTCGTGCGAGGGATCATTCTCTACACGGGACAGCAGCGCCTTGCGTCAGGAAAAAACCTGCTCGCCCTCCCGCTCGCCAGCCTCTGGAAAACTCCCATGTCAGAGACAAAAACAAACTGATTCTTCAACCTTGCGGTTCCTTTGACACGCTCGCAGCGGCAGGCATTCGGTTTCCGTTCGCCGGAATGACCGCCGCCATTCTGCAAGGATTCCCCGCCACCACTTTGAATACCGATAATTGGCTGGAGTTGCCGGAACGCCAGTAAGGCATTTGAGAGGTTCTTTTTGGCCTTAGCGGCGCAATTCATTGATTGCGCCATTACGATAGCCATGTCGGTTGGGGAGCTTGGTTATGCCTTGCCGCTTGCCATCGCGGCGGCTCGGGGTTTTTCTAGCGCGCTCACTCCAAAAATCATGAACCTCGATACCACCTCTCTCGAACTCGCCGCCCGCGATGCACGCGGTCTGGCCATGGATGCCGTTGCCAAATGCAAATCCGGCCACCTCGGTCTCCCGCTTGGAGCTGCCGACATCGGCGCCGCGCTCTTCGGAGCGTCCATGTCCTTCCATCCCGCCGATCCTCGCTGGCTCAACCGCGACCGCTTTGTCCTCTCCGCAGGCCACGGCAGCATGTTCCTTTACGGCTGGCTACACCTCGCGGGCTACGGCGTGTCGTTGGATGATCTGAAAAATTTCCGCCAACTCCACAGCATCACGCCGGGCCATCCAGAGTTTCACGAAACACCAGGCGTCGAGGCGACCACCGGCCCGCTTGGGCAGGGCGTATCGAACGCCGTGGGTTTTGCGATTTCCGGCAAGATGAGCGAGGCGCGTTTCAACACACCGACGCACCGGATTTTCGACCACCATGTCATTGCGCTCGCTGGTGACGGTTGTTTGCAGGAAGGCGTGGCCCAGGAGGCCAGCGCGCTCGCCGGCCACCTCGGTCTCGACAACCTCATTCTCATTTTTGATTCCAACAATGTGACGCTCGACGCCATGGCGCCTGTGTCGCAGAGCGAGGACACCGCCGCGCGCTATGTGGCCCTTGGCTGGGATGTCCAGCAGATCGACGGTCACAATCTCTCGGAAATTGCCAACGCCGTTGCCAAGGCGAAGGCCGCCACCAGCGGAAAGCCTCAATTCATCGTCGCCAAGACGATCATTGGAAAAGGCATCGCCGAAGTGTGCGGCACGAACAAGGCCCACGGCGAAGCCGGCGTGAAATTCGTCGCGGAATCCCGCAAGGCGCTTGGCCTGCCCGAGGAGACCTTTTTTGTGGCGCCGGAGACGAAAACCTATTTCGAAAAACACCGCGCGACCCTTGTAGCAGCCCATTCCGCTTGGGAAAAAACCTACTCCGCCTGGCGCTCCGACAACGCTGAACTCGCCAAGGAACTCGACGACGCCATCGAGTGCAAAGTGCCCGACCTGCTCGCCGCCATCCCTCCATTCGATCCGGCGGTGAACATCGCCACGCGCAAAGCCGGCTCCGATGTGCTCCAGCCCATTTGCGCCGCCATGCCGCTTGTAACCAGCGGCAGCGCGGATTTGCACGGCTCGACGCTGAACTACATCAAGGACGGCGGCGACTTCAACCGCCAGAACCGCTCCGGCCGCAATCTGCACTTCGGCATTCGCGAGCACGCCATGTGCGGCATCATGAATGGCATCGCCTACGACGGCATCTTCCGCGCGAGCGGCGCGACTTTCCTCGTCTTCAGCGACTACGGCCGCCCCTCGATTCGCGTCGCCGCATTGTCGAAACTCCCGACCGTATACATCTTCACACACGACTCCGTCGGTGTGGGCGAAGACGGCCCGACGCACGAGCCTGTGGAAACCGTGGCCGCTCTCCGAGCCATTCCCGGCCTCGATGTGATTCGTCCCGCCGATCCCGAGGAAACCGCCGGTGCGTTTGCCGCTGCGTTCCAGAAAAATGACGGCCCCACGATGCTGGTTCTCTGCCGCCAAAACATCCCGACGCTCAATGCCATTCCACTCCAGGAGCGGCGCGAGGGCGTTCTTCGCGGCGGCTACATCGCCAAAAAAGAAACCGCGAAACTCGAGACAATCCTTCTCGCAACGGGCAGTGAACTCCAACACGCCCTCAAAGCCGCCGACGAACTCGGCGCAGGAACTCGCGTTGTCTCGATGCCATGCTTCGAGCGCTTCGAGCGCCAGAGCGCCGACTACAAAGAAAGCGTCCTGCCGAAATCCTGCCGCAAACGCGTCTCGATCGAAGCTGGCATTTCCGATCCGTGGTTCCGATATGTCGGCCTCGATGGAAAAGCTGTCGCCATCGACCGCTTCGGCCTCAGCGCGCCTGGAAATATCGTGATGGAACAACTCGGCATGACCGCCGCCAAGGTGATCGAAGCCGCGAAGTCGCTTTGAGAATAGTCCACCCGACGCTCTTTAAGGAGGGCTCTGCTTGTCAGAGCCGCAACAGTCAGGTTGCGAAAGCCGCCGCTATCCTTACAAGCAGGCCCCTCCTGAGTTTCCGCAAAGTCTCTTTTTTGGCATGCCCTCGTTGAACGACCGCGAGATGGTTCGGCGCAAGGCCGAGGAATTCGAAGGCGCGAGCCTGCGCGAAATCCTCGCTTGGGCCTGGGAGACTTTCGGCGAGCGCGCGGCGTTCGGCACGAGCTTTCAAGGCGCGGGCCTCGTCGCCATGCACACCGCCTACACCAACGGATTCCGCTTCCCGGTTTTCACCATCGACACCGGCCTTCTCTTCCCCGAAACGCTCGAATTGAAAACCCAAATCGAATCCCGTTTGGGCATCTCGATTGAATCCCTGCATCCCGAGCAAACCGTCGCCGAGCAGGCTGCCGAACTCGGTCCCGAGCTTTGGAAAACTAAGCCCGACCTGTGCTGTTCGCTCCGAAAGGTCATTCCTCTCCAAAAAAAACTCGCCACGCTCGATGTCTGGATCACCGGTCTTCGCCGCCAGCAAAACGACACGCGAGAGAACACCCGCATCGTCGAGCTTTACCACTTCGATGTCCTCCGCGACCGCTACATTATTAAATTGAATCCCATGGCCTCATGGTCCCGCGACCAAGTCCAGGCCTACATCCGCGAGCACGACCTCCCCGTCAACGCCCTAGCCGCGCGCGGCTACCGCTCGATCGGTTGCCAACCCTGCACACGCCCTGTGGCCGACGGCGAAAGCGAGCGCGCCGGCCGCTGGACCGGCTTCGACAAAAGCGAATGCGGCATCCACACCTTCCTCGGGAACAACATTTGACGCCGACTGAGGGATTGACCACAGAGGACACAGAGAGCACAGAGAATTTCTAACGGAATTGTTTTATGCGAAATTCCTCCCTCAAAGCTCTTCTCCCCTCCGTGTGCTCTGTGTCCTCTGTGGTCAATTCTTCTAAATGATCCTCGAGCTGCTGGAATGGATCGCGACGCCTTGTCCCTGGTCCGCACGAACGAACAGGCTTCTCGCCGCTCAGATTGGCATTCGCCATCGCGCGAAACGCTGCCGAGCGGCTTGGAATGGTCATCTGGAGGCATGTAGAAAATTTGTCGCAGACTCTGTTGGCGCACTGCCCGCCGACGAAAACCTCGTGATTCTCGGGAGCGGACACTTGAATGATTTCGACCTCCAATTTCTCCTGCGACGCTTTCAAAAAATCACGCTCGTCGATGCGGTCCACCCGATCGAAATTCAAATCCAAGCGAGTCTTTCCCGAGGCCGCCTTCGCCTGATCGCGACCGATCTCTCCAGCCCCAGCGCCGAGATCGAGGATTTGGTCTCGCGTTCGAGTTGGTCCATTTCAAGCTGCCTGTTTTCCCAGCTCCCGCTCTTTTCCAATGAGGACTCCCCCACCCTCTTCGATCGACACCTTGCGCTGTTGCGAAAATCTCCCCGCGCTGTGCTCATCACCGATGTTGCGAAACGCCTCGGTTCGGGTCCTTGGCAATCATTGATCGAAAACCATCCCCTCCCCCACCCCGCCGCCGAGTGGCTGTGGACGATTGCTCCAGCGGGCGAGTCCGGGCCGCTGGTCGAAGAACGACTTGTTCACGCTTTCGTGATGAACGGTTGACCTGTGAATAAGTTTTCGCTGGTTTTTCACATAAAGTCAGGAAAAGTGTTGGCGCGACTAATAAAAACACAAAATAATATCATTAAATGGGTTACATATATCTAGCTATTGCGGTTCTTGCTGAGGTGGCGGGAACATCGCTACTTAAAGCCACCGAGGTGTTTACCAAGCTGGTGCCAACGGCGATCGTTCTTATCGCCTACGGGTTGGCTTTTTGGATGTTATCTTTGTCTTTGAAAACCATGGCCGTGGCGATTGTCTATGCGCTTTGGTGCGGCGCGGGGATTGTGCTCATAGCCGTTATTGGCTGGTTTGTTCTCAAGCAACAACTGGATATTCCTGCACTGATCGGGATTGGTTTGATTTTAGCTGGGGTGGTCGTGATCAACCTCTTTTCCTCTTCGGTCCGTCATTAACAATTCCCCTCCCCCACCCTACCCAATGAGCGCGGAATATTTTTCGGCTGGATCCTCGGACTACGCGAGATACCGCCCGCGTTATCCTGAGGATTGGTTCGATTGGCTTGCTGCTCAGTGTGCCGAGCGGAGTTTGGCATGGGATTGCGCCTGCGGGAGTGGTCAAGCCACCGAGGAATTGGCGCGGAGGTTTGAAAAAGTCATCGCGACCGATGCCAGCGCCGCCCAACTGCAAAACGCTCCCCTCCTCCCCAATGTCGAATGGAGATTGGCTTCCGGCGAAGCGAGTGGATTGGGGGCCGGTCGCGTGGATTTGGTAACGGTGGCCCAAGCTCTCCACTGGCTGGACCTGCCGAGGTTTTTGCAAGAATGCTACCGCGTTTTGAAGCCCGAGGGGATTATCGCGGTCTGGGGATATGGCATTGCGAGTCTGAGTCACCCATCGGCCAACCAGATTTTCCAGGATTTCTATCACGGGGTGGTTGGCGAATATTGGCCGAAGGAACGGCGGATGGTCGAAGAGGGCTATGCAGGCATCGATTTTCCATTTCAAGAAATCCCGGTGTCGGCCTTTGAGATGGTGCAATCTTGGGATGTCGAGCATCTCGCGGGATACTGCTCGAGCTGGTCCGCCACGGACCGCTACCGCAAGGCAACGGGCCACGATCCGATCCCCGAGTTGAGGGCGAAACTAACGCGAGAACTCGGTTCTGCACCCACTGAAATCCGCTGGCCGTTTTTCGCTAGAGTCGGCCGAATGTTCCATGTGGAACAAAACGCAGAAGAAGAAAATTAACCACGGAGGCACGGAGGGCACTTTGAATCAAGGAAGAATTGCACTCGCTCTCTTGATTTTCCTCTGTGCTCTCGGTGTCCTCTGTGGTCAAATCTTCGGACAACCGATGAACCCCACGCTCCATGTCGTTCTCGTCGAACCCGAGATTCCACCGAATACCGGCAATGTCGCGAGGCTTTGCTTGGCGGTCGGGGCGCGTCTGCATCTCGTGGGGCCGTTGGGATTTTCCTTGGATGAAAAGGCGCTCCGTCGCGCGGGGATGGATTATTGGAAGGAATGCGATGTGAGGCTTTGGGATTCCTTTGAAGCTCTCCGGGCTGAAGCGGGCGAGGGGACGAGATTTTGGTTTTTCACTACGAAGGCCAAGCAGGGCTTATGGGAGGGGGAATTTCAGAAAGGTGATTGGTTGGTTTTCGGTAGGGAATCGAAGGGACTTCCGGAGTCGTTGCTTCATGCGAACGCGGAGTCGTGCCTGAGAATTCCGATGCGAACTCAGGCCCGCAGTTTGAATCTGGCGACCTCGGTGGGGATCGGTGTTTTCGAGGCATTGAGGCAAATCAACAAATCCGGCGAATTTTTCTAGGATTGCCCGAAAAAACAGCGCTCTAAAACGGCCGGAAACGGGTGTTTCGCCGCGAGGGAAGGGGATTGCCGCGGAATGAGGGGTCGATCGATTTTAGACGCGTTTACGGCGATCAGAGGGGGTGGGAGTTTTTAGGCGCTTTTTTCCAACCAGCAAAAGTCGTGGAGATATGAATTTGTTCCATGTGGAACAAATTCCGAGATCAGGCGGTGCGGCCGCAGCAGGATTTGAATTTTTTGCCGGAGCCGCAGGGGCAGGGGTCATTGCGACCGACTTTGGGGAGTTCGCGCTTGAGAGGAAGTTCGAACTTTGGCGCAGCGGGCTGGTCAGGGGTAGGGGAGAGGGACGGCGCGGTTTCGGGATTCAGGTTCTGCTCGGGCCGGGAGAGGAAGGTGGGGAGGTTGGCGAGCAGGGATTCGAAGGCTTGGAGATTCGTGGTGCTGCGGAAGAGGTTGTTCAGGACTTCGCCTTTGATGGTGTCCATGAGGTCCACAAACATGGCGTAGGCGTCGTTTTTGTATTCGACGAGGGGGTCTTTTTGGCCAAAAGCACGGAGGTAGACGGCTTCGCGGAGTCCATCCATGGCGTAAAGGTGTTCCTGCCAGAGGCGGTCGATGGCGTTGAGGATGATGTAGCGTTCGAGGCCTTTGAGGGCTTCGGGATGCTCGAGTTCCGACTTGCGCTCGTAGGAGGCGGTGATGGTTTCCACGAGGAACTGGGAGTTTTCCTCGATGGTCCGCGTGGAGAAGGCGGCTTTTTCCTTGGAGAGGGCGAGGGGGAAGGTGGTGTTGACCCAATGGAGGAGGCCGTCGTAATCGGGCTCCTCGCCTTCCATGGATTCAAGAAACGCGGAGGCTTTTTTGGGAACCATCTCGCCGATGACTTCGGTGATGAGTTCGCGCGGGTTGGGGGAGTCCATGACCTCGTTGCGGTAGCCGTAGATGACTTCGCGCTGTTGGTTCATGACATCATCAAACTCCAGAGTCCGCTTGCGGATCATGTAGTTCCGTTGTTCGACGCGTTTCTGGGCGGTTTCGACGCTGCGGTTGAGCCAGGGGTGCTCGAGTTCCTCGCCTTCCTTAAGGCCGAAGGTTTCCATAATCTTGGTCATGCGATCGCTGGCACCGAAATTTCGCATGAGGTCGTCCTCGAAGCTGACATAAAAGCGGGAGCAGCCGGGATCTCCTTGGCGGGCGCAGCGGCCACGGAGCTGGCGGTCGATGCGGCGCGACTCGTGGCGCTCGGTGCCGAGGACGAAAAGCCCGCCGACTTCGGAAACGCCTTCGCCGAGTTTGATGTCGGTGCCGCGGCCGGCCATGTTGGTGGAAATGGTGACGGCGCCCTTGAGTCCAGCCCGGGAAACGATCTCGGCTTCCTGGACATGGAATTTGGCGTTGAGGACGGTGTGGGGGATTTTCTGGAGTTTGAGCATTCGGCTCAACAACTCGGAGGATTCCACGCTGGCGGTGCCGACGAGGACGGGTTGGCCGGTGACGTGGACTTCTTTAATGGCCTCGATGGTGGCGTTGTATTTTTCGCGTCGCGTTTTGTAGATGCGGTCGTTCTGATCGCGGCGCTGGACCGTGCGATTGGTGGGGATCACATTGACATCCAGTCGGTAAATATCATGGAACTCGCTGACCTCGGTCTCTGCGGTGCCGGTCATGCCGGCGAGTTTGTGGTAAAGCCGGAAGTAATTTTGAATCGTGATCGTCGCGAGGGTTTGGGTTTCGCGATCGATTTGAACGCCTTCCTTGGCCTCAACGGCTTGATGGAGGCCATCGGACCAGCGGCGACCGGGCATTTTGCGGCCCGTGAAGGTATCGACAATGATAACCTTATTTTCCTCAACGACATACTCAACGTCTTTCTCATAAAGGCAGTAGGCTTTGACGAGTTGGGTGATATTGTGAATGCGCTCGGCTTGGGCGTCGCAATGCTGTTGGCGCTCGGCTTTTTTGGAGGTTTTGTCTGCAGGAGAAATCGACGGATCATTTTCGATGTCTGCGAATTCCGTTAAGAGATCCGGAAGCATGAAGGCGTTTGGGTCATCCGGATTGAGGTAGTTCCTCCCCAATTCCGTAAGGTCGGCTTCGTGGGATTTCTCCTCGATGGTGAAGAAGAGTTCCTCCTTGAGAGCAACGAGCGCAGCCTTGCCCTCGGTGTCTTTGTAAAATTCCAACTCGGCCTTGTCCATGATCTTGCGCATGTCTGGATCTTCGAGGTGGCGGAGGAGGGCCTTGGAGCGTGGTTGGCCGAGTTTGAGCTTGAAAAGCGTGCGTCCGGCTTCAGCGGAGTTGCCGGCCTCGACGAGTTCTTTGACCTCGCTGGCAAGGCGATTGCAAAGCGTCGTTTGTTTTTTGACCAACTGATCAACGAGGGGCTTGAATCGGTCGTATTGGTGGGTGGAGACGGTTGCCGGGCCGGAGATGATGAGCGGGGTGCGGGCCTCGTCGATGAGAATGGAGTCCACCTCATCCACGATGGCGAAGAAATGGCCGCGCTGGACCTGTTGGTCGCGGGAGGTGGCCATGCCATTGTCGCGAAGGTAGTCGAAGCCGAATTCGCTGTTCGTGCCGTAGGTGATGTCGCAGGCGTATTGCTCGCGGCGTTCGGTGGGGGCCTGGTCGTTTTGAAGAATGCCAACGGTCAATCCGAGGAATTGGTAGAGGTGTCCCATCCACTCGGCATCGCGCTTGGCGAGGTAGTCATTCACGGTGACGACATGGACGCCGCGACCGGAGAGGGCGTTGAGATAAACGGCGAGGGTGGCGACAAGGGTTTTGCCTTCGCCGGTGGCCATCTCGGCGATGCGGCCGTTGTGGAGGACCATGCCGCCGATGAGCTGCACATCGAAGTGCACCATATTCCAAGTGAGGGGGTGGCCACAGACATCGAGGGTTTTTCCGCAGAGTCGGCGGGCACCGTTTTTGACGACGGCGAAAGCCTCGGGGAGTATGGACTCGAGTTCGAGGGCGAGTGCGGCGGAGTCGGAAATTTTGGAGAGGCGGTCTTTCCACTCGAGGGTCTTGGCCCGCAGAGCCTCATCGGGAGCGGATTGGAGAGCGGTTTCGAACTCGTTGATTTTTTTGACCGTCGGCGCCATGCGACGCAACTCGCGTTGATTTTTGCTACCGACGATTTTTTTCAGGATCCAAGCGAACATGATGAAAATTTGAACCAGCTATCTAAAGGGCAAGGCGGGTTTTTTGGAATGAGGAAATTCTCAGGAGAAAGCCCTAGAAAAGTTACAGCCCACCGCAGCGAATGCTACAGTGGGCTGTTGTTCCCCCCAGAACGCTGATGACAATATCGGGATTTGTTTTCCCGGCAAGAGATTTTTTTATTTTTTTCTGAGGTGCCGGCGGATTTCGAATTCGGCGGTGGTCAGAAGGATTACGCCGGAGTCGAATTGGTCCTCGAAGGAAGGAAAGAAGGCGTCGCCGGGGGTTTCCAGGTTCACGCGGGTGAGGAGGATTTCGGTGCAGCGTGGAAGGAGCGCGGCGTAGAGTTCGGCGCCGCCGATGAGGTAGAGATTTTTTCCCTCGGGCGGGCTAGGGATTTCCTCGAGCGAGCGAAAAACTTGTGCGCCGGGGATTTCGGCATGGCGGGAGAGGATCCAATTTTCGCGGCCGGGGAGGGGTTTTCCGATCGAGTCGTAGGTCTTGCGTCCCATGAGGACGACCTGGCTGAGCGTGGTGCGTTTGAAAAATTTCAAATCCTCGGAGAGGTGCCACGGGATGCGGCCCTCGAGGCCGATCGCGCGGTTGCGGGACATCGCGACGATGGCGATCATATCGAGATCGGGGCTTTGATGGCGGGGTGGGGGTCGTAGCCTTCGAGCGTGAAATCCTCGAAGACGAAATCCTCGAGGCGGCGGCGCTCGGGATTCAGGATCATGCGGGGGAGGGGACGGAGCTCACGGGAGAGTTGCTCGCGGGCCTGGTCGAGGTGGTTGGTGTAAAGATGGAGGTCGCCGAAGGAGTGGACGAAGTCGCCGGGGCGGAGGTCGCAGACTTGCGCGACCATCATGGTGAGGAGCGCGTAGGAGGCGATGTTGAAGGGCACGCCAAGGAAGAGGTCCGCGCTGCGCTGGTAGAGTTGGCAACTCAACTCGCCGTCCTGCACAAAAAATTGGAACAGCGCGTGGCATGGCGCGAGGGCCATGAGGTGGAGTTCGGCAGGATTCCAGGCCGAGACGATCAGACGGCGGCTGTCGGGATTTTTTTGGATGTCGGCGACGACGCGGGCGATTTGGTCGATTACGGTGCCGTCGAATCCGCGCCAGGAGCGCCACTGCGCGCCATAGACTCGGCCGAGGTCGCCGTTTTCATCGGCCCATTCGTCCCAGATCGTGACTGTGTTTTCGCGGAGATAGCGAATGTTGGTGTCGCCTTGGAGGAACCACAGCAACTCATGGATGATTGAGCGGAGGTGTAGTTTTTTAGTGGTGAGAAGGGGGAATCCTTCGCGCAGATCAAAGCGTTCCTGCGCGCCAAAGATCGAAATCGTGCCGGTGCCGGTGCGATCGGATTTGGGACGACCCTTATCCAGGACGAGACGGAGAAGGCGGTGGTATTGCTGCATGGTCGCCTGCCGTATGTCCCTAGCTCCGACCGATGCTGGTGTATTGGAACCCGGCAGCGCGGACGGTGTCGGGGTTGAGGAGATTGCGGCCGTCGAAAATCAAGGAGGTGTGCATGACCTTTTTGAGTTCGCCAAGATCAACGGTGGTGAATTCCTTCCATTCGGTGGCGATGATGAGGGCTTCCGCTCCGCTGGCGGCTTCGAGCGGAGTCTTGGCGACCTTGGCTCCCTTGATGAGATCGAACTCGAGGGCCTTTTCCGTGCCTTTCGGATCATAGACGGTGACCTCGGCTCCTTCTTTGAGGAGGTCGTTGACGAGATCAATCGCAACAGAGCAGCGGACATCGTCGGTGTCGGGCTTGAAGGCGAGTCCCCAGACGGCGATTTTTTTGTCCTTCAGAACCCAGAGCGATTCGCGAATTTTGGAAAGGAAACGCTCGCGCTGGGAGTGATTGATTTTTTCGACTTCCTTAAGAAGCGTGAAGGGAACTCCGAGGTCCTCGCTGATGGCGATGAAGGCGGCGATGTCTTTCGGGAAGCAGGACCCTCCGTAGCCGATGCCAGCATTCAGGAAATTGCGGCCGATGCGCTTGTCCGAGCCAATGCCGTCGGCGACTTTTTCGACATCCGCGCCGCTGGCTTCGCAGATGCGGGCGACGGCGTTGATGTAGGAAATCTTAAGAGCCAAAAAGGAATTCGCAGCGTGCTTGATGAGTTCAGCCGAGTTGATGTCCGTCACGAGAACCGGAGCCATGAACGGCTCGTAGATTTTCTGCATCATCGCAACGGCACGCTCGCTGTTGCCGCCGATGACGATGCGGTCGGGCTTCATGAGGTCCGGCACCGCGCAGCCTTCGCGGAGAAATTCCGGATTACTCACGACATCAAATTCCGCGCCGCCCTTGTTATAGCGGCGGATCGTGTCGGCGACTTTCTCGCCGGTTTTCACGGGCACGGTGCTCTTGTCCACAATCACGCGGTATTGGCCGGGCTTGAGAACTGCTGAAATCTCGCGGGCGACTTTCTCAATGTAGGAAAGATCGACGCTGCCATCTGGCTGTGGCGGCGTGGGGACAGCGATGAAAACGACATCTGAGCCATCCACACCTTCTTCGGTGCTGGTGGTGAAATGCAGGCGCTTGGCAGCGACATTGCGGTGGAGAAGGTCCTCGAGGCCAGGTTCATAAATGGGAACTTTTCCGGCACGGAGTTGTTCGACTTTTTTCGCATTGTTATCGACGCAAATCACATTGTGGCCGACTTCGGCGAAGCAAGCGCCGGAGACGAGACCGACATATCCGGATCCAATAATGCAGAGTTTCATGGGTGTTTTTAGGAAATGAAAGATTCTCAATCAACGGCGCTGGCAGGTTGCCCGTCGTCTGGCCCTTGGCTGAATGCCACAGGGAGGGAGAATTGAGGTGCATCCTTGAGAGTCATCATCAGAAGAAATCCATATTCCTGGTCGCCGCCTAGGTTGTCGCGCACCTCGGCGCCGATTGAAGCCACCCAGCTGGTGAGGTCGCGATTGACGAAATAGCGTTGGTATTGGAGCACCTGGCTCTCGAACTCGTATTGCTCGTAAAGGCTCACGCTCCAGTTGTCATTGATGCGCCAGTAGGCGAAGAAATTTACCTGGCTGTTGTCATTGTAATAATAATTTCCATCAATGTAACGGTGGCCGAGGGAAATCCGTGTATCGCGCGTCGGCATGACGCTGAAAGTCGTGTTCACCTCGGTGAATCCTTCAGTCACCACCGGCAGCTGCGACTCAATGCCCAGTGAGGCCCAAGGCAGAGGATAAAAGCGCACGACATTGAATAGATTCGATACAGGCGCATCCGTGTAGGGGTTTTCAAAATTGGCATCCATGAAGGTATTCCATGTCAGCCATTGGTAGGTGTCGTTATTGCGGCGTGTCTGGAAGCGCTGGTTGAACCCCATCCGGGTGATATTCCAAGTCCCGATCGAATCGATCGCGTAAAATTGAGGAAAATCGAGAGGCAAGGGTTGAGTTGTCGGGGCAATGCGGTCGAATTGGTAGATGTCTTCCGGCCCTGGGCCCATATTATAAACCCCAGAATAGTTAATGTAAGGCTCGAGCACATGTCGGACACCGTCCAAAGCCAAAGCACGGCTTTGAATCTGCTCAAAAGCGCGGGAGAATTTGGTCGAAACGGAAACTCCGTAATTTGCAATCGGCCGGAATACCGCGCCATTCGAATCCAGGTTTGTGGAGGGGTTGTTCGGCGGATTAATAGAGGCACCGACATTATTGGGATTTACCGAAACAACTTCACCGCTCACTGGATCGAGCACTTCCTCGCCCCCGGCGGGCTGAATGAACGAGCCGCTCGCGCTGTAGTAGGTGCCGCGAATGCCCGCCCGCGGATTCACATTCAACCAACCGAACAACTGCGAGGGCAGGGACCACTGGTGGAAGGTGTCGAAGCGCGTGGCTTGGTAATCAGGGAATTCGGTTTCACCGAACTGGGGGGTGTTCGAAAATGCACGGCGGAGTTGAGCCACGCCCGTCTCGCCGTCGTATTGGAGCGGCAGCCCGAAGAACGATTGGTTCTTAAAGTCAAAGACCAGCTCGGGCTTTCGCTCGGTGGTGTCTTGAAAATCATTGACCTGCCAGCGGCCGAGGAGCGTGAGCGTGTAGTCCTCATCCCATTTGGTGAGGGAGAGCGAGGTGTCGGGCTGGGGGTCGTTGCGGTAATCTTGCGGATAGAAATCTTCGAGAAAATCGACATCGCTGATCCAGTTCACATCGGCGGTGCCATAGATGTCATCGGTGAGGAAAAGTCGTTGCTGGAAGGAAACCCGGTAGCGGTCCGTAGTGCGCGTCTCGGCTGGCTCGCCGGGGGCTTCGACGGTCGTCACATCTTTCGTTTCAAACACATAGTCCGCGACGAGATTTCCAAAATTTCGACCACCCGGGCCGTATTTCATATTGAGATCGAGGCCGATGGAGGGACCAAATTCCGTGCGTTCCTCGAGGCGGACGGCGGCATCGATTCCCTCGGTGACGGGAAACGAATACGACAGGAGCAAATAAGCCCCCCAGCGGGAATCATAACCGGGGAGGAATTGGAAACCGGAGCGATTCAGATCGGCATAGAGGAGAGGGAACCAAAGGATCGGTGTCTGCCCGACATAGAGCGTTGTGTTCGTCATCACGACACGGTCGCCGGGATAAAAGCGAATCGAGCGGGTCTTCACATGATAATCCGGCTGGGAAGAATCGTGCGTGGTCAGCGTGCCATCGCGGACACGAAATTCCTTGGGAGAAACGGCGCGAAAATTAAAGGCGCGAAAGTAGAAAGGATATTGAGAACCGGAAAATTCCAGCGCGCGCATTTGTTTGCTCTCGAGATTAAAAAGGGCGCGCTGGCCCGTCAGGACTTGGTCCGGCGTGTAAACTCGAATGTCGCCCACGAGCAGGATATCGCGGGTGTCGGGGTTGTATTCCGCGTAGTCGCTGAAGATGCTGTATTCGCCGTAGTGGATTTGGACATTGTCCTCGGCGATCGCGATGCCTTCGTCGAACCGCGTGCCTCCATCGGCCGTGATTTCCACAGGAAAATCCCCGAAACTCCCGAACTGCGCACGGGCTGTCGACAGCGCCGCAAACAGGCACAGACTGAGCAGGAACTTCCTCATTGGAGGGCGAAGGCTAAATATCGACCGGATCGAGATCAAGATGGGATTTGGCGATTCACGCGGCGCTCAAGCTTTCGCGGGCGGCGCTTTGGGTTTGAGCGAGGCGAGCGGTTTTTCCATAAGATACCAACTCAACGACGCCGCGAGATAGGAGAGAGCGAAGACCACCAGGATTACGCCGAGTTTGTCTGGAGTATTCGGCAGGCCCCCTTTGCCGAATGCCCACATGACGAAGCTGTGGAGGATCGGGTGGAAAATATACAACGCGTAGCTGATCATGCCGGTGTAAACGAGGATCGGGGAGGTGAGGCCTTTTTCCCAAAAGTCGGAAAACCCCACCGCCGTGCGGAGAATCAGCCAACCGAAGAAAAGAGCCTCCAGAGTCTCTGACAAATGCGTGTGAGGCGTTTCCGAGAATCTCATCCGGATCAGCGTGCCGAGGATTAGAACAATCCATGCGAGCAGGGCGACCCAGGGCTTGAGGGCTACCTTGGAAATCGCCTCCTTGTCCGAACGGTAGAACAGCCCCAGCAGCGCGCCCAGCGCGATCGAATCCATCGACGAGAGAGGCGAGAACCAGACCAGCATCGGATCGAGCCCCCACTCCGTGCCGAGCCAGCGGTGAAGCCATGCTCCAACAAATAGAACCACCAGCGCCGGAGCCAAGAATCGCCCCGGTAGCCAGAGCAGAATCAGGGCGAGCGCAAAAACCATTTGCTCACTCGTGGCGAGGAACCAGTAATGCGACAAATTGCCTGGCCATTGTCCGGTAAGGCCCATGTGCAGATTGATCGTGAAGGTCGTAATCCAAGGCCAGACGGCCTTCGCCGACTCAACGCCGACAAGACACAGGACACCGAACGCGAGGAAATAAACCGGTAAAATCCGGATACTCCGCTTTTGGTAGAAGACCTTGAAAATTGAAAAAGGCCTCTGACCGCGGTCCTTTTGCTGGAGCAGGTTGCCGATGAGCAAAAACCCGGTCATCACGAAAAACAAACGCACTCCGAGGGGGCCGAGCGCGATGTGGCTGCTCGCCCCGGGCACTAGATGATGGAAGAGAACCATGAGGCACGCGATGCCTCGCAGGGCATCGAGCTGGTGGAAGTAGTTTTTCGCTTGCGCCATGGGTTCAAAGGGGATTGCGACGCAGATCATCAAAGGCGGCGCCGAGCCGGTCAATCACATCTGATGCCCGAAGAGATTCCTGTGAGGCGTCGCCGTCGCGGAGGGCGATTTCGGCGGAGCGGCCGCAGACCCACGCGCCGAGTTTTGCAGCCTCGAGCGGGGATTTACCTTGGGCGAGAAGCGCGGCGCAGACGCCGGTGAGCACATCCCCCATGCCGCCGCTGCCCATGCCGGGATGGCCGGTGGAATTGTAGGAAGTCGCGGAACCAGATTCGCCCACGAGCGTGCGCGAGCCTTTAAGCAAAAGGGTAACTGGGAATTCGCCGACGAACGCCTCGAGCCAGTCGCGGCGGGGGAGGTTTTGGCGGGTAAAGATCCGCTCCATCTCGAGAGGGTGGGGGGTGAGCAGGCGAGGGCCCGCGCAGGTTTTCAAAATTCCCGGCGATTCCGAGATCGCATTCAGCGCATCGGCATCCACCACGCAGGGTGCGGCGCAGCGCCGCACAAAATTCCGAACCATCGCGTCACGCTCGCGTCCCAGACCCGGGCCAATCGCCACGGCGGTGAATTGATCCACGGGCACATCGGCGAAATCCTCGATCTGCGAAACCATCACTTCGGGAATCACGGAGGCGGAGAGGATTTGGGAAATTTCGGGCGGGCAGAAAAGAGTCACAAGGCCCGCCCCCGCATGAACAGCGGCGGCGGAACAGAGGCGCGCGGCGCCGGGGTAGTTTTGAGAGCCTGCCAAGATCGCCACCCGGCCGTAGGTGCCTTTGTGGGTGTCGAAGGATCGCGGCGGCAAAAGATGGCGCAAATTTTCAGCAGCCAAAACCTCGGCGGGGTCGGCGTTGGATGGAGCGTCCACGCCGGGAAGCGGGGCGATGGCGAGTCGACCGACAAAACGCGTTGCCTCATCATCGAGAAGAGAGGTTTTGGCGAAGCCCATCGCGAGCGTGGCATCGGCCTCGACGCCGTGATGGCCAAGCGCGCTGGGCAAGTCGGCTGCAAGAACCCAGGCGGCTTGCTCACGGCGGAGGGCGTTGATTCGCTGGATGGCGGAGGCTGCCGGCTCGCGCGGTTCGCCAGTGGAGCCGATGCCGAGAAGCCCATCCAACACCACCAAGGGATACGCTGGAGCATCCGAGGATTTGGTCGGAAGTGCGGCCAGCTGCTTGGCGGTGAGTGGCGCGAGGTTTTGGGTGGAAAAGACGGGTTCGATTTCAATCCTCCAGCCCGATTCGGCGAGGTATCGGGCGGCGACGAGCACATCGCCGCCATTGTGGCCCTTGCCCGCAAAAACGCGGCAAGTGCCGGGGCGCGGGTGGAATTGTCGAACGAACTCCGCCAAGCGCCGCCCTGCGATTTCCATGAGGCTCTCTGCGGATTCGCCGGCGGCGAAGGCGGCCCTCTCCGCATCGACCATCTGGGCGGCGGTGAGGATCATGGCGGGTTATTTGAAGAACGACTTCACGCGGTCGTAGAAACTTTTGTGGATTGGGTTGTTCTCCTCGCCGCAAAGCTCCGCGAATTTCTGGAGCACCTCGCGCTGACCGCCGTCAAGGCGCGTCGGCACCTCGACCTGCACATAGGTGAGGATGTCCCCCTTCGCCGTGCCTTGCAGAGCGGGCATTCCCAGGCCGCGGATGCGAAAGGTCGAGCCTCCCTGCGTGCCGGCGGGGATTTTCAAACTCACCGCGCCATTGAGTGTGGGAACGCGGATTTCGCCGCCGAGCGCGGCTGTGGTGAAGGGGATTGGAACCTCGCAGTTCAAATCCATGCCGTTGCGGGTGAAAACCTCGTGTTCCTTGATGTGAATGACCACATAGAGGTCGCCGGAGCCGCCTCCACGCAGGCCCGCTTCGCCGCCGCCGGTGCTCCGAAGTCGCGATTCGCTGTCGATGCCGGCGGGGATTTTGATTTTCACACGGCTTGTTTTTTCGACGCGGCCCTCGCCTTGGCACGAGTGGCAGGGTTTTTCGATGATGCGGCCCGTTCCGTGACAGGCGGGGCAGGTTTGGGCGACTTGGAAAAATCCGCGCGAGACGACGACTTGGCCGCGTCCACGACAGGTCGGGCAGGCCACGGCCTTCGAGCCCTTCTGCGCGCCGGAGCCGCCGCAGGGATCGCAGGCATCGAGTTTGCGAATTTCGATTTCCTTTTCGCACCCGCGCGCGGCTTCTTCGAGGGAGATTTGAAGATCGTAGCGAAGGTCGGATCCGCGCTGGCGGCCCGAGGAATCCACTCCACCGCCCCCGCCGCCAAAAAACTGTTCAAAAATTCCACCGCCCCCGCCTCCGCTGAAAACCTCGCGAAAAACCTCGAAGGGATCGTGAAATCCACCACCACCCCCGCCTCCGCCCCCCATTCCGCCTTGAAAGGCGGCGTGGCCGTAGCGGTCGTAGGCAGCGCGTTTGCTGGCATCGCTCAAGACCTCGTAGGCCTCGCCGACTTCTTTGAATTTCGCCTCGGCCGAGTTGTCGTCGGGGTTTTTGTCGGGATGGAATTTGACCGCGAGCTTGCGGTAGGCCTTCTTGAGGTCGTCCTCGGTGACGCTTCGCTCGACGCCGAGAATTTCGTAGTAGTCGCGCTTGCGGCTCATTGAGGGCCTTTGGAAACAATCACCGACGAGGCGCGGACGAGACGGTCCTTGATTTTATAACCCTTGCGAACTTGCCGGATGACATGACCCTCGGGGATGTCGGCACAGAATTCCTGCGAGACGGCGTCGTGCTTGTTCGGATCAAATGCTTCGCCCTCGGCTTGGACTTCCTCGAGGCCGTTGTTTTTTAAGAAATCGTGAAGCTGTTTTTGGACCATCGACATGCCTTGAAGGATCGAGGCGGTGTCGGCGGCGGACTTCGCCGCGTCGAGGCCGAGTTCGAAATTATCGATGACCGGGAGGAGTCGCTCGAGCAGGCCATTGTTGGCATAGCGGATGGCTTCCTCTTTTTCGCGCAGGGATCGCTTGCGAAAATTATCGAGATCGGCGCGGGCGCGGAGGGCGAGGTCTTTGAGCTTGGCGGCCTCGGCTTCGAAGTCCACCTCGGAGATTTCAGCTTCCTTCCCCGCGTCATTCGGTGCGGAGTCCTGTGTGTCGGATTCGGTAGGGTTATTCATTTTTTAGAGATGGCGATGAGTGTGAAGTCGTCTTGTTTGGATTCTCGGCCGGTGAAGGCTTGGACATCCTCGGCCACATGTCGGAGGACAGCGACGGCGCCTTGAGCCGCGCCGGCTTCCAAGGCTTGGGCGAGGCGGTCGACTCCGTATTCCACGCCGTCGGCGTTCAGGGCCTCGGTGGCTCCGTCCGTGTAGAGCAGGATGCAATCTCCAGGCTCTAGGACGAGGCCTAAATCGGCGCAAACTCTATTAAAGACCTCCCCGCTGTCAATGCCGAGGGCCATGCCTTTGGGGCTGAGTGTTTCGACCTTGCGCGAGGCGGCGCGGTAGAGCAACGGCGCATCGTGGCCGGCCCGGGCGAGCACGAATTTTCCATCCGGGCCATCTAGGATCGCATAGGCCATGCTGATGAACATGTCCTCCTTGATATCGGGGTAAAGGAGGCTATTCACCCGACGCAGCACATCGCCCGGCATGGTGGCATCGAGGGCCTCGCGGCGGAGCACGCCACGGCACATGGCCATGATGAGAGAGGCTGGAACGCCTTTGCCGGAAACATCGGCGATCACGACAGCGAGGCGATCGGAGCCAAGGGGAATGAAATCGAAATAGTCGCCACTGAGTTGGCCGGCGGCGAGGCTCAGGCCGCTGATATCATATCCTGCAAAAACCGGATCCGCGTCGGGAAAGAGAACGCGCTGGATGTCGCGGGCGATCTCGAGGTCGCGGTCCAAGAGTTTTTTCTGTCCTGCGGCGAGGTAGATGGCCTCGTTGTAGAGGGCGAAGGCGCTTTGCTCCGCAATGGTGCGGAAGACGGCGAGGCTCTTGTCGTCGAAGGGGCGATTGCCGTGGCCTGCAAGGGCGAGCACGCCGAGGATTTTGTTTCGATAAACGAGCGGGCCGAATATCGCCGGGCACGATATATTTTTTCCAGTGTCGAACTGCGGGATGATGCGGACTTCGTTTGCGCGCCAGCAATCCGCGAGTGGACCGCGACTCTCGGGGCGAACGGGCTGAATGCCGAGCAGGCCTTGGAGCAAGCTGGGCGAGCCTTTGGTTTGAGCGAGGAGCTCGGCGGGCACTTCAAAAAATGCGGGGCAACCTTGGGAGAGATGGGATGGAGTGAGGCTGGTGCCTGCGTTGTTCGCTATGTAGAGCGCGCCGTGGTCGGCATTCACGATGCGCATCGCGCTTTCGACAATCAGCCGGTGGAGCTCCGAGCTGCGGACCCCCTCCGAAAAGGCGGCGCCGATCCCATGGAGAAAATCGAACACGCGTGTCTCCTCGGTCTGCAACTCCTTCAAACGGACGCGAAGGCGGTGGGAGCGGATTTGCGACCACAAAAGGTAGAGAGCGAATAGCGCGACGACGAGCGCCAGGGTCGTCAGATTGTATGCGGTCCACATGTAGCTTTAGGAGGAGTGGACTTTCTGAAATAAAGCCCCACCAATCAAGAACGGACCGCTTTAAGCGTCGGTTGCCTCGGATTTCAGAAAATCAATCACATCCTGGAACCGCACGGCATTTCGGGGGTCTGCCTCGATCAGAGCTTCGTGGGCCTCGAGGATGTGCACTCGAGCCTCTTCGGAATCCTTCTCCGGGGCGGAATCGGGATTTTTTTTCAGAGAGGATGGTGCGGGGTCGGAGGGCTCCGGCTCCACCGAGAAGAGGTGGTCAAGGCCGAGGTTCTCAAGAAGCGAGAAATTACGGGGGTTCGCCCGCACGACGCGGAGAAGCCCGTTCTCGATTTCGCGGAGGCTGAAAGCCAAGGCGGCGAGTGTCCCCATGAAAGTCGAGTCCATGAGTTCGCAATTTTCGAGATCGAGAATGAACTCCACATGCCCCTTGGCGATCATGCGGCGTGAAAATTCCTTGAGGCCTTGGCAATTTTCAAAAGTGCCCCGCCCATCGACCTGCATCCAGATGATCCCCGCGGCGCTCCCGACGCGAATGCTCGATGACTTGCTCATGAAATCCTGAAAAAACCTAAAATCACGCGTCCCTTGTTAAGTCAACCCCTAGCGCCACATCGAAGACTGGCGGAGCCCCACGATGCGGCCATTCACGATCAGCAAAGCTCTCCAAGCGGAGACGAGGCCGTTTTCCAAAAAATCATCACCCGTGACTTGAAAGGTCGAGCGGTGAGAGCCGCGCGCGGCGGGATAGTAGCGCTCTTGGGCCATCACATAATTGCCGAGCCCGGCCTGGCGGTATTCCAAGCGAAGCGTGACATCTGAATCACTGGAGGTCCTCCAAAAGAAAGTAAAATACGATCCGTGGCGCTTGGAGACTTCGAGGCTGTCAACGGCTCCCCATGTCCGGCGCTCGCGCTCAAAATCAATCACCCCGCCCGTTCTTCCTTCCGGCGTGCGCTGTTCGACCAAATAGGGATCGAAGACCGAGGTGAGGATTTTCCGGAATTGGTAGGCGTCGTCGAGTTCGAGAGGGAGGACATTGGCCTTGTCCAAGCGCGTGGCAGGACCTTCCGGAGTGGCACAACCCGCCAGCGCGACGGCAAACACCGCACACAGCAGGAAAAACGGACGAATCATGGATGGCCATGAAAGCGAGTTTGGCGGGCGGTGTCAATTTTCAGGGCCTGATTTTATCTCGCATTGCAAGACCGGTGGGCGAGACCGGGAATTCCCTTTTCTTTTCCGAAGGGATGGAATTATTTGGCGCCATGGATTTCCTCCAAATTATTCTCCAAGTCTTCGTAGGCCTCGGGATTTTGAATGTGTGGCTCATCCGCGCCAACTGGTCCACTGGATACCGAGGCGGAGACGCCAAGAATTTGAAAGAGGAGTTTGCCACCTATGGCCTACCGACTTGGTTTTTTTATTTGGTGGGCGCGCTCAAAATTACCTTCGCGCTCGCTTTGATTGCCGGCGTGTGGATTCCGATCCTGACACTACCCGCCGCGCTGGGAATGGCCGTTCTGATGGCGGGGGCTTTTGTGATGCACTTGAAGGTCAAGGATTCGTTCAATAAGGCCTGGCCATCGCTGACGGTGCTCGCTCTCTGCTTGGCGATCGCGGCCCTGTAGAGTGCGAACCTAAGAGGTGAAGAGCGCCAGATAGGTATTCACAAAAAAGTAGAAGATCGCCGGCGTGGTCTTCAACAAGCTATCGCGGATTCTGATCCGCACCAAGATGGCTACGAGCATCATCAAGGCGAGGCCCCCCGCGCTGCCTTTTCCTAGCCAGGGAAGCCACATGCCCGCGAGGAGCCCGAGCGATCCGCAGATTTGTAGGAACCCGATCAGGCGGCGTTCCCGAGAAAATCCATAGCGCACAAATTCATCCCGCAAATGCCGGGAGGTAAAACATCCCGTCCCATAAACGAGGAACGAGAGAGCCGAAAAGATAATGATCGCTTCTTTCAATTTGCGAACACTAGGCAGCGAACCCTCCACCTCCAAAAACATTCTGCATCTGTTCCGCAACGGAGCAGGCTGCAAAAATTAAAATTTTCTAAACCGCCAAATCCAGCGAGAGGTCGGTCAAATCACGAATCCGCCTGCCCGGTTGCCAGAAGGAGGGAGGGAACATTATCCAAAGGCATCAACATGGTGATTCTGGAGTCCAGCTTGACCTTGAGCTGGGACGCTGAAATCGCGGCATCAATGATTTTTGGTGGCGGATTTATCACGCCTCGGTCTTGCCTTCTTCGGCTTCCTCCTCGTCGCTGATGACGGGGGCGATGCCTTGGAGGACTTCGCCGGCGCGGAGGTCGATGAGTTTCACGCCTTGGGCGTTTCGGCCGGTTTCGCGGATTTCCTTGATGCGGGTGCGGACCATTTTGCCTTTGTTCGTGATCAACATAAGCTCGTCTTCGTCGCGGACGGTGAGAGCACCGGCGACGCCGCCGGTTTTTTTGTTGGTCTTCATCGTGATGATGCCTTTTCCGCCGCGGCCTTGGAGTCGGTATTCCTCGAAGCTGGTGCGCTTGCCGATGCCTTCTTCGCCGGCGACGAGGAGTTGGCAGTCTTTATTCACGATGGCGGCGCCGACAATGTAGTCGCCTTTGTTGGGACGGATGCCCCAAACGCCGACGGTGTTTCGGCCTTGGTCGCGGAGTTCCTCTTCGGAGAAACGGATGCTCATGCCTTCGTGGGTGATCAAAACAATCTCGTCGTGGCCGGTGGTGAGCTTGCAATCGATGAGGCGGTCATCTTCCTCGATCTGGATGGCGATGATGCCGCCTTTGCGGATGTTTTTAAAATCGTTGAGGTTCGATTTTTTGACGATGCCGCTGCGGGTGGCGAAGAGGATGTGGAGGTTTTCGTTCCAGGTTTCCTCGGGGGTTTTCTGGCCTTGGATGCGGATGGTGGAGGCGATTTTCTCGTCCTGCTTGAGCTCGAGGAGATTCGCGATCGAGCGGCCTTTGCTGGCGCGGGAGCCTTCGGGAATCTCGAACACGCGCTCGACATAGCAACGGCCCATGGTGGTGAAGAACATGAGGTAGTCGTGCGTTGTGGCGGTGAAGAGATATTCGACGAAGTCGCTATCCTCTTCCTTCTCGGACTCGCGGGCGGTCATGCCGATCACGCCTTTGCCACCGCGTTTCTGGGCGCGGAAGGAGCTGACGAGCGTGCGCTTGATGAAGCCGTTGTGGGTGAGGGTGACGATGACGCTGTCGTTGGCGATGAGATCCTCGATGGCGATGTCGCCTTCGGCAGGCACGATCTGGGTGCGGCGCGGTGTGGCGAATTTTTCCTGCAGGGCGCGGAGTTCGTTTTTGATGATGGTGAGAACGCGCTTCTCGCGGGCGATGATGTCGAGGAGGTCTTTGATCGTGGCGATGAGCTCGTCGTATTCCTTCTTGATGCTGTCGCGCTCGAGGCCGGTGAGTTGGTAGAGGCGAAGATCGACGATGTGGCCGACCTGCTTTTCCGTGAATTTGTATTTGCCATCCACGATGCGGGCTTCGCTGCGAATGAGGATGCCGAGTTTTTCAACGGTCTTTTGGGGCCAAGAGAGGGCGAGGAGTTTATTCTTCGCGTCGTCGCGGTCAGCCGAGTTTTTGATGATCTTGATGAAGTCATCAATGTTGGCGAGGGCGATGAGGTAGCCTTCGAGTTTCTCGGCCTCGACTTCGGCTTGGTTGAGGAGGAAGCGGGTGCGGCGGAGGATGACCTCGCGGCGGTGCTCGATGTAGCAGTTGATGGCTTCTTTGAGCGAGAGGAGCTTTGGCTTGCCGCGGTCGATCGCCAGCATATTCACGCTGAACGAGGACTCGATGGCGGTGTGCTTGAAGAGATTGTTGATGATGACCTTTGGGTTGCCATCACGCTTCAACTCGATGACCACGCGGGTGTCCTCGGCGCTCTCGTCACGCACATCGCTGATGCCGGTGAGAACTTTTTCATTCACGAGATCGGCGATTCGTTTGACGAGTTCCGCGCGGTTCACATTGTAGGGAATCTCGGTGACGATGATGCTCTCGCGTCCGCCTTTTCCTTCTTCGACGGCCACGCGACCGCGCACGCGCACTTGGCCGCGACCGGTCTCGAAATACTGGCGGATGCCAGCGCTGCCTTGAATCAAGCAACCTGTGGGAAAATCCGGGCCGGTGATGTGAACCATGAGGCCTTCGATGGTGATGTCGGGATCATCGATCTGGGCGCAGATGCCGTTGATGCATTCGCCGAGATTGTGCGGGGCGATATTCGTGGCCATGCCGACGGCGATGCCAGTGCCGCCATTGACGAGGAGGTTTGGGAAGGCTGCTGGAAAGACGGTGGGCTCGGACTCGGTCTCGTCGTAGTTCGGCACAAAATCGACGGTGCCTTTGTCCATATCGGTCATCAGCACCGCGCCGAGATGATGGAGCCGTGCCTCGGTGTAACGCATGGAGGCGGGTGGATCTCCTTCGACGGAGCCGAAGTTGCCTTGGCCGTCGATGAGTTGTTCGCGCATGGCCCAGTGCTGCGCCATGTGAACGAGGGTCGGGTAGATCGCTTGGTCGCCGTGCGGATGGTATTTACCCATCGTCTCGCCCACGATCCTCGCGCACTTGAGGTGTTTGCGGTTCGGTTGCACGCCGAGTTCGTTCATCGCATAGAGAATGCGGCGTTGGGAGGGTTTGAGTCCGTCGCGCGCATCCGGCAAGGCACGGGAGATGATAACCGACATCGAATAGTCGAGGAACGACTTCGACATTTCGTCGGCCACATTTACAGGATCTACTTTTTCGTTTTGCGTATACATGGGCTAAGAGAGGTGAGGTTAGGAGGGAAGGGCTTCGGGGAAAATCGGAATGCCGAGTTTGGTGGCGGCGGCGCGCATGCGGGAGTCGGTGGCGCAGAGGGGAAATTCCTGGGAAATGTCGCAGGCTGCGAGGTGGATGGCGTCGAGGGTTCTGAGAGCGACAGCGGGATGACAAAATTCAATGAAGGATCGCGCCTTGGAATAAACAGGCGAATCCAAAGGAAGGATGACGATCTGTTCGTCCGCGAGTTTGTGCTGGAAAATTTGTCTGGCGACGAGGCGTTGCTTCTCACTGATGGATTTGGAGCGGACCTTTGAGAGGAGTGCCGATCCAACCTCCACCAGAGAAAGTTCGGAGGTATGTAGCACGATCTCTGCAAGCGAATCCTGAAAGAAATCACTGAGTTCCTCTTTAACCAGCAGTTTCACGATGATCGCGCTGTCTATATACATTACCAACCTCTGGAATCGCGGTCCTCGCGAATGATTTCCTCGGCGGTGGGACCGCCGCGCCACGGGGGCATTTTGGCCAGATGCTCTCTGGTTCCCGTGAAAGGCTTGCCGCGTTTTTTGGGCAGTGAGGGGGAAAGGAATGCCTTGGGCTTGCCTCCACTGGTGATCGTTATCTCGCGACCGCTTGCAACCAAGTCGAGCAGCGCGGAGAGATGCGCTTTGGCGGAGCGGACACTGATCGTCGATCCAATCCCGGGCAGCACGGCGATTTCCTGCAGGACCGGAGAGGATTTCTCGTTGAGTCCGTCGAAATAGCTGATGGATTTTTTCATGACTCAATGTAGTCACGCGTAGTCACAGGGTCAAATTTTGTTGCTGTTTTTTCGATGGCAGGCGGGACGCCAGCGCTATGTGTCGGTCAAACATCCAGGCGGGCGTTGAGGGCATTGTCCTCGATGAATTGACGGCGGGGCTCGACGACATCTCCCATGAGAATGGTGAACATGCGGTCGGCCTCAACGGCATTATCCTCATTCAGAACGACCTTGAGCATTTTACGTTTCTCGGGGTTCATGGTGGTCTCGAAGAGTTGCTTGGGGTTCATTTCTCCGAGGCCTTTGAATCGCTGGATGGAGAGACCGCGTTTGCCGATTTCGAGAATTTTGACGAGGATCTCAGGAATGGCGAAGAGCGGATGGGTGAGGGCCTTGTCGCCTTCGCCTTCGACGAGTTCGAAGATCGGCTGGTCGCTGCTCGAGTAGTGTTCGATTTTCAGGCCCTTGCGGGCGAGTTCGTCGATGAGTTTCTGGGCCGATGTGGACTCGTGGAGTTCGATGAGTTTGGCGCGGCGGCGGGCGGCCTCGGGCGCTTTTTTCGAGGCTTTGGTGGCAACAGGCTCGGGAGCGGCCTCGGTGGGGTTTTCCGCATCCGGGGCCTCGGGGGTGGGATCGTCGTAGAGATTGAGGTCGCGATTTCCCTCGTGGAATTCGCGGACGGCTTCCTCACCAGGGAAATAGGTTGCCCACTCTGTATTGCCCTCGCGGACCTTGACCATGAATGTCGGGAGGCGTCCGGTTTTGGGATCACGCTCGGCGAGGAATTCCTCGAAGTCGCCGCCATGGCGTCGGATGGCATCGCTGAATTTCGCGAAGCGCTCGAGGAGTTGCAGGATTTCCTTGAGTTGGGTGGAGGAGAAAACCTTGCCGTCGGCGAGATTTTTCACCTTCACTTCGTCCGAGCCAATATCGATGAGGATTTTGTTAAGCTGGGCATCGTCATCCACATATTCCTCACGCTTTTTGCGCTTGATGAGGTAGAGCGGGGGCTGAGCGATGTAGATTTTGCCTTGCTTGACGAGCTCCGGCATCTGACGGCAGAAAAAGGTCAGGAGAAGCGTGCGGATGTGGGAACCGTCCACATCGGCATCGGTCATGATTATGATGCGGCCGTAGCGCAGCTTCGCGATGTTGAAGGATCCCTCCTGCTCTTTCTCGCCTAACGAGGACCCGATGCCGGTGCCGATGGCGGTGATGAGTGTCTGGACTTCGGTGTTTTGAAGGACTTTATCGAGGCGGGCTTTCTCGACATTGATGATCTTGCCCTTGATGGGAAGGATGGCTTGGAAACGCCGGTCGCGGCCTTGTTTTGCCGAGCCACCGGCCGAGTCGCCTTCGACCACATAGAGCTCGGTGAGATCGGGGTCGCGCTCGGAGCAGTCCGCCAACTTGCCGGGGAGTCCACCGCCGGTGAGGGCGCCTTTGCGGACGGTCTCGCGGGCCTTGCGGGCGGCTTCGCGGGCGCGGGCGGCCATGAGGCATTTCTCGACAATCTTTTTTCCGACCGTGGGGTTTTGGTCGAAGTGGAGCATGAGGCCCTCGTAGCTGATCGAGCCGACGATGCCGTCGACTTCTGGTGAGATGAGTTTGACCTTTGTCTGGGACTCAAACCGGGGATCGGGATGCTTGACGCTGACGATTGCGGCGAGGCCTTCGAGGACATCATTGCCCGTGATGGGGACATCCTTCTCTTTCAGCAGCGAGTTGTTTTTCGCGTATTGATTGATCGCGCGGGTGAGGGAGCCGCGGAAGCCGCTGCTGTGCGTGCCGCCATCGGGATTCGGAACGGCGTTTGTGTAGCAGAGGAGTTGCTCGTTGTAGGTGTCCGTGTAGTGGAGGCCGATCTCGACCATGACCTTGTCGCGCGAGCCTTTAATCATGATCGGCTTCGGGTGGACGACGGTTTTGTTCTCGACCAAGCGGCCAACGAACTCTTCGACGCCCTTGGGGTGAACAATCTGGAGCGGCTTGGCATTATCGAGTCGCTCGTCGAGGAAGGTGAACGACAGCGGGGCGTTGATGTAGGCCAGGTCGTTGAGGCGGGTGATGATGCGCTCGGCTTTGAACTCGATGGTCTCTTGGAAAATTTCCGAGTCCGGCATGAAGGTGATCAGCGTGCCGGTTTGCTTTTTGGATTTCACCTCGGCGATGACATGGAGGCTCTGCTTGGTGACACCGCGCTCGAACGACATCGCGTGGATATTGCCATCGCGTGTGACCTCGACCTTGAACCATTCCGAAACGGCATTCACGCACTTGGCTCCTACGCCATGCGTGCCGCCGGAGTATTCGTAATTTCCTTGGCCGTATTTGCCGCCCGAGTGGAGGCGGGTGAGGACGAGCTCAACGCCGGGGATGCCTTCCTCTTTGTTGATGTCGACTGGAATGCCGCGGCCGTTGTCGCGGATGGAGATCGAGCCATCCGAGTGGATGGTCACATCGATGTGGTTGCAATGGCCGGCGAGAAATTCGTCCACCGAGTTGTCGAGAACCTCGCTGACGCAGTGGTGGAGTGCGCGCTCGTCGGTGCCGCCGATATACATGCCGGGCTTTTTGCGGACGGCTTCGAGGCCTTTGAGCGAACTCAGGTCATCGGCGGTGTAGTCGCTGGCTTTGAAGTCGGGGGTGGGCTTGGCGGGTTTGGCAGGTTTTTCCAAGGCGGATTCGGGATTTTTTTCGTCAGGCATCGAGTTCAAAAGGTGATTTGCGGGGAGGGCCCAGCAAGGGCGAAAAGGTTAATGAAACGCGAAAGAGAGGTAAATAAATTTCAGTAATTTTCTGGCCTTTTCCAGAAGATGTAGTGATTGGGTGAGGCACCACCCACAAGATGTTGGATAAAACCCGTCGCCACAGAAAAATCCTATTCCTGCTCGGTCGAGGGGCTCTTATGGCCATGATTGGCTGGCTCGCGCTCGGCGCATTCACTTGGAACCAAGAGGCGGTTTTTTATGGAGGCGAGGTGTATTTTACCGATGGCGACTGCTACTCGCGCATGACTCGGGTGCGGATGATCGAGGAGGAGGGGCTGCGCTCGATTCGCTCACATACATGGGAGAATTTCCCGCAAGGAACGGCGCCGCACACAACAATGCCTCTGGACGCCTTAATCGCGGGGATGTCCGCCGCACTCGCGCCATTCACCGCGCGTCATCTCGAACTCGCAGGCGCTTGGATCTCTCCGGCGCTGGGAGTCGCAACGGTGTTTTTTCTGATGATCTGGGGGCTCGGTGTGAAATTGCCGCATTGGTGGGCTATGGGCTTGATGGCCGCCGTGTCACCGATTTTGGCGCATGGATTCGAGCTGGGTCGGCCTGACCACCAATCGCTTCTGCTGCTGTTGATCGCCGTGGCGCTGGCGGCGGAGGTGGGGATTTGGAGAAAAAACGAAACGCCATGGAGCTATGTCTCTGCGGCGTCTTGGGGACTGGCGCTGTGGGTTTCGCTGTTCGAGCCGGCGGTTTTGCTCGGTGCGGTGCTCGCGGCGAGGGTCGTCGCGAGACGGCTCCGCATCGGCCTGAGGCCGCTGGGGGTATTTTTGGGAATTCTCGCGCTGGCCTTGGTCATCGACGGCTGGCGCGCTGCGGGATTCCACGAGGCCTTCGGACGCTGGGCGCTGAATATCGGTGAACTTCGCAGCGCCGGCTGGAGTGTGATTTTTTCGTGGTGCGGTTGGCTGGTGGTCCCCGCAACCGCGATTCTCGCCTGGCGGGCCGTTCGCAATGGCGGCGCCGTGGGTGGCCTGTTCGCGGCTTTGCTCGTTCTGCTCATGGCGCTGTGTCTCTGGCATTCGCGTTGGGGGTATTTTTTGGCACTGATTTTCGCCATGTCGCTTCCTTGGGTGCTGACGACATTCCGCTGGCGCTGGGTGGCAGCCGCGATCCTGCTGATTTCGCTATGGCCGGTGGCGGCGGAGTGGGAGGGGATGCTGTATCCGCGAGGAGAGGCATTCCAGGCGCGGATCGAAAAAATGGCGGACGCCGTGGCCTTACGCGAGGCCGCGCTTGCCATCCAAAACCTCCCCGAGGGCGGCGTGCTCGCGCCGTGGTGGTTTTGCCCGGCGATCGTGTGGTGGAGCGGCCAGCCGTGCATCGGCGGGAGTTCGCATCAAAGCCTCCCTGGGATCGTGGACTCGGGCCGGTATTATTTGGCTTCTGATGACGCCGCCGCCCGCGAAATTCTGAGTCAGCGCAAAGTCTGCTATGTCTTCGCCTACGAGCCGGAGCGGGTCATTTCGAACTCCGAGCAAATTCTCGGAGAAAAATCCAACGGCAGCACTCTTGCGAAACGGCTCTACAAAACCTCCCCGCCGCCTGCGCTGGAGCCGTTATTACAGAATCGCTTCTTTCGAGTTTACCGAGTTGCCGATTAAGAATCAGCCTTTGTTGATTACAAGGCTGCGCGGCTCGGTCATTTCCTCCATCGCGTAACGAACTCCCTCGCGGCCGGCGCCGCTTTCCTTGACGCCGCCGTAAGGCATGTTTTCCACGCGAAAGGTCGGGACTTGGTTGATCATCACGCCGCCGACCTCGAGCTCCTCGAAGGCTTGAAGCGCCTTGGAGAGGTTGTTCGAAAAGATCCCGGCCTGGAGTCCGAAATGGGAATCGTTCACCAGCGCGAGCGCCTCGGCAAAAGTGTCGTAAGGCTGCAGCACGGCGAGCGGCGCGAACGCCTCCTCGCACAAAACCACGCTCCCCGCCGGCACATTTCCAAGCAAGACCGGGCCGAGTAGCGAGCGGCCCTCAGTAACCAGTGGCGTGAGCATTTCCGCACCAGCGGCGGTTGCGGCATTGATCCAGCCAAGGACTTTTTCGCGCGCTCCCGGCGTGATCATTGGGCCGACCAAAGTCTCGCTTTTCGCGGGATCACCAGCGGAAACTTTCTCTTTGATGTGAGAAACCAAAGCCTCGCGGAAGTCGGCGAAAATCTCACCGCTCACGAGGATTCGCTGAACGCTGATGCACGACTGTCCGGCATAGCCGAACGCGCCGCTCGCAATCTTTGGAATCGCAGCCCGCCAGTCGCCATCGGGCTCAACAATGACAGCGGCATTTCCTCCCAACTCCAGCGCGACTTTCATTTTCGCAGCGCGGCTCTTGAGTTGCCAACCCACCTCGGCACTGCCGGTGAAGCTCAGCATTTTGATGCGTGGATCGGTGAGCAGTCCCGCGACGAGCGAATGGTCAAAAGGGAGGATTTGGATTTGGCCGGCAGGAACGCCCGCTTCGTCCAAAACCTCGGCCAGCAACAGCGCCGTGAGCGGCGTGCGCGGGGAGGGTTTGAGCACCATCGTGTTTCCTGTGGCAAGGCACGGGGCGACTTTGTGGGCAACGAGGTTCAGCGGAAAATTGAACGGCGTAATGCCGAGGATCACGCCGATGGGAAACCGGCGAACCATGCCGAGATGCCCCGCGCCGGGCTTGCTGGCTTCCATGTTGATCGCATGGCCGTCATCGGTGAGCGCAAGCGCGGCGGCAAATTGAAAGGTCAACCGCGCGCGGTCCACTTCCGCCTCGGCAAAAGTCACAGGCTTACCGGCCTCGGCGACGATCACATCGAAAAATTCCTGCCGTCGCCTTGCGAGGATTTGGCAGATCGCCTGAAGTTTTTCGGCGCGCTCGTATGCCGGAATTTTCCTGGTTTTCTGAAACGCCGCATGGGCTCCAGCCACGGCCGATTCGACATCTGCTAGCGAGGCCATGGAAACCTCGCCGAGCTTTTCGCCCGACCATGGGTTGTGAACAGGCTCCGAGGTTTTGGTCTCCACCCAATGACCATCGAGATAGAAAGGTTTCATCAGATCCGCTCGACCTCGCGCTTTTCAACAAATGTCGGCAAGCCCTCGCGTGAGAAACACGACATCAACTCCTCGGGATCCAGCGCCTCGGGCATCATCACGCCGCGCTCGGGGATTTTTCCCGTGGCCAAAAGCCGCGCGGTGATCGCAGGCGGGATGCCGGTTTGCACGAGCGTGAGCGAGTAGCCGTATTTCTCGTAGGTGTCGCGGTGGCTATCCATCGAGTAGACGAAATACTCCACGCGTTTGCGGTCCTTGGTGCCGCGCACCTCGGTGCCGACGCACGAGTAGCCATCGACCGTCGCGCCAAGCTGGGCGGGCTTCGGCAGGTGGGCGCTTGCGACGCGCACCGGCGAGACCTCCACGCCGTCGACCTTCACTTTCTTCCAGGTATCGAGGTTCAAAAGTTGCAGCGTCTTCGAGATATTTACCACCTTGTCGGGAACGCTGTATTTGAAGACCGAGTAGTGGACGCCTTTCTCCACGAATGGCGGGTAGATGCCCAGGCTGACGCCTTCCTCGTGCGCGACGGCGTAGGTTTTTTGCAGCCCAATCGGCTCGGGAAAACGCACCCACTCGACCTCGGTTTCCAGCGGTTTGCCACTCACCACGCGGCCGTCTTTCACAAAATACGGCGGCGCTCCCAACTCCTCGAAAAATGTCTCTGGCGAAAATAACACCGCAAACCGGTAGCCGCGCACCTCGGCGTTGTCGGCGTCGAGCACGCGAATGCTCGAGGCGGTGTCGAGTCGGTCCATGGCCCAACGCGCATAAACATTCACCGCGCCGGGGTCCATGCCCATGCAGAGGATGCCTGCGATGCCGCGGTCGATGTAGGCTTGGTTGAATTTTTCGATCTCCGCCTCGAACGAATTCTTGCCCGGCTTTTTCACGCCCGGCGCGGAATAAATGTCAGCCGCCATGTCGATGTAGTGGGAACCCGCACGGAGGCACGCTTCCATCACCGAGTGGTTCGTGAGGCACACGCAGGCATTGCAGGTCACATCGATGCGGTGCTCCTTCATGAGCGCAGCCAATTCATCGGTCTGCATGGCGTTCGCTTGCACAACGACGAACCGGCTTTTCGGCGTCTTTGCCGCGAGTTGATTCGCAAAAACCGGATCCATGTCCGCCAGCACGATCCGCTCGAAGCAATCGTATCCGTGCAATTTCTGGCCGATGACCGAACCCACGCCGCCGATGCCGATGACCATTGCGTTTGCCATAAAAAATTGCGGACTCCCGCTAGGAAAACGCTAGACCAGCCCTGCGAAGCTGGCAAGCGGGGTGGTTACTTGTCCCTGAGTTTGCGAAGTTTCGGGTCGATCACCCCGCGCACATAGGGGTGTCCGGGATTCCTCTCGCTGAAATCCTGATGGTAGTCCTCGGCGGGGAAAAACTCGGTGAAATCCACGATCTCCGTGACGATGGGATTGCTGAATTTCGACTGCGCGGAGGCCTTCAATTTTTCCGCCGCTTCGCGCTGGGCGGCACTCTGCGCGATGATGATCGAGCGGTATTGCGTGCCCTCGTCGGCACCTTGGCGATTGAGCGTGGTCGGATCGTGAGCATCCCAGAAAAGCTCGATGATTTTTTCGTAGGAAATGACCGCCGGATCGTAAGCGATCTCGACGACTTCGGCGTGACCCGAGTTTCCCGTGCATACCTCCTCGTATGTCGGATTGGCTTTTTTCCCAGCTGCGTAGCCGCTCAGCACCGATTTGATTCCGGGTTGGCTTTGATAAACCGCCTCAACACACCAAAAGCACCCACCGCCCAACACTGCGCGTTCTTCGTTCATAGCTTCAGCAAAACACAATCCAGACGCCAAAACCAGCCATGCCGCAAAGACACGCCCTGTCATTTTCCCCAGCCCTCGGAAAGCATCGCCAAATCCTCCGCCACGCCCTGCAGTTTTTTCAGATCCTTGAGTCGGCCTTTCTCAAGATTCACTTTGTGGCCGCGAAGGATCGTCAGCATGTCTCGCAAATCACGCCCTCGACCCGAAGGCACCTTTTTTGATGCCGCGAGTGCCGTGACTTTCGCACCCACTGCATCCAGGTTCTCATCCATCCGGGCCGCGCAGGAATCCAGCGCTTGTCGAAACGAACGGCGGAAAGTCTTGATCTCGTCGAGAACAGCCTTCGTGGGCAGGGAGTCGGCCTCTTGGGTTTTCATCTTCGCCCCAATTAGCACGCCTAAGGTCTTTCCGCAAACGGAGGAAAAAAATCGACGGCGCGACCGACCGGCGCGATTTTGCTTCGTATGGACACCATCGCTCTTGTTGAGTCCGCCAAAGCAGCGCGCGCATTGGCCCACGCGCCGTATTCGAATTTCCCGGTTGGCGCCGCGCTCGAGTGTTCCGATGGCACGGTTTTCACCGGCTGCAATGTCGAAAATCTCAGCTTCGGCCTGACGATGTGCGCCGAGCGCGTGGCCGTGGGAAATGCAGTATCTGCTGGCCGGCGCGATTTCCGACGTATTGCCATTGCGGCCGATACCGATGCTCCGATCAGCCCGTGCGGCGCTTGCCGCCAAGTCCTCGCGGAGTTCCACCCCTCCCTGCAAATCCTCTCCGCAAATCTCAAAGGCCAGATCGAAGAATTCTCGCTCACTGATCTCCTACCGCGCGCTTCGACGGGCATCCTGAACCGCCCTTGAAAAACAAACCCTCCTGCTGCCACGGAGCGGAAAAACCCACTCCCGCCTCGTCGGCGAAGTTTTTCTGTCCGATGTGCCCCGGCGTAGTGAGCGATTCACCCGCAAATTGCCCGAAGTGCGGGATGCCGCTGGAACGAAATCCACTTTTCGCCGAGGAAACTCCCGACCCGCTCTTGCGCAACTTCACGCGCCGCTTTGCGGTCAGCCTGGTTTTTACGATCCCACTTTTTGTTTTAGCGATGGCGCACATGGTTCCCGGTTTGGCTCATGTGCATTGGCTGGATAGCGAGGTGGCGAGGTTCGCCCAATTTCTCCTCAGCCTGCCAGTCGTTCTCTGGTGTGGCGCACCACTCTGGAAAGCCGGGTTCCAATCGATCCGCCGCCTGTCGCCAAACATGTTCACGCTCGTTCTGATTGGAGTGGGTGCGGCGTGGATCTTTAGCGTCGTGGCAGTTTTTGCCCCGGGAGAAAAGCCAGCCCTCTATTTCGAAGCCGCGGCCGTCATCACCGTCCTCGTCCTCCTCGGCCAAATCCTCGAACTCCGCGCCCGCGAAAAAACCGCCGGAGCCATCAAATCCCTCCTCGCCCTCTCGCCAAAGACTGCCCGCCTTATCGATGCCGGCACCGAGCGCGACATTCCCCTCACGGAAGTGAAACCCGGTGATCTGCTTCGCGTGAGGCCCGGCGAGAAAATCCCCGTGGATGGAATCCTCGCCGAAGGCTCAAGCTCGATCGACGAATCGATGCTCACCGGGGAGGCTTTTCCTGTTGAAAAAAACACCGGCGCCCAAGTTACCGGCGGAACCCTCAACACCACCGGCTCGTTTGTTATGCGCGCCGAGCACACCGGCTCCGAAACCGTTCTGGCCCGCATCATCGCGCTCGTTAGCGAGTCCCAACGCAGCCGCGCACCGGTCCAAAACCTCGCCGACAAAGTCTCGGCCTGGTTCGTGCCCGCCGTGCTTGGCATTTCCTTGCTCACATTCGCCGCGTGGATGGTGTTCGACCAAAATCTCCCGCTTGCGCTCACGAATGCCGTCTCGGTTCTCATCATCGCTTGCCCGTGCGCTCTGGGCCTCGCCACGCCCATGAGCGTGATGGTGGGGATGGGCCGCGGCGCCTCGCTCGGCATCCTTTTCCGCAATGCCGCCGTGATGCAAAACCTCGCCCGCCTCGACATCCTCGCGGTGGACAAAACCGGCACGCTCACCGAGGGGAAACCCCGTCTCGTTCGCTGCGTTCCGGCGGGAGGTTTTGGCGAAGACGAGCTTTTGACTGCAGCCGCCAGTCTGGAATCCGCGAGCGAGCATCCACTCGCCCGCGCGGTGGTGAATGCCGCCACAGACCGGAAGCTCGCACCAAAACCTCCCTCGAATGTTCAAACCAAAACCTCCCTCGGGATAACCGGCACGGTCGATGGACGCACAGTCGCCGTCGGGAAAATCGAGTTCCTGCAAAACCTCGGCATCCCGTGCCCAACCCTCCCCGAATCGAATGCCACGGCGCTTGCGGTTGGTATCGAGGGGCGCTTCGCAGGTTTTTTGGAGGTTGCGGATTCGATCAAATCCTCGACACCCGAGGCCATTCATGAACTCCGCGCGATGGGTGTGCGGCTTGTTTTGCTTACAGGCGACCACCCGCGCGTTGCCAATGCCGTGGCCACGCCCCTCGGCATCGATGAGGTCCACGCGAATATCACGCCCGAGGAAAAACACCGCCTCGTCGCGGGTCTAAAATCCCCCGGCCGCATCGTGGGCATGGCGGGCGATGGCATCAACGACGCCCCGGCTCTTGCCGCTGCAGATGTCGGAATCGCGATGGGCAGCGGCACCGACATCGCCATCGAGAGCGCCGGCGTTACGCTTGTTAAAGGCGACCTCCGTGCCATCACCCGCGCGGTGAAACTCTCCCGCGCCATGATGCGAAACATCCGCCAAAACCTCGCCTTTGCCTTTGCCTACAACGCGCTCGGCATTCCACTCGCCGCCACCGGGCTCCTCCACCCCATGATCGCCGCCTTGGCCATGAGCCTTAGCTCGGTTTCTGTGATCACCAACGCCCTCCGCCTTCGGAGCGTCCGCCTATGATCGAAGTATCCGAATTGCCACCGAACGCCCAGGAGGGACCTGCTTGTCAGGTCCGGAGCGGTGTGTTTGCGAAAGCCACCTCGGTCCTGACAAGCAGGACCCTCCTCGCGAAGCGTAATGGCAGGCTTCTCGTTGATTTCCTATGACCGGCCCCAAAACAATCCTCGTGGTCGGCGGTGGCGCAGCGGGTTTTTTTGGAGCCATCGCCGCAGCCGAGGCCGATCCGCGCACCAGCGTGACCATTTTAGAAAAAACCCGCCATGTCCTCGCGAAGGTTCGCATCTCGGGCGGCGGACGCTGCAATGTCACCCACGCTTGCTTCGACCCGCGCGAGCTTTCTCAACGCTACCCGCGCGGCGGCCGCGCTCTCATCGGACCGTTCACTCGCTTCGGCCCGCGCGAGACGATCGAGTGGTTCCGCCTGCGCGGCGTGAACCTGAAAACCGAGGCTGATGGACGGATGTTTCCCGTTACTGATTCCTCACAATCGATCATCGATTGCCTTACAGACTCTGCCACAAACGCCGGAGTTCGCATCCTCACCCAGACTGGCGTTGAGACGATTTCGCGCTCTGACGATGGGAGCTTTTCGGTCACCCTGACCACCGGCGAAATCCTCGCGTGTGACCGCATTCTTTGGGCCGCCGGTGGATGTCGTGCCGAGAATCATCCGCTGGTTCCCCTCGGCCACAAACTCGTCCCGCCCGTGCCCTCGCTGTTTACCTTCCACATCGACTCTCCGTGGCTGCGCGAACTGCCGGGAGTTTCCGTCGAACATGTCGAAGTCTCCGTGCCAAGAACCTCCCTGAAACAACGCGGCCCGCTTTTGGTGACCCACGCTGGCGTGAGCGGGCCCGCGATCCTGCGCTTGTCCGCGTGGGGCGCTCGCGAACTCCACGAGCGGGATTATCGCTTTCCGCTCCGCATCCAATGGCTCCCTGGCGAGAAACCCGAGGTTTTGGCTGAGGAAATCCAGCGCCGCCGCGAGACCCAAGGCGGGCAGACCGTCCTGCGTGCACGCTGGAATCCCCTTCCCGCGAGACTTTGGGAACAACTCGTCCTGCAGTCGGGCATCGCGCCTGAAACCAAATGGTCCCGCCTCGCCAAGCCCGACGCCCAGCGATTGGTCGCGCTCCTCACCGCCACCGAACTCCCCGTCACCGGCAAAAGCATGAACAAAGAGGAATTCGTCACCTGCGGCGGCATTCCACTGCCGGAGGTCGATTTCAAAACCATGCAAAGCCGCCTCGTTCCAGGCCTGCATCTCGCCGGCGAAGCGCTCGACATCGACGGCATCACTGGCGGCTTCAACTTTCAAGCCGCCTGGACCACCGCTTGGACTGCCGGCCAAAACCTCGCTTAGGGCTTCCTGAGGTTACGCCAAAAAACGGGTCGCTTTTATTCCGCCGGAATTGGCTCGGGAGGGGCGGGGGGAGTTTTTTGTTGGAGAACATCGGCTAGGGATGGGTCGGCGGTGAGCATGGCATTGCGCATGGCCTCGCGGAATTCTTTCCCGGCGGCGGCTCGTTCTTCGGGGGTGGTGGCGGATTTGAGTTTCGCTTCGGCGGATTGCACGGCGGGGGCTTGCTTGGCGATCTCGCGGGCTTTTTCCATCCGGTCGCGTTGCTCGGGCGGGAGCGGGGGTTTGGAGGCTTCGCCTTTGTCTTTTTGTTTTTTTGGACGATCCCCGTCGTTTTTTTTGCGTTCCTCGAACTGCTTTTTGCGGCTTTCGAAAAAGTCCCCGACCTGTTTGGCGAGTTCGGGGTCGCGATTCATCATGGCCTCCCGCATGGCCTCGCGGAATTCCTTGCCGGCTTGCTCGGCTTTTTCCTTCAGGGATTTCATCTCGGGGTCCTGAAGCAGTTCGTCGCGTGCGGCTTTGAATTTTTCTTTCATCTCCTCGGGCATGCCTTTCGAGAATTTGTCGCGCCATTTTCCGCCGGGCTTGTCGCCTGGAGGTGGCGGGGGATTTTGGGCTTGGGTGGTGAGGGTGGCTCCGAAGAGCGCGGCGGCGAGAAGGAGAGGGCGGTAGGTTTTCATTTCGAGAGGTTGAACCTCTGCGGCGGAGGAAAGTTGCGGATTTTATTTGGTGGCGAGATTGGCGCGTGGATTGACGCCCCTGCCGAGGTCGGCTTTCATTCCGCCCCTATGTCGAAGGACGCCACATCCACCCGAATGGAAAAAATCGTCAGCCTCTGCAAGCGGCGCGGGTTCATTTTTCAATCCTCCGAAATCTACGGCGGCATCAATGGATTCTGGGATTACGGTCCGCTTGGGGTGGAGTTGAAGAAAAACCTGAAGGACTTCTGGTGGCGCCGCAATGTGCGCGAGCGCGATGACATGGAAGGCATGGACGGATCGATCATTATGAACCGCGCCGTGTGGAAGGCCTCGGGCCACGAGGAGACTTTCAGCGATCCGATGGTGGACTGCAAAGAGTGCCATTCGCGCAACCGCGCCGATCAGTTGCCTGAGAAAAATGGCGAAAAATATTGCCCGAACTGCGGCAGTCGCAACCTCACCGAAGCTCGCGATTTCAATCTGATGTTCAAATCCCACGCGGGTCCGCTCGAGAGCGACGACAACCTCGTCTACCTCCGCCCCGAGACCGCGCAGGCGATCTTCGTCAATTTCCGCAATGTCCTCGACACCTCGCGCCAAAAGCTCCCCTTCGGCATCGCGCAAATCGGGAAGGCGTTTCGCAACGAGATCAATCCTCGGAACTACATTTTCCGCTCGCGGGAGTTCGAGCAGATGGAGATCGAGTATTTCTGCCGCCCCGAGGACGGCATGCAGCTCACCGACTACTGGCTCGAGGAGCGCCTGAAATTTTACGAGGACATCGGCATTCCGCGCTCGAAGATTCACATCAAGGACATCTCGGACGGCGAGCGCGCCTTCTACTCGAAGAAAACCTACGACCTCGAATACGAATTCCCCTTCGGCGTGAGCGAGCTGGAGGGCATCGCCTACCGCACCGACTACGACCTCGGGAAGCACATCGAGCACTCTGGCAAGCCGCTCGATTATTTCGACGAAGCCACGAAGGAACGCCTCGTGCCGCATGTCGTCGAGCCCAGCGCCGGGGTGGATCGCACCACGCTCGCGCTCCTTTGTGAGGCCTTCGACGAAGAGACGGTCACCGACGAAAAGGGAAACTCCGAGACGCGCACCGTGCTGCGTTTCCATCCCCGCATGGCTCCGATCAAGTGCGCGATCCTGCCGCTTTTAAAAAACAAGCCGCCGCTGGTCGAAAAAGCCCGCGCCGTCGCCACCGCGCTCAAGCCGTTCATGAATGTCTTCTACGACGAAGCCGGTGCGATCGGCCGCCGCTACCGCCGCCAGGACGAAGCCGGCACGCCATTCTGCGTCACGATCGACTTCGACACGATCGGCGAAAACGGCCCTGAAAAACAGGACACCGTGACGCTCCGTCATCGCGACTCGATGGCGCAGGAGCGGATCGCCATCGCGGACCTGAAGGCTTACCTGCTGGAGCACATTCTCTAACGGAATTTTGCCCTTCCGTTTCGAGAGAAAGGGGGCCACATTTTCCTCCGCATGAAAGTTCTCCTCTTCTCTTTTTTGGCCATTCTTTTGTCGGGTTGTGCCGCGATTGAGCAGGCCCAGCGCGCCAGCACCGAGCGCATTCTTTCCGCCGCTGGCTTCGAGCCGACTCCGGCCAACACCGCCGCCCGCCAAAAATCCCTCGCCTCGCTCACGCCCTACAAAGTCGAACGCAAGCTCCGCCACAACGAGTTCTACTACCTCTACGCCGTGCCCGAGCAGAACCTCGTCTACATCGGCAACCAAGCAGCCTACGGCAAATACCAGGAACTTCTCATCCAACAGGAAATCGCCAACGCGAACCTGAATGCCGCCCAGATGCAAATGAACACCGCCCAGCAATGGAATGACTGGTCCTGCTGGGGGACCGCCGGGGTGATGCTTCCTCCGCCGCGCATGCGAGTCCATTGACCCGCCAAAGGGGAATAGGATCGACGCCACCGTCGATATTCGCGACATTCCGCACGAATGGCACTCGCCAAGGAAAGAGCCTTTGAACGCCTGCGCGATGCCCGCAAGTCGGGCCGCCTCGCCCATGCCTGTTTGTTGAGCGGGCCTCCCGGTGCGGGAAAAAAATGGCTCGCTGCCGAGTTGGCCGCACTCGTTTTAGGCTCCAGCGCGAACGAGGTTTTGTCCCATCCGGACCTGCACCAGGTCGCGCCGGAATCGAAATCGCGCCGAATCCTCATCAGCCAAATGCGCGACCTCGAGCACGCGATCCAGATGAAGCCACTCCTCGGAGCCAACAAAGTCGCCGTGATCCATGATGCCGACCGACTTCAGCCTGAGGCGGCGAACGCCTTTTTGAAAACGCTCGAGGAGCCGCCCTCCGGTTGCCACATCGTCCTCACGACCACCCTGCGCGATGCCGTTCTGCAAACCATCCTCTCCCGCTGCATCACGATTCCACTCCTCGCCCCAGCCGGTGCTTCGCGGGACGAACTCTCCGCGGCCGTAGCCGCGGAATTCGAAAAGACCCTCCTCCAAGCCGGTGGAGCGGATGCGGGCGCCGCGTTTCGATTCACTCGATTTTTCCAAGCCACACTCGCCGGCGTTCGCGAAAATGTTTCCGACGGTCTCGATGCTGAATTGAAGGAACAAGTGAAGCGCCACCGCGACTCGATTAACAAATCGTGGAAGGAAACACGGGAGGACCAAATCAAGGCGCAGACCGAGTCCGCTGCCTTGCGGGAGCGGGAACGCCTCCTCGCGGCAATCGGGGAAGTCATGGCCTCCGCTCTTCGCTACAAATTGCAGCCCGAAGAATCGGCCAGACCTGAAATCCGCCGCCTCGCCGAGGCCAATGACGCCCGAATTTTGCTCAAGCGCCACGATGCGCTCGAGCGGACGAGGCGTCTCCTGGCCTCGGGAACTCAAGAGGCGCTTGCGCTCGAGAGCGGATTTCTTCAAATGATTTCCAATCCATGAAGAAACGGATCGTCATCAAACTCGGCACCGGGGTGCTCTCCACGCCCGCCGGAAAATCGCTGGATACCGACCAGTTCACACGCCTTACCGCCGAGATCGCCGCCCTCCAAAAAGAGGGTCACTCCTGCATCCTGGTGAGCAGTGCCGCGATCGCCGCTGGCGTGAGAGTCCTCAAGCTCAAACAACGCCCCGACGACCTCTCGGGTAAGCAAGCATGCGCGGCGGCCGGCCAGCCCGAGCTGATGAGGCTCTACGCCACTTCATTTAAAAAACACGGATTCGCCGTTGCCCAACTTCTCCTCACGCACGGCGACATCGATAGCTTCATGCGCCGCGACAATGCCCGCAACACTCTCGACTGCCTGCTCGAGCGCGGAGCAATTCCGATCATCAACGAAAATGACTCCGTTGCGGTCGAGGAACTCCGGTTCGGCGACAACGACCGCCTTTCCGCTGAGGTCGCGATTCTCGCCGAGGCGGATCATTTGATCATTTTGACGAGCGTCGATGGCCTCCAAGACTCCAATGGCAAGCGGGTCGGCAAAGTCCGAAACATCTCCGAGGCGCTCCGCTTCGTTCGTCCAGACAAAGGTGCGGAGTCCGTGGGTGGAATGAAAACGAAGCTTGAGGCGGTGCGCAAAGTCTGTGCGGCCGGTATCTCCGCGCACATCCTCGATGGACGCAAGCCCGGCCAAATTCTCGGTGCGCTCCACGGCAAAGATGTGGGCACCGCCTTCTCGGCCAGCCCGCGAATCAAGCCATGAGGCTCGCTGTCGTCGTTTGGGCGATCGGAAGAAACACCCTCACCGATCTCGTTCGCCAAAAGGTTTTTTATTTCCTGCTGAT
>ERZ889217.112-NODE-112-length-51077-cov-12.024264_pt1 | contig 51077 bp, 42 predicted proteins | sample MGYA00521098_ERZ889217 | MGnify/ENA primary metagenome ERZ889217 (study PRJEB32303, sample SAMEA104408613) | aquatic metagenome | biome: Brackish water; feature: Pelagic; material: water | place: Baltic Sea | collected 2014-06-10T22:04:00 | depth 2,362 m ... | reverse complement strand
CTCAGGGAGCCGTTGATCGAAAAACGTTCACTCTGACACGGTAAAATTCGCCCTAATGTTTCACCCAGAATCTGCCGAATACCTGCTCTATGACACAATGCCGTGTTGTCCCATACCCCTGCTGTGGTAGGCATGGATATTGCTCAGCAATAAGCAAGGACTCTCAACCGATGCGATACTGACTTTTCAATCGATCACATAGCCGCCTTCCCACAAGGGAATTGCGTCCATTTCCGGACGTTTTTTCCAAGGGAGATTGGCAAATATGTTCATTGAAAAGTCGAAAACAGCGTCGGTCCCGGCTCGTTCTGAGTTCGGGAGGAACGAACCTGCCATGCAACTTCTTGTATGGAGGTTCACACAACGTAACGGCACACGCTTCCGCGTGGCTTTCCATCTGGGGAATTTCTCCGTGTGGGAGGAGGGAGATTCCGAAAAGGAGGTCTTCCGAATCAACCTCGGAATTCTGGAGGAGGTCACCAAGCGGGCCAAAGCTGCAAAATTCCATGCAGTAATGGCACGCGATCGCTCGGAACTCACTAAAAGAGAGAGCCGTGAGATCTGGCAGCAGTGTGCATTCAACCCGGAACTCCGTTTCTGTTCCACGACACGGCACCACCCCTCGAAACTGGGCGGATGGCGCAAGTGTCTCGACAGGGCGGCACAGTTGCTGGAAGGCACTGGCCGCAGAGTTCCCTGGAACGAGGAGGATGTCCTCTTCGCTTCGGAAAGATAAGTAACCAAAGCGCCCCGATCCGCCCCCGTGCGGCTTCGGGGCGCTTTTTTTGTCACTTGCCGGTCAATCACCAGCGCAACGCGAAATTCAAAGTTCGAATGCTCTTGGTGAGCTTGGGTCCAAGGTCGCGTCCCGTACGCCGAGGGCGAGGAGTTTCTCCCTGATCTCAGCGGGGGTATATTTTCTTGGGCTTTTCGCTGGCGGCACAGGTGATTTGTGCTGATCGGCATGTCGCTGATGGGGAGCGCTTTGCTTGGAAGTGAGGTGTGGTTGGGATCTCATAGGTTAAAGGGAAAAATGGTCAGTCTTCGGAGGTTTCTTGGATGCGGCTAATCCAATACGCAGTCCACTGGTGGAATTCTTCGTTGCCACCCGGGAGGTAGCCACCGAATTCGGGAGTCGGAATCTTGGGATTCTGGCAACAGGGGTTTCGCCTGGAGTCCTTGTTGGCGATATTTCGTTCGATCTCGGACCGCTTGCTTAGCGGCAAGGAGTCCTTGGAAACGAGGGCGAGAACCTTGGCTGCGTCTTCGAATCGCTCGAGCTTTTGAAGGGCGTAGACGGCGTTCAGCAATGCCGTGTCGTCTTGCGGCCATAATTTGTGGCACGCCACATAGGAGCGAATCGCATCGGCATACCTTCTCTCCCTAAAATGACAGTTCCCAAGATACAAGGCTGCAAGGATTGAGGCGCGGTTCACAGGCGGGAGGGATGTGAAGAACTCTTCATCATGCGGTTGACGCCCTGCGTGAACCAATAGCCTGAATGCCTCAGGGGATTCCTGATACTGGGCACGGAATTCGGAAAGAAGCGGGCGAAGCATGGGCAGGTCGGGCAAGAGAGCGGGATCGCAATCCTTGGAATGCCGCAGGATGCAAAGGAGGTGGCTTCTGGAGAGCCCAATGCGCCCTCGATCGGCTTGGAATGCGGCGAAGAGAGGTTGGCGCGCGATGAGGATCTCTTCGCATTTTTCCATGTAGGCAATGAATGCCTGGACACGCGGAGCAACTGTTTCTGCCTGCCACTCAAGGTAGCGCCTGTGAAGCTCTGGAAACTGGGCTTCCTTGACCGGGGCGCTTAAAAAGGTGACAGCGCACTGGGGTTTCAGCAGGCAGTGGAATTCCTCTGGGATGTGAGCTAAATCTCCATGATCCACGCTACGCTCGGGTTTGATCGATTGGTTTTCAAAAGCGATCGATCTCCAATCGGCAAAATAAAAATCCAACACCTGATCCACGTACGGAGTGGAAGTCGTGCCTTGGAGCCATACTTCTGCGAGTTCCGAATCCAGGAATACTTTCCTCCGAAAGTCGCTGCTTGCTTCATCGATCAGCGAAAATTGCTGAAGAATGCTCTTCAGGGCTTCATCGTACTTTCCGATGCTCCCGGCCCTGCAAGCAAGGGTGTACAGGTCGGAACATGTGTATCGATCGGTTTCAAACTCCAGTGCCCGCTTGCAAGCCTTGTAGGAAGCTTCGTGGAGGCCGGCGTAGTTGTAGGCGAGGCTGATGACATGGAAGTCCGCTTTATCGAGATACTCTCTCTTCTCGAGCCGCTTCGCATAGTCGGCGGCGAGGCTATACCGCCTGTTCACGATCGCTGTGAGAACAGCGTTGTAGAGTGTGACGCTGTCCTCACTTGTTTCCAAATCCTTGGTCACCTGAGTGAGGGCGAGATCGTGAAGTCCAAGCTGATTCAATGACACCACATCGAGTGTGGTTTCCTCGGGGGCTTGCGGGAGTTCTTCTTGGGATAGATTGAGCATGGTTTTTATGATGGTTGATTGTTGGAGGGCACTTGCCGGTGGCACCCTGAGCGCGGGCTTGGGTTGATTTGCGGGAGCGATCAATTGGCGCTGGAGGCCTGAAGGAACGCTGTCTGGTAGACCGCCTCTTCAACGGTGGCTTCATTTTCTGAGGCATCGCGCCGAGTACTCTCTACGAACACCCCAAGGCAGAAGCCTAGGAAGGCCGAATTCAGCACTCCGAACAGCGCGGTTGCGCCGATCAGAACTCGCAGCACCCACTCAGAACGTGGGCGTTGGGTTTTCGACCTGCTTGGTCCGGTCGTTGATGGGACTGTCGTCCGTCTTGGTTGCCGTGTCCGTCTGCGATGCAGCGTGTCTTCGGTGGATTGTGTTTTCATGGGTTTGGTTTTTCTGGGTTGTGGTTATTCAGGGAGTGGAGGCTCAGTGCGGATGCCTTTGATCTTTTTCACAGCGTGGCCCCTTTCCTTGCTCCGTGGAGCAACTGGTCGCGCCGCTTGCGGGCGCGTTGGATGCTTGAGGTTTTCAGACTGCGGCGCACGCGGCGCTTCGTGTAATCAGGCAAGTGGAGGGTGTAGTGACACCAGAAGGTGCCGTTGTTGTTCCACAGGTGGTGGTCCGGGTTTTCTGCAAGGATGCGGATGGATAGTGTTTCTTTCATGGTGAGTTTCCTTTTCGGGTTCGCACCAGGAATCCGGGCAAATAAAAAACCGCCAACCCGATCAGGGCGGCGGTTTGTGTATTGGCCGTGGAGATTTTTTTGTTCGAATCTTTCGATCCGCACATCGCTTGAGTTAATTCAAGCAAGCCACCGTGGGAGTTTCTCCAAATCCTCGGTAGGCACCCTGCGGCTAGAGCCACAGGAATTCCTGATGTTGAGGTGAAAATACCAACCATGCACTCCGAGCACAACCTTGAATTGTGTCATAAAATGCACATGACACGCCGTGACGGCTTTTATCAAAATGGCCGACTAGCGGGTGGAATTTTATTTTTGTGGTAGGAAATCGATGGTCTGGCGACTGGGCCTTGACCACCAACTTGCATAATGATTTATCGAGGGCATGCCTCCACTTTCCACTTCATTGCCATCCACTGGTATCACTGCCAATCTGGGTGGCACTGCTCGCACTACCCTAGCTGAGTATGGTGTTTTTCAAGTCGCCCCGGCTGGGACGGTTCTAATTCAAGAGGGAAAATCGCATGGCAGATTGTTCTGTGTGATCAGCGGAACTTTTGAGGCACGTAGAAAAAAAAGTGCTGCCGGTGAATTGCTCGGGAAAATCCAATGCGGTGAATGGATTGGAGAGGTTGATATCTTCGACCCTTCAAGCCCGATGTGCTCGGTGATTGCCTCTGAGCCTTCGCATTACTGGGAAATCAAACGGGAGCGGTTGGAGGAATTTCTCAGCACTCACCACGAGGCTGGGATTGTTCTTCTCATCGGCTTGGCGTCGACTCTTGGGCGTCGCATTCGCGGGATCACCCAAAAGCTCGCGGAGCAGGCTGATCGCCCGCAAGGGGTGGCCACCCGTGCATCGGAAGTTGATGACAGTCAAATCCGTAGTGCGGCAGATTTGGCGGCGGATTTTCTGCGGCAAAAAGATCTCGGATTTAAATAAGGTATCCGCTGGAGGCATTAGCCGGAAGCGGCCTCGCCTCGCTAAATTAGTAGCTGGTTAATAGTGCCGCGTTGACAGGACTGGGTGGGGTCGTAGCCTGTGCCAATTCATGTCGGAATCTAGTTCAGCCATTAAAGAACGCTTTGTATCGCATGCTCCAGGGCATTGGAGCGCTGTGACTCCAGCCATGTGGAGTGATTGGCGTTGGCAGCAGAGAAACAGGGTCACCACATTGGCCGGGCTGGAGGATCGGTTGAGGCTCACCTCCGAGGAACGTGCCGGGGTTCTTCTGGCCGGAAAAAAATTGGCGTTGGCTGTCACTCCCCACTATTTCAACCTTATTGAACCGGATAACCCTAACTGCCCGATCCGGCGACAGGTGGTTCCTCGAATCGAGGAGGGGTATGATTCTCCGCATGACATGGCCGATCCGTGCGGTGAGGATTCTTCGATGCCAGTGCCTGGTCTGGTGCATCGGTATCCCGACCGGGTTTTATTTTTAGTCACTGATCGGTGTGCTTCCTACTGCCGGTATTGCACTCGAAGCCGTGTGGTGAGTGGAGTGGGGGAGCAGGAATTGCATACGGATTTCGAGGAGACATTCCGCTACTTGGAAACCCATACGGAAATCCGCGACGTTTTGCTTTCGGGCGGGGATGCTTTATTGCTCTCGGATGCCCGCTTGGAAGCGATTCTTTCGCGCTTGCGATCGATAAAGCACATTGAGTTTCTCCGTATTGGCACGCGCGTGCCGATATTTCTTCCCCAGCGGATCACTCCCGAACTCTGTGCAATGCTTCGGAAATACCATCCACTCTGGATGAGTGTGCATGTCAACCACCCTAGGGAATTGACGATCGAGGTGCGCGATGCTCTGGGGCGTCTGGCCGATAGCGGGATTCCTCTCGGAAACCAGAGCGTGCTTCTCTCTGGGGTGAACGATGATGTCGACACGATGCGCGACCTCGTGCACAAGCTGTTGTTGTGCCGTGTGAGGCCCTACTACCTCTACCAATGCGACCTCATCCGTGGATCCTCCCATCTGCGGACCTCTGTCGCCAAAGGGATAGAAATCATTGAGGCCCTGCGTGGATTTACCAGTGGCTATGCAATCCCTCAATTTGTGATCGATGCTCCCGGTGGTGGCGGGAAGGTGCCGGTGAATCCCAACTACGTAGTCTCCCATGACCAAGCAAAAATTGTCATCCGCAACTTTGAAGGCAGGATCTTCGAATATCCCGAACCGATAGCGACAAGAGTTACCAACCATCATTCCGCTGAGCTTGTTACGGCTTAAGAGTGCGCAGTCATTGGGCTTCCCTCTACAATATTTATTTAAGAATTTCAAAAATGCACATATTGTCTACAGGAAGAAGATTAAGTATGTTCACTTCAATGATTCGCCCCCTTTTGTATGGTCTGGCATTATTTGCACTTCTGGTAGCCGGATGTGAAAAACCCGCCCCTTCTCCCACCCAGAAGGAGCCTGAGGGAAAGCCCACCCCGATCAAAAGTCTCGATATCGGCGTGTTTTTGCCATTCAAAGGCGAAGCAGTCATCAGTGCTCAGGATGCACTAAATGGGTTGCAGCTCGCCGCAGAACAATGCAATGCGGCGGGAGGAGTCAACGGGCGTCCGGTCCGCCTTATCGTCCGGGACACTGATTCAGACCCCGCCTCGTCTAAGAAGGCGATGCAAGATTTGGTGGTAGAGGACAAGGTCATCGCGGTCATTGGAGCACTGTCTACAGGGAGTGGAGAGGCTGTCGCTGAAGCCAATGTACTTAAGATCCCATTGATTGCGATTGGTTCCACCATGCCCGCCCGCCTGACTTCTGAACCGTGGGTGTCCCGAATATGCTACGCCGATTTCCACTCCGGCCACATCATGGCCCAAACAGCTTTTACCTTGGGAGCGCTGCGTGCAATCATCCTCTTCGATCGTGAGGATAAATATGCCCAATCCCTTGCCCTAAGTTTTCGTAAGAAATTTAAAACAAAAAAGCACACGGTGATGGTTGCTGAGTATTTCTCCATAAAATCGCTCGATTTCACGAAGCAACTCGAAATCATCAAAAAGAAAAATCCAGACATTGTTTATCTGCCGCACGACCACCGCACGGCTGCGGCAATCTTAAAACAAGCCCGAGCGATGGGGTTGGCGATGCCATTTCTCGGCACGGCGATGTGGGATTCTCCCGAGTTTCTTGCTGCAACCGGAGAAGCTGCAAACGGCTGTTATTTGCCCGGGAGATACAATCCCCAGTCCGATGCGGAAAAAGTCCTGCTCTTTGCCCCCGCTTATACTCAAAAGTTCGGGTCATCCCCCACAGCTCCATCCGCCCTTGGATACGAGGCCCTCATCGTCCTGACTACAGCGATTCAAAAGGCAGGATCCATACAACCTAATGCAATTCAATCAGCTATCCGAAAAACAACCAACTTGCCGGGACTCACTGGGTTGATCACTGTCGACCCGGAACGCATCATGGTTTTTTCCGTCCCCGTTTTAAAAGTTGAGGAGGGTAAATTCAAATATTTGGAAACAGAAACGATGAAGTGACCGCTTGGCGGTTGCCAAGAGTGTTACTTTGCTGGTTGGATTAACTCGATTTCGTATCCCTCCGGAGCATCGATAAATGCAATCACCGACCCGTTTGAACTTGCATGAGGGCCGTCGCTGAGCGGATATCCCAAAGCCGCCGAGTGCATCGCAAAGGAAGCGATATCCTCGACCTCAAAGGCCAAGTGCGTGAGATCAGGCCCCACGATAACCGGGCCGCTTCCGTCATATTTGCAAATTTCGATCAATTCCTCGCTCCCTGGAGTCTTGAAAAAAACCAACTCTGACCCGCGCCCGCTTTTACTCCGGCGCACTTCCTCAAGCCCTAGGACATCACGATAGAAAGCGACTGTCTTATCCAAATCCGATACCCTATAGCGTGTGTGGAGCAGTTTTTTAACCATTGGAGGAGACGATAGAGCTTGTGGTGCACGCTTCGCAAGAGTTGATAAAAAATTGCTCTGTGCTTTTTCTTGCCCACCGCTTGTAACCGCCGTAGTTGTCTACAGTCTTTTATGCAATTGGAAGGGTGGCTGAGTCCGGTTTAAGGCACTCGACTCGAAATCGAGCGTGGGGTAACCCACCGGGGGTTCAAATCCCTCCCCTTCCGCCATAAATCCGCTTAGCGGGATTCATTAAGCTGGGGGAGCGAGAGGCGTAGTTACCCCCTGATTCCTATCACTTGGGCCGAAATGGAATCTTCATCTATGCCGAGCAACAAAGCGGTAGCTTTTTTATATGATGCAAGTTGCCCTTCATATTCCGCAGTCAGGTCAGCGGTGACTTGGTCAGTTTTAAAGTCAATGATCTCCGCGCAGGCAGGCTTATTTTCTGTATCAAGAGTAATAAGTACGCGGTCGAAGACCCCGTTTATTTGATGCCCATTGATCTCGATGGCGAAGGGTTTTTCCCGCCAAAGGATGGATTTTCCAGGGGGCTTTTTAAGGACAGTGGCGCGGTCGCTTTTGAGGAATTCGTTGACGATGGCCCTAGCCTCAGGGCTTGCTTGGGGAGCATTCGGCGCATCCCCGAGCCATTCCACCGAGGCAAGAAGTTCGTGAACCTCAATGCCCAAATGACGAGCAGAAGCCCCCTTCAATATGAAATCGCCCGTGATTTGCTTCCCCTCCTTGGTTGAAGGCGTGGCGGAAGATGGTAACGCATCGGGCGGGGTCAGTTGGGTTCCCTCGATGAAAGGTGCCGAAACCTTTTTTGGGGTGAATGAAGTAAACCAACGAGAATCGCCTATTGAACGAGCATCTTGTTCGATGGTGTCACCGGTGGGGAAGTTTTTATCCAACCAGCGACCGGGGTTTTTGAAGTCCTTGCCCCGAAGATGTAGACAATAGAGAGCATGCTTGGCTCGAGTCATGGCGACGTACAACACGCAAAATGCCTCGTAGGCTTGTCTCGCGCGGAGTTGCTCCCGTAAGGAGGAAAGTGTGGGGTCGGCGGCACAGATATGTTTGTTTGGAAGCGAGAGCCCCCACTGGATTTGGCCCAATGAATCACGGGACAATGCGATGCCCGAGGTGTCCCGGAAATCTGCAATCCCTGTTGTGCCTCCCAACTCCGGCAGAATCACCATGTCCATTCCAAGACCCTTGGAAAAGTGGGTCGTCATTACCCTGACCACCCCGGGCGTTTCGCTATCCTGCTGGACCCGATGGTCGATGAATTCCAAAAAATGGCTAAGATCCTCGCCGCCTTTGCGCTGCATCTCATAATCAGCAGTGGCTTCTAGAAATGCCTCCGCATTTGAAGTATCAATTGCTGAGATGCGTGAGGCTTCACGCACCCACTTGGAGAATGTTGCGGACAGGCCTTCGGCGGCGATTTGCTGAAGTGCCGCAAATTGAAAAGTGGAGGTCTGTTTTTCGGCAAGGAATCCAAAGGGAGATCCTATGAACTGGGCTTCGGCAATCCGATCAATTGGGGACACCAAAAATTTGGCCAGTGCATAGAGAGCCAAGCTTTCAGGCGTCTTCAGGCAGGGATTAACTCGACCTTCCGCAGCGACAGGAATCGGGGGTTTTTGGGCGCGAAGGAGAGCAACGTAATGGTCAAGTTTGGCGCGGGTACGCACGATGATTGCGCAGGTCATTCCACGCCCGACAGGGTCAGTTTCCTTGAGGATATCGAGAACCGATTCATCAAGTAGTAATTGGCCATTTTCATCCTCCCTATCTTGATTGTTTTGCAGCAATCTAAGTTGGGCAAATCCTTCGTGAGCATTCTTGCCGGCTTTGTGTTCGACCCAAGCTTTCTTCCAATTTTCAATAGTTTCATCAGGAAGATTGAAGTCAGCATTCACTGGGTCATCGAGTCGGGCGGGATCAAAAATAACGTTGATTGCCTCGATAATCCGTTTGTCTGACCTCCAGGATTGGAAAAGCTCCCTTTTTTCAATGCTCGCGCCACCATTTAGCTCGAAGGCTTCTCGAACTTGCTCAAAGAGTTTGAAGTCCCCGCCCCGCCACCCGTAAATCGCCTGCTTGGTATCGCCCACATAAAAAAAACTGCGTCTTTCCTCAGGGTCCCATACCACTTCTTCAGCTAATGGTTCCATGACTCTCCATTGGAGGCGGTTGGTGTCTTGGAATTCGTCTAGAAGCCAATGGTTGAAACGGCCGTCCAGCCTATACTCGATATTGCGATGGGAGATTTTCGTTTGGTTGACGGCCAAGAGCATGACGAGATCAGAGAACGTTAATTGCCCAGCCCTGCGAACTGATAGATCGTAGATCCTTTCGTAGTGTTTCAGCAGTTCATAGAGTGCTTGGGATGACGCAAGCCGGCTTTCGAGTTCATGCTTGGCAATGGCGCGAAAGAGTTCGTCGCGTGCCAGCAGTAACTGAGGATACAACATCAGTTTTTCCCTGCCTGCCGCAATATAAGGGATAGCAGACGGCGCCGTGCCAACGCCTTCATCTGTCAGTTTTTTGAAAAATGCAGCCAGTTTCTTACTCATTTTACTTGGCGCCTGATACTCCAATGCTGATTCCAGCCAACCAGAGATAATCACTTTTGATTTATCGCTCAAATCAGGGTGAGTGGCATTAATAGCGGCATCAAACTTTTGGACAGCGGTGGTGATATCGCTCGCGTTAAGAATTGGGCATCCTGCCGGCCAAATGAGTTTCGCATCACCCCAAGGGCAGCGTGTGGGTGTTTCGATGAACTGAACGTGAAGTGAGTTGGCTGCATGAGACATCGACTTCAGAGCTGACTGGTCGGCGCGGTTGCGGCTTTGCTGTCGGAGAATTTCGATAAATTCGCGTAAGTCGGTTTGTGTTCCTCGCGCAAAAAGTTCCTCCAGGGCTCGGCGCTGACTGTCTTCTTTTTCAGCGTCGTCGAGGAGTTCCACCTCTCGAGCCAATCCCAGTTCAAAAGGAAATGCCCGGACGATGCGCCCGAAATGTTGGTCGAGCGTGCCCATCGATAGACGCGGGAGCGACTCTATCAATTGGCGTAAAAGTTTGATGCAGCCATTGGCATCAATGGCGGGGCAGTCACCCCCAAGTTGCTCCTGCAGTATTTGCAGCTGCTCGGGATCGTTTGCAGCTTGAGCGATGCGTTCAAAAAGCTTTTGTAAAAATTCCGCAGCAGCTGCACGGGTAAACGTAAGCGCCAGAATCTCCTCAGGCTGTTCGCCGCGTTGCAGGAGTTGGATGCAGCGGGTAACAAGGTGGTATGTCTTGCCGCTGCCGGCATTGGCAACAATCAATAGATTACGATGGAATGAAGTATCCCCTTTCATCAGCTAACTCCGGTGGGGCCTTTGAGTAGCTGCACAGACGCCTCATCGAGCAGGGTTTCTGGTGGTCCATCCATAAACCAATCCTTGAAGTCGTCGAATTCCACTTCACTGGCAGAAGAAGGGGGCCAAAACTGGCCATGACGAACAAGCGAGGCGATACGTGTAGCGCATGATAATGCAGAGCTTCTCATCGCGTCGGTAAGATCGAAGATTTCTAGCGCATTGGTTTCCATTTCGGTTTCCGCAGGCAAAAGAAAGTAGCCAACACTTACCCCTTTGGCGGCATCCTCCGGCCAAATCTGCCGTGCCATCCAATCGTAAAGGGGAAGTTGGAGATCGATCCAAGAGCGCTGCTGGATTTTGCCGGTTTTCGTGCTGATTTGAAGATCGGCTTCTGGCAGATGGACTTTTGTGTTGCTGGGGCCGATATGCGACATGGCAGGGGACTTCCGTTGCGAGAAAGTCTTGTAGTCCAAGATTCGTAAACCGAATTCCGGATGACTATCCACCCGATCCATGGTTCCTGTGAGTGCCAATCCACCCAGTAGGCACTGATCGTCTTTTTCAACCCGGTATTCCGTTGCGATCGTTCGCCATCCATCCGCACGAATAATGCTTTCGGTATATGCCGCCGAACTCAATCGCGAGCGCATATTTTCCACCTGCACGCGCACCACTGCAGAAGGTATGGCTCCGTAATAGATCGGCACGACTTGTTCAAGAAGTCGTCCGAATTCGCGCGCAATGCTCTGGGGATCCTGCAGGGCGGCGAGGGATCGGTCGCTGGAGAATTCCTCCAGCACCTTGTGGATGAGTGTGCCAAAATCAGTGGCTGGAATTTCCCTGGCATCCGGATCGACCTTCCTCAAACCGAGCACATGGCTGAGGTAAAAACGCACCGGACAGGTAAGAAAGCTTTTAAATGAGGTGACGCGGATTGATTGAACTGGCCACTGCCCAGGTTCGGGTTTTGGGATATGTAGTTTGAATGCTTGGCTTGGCTTTTTATTGCGAATAGCCGGTGGGGTTGGTTTGAAAAGAAGGGTAGAACGTCTGGAAAGTTCAGCATCGTCGCATCCGAATAACAGTCGGGAGGGGCGGTTGGGTTCCCCATTATTACGAACGCGAGAGAAGCCGAGTCGGACATGTTCGCGGGAACGGGAGGTGAGAAGGCAGGAAAGCAGATAGGTATCCCGGAGGTAGCGGGTCTTCTGTGTCGACACTCCAAGTTTCGCTTTAGCCTGGTCGGGCAGAAACGAATCATCGTGCGTCCCCGATGGCAACGCCCCTTCTCGGCACCCGGCAATGATCAATGTCTTTGCAGTACTCCAAGGAGCCTCGAGCCAGCCTTGGATTTCAATTGCTTTGTCGCAACGCCTAGAAAACACGCGCATGCGGGCGATCTCAACTTGGATAGCTGCTTCGCGCATCTCGGCATCAAGAATGCAGAGGAGGGGGGAGTGTTGGAATTGTTGTAAGATCTCAGCCATCGCCAAGAGTTCTTTGGCTTCCATAGAGTTGGCATCAATGGAGCCTCGGTGTTCAGTAACAGCCATGAGCAGAGATGATCCATCCAGTCTGCGTTCAAGGAGTAATCGTGCCGACTGGATGAGGTTTTCTTGTGCGGTGAATTCACGCAAGGATCTGGCCTGTGTCGGGCGTTTGGCATGCTGCAGCCAACTTTCAGCCGTCTCTAAATGCTCGCAAAGTCTTTCGCCAATCAGGCGGTCACAAGCTTCCAGTAAGGATCTGTGGGGGAATTGATCCGTTTTTTTACCGATGGATGAATAAAAAGAAAGGAAGGAGGGTTTTTGTAATAGTGTTCTCAGGTCCCGCAGGCGGCGTGATCTTACAAATATGCTCCAACCAAGGAGTAATCCCGCCGGTTCGGTTTGAGCTAGTGGGCGCCCCTCGGGAAGGTGGGGAATTGCATCTCTCCCCATGATTTCTTGATGTAAAGAAATCCCTGATTCCGGGGCTGCCGAGTACAAGGCATAATCGGCGGAGGCAATTTTGCTGGCAAAGTCCAATAGTACTCCCGCCTCTGTTGGGGGATCATTTGCCGCCACGATACTATCGTTGGAGACTTGAGGTGGGTTCAGTTTCCACCACTGACTCAAGCTCGAAGTGGCATCTGTCTTGTCATAGGGTCTACCCCAAGGATCAAGGTGGGATGCTTGTCCAAGGGGGCTCCAAACGAGCACGCAGATCTCAATGCCCTTATTGAAGAGGCTCTCGAGACATTGTTGAGCGATCGCGGGAAGATCTGGAATGCATGCGACGACAATCCGAGACAATCCAGGTGCGATATCCGGACTGTTTGCTTGTGCCAACCGGACGTCATTGGGATCCCGCAATTGATGGTTGGAGAGGATTGATTGATAGTCGAGATAGAGGGCCCCAAAGGTGTCCCAGCGTTGAGCATCATCTTCAAAAATGGTGCGTAATCGAGTGGAGGTTGGGTCTAGTACCACCTCAGCCAGTTGATCGGACACGTTGCACAAGCGATCAGCGACAGCATAGCGGTCTTGCGGCGATTCCAGTGGGACAACCTCTGGAATAAGAGCGGTAAACGCACGGCGTTTTGAGGGAATAAGGAGGGTGGACCACGCACTTTCACGTTCCAAGCGAGTGGCGACCGGTATGCCCGGAGGCAACAAGAAGTCCATGGGAAGAAGGAATTGCGGTGAAAGCACTCCAGCTTTTGCCAATTCACGGCAAATTGCTCGTCCTGCTCCTGCCGTAGGAATCAAAACCTGCGTATCACCAAGATCCAGAATCCTATCACTTTTTCCCTTCAGCAAAAATGTGGCTACCTGCTTGGCAAGCGGCTCATTCTCCTGAAGGGCGACGATCGACTTCATCACTGGACGAAATCGTAGCAGGTCGAGGGAAACAAACATACCTCAATCATGGGTAGTAGATGTGATTTTATCACGCTTCCGCCCCACCAGGTTACTGTTCTTCGATTTCCGGGGAGGGTTCTGTCTCGAGGCAGGAAAGGAGGAGTTGAAGTCGGCTTTTGATGTTGCGGAGGAGAAAAATCTCGCGTCGGTGAAGAGGATTGCCAACGAAGGCCGAAGCGACGGCGTCAGCAAAGGCAGATGCCTCAGTGAGCGTGGAAAGGTACTCTTCAAGTTGTTTAGGCACATGCCCGCCTTGAATGATTTTGGAGTTGCAGATGCTGAGGATCCGAAGATGCAGGTCTTCGTGATCTTCGATGGAGTCTTTGGGGTCTTGGAGGATATGGTAATCGGCAGCAGGGTAGGGGTCGGGGGTGAAGTTCGAGAGTTGGACCCGGGAGATCCCTTGGAGGATGAGGTTCAAGGTGCCATCGGGGTTGGTGACGCAGGCGCGGATGATGCCGAGACTGGCAAAGGGATCGCACGGTGTGTCATCCGTGCTGTGCGCGATACCGATCATGCGGTTTTCGTGCAGGCTGGAGGCGAGCATGTTGCGGTAGCGAAGTTCGAAGATGTAGAGGGGGAGAAGTTCTCCTGGAAACAGCGAGACCCAGGGAAGGATCATGAGGCCCGTGTTGTCCGGGGAAGTTTGCCCTGTGGCGAGGGATGTCATTTTCATATCTCCGCTGGCCGGTGGCCGAGCTGTCTAAAAAATTCGGGGTTCGCCTTCCTCGAGAATGCAAATTTGATTGATGAGGTTGCGGGCGGCTCCATGTTTGATGAGGCGTTCGGGTGGTTCATGGAGGGGTTCGTAGCTGAGCCGGAAGGTGCCGAAATGCATGGGAACGAGTGTCTTTGCCTTGAGTTGAAGAAATGCGTCGATCGCCTCCTCCGGGTTCATATGGACATCGCGTTTGGTCGGGGCATCGTAAGCTCCGATGGGAAGGAGGGCGATTTCCACTGGGAGGCGTTCCCCGATTTCGCGGAACCCCTCGAAATATGCGCTGTCACCGCCGTGGAAGACCGAGCGTCCGGCGTATTCAATATGGAAGCCACCGAAGCCGCGATGGATATCGTGGATAACCCGAGCTCCCCAGTGGCGTGCGGGAGTGAGAGTGACTTTGAGGTCTCCTAGCGTGATGGTTTGCCAATGGGAGAGCTCGTGGATGTCCTCGAAGCCAAGACCATGGACGAGGCTGCCCACATTTTTAGGAACGACGATGGCTTGTTTTGAGGCGATGGTGCGCAGGGATTTGCGGTCGAGGTGGTCGAAATGGGCGTGCGTAACGAGGACGAGGTCGATGGCCGGGAGGTCGTGGATCTCCATTCCCGGTTGTTTGATGCGTTTGACAACCTTGAGCCATTTCGCCCAATTGGGATCAATGAGGAGACTATGCTCCGGGGTTTGGATCAGAAACGATGCGTGACCGATCCATGTGATGCAAATGTTGCCCGGTTTGAGATCAGGAAAGACAGGTTTGATTTGGCGGCCGTGACGTTTTGTGAAGAGGGAGGGAATGATAACCTCGGCAAGAAAATTTCGCTTGTGCCAGCCTGTGCCAAACTTCATGTCCACATGGTGGTCCGGTTTGCTGCTGGTGCGTTTTTGGAGGAATTTCCGAACCATGTATAATTATTTTGAATGATCACTGCCGAAAAGCAACGACTCCGCGCTGAGGTGGGGGAATTCCTCATAGGGCTTCCGCCAGAGGTGCGCCAAAAGGAATCCGTAAAAATCCGTGCCGCGCTCGAGGCTTGGGAGTGCTGGGACGGGGTTCGCTCCCTTTGTGCCTATGCCGCTCTGGCATCCGAACCAGACGTGCTGACCCCTTGGCCGGAGGGTAAAATAATTTTGCTGCCGCAGGTTGTTGACGACAGGTTGGTGATCCATGAGGTCGGGGGGCTTGAGATGTTGGAACGTGGGGCTTTCGGTGTGCTCGAGCCGGGGGCCGGGTGTCAGCAGCGCGCGCCGAAGGCTGATATTATTTTGGTGCCCGGTGTGGCATTTGATCGGTCTGGCGCTCGTCTGGGACGAGGGAAGGGATATTACGACCGATTTCTGGAGCACTTCGAGGGCGTAAGGGTGGGGGTGTGTTTCGAGGGGCAGGTGGTGGATGCTGTGCCGAGCGAGCCACATGACAAGGGGATGGATTTTTTGGTTACGCCTCGGGGCGTGATGACTTGCGGAGCTTAAAATACTCGCGAAGGCCCGGCGAGAGGAGTGTTTTTGCCGGTGCTGCTTCGATGCCTGCGGCCTCGATGATATGCCGGAGTAGGGCAAGGGAGGCGGTGGCGTCGGATGCCGCATCGTGCCAACGAAAGCCTGACGTGGCTTCGAGCCGGCTTGCAATGCCCAGTGCCTCAGCCGCCTCGCTGAGCGCGTGGGAAGAGAGGTCAGGATACACCGCCCGAACAAGGGTTAGGGTATCAATCCACGGGCCGAAACCATTGAGCGGGAAGACGCGCAGGAAGCGTTTCTCGGTAGCGGCTCCATGAGCCACAATCCAGCGGCCAGTGAGGGCATTACGAACTTCGGGCCAGAGATCAAGAAGCCGTGGCGCGTTGTGTAGTTTCTCATCATCGATTCCATGCACCTCCCGGGCTGCCCATGTCACTGGCCTCGAGGGGCGGAGGTAGGTGTTAAGCATGGTCTGTGGAGAGCCGCTCGACCAATGCACCACAGCGATCTGGATGGGTTCGTCGGTGAGCCCCGGGGCCGTGCCCGCGCTCTCAAAGTCGATCGCGGCGAAGGGGGTTTCCGAGATGGTCATGAAGCGGTCGGGCGCTGGCAGCTAGATCTTTTAATCCTCCCGGAGAAGATTGGCGGTGGAATCCCAGTCCATGCAGGCGTCAGTGATCGAAACTCCGTAAGCGAGAGCGGCGGGATCCGTTGTGAGGTTTTGATTGCCGAAATGAATGTGGCTCTCAAGCATTGCGCCCATGATGCCACATTGACCCGCCTTTCTTTGGGCAAGAATGCTACGCCAGACATCAGGCTGTTTTTTGGGATCCTTGCCTGAGTTCGAGTGGCTGCAATCGACCATAAGCGCCGGATGGAGCCCCGCTTTGCGCAGGGCTTCGCGTGCGGCAGCGACATCTTGGGTATGGTAGTTCGGGCCATTCCTGCCGCCACGGAGAACGACATGGCTGTCGGGATTTCCGGAAGTTTTCACGATGCTCGTTGATCCATCCTGGTCGATCCCAAGGAAGCTGTGGCCGGTGCGCGCCGAACCCATGGCATCGATCGCTGTCTGGAAACTTCCATCGGTCGCATTTTTGAATCCTACCGGCATCGAGAGTCCGCTAGCCATTTCCCGGTGGGTTTGAGATTCCGTGGTGCGTGCACCGATGGCCGCCCAAGTAATGAGTTCGGCGATGTATTGGGGAATAATTGGATCGAGAAACTCCGTTGCGGTAGGGAGGCCGAGGTCGAGAATTTGAAGCAAGAGTGAGCGGGCAAGCGTGAGGCCCTTCTCCACATCGCAAGATTCGTCGAGATTCGGGTCGTTGATGAGTCCCTTCCAACCTATGGTGGTACGGGGTTTCTCAAAATAGACCCGCATGACTACAAGATAGCGGTCTTCAAGGTCCCTGGCTAGAGAAGCCAGGCGATTAGCATATTCGATCGCAGAGGTGGTGTCATGGATCGAGCAGGGGCCGACCACAACAAGCATGCGGTCGTCCTCTCCGGAAAGAATCGCACGGGATGCCGCGCGAGTTTCCGCCACAAGGCGAAGGTGGTCCGCTGAAGCGGGCGATTGTTCCTTGATTTGCGCCGGGGTAATAAGGCGTGTCAGTCCCGCAACGCGGAGATTGTCCACGGGAACGCTATTGGTATCTGCAGGGCGTGATTCCGTATCTGTCATTGTTAAAAGAGCGAAACGATCAGTCAAAGTGGGCTGTATGGCAATTCAATGTTCCCAGCCGAATTCTAGGCATGTCAGAGATCTGTGCCGAGAGAGAGCCCGGGTGGTGGGGATTCCCCGAGGAGTCCAGTTCGGTCGGCAGAGGCGATTGGGACAGATTCGTGAAGGACGCGGCGGCGGACATCGGTGATATCCCATTTTCGGAGGAGGGCGTCGATTTGGTTGCGGGAAGATTGCGGCACATCGATGGCGCGGAGGCTGGTGAGGCGGGCGGCTCGAAGCCACGCGGCGGCGGCCTCTGGGCGGATTGACTCGCCGGGCTCGATATCCCCGAGTTGATCTAAAATCTCCTCCACAAGGTCCGGCGTAAGGACTTGTTCAGGACCAGCGTGGATGAGGAGTCGCGAAAGGAGGCGTCCGAGCCCTTTCCAGTAGGCCGGGTTTTGGGGTTTTTGGGTGATGGATGTCGCCAAGCGGCGGGCAATCCAAAAACGAACATCCGCCGGAAGGGACTCAAGAGAGCCGGCAAGAAGGGCGATTTCAGCTGAAGGGTGGGTGCCTTCGCTCCAATCTTTGGAAGCAACATCCCAGAGACTTGTGGCTTGAGCTGTGTCGAGCCCTGCAGCAATTCGGCGTGCGCAGATCCAGCGTTGGATTTTTACAGCGCCACTCGAGAATGTCGGGGCAGCTGTGAGGATCGTCGCCAGTGAGGTGACTCGCTCGGGGTCGCCAATCATCCCGCACCCGGGACGGAGGAGCCACCCGGCAAGATGAAGCCATGTTTCCTCGTGGTCAGCAGAGAGCAGGCGGTTCGGGGCGGTGACCAACCAGAGATCGAATAGACGGCGAACGATGCCGCCGCTCCAAGCAGATTTCGGGGCCGAGAGGAGTTTTTCGCCGGTAGAAAAAACCGTATTTGCGGTGAGTTTTTGTTTGGATTTACGCTCCGGGGAGAGGAGAAGCGAAAGCTGTGCGCCGGCTTGCGATACTGCATCCGAAAGGTCAGCTGCTTTTCCCTTCGAGGCCGGTTGGTTGCCGCGCAGGGAAAACTCGAGAGGCCAGGGATCGTTCCAGTTGAGGCCAGGTTCGGCGCAGAGGAGTTCCACGCGGAGGAGGCCGGTCGAGCGTAGAGTGGCGCGGAGTTCCACGCGCACGTTGGGATTTGGCGGCGGGCGCTTTCCTACAGGTGGGGCAAGGATTGTTTCCAGCGGGGGGAGAGGCAAAAAGCCATCGTTGTCGATCGGCACCAGCGTGCCGGGGATGTCATTCGGACGGCGTGGATTCCGCAGGAGTTCAAACGAGGCAGGTTGGGCGATGAGGGCGCGGAGGCCGGATTGAGCTGCGGTGAATGGTGTTTCCGGTGCAGCGTCCTGAGGCAGAAGGCAGAGAGCGGATTTGTTGCCGGCGTTGATATAGTAGGCATGGGAGGATCCGGCCTCAATGCGCGAAGTGTCGCCTGTGGCGCGGAGGTGGAGAAACCTGGAGGCACCGCGGGCTACGGCGAGGTCAGGGTCATCGTTTTGCAGGGTCGTTGGCGGGCGTTCGGGTTGCCAGCGAGTGAGGTTTTCGATGATGCGGCTTCGGATTGCCCGGGACTTGGTGAGGCCCCCATTAAAAAGGATAAAATCGACTGGCGGGCGGTCGCGGAGGAAGTCGCTTATGTGACGGGACACGGCGGGATCCTTCGCATAAGGGAGTCCCATTTCGCGCAGGCCGGATGCCGCACGGAGGGGGCGTTCGCCGGCGGTGACCAAGGGAAAAAAACCTTCGATCAGGAGAGTGGCGATTTCGGTTGTGGAGATTTCAGTGCGGAGTGTTCCCGCCAGCAAGGAAGCCCCGGGTTTTGCTACAGCCACCGGCCAGACTTTGTGGGGGTCGTGTGAGGAGCCAAGAGCGTCCTCCTTGATGTCGCGTGCAATCGCTACAAGTTGTGAGAATGTTGTCGGTGAAAGTTGGGAGCCCTGTGCGATTTTTTTCTCGAGACAATGGGCGAGAGCCAGATCGAGATTGTCACCTCCGAGCAAGAGGTGGTCGCTGACGGCAATGCGTTGGAGGCGTGGCGCCGGTGAGTCCGGGCGGGGCTCGATCGAGAAGAGGCTGAGGTCAGTCGTTCCGCCGCCAATATCAACCACCAGGACATGGGACTTCCGGCCACCTGCAGCGAGTTTTTCAAAAGCCTCAGAGTCGTTTTCCATCCAGGCGTAGAAAGCCGCTTGGGGTTCCTCCAAGAGGATGGTCGATTCGGGAAAGCCTGCAAGGCGGGCTGCCTCAAGAGTGAGTTGCTGGGCAACAGGATCGAATGAGGCAGGAACTGTGATGGCGAGATCCTGCTCGGCAAGGCGCGCTCCAGGGTGGACTGCATTCCAAGCGGTGGCGAGGGTGTCCAGGAGCCGGGCTTGGGCTTCGATCGGGCTCAGTTGATCAGCGGGCGGAATATCGGTTGATCCTTGGGGAAGAAACTTTGCCCTGCGGTCAGTGGCATGGTGGACGAACCACGACTTCGCCGAGTGGATGACACGTCCGGGAAGTTCAGCGGTGCGTTGGCGGGCGAGTCGACCGGCGATCCAACCACCAGGGGTGGCTTGCGGCGGCAGGAAAAGGAAGGATGGCAGGGTGAGTTGGGTGACAGTCGAGTAGTCGGTCTCTTGTTGAACCAAGGAGAGTACGGTGGTCGCGCCAAGGGAGGAGTTGGCTGGAATGGATGCCAGGGCGCAGTTTGTTGTGCCGAGATCGATGCCGATGCGGAATTGAGTCATGTCGGTCGAACACCCTACCGCAATTCGTGGCGGATGGACAGGTTGCCTTGAGTTCAGTCCAGGGGAACAACCGCGAGAAAGTTTCGCACGCGCTTGATTTCTGGCAGCGAAATAATGGCATCCGCCCACATGCCGCTTGATGTGCCTCCATCAAGATTCAGTGCCGAACTAGGAGCCCATGCGCCAAAAATTTTTGGAAGCGCGAGGATTTGGGCGGCATCCTTGAGGCTGACCGAGGATATATAAACCAAGGCAGCAAGTCCCGAAGTCCCGGTGGCTGCGGCAGTGCGGCGGGCGATGCGTTCTGCGTTCAGTCCAGAAACCGGCGAACCTTTTTCAAGAAGCATCGGTCCGCATTGAATGGCGTCGCGGAAGTCCGGTTTCTTGCTGCGGTATTCCGTGGAGCGCAGGATGCTGATGCGTCCTGAAGAATCAGCACCCACGACACCGCTGAGGAGCTTTGCCTTTTCATAATTGTGGAGGGTGGTTGCATTCGACACAACCAGTCCAAGGGGCGTGAAATCCGGGTGGAAATAGCCGCCATTGACTCCTGCTGGAACGCCGGCATGGCGAAGGGAGTTTTCAAGAATAGCATTTCCAGGGGATGGGCTGTCGACGACCCGGAGGGTGTAGGTATTGTCCTTGAAGACAAGCGCGGTCAAGCGGGCGGTGGCGTCACCATTTTTGCATTCGGTTTGGACAACATCGAGTCCTGGGCATGGCGATCCGATCGATTTGGTTGATATGATCGTCCACTCGGCAAGAGCCATAGAGTGGAAGGAGAGGCAAACAAGGAGAGCTGCCAGCACGGAGTGAACCCGTGCCGGCAGATTCGATGATCGCGGATGCCGCAAGGAATGCGGCAGGAGATTATTCATCAGACGACTTCGTGAGGCGGGTAAGGACGCTTAAGTCCTCAAGGGTCGTGGTATCGCCGGTGATGGTCGCTCCGGAGGCAATTTGCTTGAGGAGACGACGCATAATCTTTCCACTTCGGGTCTTGGGCAGGGCATCAGCAAAACGGATTTCATCAGGTTTTGCGATCGGTCCGATGACATTACCCACATGTTTGCGGAGTTCCTCGGCGAGTTGCTTGCTCTTCTTGTGTGTTTCGCGCAGAACGACGAAGGCAACAACCCCCTGGCCCTTGATTTCATCCGGGCGGCCGACCACTGCAGATTCAGCAACAGAGGGATGGCCAACGAGAGCGCTTTCGACTTCCGCTGTGCCCAGACGGTGTCCAGCGACATTGAGCACGTCGTCGATGCGGCCTACGATCCAGAAATAGCCATCCTTATCGCGCCGGGCTCCGTCGCCAGTAAAATAGCAGCCCTTTACTTCACTCCAGTATTGTTTTTTGTAGCGAGGCTTGTCGCCGTAAATGGTGCGGAGCATGGCCGGCCAAGGTTTGCGAATGACTAGTTTTCCGCTCTCGTTAGGACCGACTTCCTTGCCATGGTCATCTACAATCGCGGCGTCCACTCCAAAGAATGGCAGGGTTGCTGTTCCCGGCTTGAGCGGAGTGGCTCCAGGCAGGGGCGCGATGAGAATCATGCCTGTCTCGGTTTGCCACCAGGTGTCTACGATCGGGCAGCGTCCGCCACCGATGTTGTTGTGATACCAAATCCAGGCCTCCGGATTGATGGGTTCGCCCACGGTGCCGAGCAGTCTGAGTGAGGAAAGGTTGTGTTTTTTGGGCCATTCATCGCCCCATTTCATGAACGCACGGATGGCAGTGGGTGCCGTATAGAGGATGGTAACGCCTAGTTCCTCGATGATTTGCCAAAAGCGATCAGGCTTTGGCCAGTTCGGCGCCCCCTCGTAAAGCACGCATGTCGCGCCATTCGCGAGCGGTCCGTAGACAAGATAGCTATGGCCGGTGATCCATCCTACGTCTGCGGTGCACCAGTAGACGTCCTCCTCCTTGAGATCAAAGATGTATTTTGACGTCGCTGCTGTTCCAGTCAGATAGCCTCCGGTGGTGTGGAGGATTCCTTTTGGTTTTCCTGTAGAGCCGCTCGTATAGAGAATGAAAAGCGGATGCTCGCTATCCAGCGGCACAGCAGGACAATCGGCGTTGACGTGTTCCGCCTCACTATGCCACCAGACGTCGCGCCCTTCTTTGATTGAGATCTCGACGTTTGCTCGCTTGGCGACGATGACACGTTTTACCTGGGTATTTCCCTTGAGGGCCAAGTCGACATTTTCCTTGAGTCCGACAGTCTGGCCACGGCGGTAACCAGCATCTGCGGTAACCACAATTTTTGCACCACTGTCTTCGATGCGGTCCTTGATGCTTTCGCTGCTGAATCCACCGAACACGATCGTATGGACGGCTCCGATGCGGGCGCAGGCGAGCATGGCGATGACCGCCTCGGGAACGAGAGGCATGTAAATAAGGACGCGGTCACCTATTTTAACATTATTGCGCTTGAGTATATTAGCAAAGATGCAGACCTCGCGATGGAGTTGGTGGTAGGTGAGTGTGCGGCGCTCGCCGGGTTCGCCTTCCCAGATAATTGCAGCCTTGTTGCGACGTGGGCCATTCAGGTGTCGGTCAAGGCAGTTTTCAGAGGCATTCAACTGGCCTCCCACGAACCATTTGGAAAACGGGGGCTGCCAATCGAGTACCTTCTTCCATTTTTTTTGCCAGACGAGATTCGAGGCTTCGCCAGCCCAAAATTTTTCGGGGTTCTTGATCGATTTGGCGTGAAGTTCCTTGTAATCGGCCAAGCTCTGGATGTGAGCTTTTTTAGAAAAGTCCTTGGAGGGCTTGAAAATACGTTTTTCTTCGAGATGTGATTCGATTGTTTTTTTCATAGGGAACAGGCGTGAGTAATGCAGAAAGAGAGGCGAGGGGCAATCAGTCTTGGGGGAAAATCACTAAAGTGTGGGTTGATAGGAGTTGGTTGTGGGATTTAAAAAGTAACACTTACTTGGGCACCCAGCACGAGTGCATTCGGGATATTGCCTGTGCCGCCCGGATTGATGATCCATTGGAGGTTCGGCTGGACGTAGGCGAATTTGTTGAATTGAAAGCGGTATCCAGCTTCGAGGGCTATTTCATAAGTTGGAGATCCATTCCCGGTGGCGGCAATGGTATTGGCGTAGTCATCGCTAAAATTTCCATAGACTAGCCCGAGCATAGTAACGTCCTTGTTGCGCGTGGGAATGAGGCCTCTGTAGACGATGCCGGCATTTGCTTGGAAGGGGAGTTTTGCGATATTTTGTTGTGGCGAGAGGACGAATGCTGACCAGAGGGTGAGTCCTTGGTCGCTGCCAGGAGTTTCCTGCCAGATCATCTGGTCGGCATGCCAGTAGAAGCCGTAAGAGTTAGTGGTGCTATCATTGGAGCCAAACTGGGAATATTCAGCCGGCGAGAAATAGGCGCCGAACCAGTAATGGCCGGGGAGTCCGCGGTTGTCGATATCCTCCACCAAGTGGTGCGTTTTGCCCTCCGAGAGTGGTTTGGTGGTGGCGACCGCCTTTGCATCCGAAGGGGCTGAGTTGGTCGGTACAGAGTGCTTGAAGAATTCCGGAGTCCAACCGATCTGCGCGATCATGAAGACGCCATCATTCCGCCTCATGCTCCAGTTGAGGCCATGGGATTGGTGCAAGTCAGGATCGGTGACTTGGTAAATGCCCGCCATGGTGAACACATCAGGTGTCGGATCAACGCGGAGACGCGCACCCCAAGTCGCGGCCGGATAGGCCGAGAATCCGGTATTGACCGGGAGTGCCTGAGGGTTGCCGTCGATGCCATTGTTCATGTAAAGCCAGTAGAGTGGTGAAGAGGCAAAGTCATCGCCTGTGGCAAAGCGGCCGATTTTGATGCTCATTTTGTCATCGAGAATGCTTTGTTCAAGAGCCAGAGCGAAAAACACAATGGTTTGAGTGCCATAGACCTGTTGGACGGTGAACTGGTTGCCAATGTCCCGCGCGGAGAGGTTCGATCCATTTCGGTCAAGGGCGCTTGTCGTAAGAGTGAGACCATTCCAGCCAATGAGCGTTTCAAGGTCGAATTGGATGCCAACGCTCAAATTGTCTGCGTAGGCAACTGCTTGAGAGCGGCCACCCACAGGGTTTCCGGCGATATTGTTCGTGTAACTCAAGGATGTGGTTACGCCACTGTCATCAAGGTAGTTTCTGACTCCCCACCAATCGCCGGTGAGAGCATTTCCTCCCCACCACTCGCGGGAGCCGATAAAGTTTGAGGGGTATGGGTCGTAGTATGACCAGAAGCGGGAATAGGCCAGCATCAAGTCCTCCTCCTCATCGAAGCCGACAGGAGTTCCAGGGACATTGCCGGACTGCCAAGCGCGGGCTGTTAATGGCACGAGTGTTGCCAGAACGAGTAGGACGATTTTTTTCATAAGGGGGAACTGTTGAAGATGCTTAAATCAAAAATGACCTATGCTGCCAATGTGGATTTTTTCAAGCGCCATGGCCAGCGCCTTGCGGTGTGGGCTCGGCATGGCGGGAAGGTTGTCCAGTGGAAAGGCTGTCAAATGTGGGTCGGGCGCTGCAAGGTGGAGTTCCAAGCGGACTTTGAAGCGTGTGATCGCATGGGTGATCGTGACAATGGGTTGTTCACCGGGATTGGTGCAAGGCGGGAGGATCCACAGCCCTTTCCAGCGCGGGCCTGGTGATTGGAGGAGGTAGACAGTGGTGGGTGTCACAGCAAGAAAGCGGACCTCGACGACCTCGGTGGTTTTTTTGCGGGGCGGGGTTACTGGAAGCAATGCGGGGTTATCGGCTTTGCAGAAGGATCGTAGCGGACAGGATAGGCAGTCCGGGGTGCCTGCCCGGCAAATCATGGAACCCAAATCCATGAGCGCAGAGGTATGGATACGTCCCCCAATTTCAGGCAGTAAAGCACTGGCAAAGCCTTCGATCGATGCCATGCCTTGGCTGGTCGAAACGGGCTTTGTGAAATTTTCCAAGCGTGCGATGAGGCGGATGATATTGGCATCAAGTACGGGAAGACATTTTTCGAAGGCAAATGCGGCGATGGCTGATGCGGTGTAGCGGCCGATCCCTGGCAGATTTCGCAGTGTGGCCGGGTCGAAGGGAATAGTGCCGCCATGTTCTGTGGCAATGGCCTTGGCCGCGCGGTGGAGATTGCGGGCTCTTGAGTAGTAGCCCAGGCCTTCCCACTCTTTAAGAACCATCGCCTCGCTGGCATTGGCAACGGAGTGGATGTCAGGAAAGCGAGCGATCCAATTATTGAAACGGGGAATCACGGTGGCGACCGTGGTTTGCTGGAGCATGAATTCGGAAACCAGAACCGCGTAGGGTGTGGGGTTGTCGCGCCAAGGAAGTCCGCGCCGTCCGTTTAATGAGAACCAAGTGTGGAGGGCGGTGTGAAAGTCCTGAAGTTTTGTGCGATCTATCATCTCGACAGTGGTGAGTGATTACGCACAAAACTGCGCTATGTCTTCCGCAAAACCGCCCCATTCCCACACGGCGCCTCTGACGCCTGCCCAAGCCGATGCCTTGCGCGGAGTATTGGCTGTCGACGGGTGCGAGTTTGAAGAGCGGCCGTATATGCTTTATTTTGCGCGCTGTGCAAATGTCACGGTCGCTGTGTACGAAAAGGGGCCCAAGGCGGTGGTGCAGGGAAGGGGGTTGGAGGAATTCATCACACTTGTTCTCGAACCACGGGTGCTCGGCGAGGCGCGTTATGGATACGAGGAGGTCTTGAGTCCCGAGCTTTACGAACCGCATTTCGGAATCGATGAAAGCGGGAAGGGGGATTTTTTTGGGCCGTTGGTGGTGGCTGGGGTGTATGTAAATGCAGAAATCGCCAAGACGCTGAAAGATGCCGGAGTCCAAGATAGCAAGGCGATCTCGAGTGATGCACGAATTCGCCAACTGGCCGCAGCGATCCGCAAGGCCAGGGTGCCGTCGAGCCTGGTGACGATCGCTCCGCCGCGCTACAACGATCTCCACCGGAAGATCGGAAATGTGAACCGCATGCTTGCATGGGGGCATGCACGGGTGATCGAGGATTTGTGTGGCCTCTGCCCAGAATGCCCGCGAGCGCTTTCTGACAAGTTTGCAGATGCGAGGGTGCTTGAGCGGGCATTGATGGAGAAAGGCCGGAACTTGCATCTCGATCAACGCACGAAAGCAGAATCCGACTATGCCGTCGCAGCCGCTTCGATCCTGGCACGGGAAAAATTTATTAACTGGATGGGAGAAAAAGGCACCGAGCTCGGGCTGGAATTGCCCAGAGGAGCATCAGAGCGTGTTCAGTCTGCTGCGTTGAAGTTGATGAGCAAGTCCGGCCCCGAGGTTTTGGAGCATTGTGCAAAAACGCATTTCAAGACCGCTGCCGAGGTGTTGAAGCGCTTCGAAGCGCAGTGATAAAGTTCAAGCCACACGTGGCCTAAAAAAAATTAAAAAAAGTCTTGTGCTAGCCAGAGGATTGTAACAAGTTAACAGCGTTCTGGGGGGAACAACAGCCCGTTGCGACTATCGTTGCGACGGGCTGTAACTTTTTAGTGGGTCTTGCAAGCGGGGTTGTTGCAGAAGAAAAAACATCTTCATCCCCGATGGAAGCGAGGGTATTTTAAAATCCAATGCATGTTAACGACGCCGTCCGATACCTCGATGAACTCCTGCAAACATCCGAGGTGGGCGATTATCCGCAGGCGAAAAACGGATTGCAGATCGGGAGTTCGGGTGCCATTTCGAGGATCGGGGCCGCTGTCGATGCGAGTGAGTCGGTGATTAGTGATGCGGCTGATGCAGGGGTGGATTTTTTATTGGTGCACCACGGATTGTTCTGGAGCGGTCTGGAACCGGTGACCGGTTCGAACTATAGAAAGGTTCGGCTGCTCATGGAAGCAGACATGGCGGTCTACAGTTCTCATCTGCCGCTCGATATTCACCCGCAGGTTGGCAACAACGCCCTCTTGGCTGCTGCGGTTGGGCTAGAGGGTGGGCTTCCATTTTTTGAGGCGTTCGGCCAGCATATCGGTTTGCGCTTCGAAGCTGAAATGAACCGTGAGGTGTTGAGGGATCATTTGGAACGAGCCGTTGGTGGGGCGGTGCATTTGGCGCCTGGAGGTCCTGTGGTGGCGCGCAAGATCGGTATTATCACAGGCGGAGCTGGAGGCGAGGTGCTTAAGGCTGCTGAGGCTGGAATCGATACGTTTATCACAGGCGAGGGCCCGCACTGGTCATACACTGCGGCGGAGGAGGCTGGGGTGAACTTGTTTTATGCCGGGCACTACGCCACCGAGACATCCGGGGTGAAGGCTCTTGCCGAGTTGCTTGCGAGGAAGTTCGCCGTGCCATGGCAGTTTATTGATCACCCGACCGGGCTGTAGAGGGCGGAATTTTTTACAGGCTTTTTACAGGCTTTTTGGGGGCTTTTAAAAAATTATAGAATATTGAATGCCAGTATAATAATGAAATTTATAGTGTTTATATATTAATGCAGAAAGCATTCCTTGGAAGGTAATTTTTCCTCGCAGGAAAACCTGTGACCAATAAAACCATGCATCCAATTTTATGAAAAAGACGAAAACCTCCGATGAGGCCTTTGCGCAGGAAATCCTTCACCAATTGAAATTCGGGTTGGCTCGGGATTCGATAAACGCCTCCAAGCGGGAGTGGTGGATAGCGACTTCAAAAGCTGTGCAAAGCAAGCTCATCGAACGCATGATGAAAACTCTCGCCGTACACAACGAGGCGAACGTGAAGAGGGTGTATTACCTTTCCATGGAGTTTTTGATGGGGCGTCTGTTTGTCAATAACATGATTTGCGCCGGTGTGTTGAAAGAGGTCAACGAGGCGCTTGAGAGTCTTGGGCACACGCTCGATGAGGTGCGTAACGAGGAATATGACATGGCGTTAGGCAATGGCGGATTGGGCCGTCTGGCGGCTTGTTTTCTGGATTCCCTGGCCACGCTGGACCTGCCGGCAGTGGGTTATGGCATCCACTACGAATACGGCTTGTTCAAGCAAGAGTTCCGCAACGGGAACCAGGTCGAGTTGCCTGATGCTTGGATTCAATTCGGGTCGCCGTGGGAGATCATCCGTCCGCAATACACAACGGAAATTCCACTTTACGGGCACGTGGAAAGGGTTTCAACACCCGACGGGCGCACGCGTTCAGCGTGGGTGGACTGCAAAAAGATGATAGGTGTGCCATACGATATTCCGATTCCAGGCTTCGGGACGGAGACGGTGAACTTTCTCCGCTTGTGGGAGTCGCGTGCGTCTGAGGAGTTCGACTTCGAGGCGTTTAATCGCGGTGGCTATGAACAGGCCGTGCACGAAAAGAATGTCGCCGAGACGGTCAGCAAGGTTCTTTACCCGAATGACAGCACCGAGGCGGGAAAGGAGTTGCGCCTAGTGCAGCAGTATTTCTTCGTGGCGTGTTCACTGAAGGACATCATTCGCCGTTATAAAAAAAATAATGAGTTGTGGGATGATTTTCCCGAGAAGGTGGCGATCCAACTCAATGACACGCACCCCGCTGTTGCCATTGCCGAACTCCAGCGCACCCTCCACGATGATTATGGGCTGTCATGGGAAGAGGCATGGGGGATCGTGACCAGGACATTCGCCTATACGAATCACACGTTGCTTCCCGAGGCTCTTGAAAAGTGGAGCATCGGGCTGTTTCGCAAGGTGCTGCCAAGGCATTTGGAGATCATTTTTGAAATCAATAAGCGCTTCCTCGCTCTGGTCGATGCCAAATGGCCGGGTGATATCGCCCGGATGCGTGCCCTGTCACTGATTGAGGAGGGGCATGTGCAAATGGTGCGCATGGCGCATTTGAGTGTGGTTGGGAGTCACTCGGTAAATGGTGTCGCTGCATTGCACACCAAGCTGCTCAAGCGGGAACTCTTTCCCGATTTCGACGCATTATATCCCGGCAAGTTTAACAATAAGACCAACGGGATCACGCCACGCCGTTGGTTGTTAGCTTGCAATCCCCGGCTTGCCGATCTGATCGCCTCTCGCATTGGGCATGGGTGGGAACGGGATTTGGACAAGCTTCGTAAACTTGAGGCGCATGCAGAGGATGCCGAATTCCGCGAGGAGTTCATGGCGGTGAAGCTGGCCAACAAAAAACGACTGGCCGGGTACATTCAGGAAGAATGCGGCATCGAGATCGATCCTACGGCGATGTTTGATGTGCAAATCAAGAGGTTGCACGAGTACAAGCGCCAGCATTTGAATCTGCTCCACATCCTCGCTCTCTACAGACGTCTATTGCAGAATCCCGGCCTTGATATTGTGCCGCGTGTTTTCATTTTTGCTGCAAAAGCGGCGCCCGGCTACGACATGGCGAAATTAATCATCAAGGCCATCAACTCGGTCGGGGCAAAAATCAATGCCGATGAGCGAATCGGGGGAAAGCTGAAAGTCGCTTTTATGCCGAACTACCGCGTGTCGCTGGCCCAGCGAATCGTGCCGGCCGCCGACTTGTCGGAGCAAATCTCCACGGCCGGCAAAGAGGCGTCCGGCACCGGCAACATGAAGTTGGCCCTCAATGGTGCACTGACAATCGGCACTCTCGATGGGGCAAATGTGGAAATCCACGAGGAGGTTGGTGATGAAAATATTTTCATCTTCGGCAACACCGTTGAGCAGGTGCATGAACTCACCGCCAGTGGCTACAATCCAGCCGATTATTATAATGCAAATCCGGAGCTGGCGGCCGTTTTGGACTGGTTGGCTTCGGATTATTTCACCGGTAATGAAGGTCATGATATCCTCACGCCATTGCGTGATAACCTTCTTTATCACGATCCCTTTCTCTGCCTTGCTGATTTCGACTCGTATTGCGATGCGCAGGAAAGAGTGTCTGAAGCCTTTTGTGACAAGCCACGCTGGGCCAAAATGGCGATCCACAATACCGCCAGGGTTGGTAAGTTTTCCAGTGACCGGACAATCGCCGAATATGCCAAAGAGATATGGAAGTTGCCTGCGGTGAAGGTTAAATAGTTCAGTGGCAATCGAGTTCCGAATGCCTGCCATTTCACAGACCTGCAAATCTTCGAATTTTGGCAAATGAATCTGATCTTAATGTTGCGCGGCCCACGGCTTAGGGCATTCTACTAATTGACGAAGGAGATTATATAGATATTACGCTACAGTTGGAGTCCATCCTGAAGGCTGAGAAGAGAGAGAATCTTCTCAAAAACTTTCTGGATGAAGGGGTGGATGACGCGGTGCTCGGTTACCTGACCGATTCCGACCTCAAGGATATTGGCTTGAGCCGGATCGGCGACCGCCGCCGTTTGCTTGCGGCTTTTGCAAGGCTTGCGCAGGAGGGAAGCTTTCGTGTTGCCACGCCAATGCCCAAGGCGACCATAACAAATCCACATCTCAATAGTTTGGAGATGCCGTTTTTGTCGATTCCACGGTTCCAGACAATCGTCGCCATGTATCCAATCAAAATTTCAGACTATAAATTTTATTGTCAGGATAAGGGGACCCCTTTCCCGGATCAGGCGAATTCAGCAGAGGAAAATCACCCGGTGGTCAATGTGACATGGCATGAATGTATCGACTATTGCCTGTGGTTGACTGCAAAGGAGCGTGACGCCGAGCTGATTGGTGATGATCAATTTTACCGCTTGTTGACCGATCTGGAGTGGAGTTCAGCCATTGGCTTGCCAAATGAAAGCGAGGAGACACCTGCCGAGCGGAGCAAGCAAAAGCCCGGCTACCCTTGGGGACCAGCATACCCGCCTAGAAAGGGCATCGGAAACTACCACCCTTCACTGAAATGTGATGACTTTGAATACACGTCGCCGGTTGACGCCTTTCCACCAAATGAACGTGGCATTTACGACTTGAGTGGCAATGTCTGGGAGTGGTGCATGGATAATTTCAATGCCTCGCGCACATACCACACACTCCGGGGGGGGGCGTGGGATTTTTATGGGAGTGGACTTCTTTCCTCTGCCAGGAATGCCAACGACCCTTTTGGAAAAGGAACCAGTGTGGGATTTCGCATTGCACTCGCAATGCAGGACACGTTCTCAAAGAAAAAGTAAAAAGCCGCGATACCATCGATCGCGCCGCTAGTACCGGGCTCATAAGCCCGTAAGGAAACTTTAGTGAAAGTTCCCTTACGAGAAGAGCGTTGGCACCGAGGCAAAAAGCTTATTAGATCTTCGCTATTGGGAAGCTCAGGAATTGCTCATGAGCGCTAGCACCTCGGCTTCGATTTGAGCGTAGACCGCCGCGTCGGTTTTGAGGACTTCCTTTGCCGCATCACGGCCTTGGGCGAGTTGAGTTCCCTTGTAACTGATCCAAGATCCACGTTTTTCGACGACGCCTTTTTCGAGGGCCAAGTCCAGAAGTGATCCGGTGTTCGAGATGCCCTCATTGTACATGATGTCGAATTCCGCCTCGGTGAACGGAGGGGCGACCTTGTTTTTCACAACCTTGATTTTCGTGCGGTTTCCCGAGACCCCGCCATCGCTGTTTTTGATTGCGCCGATACGGCGGATGTCGATGCGCACGCTCGAGTAGAATTTGAGGGCCTTGCCGCCCGGAGTGGTCTCAGGGTTTCCAAACATGACGCCAATCTTTTCGCGGATCTGGTTAGTGAAGAGGCAGATTGTGTTTGCCTTGGAAATGAATGAGGTGAGCTTGCGGAGGGCATTGCTCATGAGTCGCGCCTGGGCACCGACAACCGCATCGCCGATTTCGCCCTCGAGTTCGGATTTTGTGACGAGCGCGGCCACAGAATCCAGCACGATGATGGCCATGGCATTTGAGCGGACAAGAGTCTCGCAGATGCGCAGGGCCTCTTCGCCTGAGCTGGGCTGGGAGACCAATAGTTCGTCAAGGTTTACGCCGAGTTTGCGCGCGTAGTTGGGGTCAAGCGCATGCTCGACATCGATGAATGCCACGAGGCCGCCAAGTTTCTGCGCCTGGGCGATGGCTGTGAGGGTGAGGGTTGTCTTGCCAGAGCTTTCGGGTCCGTAGATTTCAACGATGCGACCGCGAGGGAACCCGCCAACGCCAAGGGCGCGGTCAATCATGATATTTCCCGTTGGGATGCTTTCGACTTGTGAAACGGAGGCGTCACCAAGGCGGCGAATCGCTTCGCTTCCATAGTCTTTTTCGATTTGCTGAAGGGCGAGATCGAGGTTTTTAAGTCGGGCGGTCTGGGCTTTGTCGGTGGAAGAGGTGTCGTCGGATTTTGGCATAGTAAAAATTCATGTTGAATATGGCTGGCGGGTTGCGGCGGTGAAACAAAATTCCTCTTCCTTGAAGCAAAAACTCGCCCGATCCTTTGCTCTCTGCTACTTCCCTGCGGTCATGAGCGACGTTTTCCACCAAGCCCTCGCACAAACCCTCCCTATGCTTGAGGAAATCCGCGACGGGATTAAACCGCCCCCTCGTGCTTCCGGCAAGGCCTTGCGAAAGCTCTTGAAAGAGGTTTCCAGCCATGGAGCATCCGCCCCGCAACTCGTTGAGGGAAGTGCCGATGCCGAGTCCTCTGCCGTTTGGACGTGGGACGCGCTTGAACAGGTGATAAAGGGCTGTGAAAAGTGTCCGCATCTGGTGCGCTCGCGTACCCAGGTGGTCTTCGGAGTCGGCAATCGTGAGGCTGACCTCATGTTTGTCGGTGAGGCGCCGGGGGCGGACGAGGACGAGCAAGGCGAGCCATTTATTGGCAGGGCAGGCCAGTTGTTAACGAAAATCATCGAGGCGATGGAGTTTTCCAGGGAGGACATTTTTATTGCTAATGTGCTCAAGTGTCGGCCTGACATGCCAGAGGGCGAGTCGGGCAACCGCAAACCACGCCCGGCTGAGATGGCGACATGTCTCCCATGGCTGCGGGAGCAGATCAAGTTGGTCCAACCCAAGGCGATCGTCGCGCTTGGGGCAACCGCAGCGGAGGGATTGCTCGGCGAGACGCGCCCGATGCGAGAGCTGCGCGGCAGATGGTTGGCTTTTGGGGAGGTTCCGGTCATGGTAACCTACCATCCCGCTTATTTGCTCAGAAACCAGGCGATCACCGAAAAACGCAAGGTCTGGGAGGATATGTTGCTGGTGTTGAAAAAACTCAACCTCCCGATCAGCGCAAAGCAGGAGCGGTATTTCACGCAGCCGACCAAGTAGTGCCCATGCTGCGTGCCGCTTTCCACAAGGCATTCTATCATGTGGTGGTCACTGGTCTCCGCTGGTTCTTGCATCTGGGATCCCGCACGACACTCCGCATGTATGGAAGTATTCCCAAGGGTGGGTGCGTCATGGTGTCCAACCATATCAGCCACTTTGACCCGCCGCTTCTGAGTGGATGGCTCCCGCGGAAGATTGATTGGATTGCGATGGCTGAGCTTTTCGGAGCTTCTTGGTCGCGGGTGGCGTTCACTTGGCTCGATGTGATTCCTGTCGACCGCACGGGAGATGATCGCACAGCGCTGCGCCATGCTTTGAGGAGACTTGAGAGCGGGCGAATGATCGGGGTTTTTCCCGAAGGTGGGATTCGTGACGGAGCGCAATCGATTCTCTCCGGCGCGGAAATGCGAGAGGGAGCGTTTTTGCTCGCCGCGAAGTCCGGTTGTCCCGTTGTGCCGGTTGTCATTCTGGGCAGCGAGAGGCTGTACAATTTGAAAAACTGGAAACCATGGCGACGGGCACGGGTTTATATCGCCGTTGGTGAGCCGGTGAAGGGGGAGTCTAAATCAGGGAGAGGATCCACACGCACGCGACTGCGTGACGACACGGCGACGGCATTGATCAAGTTGAAGGATCGATTAATGGCAGACCATGCGCTTACGGAGGACGACTTGCCTCATTCTCCACAGGAGCGAATGCGCGAGCCATGAGACGTTTTTATGAACAATCGCTCTCATGGGTGGTGGATGGGGCGATGTGCAATATGATGCATCTTCTCCAATGGCGGCGGCGGTCAGACACCTGCACGCGGCGCGAATTGGAAGAGTATCTAAAGCAATGCGCCGCGATGAGTCGGGAGGAGTTTTTCGAGGTGCAGCCTGTCAGGCAACCAGTATTTGGAAACGGGTGGATCGAATGGGATAGCCCGCGCCCAAGCGGGCACCCAGAAAACGACCGGGTACATGTACGTTATTATCCGGCAAAAAAGAAAGACGCGCCCACCGTATTGATTCTTCATGCGTTGATGAGTGCTAGCGACATCGGCTACCGCCGCCTGGCTGCTTGGTTTAATGCTCAAGGGTGGGGTGTTGTATTCCCTCACTTGCCATATCACTATTCCCGCACGCCCCGAAAGACTTTGAATGGCGAGTTGGCTATCACCGCAAACCTTGTGCGGAACGCCGAGGGGATCCGGCAGGCAGTAGTCGAGTTGCGCCAACTGATGTGCCTGCTAAGGGGCTTGGGCACTCACAAGTTTGGGTTGTTGGGAACGAGTTATGGTGGATGGAATGGCGCATTGCTTTCATTTTTGGAGCCAGGGTTCCAGTTCCTTGCCCTAGTCCAACCAATCGTGAACACTGAGAAGGCTGTGTGGGAAAGTCCGGGATCGGCAGTGATGCGTCGCGAATTGCGGGCAAGAGGGCATTTGCCAGGAAATACACGCCCGATCGATCACCTTGGATCTCCACTCCATGGCATGCCGCTCTGTGACCCTGGTTCGATTATAGTCACTGGCGGTGTTTACGACCGTATTTCTCCAATCGTTGACCTTGAGGAACTTGTGTCCCGCTGGAATGGTGTGGAATTGCTGCACTCCCGTCAGGGACACTTCGGCTACAGGGCGCTGGGCGACACAATGAAACGCTTGGAGAAAATGCTCGATCGTTGAGGTGGGCCTTGCAACGCACAGGAAAAGGCATCATCTCTTCGGGATGAGATTCCAATTGCTGGCGATCGTCCTACTCATTCCAACTACCGTGGTGAGTGCTCAAGAGGCGAAAAAACGTCTTTTGTTTCCAGTTGCCCCCAAATCCAACACTGCGGAGTCCAGTTCATCCACCCCAGTGGGTCCCTCAGCGACAGTTGACCGGTTTTTTTCATCGCTCAAAGAAGGTAAACTGGATGAGGCATATGCCGATTTGGCGAAGATCATCAACATCCCGGGCCGTCCTGAAAGCCCGAAGGAGTTCAAGGATCGCACGCAACTCGCAATTGACAATTTTGGACCTGTAACCGGATACGAGGTGGTCGAAGCCTTGGCCGTCGGGAAGTCCCTCTTTCGCCAAACGTGCGTGTCCTTGAATGAGGACAGTCCCCTTCGCTGGAGGTTTTATTTTTACTGCTCCGGAGGGGAGTGGAAGCTGATCGATCTGCGTGTCGATGACGGGATTGTCGATCTCTTCGAGGAGGTTGCCCGCTCGCGCCAGCAGTAGGAGGCGGGGGGATGGAGGATAAAAAAACGAAAGCGACCGGGCAGGGGAGGCTTCTTTGGGGGTTGCTTGTTGCTTTGTCGGTGGTGCTGATCGTCGCCGGAGTCGGAATCTATTGGCTGCTCTCAGCGGATCTCACGCCGGTTGCAAGGCAGGCTTTGAAATCATCGTTGCCTGGTGCGCAAGTGGATGTGCAGGACGTGCGGATGAGTGCTCCTGGCGAGTTGGAGTTTTCCAATCTCGTGATTGCCGATCCTGTGACCGGACGCGAGTTGGTGCGACTAGAGCGAGGAAAGGCTTCATTCACCTTTGAGGATGTGGCTCGGCGTCAAATCGGTGAACTGCAATTGTTAAATCCGTTGCTGCGCATCTCTCCAGGTTGGTCCGGGGTATTGCCTGGAGTTGAAGCCGGCAGTGGTGGCGGTGCCCCACTGACAATCCGCCGAATCGTGTGTGATTACGGCGAGGTTGTCTATGAGGGAGCGGGAAAGCCGATGGTGCGTGCGAAATTCTGTCTGGATTGGTCCGATTTCAGTGCCGCGAAAGCAGATCCGGTGGAGTTGGTTCTGTGGGATGTTCAGGCTCTCGCCCCGGGGGCGGAGGTGCCATTTATGACCATTGATCTGGCACGTCTGACGGGAACACCGGTTGAGATGTTCGAGCAGTTCGCATTGCGTTCAGTTGCAATCAAAGGCGGTTTGCTGGCCCTTGGTTCGGCTATGGGCCAATTTGCTGCGCCTGCTGCTGCCGGTCATCCACCCAGCCCTGCGGGAGCCTCCTTCATGTGGAGGATCGGAAACCTGCAAATCCGCGATGTGAAGGCCTTTCTAGGAAATAATGCCTGGCAGGATGAGGGTGATGCGACGTTTGTCATCAATACAGATCTTGCTGACCTTTCGCCTGCAGAAATGACGCAGAAAATTGGCGGGACGATGCAGCAGGTTGAGCTGACGGATATCCTTGTTCCCTCGCCACGCGATCCATTCACCCATGTGCTGACACTCCGCAGTGTGTTCCTGGGGTTTACCCTTGCCGGAATTCTTCGCTCGGAGTTGGAGGAGGTGAAAATTCTTCATCCGGTCATCCATATCGGTGAGGAGCTCTTCGTTTATATGGAGGATGCCAGGAAGCGCTTTGCCGATGATGGACACAGCGGCGATGAACCGCAGGCCGGTTGGAAAATAAGGCGCCTCGAAGTGGCATTTGGCAGTCTGATTGTCGGGAGTTCGGGACGGAAGCAATACGGGTTGCCATTAAATTTTCACACGATTGCTGAGAATGTGGCGCTGGATGATCTTGCCTCCCTTTCTTTGAAGGGGGGACTCGAAATCCCAGCACATGAATACAAATTTCCGGCCTACCAAATCGAGGTCCAGACAAACCCCGGCGAGTTGTTGTTTTCCTATCCCCCCGAACATGGGGTGGAAAATATCGTCGGTACTGTGGGGATTTCGAAGCTGCGCTGGCGTCAGTATGTCATGGATGACTCCTGGATCAGTGCGACATTCGACCGCACTGGCATCCATGCCAAATTCGGAGGGGCCCTCTTTTCCGGAATCGTCGGCGGTGGGCTCAGTTTTTTATTTGAGGATTCTTCACCATGGATCGGGTGGTTTAGCGGGACAGGGGTTGATTTGAGGCAACTCACGGATGTGATCGCTCCAGAGAATTTCAGTATGAGCGGCCCACTTGATCTTGTACTTCAAACGAATGCCCGTGCTCGTGACATCCAGCGCATCCAGGGAAGCTATTCCGCTCCCAGCCCAGGCAGAATGGAGATTCGCAAGATCGATGATCTCCTCGCGCGGATTCCTGAGGAATGGGCTGCGCTCAAGAAAAGCGCCATGCGACTGGCGCTAGAAAATATGCGGGATTTTGATTATGATCATGCCGGCGGCACTATTTCATTTGCAGGAGGGCAGGGGGAGATCGACTTGAAGTTGCAAGGTCCCCTTGGTTCCCGCAAATTCTCCACTTATCTCCACGCCGCAGGTTCCACCGGGAATCCGCCGACAGAGCCAGCCAACCCATGAAAACAACTCTTCTTCCCTTTGCCGTCTCACTTTTACTCGCTTCATGTGCCGCTCCAACGGTCAATCTTTCCACACCGGAGCCGGTGAAGGTCGATATTGAAATGCGACTCGATGTCTACCAGCACTCCGCTGCAGAGAACAGAAAGCCTGACAACGCAAAAGCATCAATCGATCCAGGTGCCGCACGCCGGAATCGCATGGCTGAGGTTCAAACACTCAAAAACTCCCGAGTCATCGGGGAGGGGAGGGATGGTCTTCTCGCGCTCCGGCTCGAGCCGACTGGAGATTACGGCGACTGGGCCAGGGCAACTGTGAGGGCTGAGAATGCCGACCGCATTGTTCTCATGAAAACCGAGGCCGCACAGTTGAGGTTGCCCCTCCCGCAAATCCAGAAGAAACAAGCCACTATAGCTCAAAAAATGGCCTTCAAAGGCGAATGGATCGAAGTCGAAAAAAGCGAAGACGTATGGGAATGGGTCCAGAAGGACGAGTAGGGTGATTCAAGCTGCGGGCGGTAGGCGGCATCGAAAAGCACGCAGAGGGGAACTACCGACCAGGCATTGACTCAAGGACTACTCCTTTGAGGTATTCGGTCTCGGGAAGCCCTAGGACAACCGGATGGTCTAGGGGTTGGCCGATCCGGTGGATGAGTCGCATATTGCGGCGGGCTTCGTGGAGACCTTCGGCGATCGCTGTTTCGAATTCATGTCCCGCGATGTGGTGGGAGCAGGAAAAGGTCGCGATGATGCCATTTTTTGAGAGGAGTTTGGCTGCTCGGGCGTGCAGGTCGCGGTAGCCGCGAAGAGCCTCCGCGGCACGTCCACGGGCTTTTGTGAACGATGGTGGGTCGAGGATAATGAGGTCGTATTCCAGCTTGTCGGGGCGTTTAAGGAAGTCAAAGACATCAGCCTGCCGTGCGGTGATGTTCAGGCCATTGCGGGTCGCGTTTTCGCGGAGCCGTGCGATGCTATCGGCCCCAGACTCGACCGCTGTTACTTCAGTGGCGCCAGCTTTTGCGCAAGCCATGGCGAACCCGCCTTGATTCGAGAAACAGTCCAGGACAGAGAGTCCCTTTGAGAGTGGGGCCACCTCGGTGTAGGACGCGAGTTGATCGAGATACAGGCCGGTTTTATGACCTCCAAGCGGATCGACAAGGAATCGAACGCCTCCGGTTTCGACTTCCAGTGGGCCGAGATTGGATCCCTCAAGGACCGATGTTTCCAATTCGAGCCCCTCGGACTTCCTGACCGGGGCATCGTTCCTTTCGATCACGCAAGAGACGCCAGTCACTTCGGCAAGCGTTGCTGCGATGGTGCTTTTGTGAATGTCCATCGCAAGGGTGAGTGTTTGAAGCACGATCACTGGCCCATAGCGGTCTGCCACAACGCCGGGCAACCCATCGCTTTCGCTCCATACCAAGCGGCAAAGATCCATGCGACAACCGGCGCGTTCCCGATACTCCAGGGCTTGGGTGATGCGGCGTTGAAAAAAGTCGGCATCAAGGTCTTGGCGGCGCCTTGAGAAACGCCGAACGGTGATTTGCGAATTTGAGTTGTAGATACCCACCCCGAGAAGATGGTCTTTGCCGTCTTTGATCGAAACGATCTCGCCATTTTGCGGGGTGCCGAAGGTTTTCAAGATCTCGCTGGCATAGACCCAATCGTGGCCGTGGAGAATGCGTGAGCGGGGTTTGACGACGATGCCACCCATTAGTTTGCCTCCTCTTGAGCGATTGGGTCCCATGAGAAAAATGTTGCCGCCTGGCCGAGATGGCGGCCGAGATTGTCGGTGACATTCCACACCGTGGCCCGTGCGATGAGAAACCGGTTTCCACTGCTTGAAATGCGAATTCCCGAGTAGTCGTCGATAAACCCCTTTTCGCGTACTTGCCTGAGAAATTCGGCTCGTTCATCGCGGTGAACGGGTTCCGCCGTCTGCCGGGAGGGAGTGGTTACAAAAGTATCCCAGTCCATTTCCCAGAGTTGCAGGGCAGTGGCGTTTCCATAATTCAAGACTTGGTCGTCATCAGCCCCCGCCGAGACCACAACAAATGGAGCGTCGAACAAGCGGTGGGCGTCCGCTTCGGCGTCGCCGCTCGGGTCAATAAGATGCCTGCCGGTACGGAGATGGTGAGTTTCAAGAAGCGTTGAGCCGTGCGAGACGAGCCATTCACGCTGCGATTGCCAGAGATTCATCGGGGGAGCATAACGTTGTTTTCCGTGGGTTGACGATGTCGAAAGCGTTTCTGCACTTGTTTCTAGGCTTGAGATGCGGTGACATCCACTCCGATGAAAACTGAATTGCGCGATGTTCCCGCCGGTCCGCCGGCCCTTGGTCCCTATTCCCTCGGTGTGGCTGCGGAGGGAAAATTTGTATTTGTCTCCGGCATGACGCCTTGGGATCCATTGACTGGACAAATCGAGCGGGGATCAATTACGCGACAGACCGAGCTTGTTCTGGAAAACGTCAAGAAGGTGCTCGCCTCAGCGGGAGCGGACTTTTCAAATGTTGTGAGTTCGCGGGTTTACCTCGCCGAGTTGACGAAGGAAAACTTCCAGGAAATGAACGCCGTTTACATCAGTTATTTCGGTGAATCCAAGCCTGCCCGTGCAACGATTGGAGCCCAACTGCTAGGATTCGATGTCGAGATTGAGTGCGTGGCTGTCCTGTGATGGGGCGGTTTTTTTAAATCTCTTTGCCTCGACTGGCATCCGGCAGGCGTTTAATAAATTGCACTGTTCTACATGATTACTTCGTCATCCTCTTCGGTCCGCACCGGTCCATGCCCTGCGCATCTCTGGATTTTTTCATCCATCGGTAAAAAAACCATCGTGGCCCTGACAGGCATCGCCCTGATTCTGTTTGTTATCGGCCACCTTTTGGGAAATTTCAGCATCTACCTGGGGCCGGATGCGATGAACCTGTATGCGGAAAAACTGCATGATCTCGGTCCGATTTTGTGGGTGATCCGGTTAGGGTTGATTGCAGTAGTTGTGCTGCACATCTACTTCACGATGCTACTCTGGAAAGAAAACAGAACCGCCCGCCCACAAAAGTACATCGCCTCCGATCCGATCAAGACCACGGTCTTTGCCCGCACCATGCGTTTGAGCGGATTGATCGTGCTGGCTTTCGTCATTTTCCACTTGGCGCATTTCACTGTGAGGGTTGTGGATCCCTCATTTCAGGAGATGCATACCCTGCTTGATGGGCGCAGAGTGCACGATGTCTACGCGATGGTTATCAAGGGATTCAGCAGTGCCCCGGTGGTCATTGTGTATGTGGTCGGATTGTTTCTTTTGACCTTCCACCTCAGTCATGGCATCGCAAGCCTCTTTCAGACTTTTGGAATCACAAACAGCCGAATCCGCAGGAACTACGAGTGTGCCGCTCGTGTGCTCGCTTGGGCGCTGTTCGCAGGTTACGTATCCATCCCGATTGCGGTTCTCGTGTTCGGGCTTGGGAAAGGAGTTGGACAATGACACTCGAATCAAACATTCCCGATGGTCCCCTTGAACAAAAGTGGACGAATTACAAAAACAACGCAAAGCTCGTCAGTCCGGCCAATAAACGGAAATTCGAACTGATCGTCGTTGGTTCCGGCCTCGCTGGCGCTTCCGCTGCCGCGACACTTGCCGAGCAGGGATACAAGGTAAAGTGCTTCTGCTACCAAGACAGTCCCCGTCGCGCGCACTCGATTGCGGCCCAGGGAGGCATCAATGCCGCGAAGAATTATCAGAATGACGGCGATAGTGTGTACCGTCTCTTTTACGACACAATCAAAGGGGGGGACTTCCGTGCCCGTGAGGCGAATGTCTACCGGTTGGCTGAGGTCAGCACCGATATTATCGACCAGTGTGTTGCTCAAGGGGTTCCATTGGCCCGCGAGTATGGTGGTCTTTTGGCAAACCGTTCCTTTGGTGGAGCTCAGGTCTCCCGTACCTTTTATGCGCGAGGGCAGACCGGACAACAGTTATTGCTAGGTGCCTATGCGGGATTGAGCCATCAGATCGCTCTTGGTTCGGTAAAAATGTTCCCGCGCACCGAGATGCTGGATCTTGTTGTGGTGGATGGTCACGCAAAGGGCATCGTGGTCCGTGACTTGAATACCGGTGAGATTACCACGCATGCCGGTGATGCCGTGCTGCTCTGCACCGGTGGGTACGGCAACGTTTTTTACCTCTCCACCAATGCCCGTGGCTGCAATGTCACCGCCACCTTCCGCGCCTACAAGCGTGGGGCGCTCTTTGCCAATCCCTGCTACACGCAGATTCACCCGACCTGCATACCGGTGAGCGGCGACTACCAGAGCAAGCTCACGCTGATGAGCGAATCGCTCCGCAATGACGGTCGCATTTGGGTGCCGAAGCGCAAAGAGGATTGCGGCAAAGAACCCGCATCGATTCCCGAGGAGGATCGAGATTACTATCTTGAGCGAAAATATCCCAGCTATGGCAACCTCGCCCCGCGTGATATTTCATCACGTTCCGCAAAGGAAGTCTGTGACGAGGGCAGGGGAGTCGGTCCTGGTGGTCTCGGCGTCTATCTTGATTTCAGTGATGCCATCAAACGCCTTGGCCAATCAACTATCGAGGAACGCTACGGGAACCTCTTTGAGATGTACCGGAATATCACCGGCGAAAATGCCTACGAGCGACCAATGCGGATTTATCCTGCTGTTCATTATACCATGGGCGGCCTCTGGGTTGACTACAACCTGCAGAGCAACATTCCGGGACTGCATGTCCTTGGGGAGGCGAACTTCTCAGATCATGGAGCCAACCGTTTAGGTGCCAGTGCTCTGATGCAGGGCCTCGCCGACGGGTATTTCGTGATTCCCTATACCCTTGGAAACTACCTCACCACGCAGTTTGGCAAGAAAGTCGATTCAAGCCACCCGGCATTCGAGCAGGCTCTCGCGGACACCAATGCCCGCGTGAAGAGGCTCATGGATATCAAAGGCACGAAACCGGCGGATGATTTTTACCGCCGTCTCGGGCTGATCATTTGGGATTACTGCGGGATGGCTCGTAGTGCCGAGGGCCTTAAGGAAGCAATTGGCAAGATTCAAGCCCTGCGCGAAGAGTTTTGGAGCGACCTCAGAATTCTCGGAACCGATGGAGGCATCAACATGGAACTCGAGCGTGCTGGCCGTGTGGCCGATTTCCTCGAGTTCGGTGAGCTCATGTGCCTGGATGCCCTCGTGCGGGACGAGTCGTGCGGCGGACACTTCCGTGTCGAGCACCAGACACCTGAAGGTGAGGCGCTCCGCAACGATGAGAATTTCTCCTTCGTGTCGGCATGGAAATACGAAGGAGACGGCAATATGCCCTCACTCATCAAGGAACCACTCGTTTACGAGAAGGTGAAACTGGCAACCCGAAGCTACAAATAATCCGCCCATATGAAATTTCATCTTAAAGTCTGGCGCCAGAAAACATGCAAAGCCCCCGGCAAACTCGAAGAATATGTGGCTGAGAACATTCCGGCCGAGGCTTCGTTTCTAGAGATGCTTGATATCGTAAACTCCCAACTCACGGGAAAAAATATCGAGCCCATCCAGTTTGACTCTGATTGTCGTGAGGGAATTTGCGGTACTTGTTCCCTGACTATCAATGGCATTCCACATGGCAAGGGGCGTGGCACCACTTGCCAGCTTTACATGCGCAATTTCAAGGACGGCGAGACGATCACGATCGAGCCCTTTCGGGCCGATGCATTTCCTGTCCAGCGCGACTTGGTGACGAATCGCTCCGCATTCGACCGCGTGATCCAGGCTGGCGGGTATATCAGTGAACGGTGTGGTTCAGCTCCCGATGCGAATGCCGTGCCGATTTCCAAGGTGATTGCAGACCAAGCGATGGATGCTGCCGCCTGTATCGGTTGCGGTGCTTGTGCCGCCGCGTGTCCGAACAGTTCTGCGATGCTTTTTGTCAGTGCCAAGGTCACGCACTTGGGTCTTCTTCCTCAGGGCAAACCTGAGAAAAGCCGCCGGGTGCTGAACATGGTGCACCAGATGGATGAGGAGGGCTTCGGCAATTGCTCAAATTACTACGCCTGCGAAGCCGTGTGCCCTGCCGGTGTCCCAGCCTCCTTCATCGGGCGTATGAACCGTGAGTTCACTGCCGCCTCAGTGAAGGAAATGGTCGGCATGTCGGTCTAAGGGCCTAGAGCCAAACATTTCCGGTAATTATGCTGGCGTGAGGCGTGGATCGCCTGGCTTCCAGATCTCCCAATGAAAATTATCCGTTACGCTGATCCCGACAGTGGGATTCATTATGCGATCCAGCATTCAGGGGGCCGCTTCGAACGGCTTGTGGGTTCGATTTTCGATCGCTTGGAACCTAGTGGTGAGGATGCCCGGATGGCCAAGGTCCTCGCTCCAGTCGAGCCGAGGGCGATTTTTTGCATTGGACTGAATTACCGACGCCACGCCGAGGAAACTGGCGCCAGGATTCCATCGAAGCCCGTGTTATTCATGAAGTCTCCCGCCGCCGTGCAGCACCCCGGCGACCCGATCGAGATTCCCGTGCATTTGCCCAGCACCAAGGTCGATTACGAGTGCGAGTTGGTCGTGGTGATCGGCAAAAAGTGCAAGAACGTCTCTCGCGACCAAGCGATCCATCACGTGCTCGGTTATACGTGCGGTAACGATGTCAGTGCGCGGGACTGGCAGATCGAGTGGGGTGGAAGCCAGTGGTGTCGGGCCAAAACGTTCGACACCTTTGCCCCGCTTGGACCATGTCTTGTCACGCCGGATGAATTGACGAACCCCAATGCCCTTGGGATTCGCACGGTTCTGAATGGGGAACCAGTTCAGGAGTGGAATACATCCGACATGATATTTGATATTCCCGACCTCATTGCCTTCCTAAGTGGAAGCACGACGTTGCTTCCCGGAACCGTGATTTTCACCGGCACACCGCATGGGGTTGGCATGGCCAGAAAGCCGCCAATCTGGCTCAAGCCCGGAGACACTGTGAGCATTGAAATCGAGGGCATCGGGGCGCTGACGAACCCGGTTGTAGCTGAAGGTCTCGAACGCTCATGAATCCTGTCCAATCAGCAACACGGCTTCTTCTCGTGTGCGGATGCGTGCTCATCGTGACGGGCGCGAGTCTCTTCGCTTGCTACAGTCATGGGGCATCCTCGCCCGATGGGACGGGAAAATTTTTCATGGGTCGGGAAATTTCAAAGGTCATGGGGCATGAAGGAATCGACTGGTTAGAACGCGATAATCGTGAAGACGAGGAGGCTCCCAGTCGTGCAGTTGCCGCCTTGGGGTTGAAGCCAACGGATATTGTTGCGGATATCGGTGCGGGGTCGGGATTCCATACCTTCCGGATCGCCCCATTGGTTCCTCGTGGTCGCGTGGTTGCGGTCGATATCCAACCGGAGATGCTCGCTCACCTAGAGACCCGCGCCAATGCGCTTGGTCTCAAAAATGTCGAACCCCACGCTGGAGCGGTGGACGGGGTTCGTCTGCCTGACGGGTCGATCGACCTTGCCTTGATGGTCGATGCCTACCATGAATTTTCGCATCCTGCCGAAATGCTTGCATCGCTGTTGTCTGCCCTGCGCCCAGGCGGAAGGATCGTTCTCCTTGAGTTCCGTGCCGAGGATCCCAATGTTCCGATCAAGCCACTGCACAAGATGTCCGAACAACAAATCCGCTTGGAGCTCGAAGCGGCGGGGTTTGATTGGAAAGTCACGCACGACTTTCTGCCGTGGCAACACATGGTGGTATTCGAAAAGCCACGGACGAACCACTAAAGGCCCCCGCATTTTGGCCCAGTGTTGCAGAACGTGAAGGGCAGCCCCTTAGCGGGTCGATTGTATGGTCTGACGAATCAATTCGCGTTCCTCTGACGCTGGAACGCTGCTCATCGGCTTGCCTGCCAGGTGATACCAGTGGGCGGCATTTCCTGAATCTCCCTCATCGCGGTGGAGCATGGCGTGAATCCAGTCGGCAAGCGGTGACCCCTCATGTTTCTGGGCAAGCGCGTGCGCCTTGGACCAGTTGCCCTGTTCATGGGCCTCAAGCGCCGCAAGGCAATCGGCACGGAGGCTCATGGGAGATCCTCGCCAAGGAATGTCATGCGTTGAAGAATCAGGGGACGTGGCAGAGATCCCTTGGTTTCGACGCGGACATAGCGGGCCTCACGGCCGGGCACATTGATGCCGGCATGGAAGGTTCCAAGAGTGACAAGCCACTTTTCCTGCCAGTCGGGTGCCTGCCAGACCTGCTCCCAAGATTTCCCATCCTTCGAGATCGACAGGATCAAGCCTTCGCTCCGGCGGTCGGTACTCCTGTTTTCGATCAACACGGCGTTGATTTTCTTCATGCCCTTGAGGTCGATAACAGCCCACGGATTTTCCTCTGTGTCGGTATGGAATGCGTACCCGTTTTTTGCGGGGTTGCCACGGAAGAGGTGCGAGTGGTCGGATGGCTGATCGTGTTGGCAGCTGGAACTCGTGGTCAACGTGGCCTCCCCACCGATGTCATCTCCGAATTCAGACATGTTGTCGGAGATTACCTTGGCGTGTCCCAACAGCGTTCCGGGTTCGATAGGAGCATTCATGGTGAGCTCGATGACAGTCACCGGTTTCACTTGGTCGTTTTTGGCAACGGCCACCGATAATGAGTCATCAGTTTGGCTGAACTCCACGTTGGCGCCGTCTAAAGTGCGTGCAGCGATGATTTTTCGTGGCATGGGATCAAATGAGAGCCGGTCGTCCTCAGGCCACTCATAAACATGAAGGTAGAGTTTGTTTCCCTTGTGGCAGCTCCCCCCCCACTTGCCGTTTTTGTAGGGGCCACCTCTGGTTCCGTAGATGGCATCGCCATACTTTTCAAGCCATGCACCCACCGCTTTGACCGATCTCAATTCGCCATCGGCGAGCGTGCCATCTGGGCGCGGGCCAACATTGAGTAACAAGTTGCCGCCCCCCGTTGTGCAACTGACCAACATCTTGATGCATTTATCAGGGGATTGGAATTCTTCCTCCCCACGGTAGGACCAGCCTTTTCCAATATGAATGCAGGATTCCCAGTCATCGTAGATGTCCATGGAGCCGATCCGCCCCTCGGGGGTGTAGTAGTCCCCCTTTGTCATTTTAGCGATTTCCTTGGTGGCAGGGCCCTTGTCCTCCGGTGTTGAGGGGCCGCAGAACTTTGCGGCGCGGTTGTTTACCAACATTTCAGGCTGGAGATCATACATCATCGAAAATAAGTCATCGAAACGCCACTTGCTCCAGTCGCGTCCCCCGACATGGTCGAACCACAGCACGTCTACCTTGCCGTAGTTGGTGAGCAATTCCTTGATCTGGGCGCGATACCACGCGTCGTACTTTTTGTTGTCTCCAACAAGGTAATCAGGGTGGTACCAGTCACGGGTCGAGTAATAGAGGCCCATGGGCATTCCATTCCGGTGGCAGGCATCTGCAAAGGCCTTGACGATATCGCGTTTGTAGGGCGCGTGCATGATGCTGTAGTCAGACATCTTCGTGTCGAACATCGAAAATCCGTCATGGTGTTTTGTGACAAGCACCATGTATTTCATGCCTGAAGCTTTGGCTAATTTGACCAGAGCATCGGCGTCAAATTTTTCGGGGTTGAATTGTTTGTAATACTCATCGTATTCGGGGTCGCTGGTGCGAGGGCCGTGTTTGTTGATGTCCCATGGGCGGTTGCCTTCCCGGCCCCAGCCGATTTCCTTTTGACCAATCGTGCAGGGTCCCCAATGGATAAACATGCCGTACTTCCCGTCGCGGAACCACTGCATACGTTCGGTGCGTTGCTCGGGGGATTCAGTGAGTTGAGGGACTTTTGCCAAGGATGGGCTGGGTTCAGTGGGAGTGGTGGCGTGAGACAGAAAAGGGCAAAGTAAAAGAGCCGCGATGATGTGTTTCATGGATATTGTGATTCTAGAAAATGGGGAGCGATGAAGCTTGATTGAGAAGATATCGTATCAAACAGAGGCAAGGAGCCCTTTGTATTAAACCCTCATTTTTGTGTACAAATTCGGGGAGGATTTGCAGGCTGCCACTACATTTGAGAGCCCAAATGCTGGGTTGCTATGCGCGAATGCCTGCCATCAATTATTTGAAAAAACAGATCCGAGGTCAGCCAAAGAAATGCCGAGAATTTTTTGAGCGATGGGTTCAAGGGCAGCCTGCGCGCCGCGGAAATGCATTGTTTTTTGGGTATGCACCAGGATTTGGCCGGGGTTGAGAGGAAGGGCGGGAGATGAGCTTTCAAGTTCATAAAATGGGCCCAAAGGGGGTTCTCCAGGAGTGGTAGGGCCATCGTTGTAAACATTAATGAGATCCCCTTGGTAGGGGTTTTCGTGATCCATCCACTGCGAGCGCACATAGGGAAACGAAGAGGCATTTGGGTGGGGAAGGGTATGAATGATTGTCAGCAAGCCCCGCGAAGGATCGTAAGCTGCAGCCACACCTGTGCTCCGGGAGGGAGGAATGCCAATTTTCGAACGGAAGGCGCCATCGGCTTTCATGAAGACAGCCCGGTCTGTCACGGCAAGCCTGTCGGGGCCGAGTTCCCCGAAGTAATCGGTGTTCACAGCGGAACCATTGCCTGGGTTCAGGGGGACGATGGAGATCACATCCGGGCCATGCTTGAACATGCCCAGAAGCCATATGGAAACGAGGCCCTTTTCAGGAGTCCAAGGGGCCGATGAGCGGTTTGTGATTGAGTTGTTTGTCTTATAAGCGACGTGGGTGACTCCCCTGGGGATATGACTGCCGAGCATGTGCACGATTTCTGTATCGGCGAGCAATTCCACGGTGCGATCGATCTCAAAGGCCAACAGGTTGCCGGCTCGGTTGGTGAGTTCGGCATGTTTCTTGAAGGTGATCCGGCGATCATCCTTCGACACGACATCAAACGGTTCAGTGTCCAGAAGTGCCGGTGTTTTCCAGTGCTCAAACTCATACGGTGCCGGCGCTGGCGGAAAAAATAATGCATATTGTCCACCCTCCGGGCCCAACCAGAAGCGTTCCTCACCTCCGAAGATATGGATATGCTTGGCGGTTCCGGTGCGATCTGATTCCAGGTTGATTCCGGCCGCGATATTGTTGCGGTGGATCCACCCCATGCTTGCACTATCCGCCCCCCCGTCTGTTGAAGTCATCACTCGTCCCTGCCATGCGGGAGCCACCGCCACACGCGCCCCGGTGGCTTTGTCTTCCAAGACGTGGATTTCGGTGTGCGATTTTAAAAACGAGAGGTCCTCAGTAAAACTCGGAACCTTTGAACATGCGCCAACCAAGAGGATCAGGGAAATGCCCGTGAACCTTATCAAGTGGGATGGTCGGGATCTTTTCATGGCTTAAGTATCCAATCATTATTTCTGCATGAGCAAGCTGGAACTTGTGTAAAAAGACGCCAACCGGATTTTTTGAAAATTATTGATCTCGATAGGCAAGTGGAGATGGTGATGCGATGAAGTGGTTCGTCGTTTTTTTAATCTTTTTATCCATGAAGATGCTCTCATTGCATTCCGCTCCGTCAACATCCACTGCAAACAATTCCGGAACCCTCCTCACGGGGTTGGATCGCGTCAAGGATTGGGAAAACATGGCTCCGGGAGTTTGGCGCGCACGAATCGGAGATTCCGAAAAAGAGCTTTCGTACACCGATCTTGCTGCGCGGTCGCCTCGCATGGAGGCATTGAATCGACTGCCTGAGGTTCCATTTCCTTTTGCTAAAGAGCCAGTCTCCTCACTCTGCAATGACGGGCTTGTGCATGTCCGGATTCCATGTGGTGCGGATGAGTCGATCTACGGATTCGGTCTCCAGCTTGACGGAATCAATAAAAGCCGCCGAGTTCTGGATTTGAATGTGGATCACTGGGCGCGTGGCGGAGGGCGGACCCATGCCCCGGTGCCGTTTTACATTTCTAGCAAGGGCTATGGTGTGTTTTTCAACACTGCCCGATTTATCAAAGTTCATGCCCAAGTCGGAAATAGAAAAGACTCTCCCAATAATCCCACCCCGGTAGACCGCAACCCGCCACCGCAGGAGCCGGCAAAAGGCCCATGGATGGCTCAACCTCCCGGCGATGCGGTCGAGGTGAACCTGCGCGGGCAGGGGGTGGAGGTTGTTGTTTTTAGCGGAAAAAACCTTCTGGATATTGTTTCCCGCTACAATCTGTTTTGCGGTGGGGGAGCCATGCCTCCTCTTTGGGGTTTGGGTTTTTGGCACCGAGTGCCAGCCAGTTTCAATGCCGAGCAATCAACAAAAGAGGTTGAGGAATTTGCCGCTCAAGACATGCCCCTTGATGTGCTTGGCCTCGAACCTGGTTGGATGACCCGCTCGTACCCCTGCACCTTTGAGTGGCAAAAACATCGCTTCCCCGATCCTGCCGGATTTACCAAGGCAATGTTTGAGCGCGGAGTGCGCCTGAATCTCTGGGAAAACCCTTATGTCTCTCCCGAAGGGAAGCTCCATAAGAGCCTTGAACCCCTGTCCGGATCCCACATGGTTTGGCTTGGTATTGTGCCTGACTTAATGCTGCCCGAAGCAAGGCAATTACTGTGCAAACACCATGCGGACGAGCATGTCTCGATTGGCGTGAGCGGCTACAAGATCGATGAGGTTGACGGGTATGACCAATGGCTCTGGCCCGAGCATGCGGTCTTTCCATCCGGCACGCCTGCAGAATCCATGAGGCAGGCGTATGGCTTGCTGTGGCAGAAAATGCTCTTGGAAGAACTTTTCCGTGAGTCAAACACGCGCACATGGTCGCTTGTCCGTTCCAGCAATGGCGCTGCATCCGGGATGCCATTCACGCTATACAGCGATTCCTACAACCACGCGGAGTACATCACAGGCCTCTCGGCAGCTTCGCTAAGCGGCATCCTATGGAGCCCTGAGGTCCGTGGAGCGGGTTCGGCGGCTGAGTGGTTGGCACGCATCCAGACAGTGTGTTTCTCTCCGCTTGCTATGCTCAACGCTTGGGCTTCCGCCACCAAGCCCTGGGAGTTTCCAGAAGTTACCGACCAGGTTCGTGCCGCCATTCACCTCCGTATGCGACTTCTGCCGTACCTTTACGCGGCATTTGCTGATTACAACCAAAAGGGGATTCCGCCGATTCGGGCGATGATCTTGGAGGAAGCTGCCCCAACGCCTGTTGTCCAAAAGGCCGATGAAGAGTTGGATGATGTCAATAATCCATACGCCGATGGAGGGATCCGGATTATCGAACAGAACGACCAGTTCATGTTCGGGCCATCGATTCTAGTTGCTCCATATTACGGTGATAAATCTCAAAAACGAGAGGTGCGACTTCCCAAGGGCGATTGGTATGATTTTTACACAGGTGAGTTTGTTGGGAACGGTTCAAGTATCGAGGTGGCTACTCCGGAGCGAACGCCTCTTTTTGTGAAAGACGGGGCTGTTATTCCCATGCTCGCAAAGGCTATCAATAATACCCGTAATGCCTATGGGCATCCCCTTGAAGTCCGGCATTATGGCAAGAGCTCAGGTTCTTTTGCCCTCTACGAGGACGATGGGAATTCTTTCAACTACGAGAATGGGGAATTTGGAATCCGAGAGCTTTCATTTGTGGATGGCAAAGGATCCGAAGCAATTGCGAAAAGCGGCCCGCGTCTCTTTGGAGATGTGAGCTCCTGGGTTCAGATGGGGAATTGATTCTCGCGGATTTGGTGCCCAGTGCGGGGAAAATACCGATTTGGTTCTGGGTGCCAGTTTTATCGGCAACAGCTTCATT
>ERZ889217.111-NODE-111-length-51216-cov-19.930885_pt1 | contig 51216 bp, 42 predicted proteins | sample MGYA00521098_ERZ889217 | MGnify/ENA primary metagenome ERZ889217 (study PRJEB32303, sample SAMEA104408613) | aquatic metagenome | biome: Brackish water; feature: Pelagic; material: water | place: Baltic Sea | collected 2014-06-10T22:04:00 | depth 2,362 m ... | reverse complement strand
ATATATTGATCCGAGAGATCACACCCCCAGGCGCGGCCCTGGCCAGGGCCGGTGCCAACGCCCAGGCGAATCAGCACGGTGTCGTCCTGCAGATAGGCAGCGGCGGCCCGATCCCGGATGTAGGTGGAGGCTGCAGGGCGATCGAAGCCCAAAGGTTGGCCGGCGGCCATCAATTGGTGATCCCCCAGCCAGAGGGCCACGGCGCCAGGATCGAAGGCCACGCCGGAGCGGCCAGCCGCCGCCAGGATCCGGCCCCAGTTGGGGTCGCGGCCATGGACGGCGCATTTCACTAGGGACGAGCCACAGATGGTGCGGGCGATGGCCCGGGCATCGACCTCCGTGGCGGCACCCTCAACCTGCACCTCGATCAGGCAGGTGGCACCTTCGCCATCACGGGCGATGGCACGGGCCAGATGTTGCGACACCGCCGTGAGACCGGCCTCGAGCGCATCCAGGTGCTCGGGGCTCAAGGGCTGGCCGGCTGCAAAGGCCAGGTAGGTGTCGTTGGTGCTGGTGTCTCCGTCGACCGTGATCGCATTGAAGGCCCGATCCACCACCCGGTTGACCATGGCCTGCCAGAGCTCAGCCGGCACCCCGGCGTCACAGCTCAGATAGCCGAGCATGGTGGCCTGGGGTGGCCCCATGTCGGGGTGGATCATCCCCGATCCCTTGGCCATGCCGCCGATGCGCACCCGGCGGCCGCCCAGAACGGCCTCAAGCGCGATCTGTTTATCGATTAGATCGGTGGTGAGGATCGCCCGCGCCGCCGCATCGCCGGCCGCCTGATCAGAGTTAAGGGCGGCCACCAACGGCCCAAAGCCAGCCAGCAGCGTGTCCATGGGGATCGGCACGCCGATCACACCGGTCGAGCAAATGAGCACGTCCTCGGGCTCCAGGCCCAGACGCCCTGCCAGCTCCCTGGTGGCCGTGAGGCTGTCAGCCAAGCCCCGCTCGCCCGTGCAGGCATTGGCCTGGCCCGAGTTGGTGAGCACGGCGCGGGCGTGACCGCCGCTGGCCACAAGCCGCTGGGCGCACAGATCAACGCAGGCGGCACGCACGACGCTGGTGGTGAAGGTGCCAGCGCAAACCGCCCCTGGCGGCGCCAGCAGCAAGGAGAGATCGGGCTTGCCCGAGGCCTTGAGGCCAGCCGTGATCCCGGCGGCCAGGAAACCCTCGGGGGCGGTGACGCCCCCTTCGATCGGGTGCCAGGGATGGGTCACGGGGCGCCTTTGCTGCGAACCTGAGCATCGGACAGACCTAGCCCCAGCGGCGACCCCCCATGGCTGACTCGCCCCGCTGGCAGGGCTCCCAACGGCGCATCGGCCTCACCGGTGGTATTGCCACGGGAAAAAGCAGCGCCGGCCACTGGCTGGCCGCCGGGGCGGGGCTGCCCGTGCTGGATGCCGATCAGTACGCCCGCGAGGCCTTGGCTCCCGGATCCCTAGGAGCCAAGGCCGTGCTGGAGCGGTATGGCGCTGCGGTGCTCGACCACCCAGGAGCGATCCCTGACCCCGGTGCAGCTCACCTTGGGGTGAAACGCTCGGCCCTGGGACGCATCGTCTTCAACGACCCCGCCGAGCGCCTCTGGCTGGAACAGCTGGTTCATCCCAAGGTGCGTGCCCGCTTCGACCAAGAGCTGGCCGCCGGGGCCGATGCGCCGGTGCTGGTGCTGATGGTGCCCCTGTTGTTTGAGGCGGGCCTCACCGGGCTTTGCAGCGAAGTTTGGCTGGTGGACTGCGACGAAGAGCAGCAATTGCAACGCCTGATCGCCCGCGACCACTGCAGCGAAGCCGACGCCCGGGCCCGCATCGCTGCCCAGTGGCCCCTGGAAGAAAAACGGCCTTTGGCCGATTGCCTACTCAATAACAGTGGCTCACCGATTGAACTAGTGCGTCAGCTTGCAATTGCCCTAGCCAGGCATTCTGACAAGACCGCTTGAAGCCCTCTCCAGGAAAATTTCGACATCAACAGTAACGACAAAGAAGCCTGGTGGGCAAAGCCATGCTTAGATAAATTGAGATTAATTGTAAGGATGCAACTGTTTAGCACCTGGCCTGAACGACAGGCCCGCCTGGTTCGATGGGTCCTTTTGCTGGGATGGCTTCTGCTGATTGGCTCCCTTTTCCTGCCCGATGGCCATGGCTGGCCGATCTTGCGTGATCCTTGCCCGAGCACAGGCTACTGCGGCCAGCTCCACAATCACAGCGGAAACCGGTTGTTCTGGGGCAGCATCGTTCCCCTAGGCATCCTGATCATCGTCGGCTTCAGCCATGAACTCTGGCGACGCATCTGCCCCTTAGCCTTCATCTCCCAGCTGTTCCGAGCGATCGGACGTCAACGGACGCAGCTCGGCAAAGGTGGTAAGCGAGAAGTCGTGAAAGTTCGGGCGGACTCATGGCTCGGACGCCACCATCTTCAACTGCAATGGAGCCTCTTCATCGCAGGCCTCTGCTTAAGGCTACTGGTGGTTAATAGCAGCCCCATGGGACTGGGCCTCTTTCTGATCCTCACCGTGGTGGCCGCCCTCGTGGTGGGCTGGGCCTACGCCGGCAAGGCCTGGTGCCATTACGTCTGTCCAATGGGACCTGTGCAAACCGTGTTGATCGGACCCCGCAGCCTGGCTGGCGGTCCAGCCCACATCGGCACCAACGCCAAGATCACCCAGTCGATGTGCCGCACCATCGGCACCAACCAAAAGGAACAGAGCGCCTGTGTCGCTTGCCAATCCCCCTGTATCGATATTGATTCAGAGCGCCAATTTTGGCAAAACTTCAGCGGTACCCGCGGACTGACTTGGGCCTGGTGGTCCTATCCAGGATTGGTACTGGCATTTTTTCTGCTCCTTGATCTGGTCGGTGATGGCGATCTGAACTACGTACGCAGCGGCCGTTGGGCCTATGACAGCGATCTAGTCGACAATCTCGGCAGCCCCCTAGTTGCACCCTTCCAACTGGGAGGCCTACCCAGACTGCTCAGCATTCCCCTGCTGCTAGTCGGTGGCGCTGCCATTTCAATCTGGCTGTTCAGCACCCTCGAACGTCGGGGCCTGGGCCAGCTGCGCAGTCGCCTGCTGGCCAGCTTTGTTGCCATCAATCTCTTCTTCTGGTTTGCAGACCCAAGCCTGGGCCTGCTCGGTCACGGCTTCAGCCAGATGATCCGCTCCCTGGTATTGGTGATATCGGCGATGGCGTTGTATCGCCACTGGAACCGCGACAAGAGCAATTACAACCGCGAAAGCACCAGCAACAGCCTGCGCAAGCAACTCGGCAAGCAGTTGGCCGGCCAGGAAACCTTGCTAGCCGAATGGCTCGATGGCCGCCCCCTCGACCAACTCAGTCCTGACGAAGTCTTCACCCTGGCCAAGGTGCTGCCAGCCCATCGCCGTGAGAACAACCGCAGTCTCTACAAAAATGTAGTGGAAGACCTCTATCGGAGTGGTCGACTGGAACGGGCAGCCTCCTTGCTGCAGCTTGAGGAATTGCGCAGCAGCCTCGGGTTGGAAGAACAAGATCACCATGGAGTCGTGCACGAACTGGCGCTGGCCGATCCCCAACTGCTAGCACTCGACGAGCGCCAAAGTCAGCGACGCAACCTGCGCGAAGAAGCTGCCACTGAAGCGATCACAGACTTCATGGAGATGGCGGGCCTGGTAGATCTCGATCCAGACCGACTCTCGCCCAAGCAGGCCAGCCAACTGGAGACCATTCGTCGCAGTTGCGGCCTGGATGACATCCAGTGGCAGGCCACAGTGGCCCAGTTCAGCCCATCCTCTCCCTACCACCAGGAGCGGCTTGCCGAAGAATACGCCCAATTCCAAGCCAAAGCGGCTGCCCATCGGGGCCTGGTAGAAGCGTCCCGCCGGGAACCGCTCCTGCAACCGTTGCTCCCGGTGCTCAACCGTCAGCTGGAGGCGAACCGCTCTTGGCTGATCGCGCTGGGCTGCCCGCCGAGCGAGATCCATGCCCTTGAGCAAGGCAACGGGGATGGGGGCAGCCAGGACGCCCAGCTCGCCCTTCAACTGCTGTGGCAAGACCATGATCCCGATACCGCCGGCTGGGTTCTCTGGGTCCAGCGCCGCCTCAATCCTGCCCATGCCGGACAGCTCCAGCGCCAGAGCCGACTTGGTCGGCCAACCTCGGCCTTTTTGGATGGGCTGCTGGCCGATGAACCCTGGCCCCAGGAGCAATTGCTAGAGCAGTTCATCGCCGTGCCGTTGCTCCTGCGCCTGGAACCCGCAAGCCTGCTCGAAGTGGCCCGGGTGGGGGAACCCCGCCACTGGGCCCCAGGCAAGGCCATTTATCAAGAAGGAGAAGGCGGCCAATCAGTGTTGATCTTGCTGACCGGGGATTGCCTCGTCGTCAAGCAAGCCCAGGCCGACGCCCAAGCCATGCCCAGGGTGCTCGCCACGATTACTGCGGGCGAAACCGTTGGCGAAATGGCCTTCTTTACGGGTGCCCGCCGCAGTGCCGATGTGCTAGCCGGCGATCACGGAGCGTCCGGCCTGTGGTTCAGCCAGGAGAGCTTTGACCACCTGTTCAGCCACTCCTCCCAATTCAGCCGCGAGCTCCTGCGGGAATTGGCCCTGCGGCTCCAGGCCGCCAACCGAATGGTCCAGACCGTCGGCTAGTCCTAATGAAAAGGAATCTGATATGCCCAAGGGGTGTGGCCGTCAGCCATCCCAACCATGGAGAACTCTATTTTGGGGCACTCCCTCGCCAGAGTCAAACCCTCCGTCCCAGCAGGCCCTAGGGCCGTTCAACCCTTGAGCTTCTCGATCAAAATCTGATTGGCCAGCTTGGGATCCGCTTTGCCACCGGTTTGCTTCATCAGCTGGCCGATGAAGAAGCCTTGCAATTTAGTTTTGCCGCCCCGGAAGGCTTCAACCTCGGCGGGATGGGCCGCCAGTAGCGCCTCCACGATCGCCGTGATCGCCGCCGGATCGCTGATCATGCCCAGACCCTTGGCCTCAACGATCGCCTTTGGCGAACCGCCCTGGGCCAGCAATTCCGACAGCAATTCTTTTGCAATTTTGCCACTAATCACCCCCCCATCAATCAGTTGCACCATCTCAGCGAGCTGCTCAGGCTTGAGCGGTAATTCGGCGATCGAGAGACGATTGGCATTCACAAAGGCGGCAATGTCGCCCGTTACCCAGTTGGACACGGCCTTGGCATCAGCCCCGGCCGCTACAGCCGCCTCGAAGTATTCGGCCATGGCCCGTTCATCGGTCAGCACCCGGGCGTCATAAATCGACAGGCCCAAGGTTTCGGCGTAGCGATGACGCTTGGTGCCCGGGAGCTCGGGCAACTCGGAACGCCAGGCTTCCCGCTGCTCAGCGGCCACCTCAATCGGTCCGAGATCCGGATCGGGGAAGTAGCGGTAATCGCTGGCACCTTCCTTGCTACGCATGCTTTTGGTGAGCTGCTTAGCCTCATCCCAGAGCCGGGTTTCCTGCACCACCGGTTCGCCGGTTTCATAGGCCTTGATTTGGCGCTGGATTTCGTAATCGCAGGCCTTCTGAATCGCCGAGAAGGAATTCATGTTCTTGATTTCCACCTTCGTGCCGAAGGGGGCATCGGGGCCACGCCGCACCGAAATATTCACGTCACAACGCAAGGAGCCTTCTTGCATGTTGCCATCACTCACACCTAAATAGCGCATGATCCGGCGAATCTCAGCGGCGTATTCCGCCGCCTCCCGGCCCGTGCGCAGGTCGGGCTTGCTGACGATCTCAGCCAAAGCAACCCCAGCGCGGTTGTAATCCACAAGGGAATGGGTGCTGCCCGCAAGGCGATCACTACCGGCATGAACAAGCTTGCCGGCATCTTCTTCCATGTGCAGCCGTTCAATGCCGATGGTTTTGAGGTAGGTGTCCTTACCTTTCTCAGCCACCTCAACCTCAATCCAGCCGTTCTCAGCGATCGGTTCGTCGTATTGGGAGATCTGGTAATTCTTGGGCAGATCGGGATAGAAATATTGCTTACGGTCAAACTTGCTATGTTCGGCGACCTGCAAATTGAGGGCTAGCGACGCCTTCACTGCGTACTCGAGCACCTTCTTGTTGAGCACCGGCAGGGTTCCGGGAAGCCCGCAGACCACCGGATCGATATGGGTGTTTGGCTCATCGCCGAAGGCCGTGGAGGCGCTGGTGAAGATCTTGCTGTTCGTGCCTAGCTGCACGTGGGTCTCCAGGCCGATCACGGCTTCCCAGGGGAGCTGGGCGCTGGTGCTGGCGTCCGTTTGAACTGCTGTGCTGGCCGAGGCCATAACCCTGCTCTCCTTAGTCCGGTGCTTGCAGCGATCCTATGGGTCCCGCCAACCCTTCCCGGGCCTAGGCCAGCCCAGGGCAAGGCCTGAAAACGGCCGCCATTGGATAGGTTGACCCCATGGCCCCCTCCCCTGAACCGATCCTGATCCTGGGTGGTGGCCTGATGGGATTAGCCATTGCCCACCAGCTGGCACGCCGCGGACTGGCCGTGGTGCTGCTCAGCCGGCGCCGCAGCGAAGCGGCCGGCTTTGTGGCCGCCGGCATGCTCGCCCCCCATGCGGAGGGACTCACAGGCGCCCTCCTGCAATTGGGCCAAGCCAGCCTGGACCGGGTCCCCGCCTGGGTCGCCCAAATCGAAGCAGACAGCGGCCTGAGTTGCGGGCTGAGAAACTGCGGCATCGTCGTGCCCTTCCGGAGCCCAGAAGAACGGGACAGCTACCCAACGGCGGCCTGGGGCACAAACCTGGATCGCCTGGGCCTGGAGCGGGAAGTGCCCGGGATCGGAGCCATCTGGCGGGCAGGCCTCCTGTTCAGCCAAGACGGACAAATTGACAACCGCCGCCAACTGATGCGGGCCCTAGAGCGGGCCTGCGTTCGCCTAGGCGTGCAGTTCCAAGAAGGCAGCGAAGTGCAGGACCTGCTCAAGGGCCCAAACGGCGAACTTCAGGGCGTGCGCCTGGTCACCGCAGAAGGGGACACCCTTTCCCTGCCCTGCCGCCAAGCAGTGCTAGCGGGCGGGGCCTGGAGTGGCCAGCTGCTGCTTGAGCTACCGGTCTTTCCGGTGAAGGGCCAGATGCTCTCCCTCCAAGCCCCCAAGGGGGCCCTGGAACGGGTGGTCTTTGGGCCTGGCACCTACCTGGTGCCAAGGGAAGACGGGCTGCTGGTCGTGGGGGCCACAAGCGAACCGGAAGCGGGCTTTGAGGAAGGGTTGACCCCAAGCGGGCAACGAAGCCTGCAAGCAGGCATCGACTCCCTGCTGCCGGCCGCCAGTCAATGGCCGCCGATGGAACGCTGGTGGGGCTTCCGGCCCTGCACCCCCGATGAGGGACCCCTGCTTGGAACCAGTGCCATCCCAGGGCTATGGCTGGCCACGGGCCACAACCGCAACGGCGTCCTGCTCGCCGCGATCACGGCAGAGCTGCTCTGCCGACAAATCCATCCAGGGTCAACCGAACAACCCGCATCAAACGAAGCCGCCCTAAGCCTGCTGGACCAGTTCCGTTGGAACCGATTCCAGCAGGCCTAAGCAACTAGGGCAATGCGGGCCCCGGGCAAGGGCCTCGACCAAAATTCAGTCTTCGACGCGCCAAACCTGGTCAGCAGGCGACCAATCGCTCAGCTCGGAAGGTTGGAACCACAAACCGATCTCAAAGGCGGCCGTCTCGGGAGCGTCGGAGCCATGGATCACGTTGCGGCCGATGTTGACGGCCAGATCACCGCGGATCGTGCCGGGCTCTGCCTCTAGGGGCTTGGTGGCCCCAATCAGCTTGCGGGCACTGGCGATAACGCCTTCGCCTTCCCAAACCATGGCCACCACTGGGCCACTAGTGATGAAGTCCACCAGGCCCGCGAAAAAGGGACGCTCCCTATGGACTCCGTAGTGGCTTTCAGCAAGGGCCCGACTAGGGGTGAGCTGTTTCAGCGCCACCAGCTTGAAACCCTTGCGCTCGAAGCGGCCAAGGATCTCGCCCACCAGTCCCCGTTGGACACCATCGGGCTTGATTGCGATGAAGCTGCGTTCGACGGTCATGGGAAGGGAGCAAGGTGATCCCATCGTCTGCGGCTGCCCTGCCCCTTGGCAAGCAAGGGGGCACCAGCCAGCGGGCAAAGCGCCCATCAGCCGATTCTGAAATCCACCAGGCTACGGAAGGCAGCCAGCGCAAGTCCCTAGATTTCAAACGATCAAGCCGTCCGCCCATGGCCACCCCCGAAGCTCTGCCAACATCGCCCGGCCAGGCCGAAGTGGTGACTGGCTGGACCGTGGCAGACAGTGCCGCCCTGTACGGGGTGGACAAATGGGGCGACCCCTATTTCTCTGTCAACGAACGGGGGAACATACAGGTCAGTCCCCGAGGAAATCAGGGCCCTGGGCTGGACCTGGTGGAACTGGTTAAGGGCCTACAGGGACGCAATTTATCCCTCCCCCTATTGATCCGTTTCGACAATATTCTCGAGGACAGGCTCAAGCACCTGCACCAAGCCTTTGAACAGGCGATCGATCATTACAACTACCCAGGCCACTACCAAGGCGTATTCCCGGTAAAATGCAACCAACAGCGCCATGTCGTAGAACAGCTGGTGGAAAGCGGGCGACGCTGGAATTTTGGCCTTGAAGCTGGGAGCAAAGCAGAATTACTAATTGCCCTATCATTGCTGGACAACCCTAAGGCCTTGCTGATTTGCAATGGCTACAAAGATCAACGATACATCGAGACTGCAATCCTGGCGAGACGACTTGGCAGACAACCAGTCGTTGTCATCGAACAACCCGATGAGGTAGAGCGGATCATTGCGGCAAGTGAGGCATTGGGAGCCGCACCCCTGATCGGCATCCGAGCCAAGCTGTCCGCCCGCAGCACCGGACGCTGGGGCAGCTCAGTGGGCGATAAGGCCAAATTCGGACTAGCCATTCCAGATGTACTGGCTACGGTCGAAGCCCTGCGCAAAGCCAACCTATTGTCGGAGTTGAAACTGTTGCACTTCCATGTGGGCAGCCAGATCAATGATATCGCCGTCTTAAAAGACGCCCTGCAGGAAGCAGGGCAAATCTACGCAGCGCTACATCAATTGGGGGCACCCATGGGCTATTTGGATGTAGGTGGGGGGCTCGGAGTGGACTATGACGGCAGCCGAACGGCCACGGCCGCATCGAAGAACTACTCACTACAAAACTACGCCAATGATGTGGTGGCGACCGTGAAAGAGTGTTGTGAACCGCGGGGCATCCCAGTACCCACCCTGGTGAGTGAAAGTGGTCGCGCCATCGCCAGCCATTTCAGCGTACTCGTCTTTGATGTGCTGGGCACAGGTTCGGTGCCCAGAGGAGTTCCAACCACAACAGAATCAGAACCCTTGACCGTGCGCAATTTGAGGGAAACCCTTCGGAACTTGATAGTCCTTGAAACGCAGTTCAACAACCCATCACAAAACACCAGCACGGGTCAGCAGCAACTGGACAAACTCCAAGAAGCATGGAACGATGCAATCAAATTCAAGGAAGATGCCCTCGCAGCCTTTCGCCTGGGCTACCTCAACCTAACAGAGAGGGCCGTCGCAGAACAACTGACCTGGGCCTGCGCTGATCAAATTGCGAAGCAATTACCAGAAACAGGCATCCCAGAAGAATTAAAGGCCTTGCGTTCGGCCTTGGCAAAAACCTATTACGCGAATCTATCAATATTCCGTTCGGCGCCAGACACCTGGGCAATCGATCAACTATTTCCGGTAATGCCTATCCATCGACTCAATGAAAAACCGGGAAAACTAGGTAGTTTCGCCGATTTAACCTGCGATTCAGATGGCAAGTTGGAACGGTTCATTGACGACGGGAAAACAAAATCACTACTCGAATTACACGCATTCAAGCCTGAAGAGCCCTACTGGATCGGCATGTTTCTAGCTGGTGCTTATCAAGAAGTAATGGGAAATCTACATAACCTGTTTGGCAGTACGAACGCCGTCAACATTAGCTTAAATAACGACGGAGAATATCGACTAGACCATGTCGTTAAAGGCGACACAAATGCCCAAGTACTCGAAATCATGGAACACAATCCCAATGAATTACTAGAGCGGCTGCGAGTAGCTAGCGAAGCAGCGATTCGCAGCGGGCAACTAGAAATCAAAGATGCAAGCAGATTAATGGATCATCTCGAAAGCAGCCTAAGACAAACCACCTACCTAAGCAATCAAGCAGAAATAAAATCGTAAATAATAGAGCCTATAGGGCCAACGGTCTTGGCGCAAATATCATCACCACACCAGCAAGAAGCTGCAATACGAGAATTTGCTCAAGACCATGGCCACCAAGAGAGATGAACGCCAAGGTAAAAGCGGGATTAAAGATGCCTACGGAATCAGCAAAACCAAGAAACAAAAGAGAGGTCAAGCCTGAACCCACAACGAAACCAGATAGGGGTCGAGCTTCAGGGCAAATTCGACCCTCATCACTCCACACATGAATGAGCCAAAACAGGGCCAAACTCATGCAAACTTCAACAAGCGTTGAACGCAAGCTAAAAGGACCTGACGGAGGAATAAAAGGTCGAGCATGGAAACCCAACCAAACACCTAAAGTCTGGGCAAATGCATAGCCCAGAAAAGAAAAGAAATTGGACCAAAAGGAAGATGGATTGGCCAAGGTACTCTGGCCAAAGAACATCAGACTTACGGAGGGATTGAAATGGGCTCCACTACTTCTACCAAACAAGTGAATGAGAAAGACAAGCGCAAGCCCGATCGAAAGAAAAGTACCAAAATTAGGCGCAACCCCCAATGAAAAGGAAGTAACCACTGCATAGGCAAGGCAAAAGCTGCCGAGCAATTCCAAAAAGATCTTTTCTGGTAGGCTACGCATTAAACCTCAAACTTGCTTTACGCTGTAGGCGCCAGTGATGACGTCTGCATAAAATAGATAAGGTCCAGTATGGATTGGCGTAAAACTAAGGGCTGGTGGATTACCGTGGGAGGTGAGCTGACCAAAACGCTTCAAAGCACTTACGGTTACCTGACCCTGGATCGGATGGGAACCGGTAAAATCAGTCCCGTAACAATCCAATTCATAATCAGCAAAAACCATTTGCCAAGGAGTGCGATTAGCAACATATTTGTACGTATAGCTCTCACCAGCCTTCAGCAGCACACATCGTTGAAAACGTCCACCGCCGATAACCTCCATCAAATTAGCTGGAGACTCCGGATCCCATGGCTGCAGAGGTTCGGGGAAATTGCCAACAAGGGAAAGCTCACTCAGCTGGGTGACAGGAATAAGAACACCAGCACCAGAAACAACTTCAATGGCAAACCCATCATCATTTAGATTATAACGGAAACGAAGACGACTATCAACGTCGAGCTCAAACAAAATATTCCATTCCTGCGGCTTACCATGCCAAGCAACGCCTTGAAGGCTTTGGCAGGGCTTTGTTGAATCATGGTCCAACCAGCAGCCGAATCCCATCGTATCCAAGAAAAGCTCAGAACCAATGCCAAAATTAATGCAATGCTTACCAGCCTTCACATCAACTTCTAACTCTAGCAAATCTGGAGAGGATCCAGGAAGTAGCGTTCGACCTGAAACAGTTGGATCAAACTGGTTATCATCGTGGATGGTACCAAGCAACTGAATGGATGATCTGGTGTTGAGCAAAACTGGATCAGGTAGATCATTAAGACCCTTCACCTGGATTCGGGGGGATTCAGGAGTAGTATCTAAAATAAAGCGGTAGAGCCCATCTTGATTCACCTTAATCGTGCAGCCAGAATGCTTAGACGATCCATGGCTACTGCCAAAACCAGTGCCCCTAACGAGCCGACCTGTGCCATCGTTCAAGCCTGAGAAGCCATAATCCTCCTCTCCGTCTGCTGAAATCAGAAATTGGTAAACACCGTCAGCCCGGAAATCTATGCCTCCATTGGCTTTAAGCGGTACATCCAAAGACCATAAGCCAGGGGAAACAGGCAGAAAAGAACGACCTGGGCGCCTACATTGAAACTTATCAAACATCGACAGATCATCCCAAACAAACCCATTCAGTTCATAGCCCTTAAAATCAAGAACCGGTTGAATCATGGTGGTTGGCTCTGGCACAATAGACATCGGCAAAAGCTGCAACTGCATAGTTGCACTATCAAACCGAAACAAAACTTCCGAGTCCATCGTCAGCCTAAAATTAATATTGGCGCAATTCATGCCATCACGATCCTCAACCAAGGTCCATACCAATGCCTCGGAATCAACATGCAAAGATTTAAGGTGACGGCGAGCATTATGATTAATGACGAGACGGCAGGAAAAATTTCCAGAATGCTCGATTCCCTTCGGACCTTCAAGAAAAACAGTCCGTTCCCAGAACGTACCGCCAACAAATTTAAAGTCTTGATCAATAATAAAGGGATTCCAACGCCAACGTCGCGCCCCTAAATTGCCAACCATTGAAATTGACTCAATGGTGCTTGAAGCAACGTGCTTGCTGTTATGTAAGGGAAATGCCTGAACCATGGTTCCAAAAGTTAATCCTCACATCTATAGCGCCAAACCTGCGCAATTGGGCGAGGGAGTCTCGAATAGGTAGGGAAGAACACAAATTGCAAGGAAGAGGGGCGCAAGGTGTTGAAAAGCTCACAAGCCAAAGGCTGACATTGCTTTGTGCCAGGGGACACGAACAGCAAAAACAAAAGGAGTAGCATATTAAAATATGCTACAAAGGAGGGGGGGGCAGCAGATTTGCTGCGTTTACACAGGTTCTATGCTAAGGTAGGTAGGGACAGCCATTTCAGCGTATAATACGCTGTGAACAAACGGCAAATAATCATTGCCAGAAAGATCAGTTCTTAAAAAAACCCTTAAATAAAAAAGGAATTCAAACAATGGTTTCATCAATCAACAGTTTTGCGGTTACAACAAAAGGGCGTCCACTTTCTCCTGAAGGAGAACCCTTGAGAATTTTCACAGGGTCCCCCCATCCATTTGGAGCCACTGTTGATGATGAAGGTGTTAATTTCGCTGTCTATAGCGCCAATGCAACAGCCGTAAAACTGCTAATATTTGACACCCCAACAGACCTAGATCCGAGCAAGGTAATAGATTTAAGCCCAATCAACAACAAAAGCTTTTATATTTGGCATATCTATATTCAAGGTCTAAAGCCTGGATCAGGCTACGCGTATCGAGTAGATGGGCCCAACGAGCCTTGGAATGGTCATCGCTTCAACCCTGAGAAAGTCTTAGTAGACCCCTACTCTAAAGGTAATTCCCTGAGCCTATGGGAGCGCGGAGCTGCCTGCGGCAGCGGGGACAATCTTCACAAGAGCATGCGTAGCGTCGTTATCGATACTCGTGGCTATGACTGGGAAGGTGATATGCCCCTCAGGCGGCCAATGTCAGAAACCATTGTCTATGAGATGCATGTTGCTGGATTTACCAAAAGTCCTAGCAGTGGGGTACAGCATCCTGGCACATTCAAAGGCTTAATTGAAAAAATTCCCTATCTACAGGAAATCGGCATTACGGCAGTAGAACTTTTGCCCGTTTTTAGCTTTGATCATACGGATATCCTGCGTGTGCACGAAGGCAACCCATTGGTCAATTACTGGGGTTACAGCACCATGGGCTATTTTGCCCCGCACCAAGGATACTGTACCGATCCGGAATCAGGCTTGCATGTAGAAGAATTCAGAGACATGGTTAAAGCGCTGCACAAGGCCGGCATAGAAGTCATTTTGGATGTTGTCTTTAATCATACTGATGAAGGCAACCACCAAGGCCCAATGTTCTCATTTAAGGGCTTTGACAATAGCACTTATTATTATCTTACCGGTGAGAATGGCTCCAAAGATTTCTACTATGATTATACGGGGTGTGGCAACACGTTTAATTGCAATCACCCAATTGGCGAGAAACTAATCCTGGACTGCCTGCGTTACTGGGTTCAAGAAATGCACGTAGATGGATTCAGATTTGATGAGGGATCGGTTTTAACCCGTGGTGAAGATGGAACGCCATTGGAGCACCCCCCTGTGATTTGGTCAATTGAATTAGACGATATCCTCGGATCTAGCAAGGTCATTGCAGAGGCCTGGGATGCCGCTGGTCTCTACCAAATTGGCTACTTCCCGGGTGCCCGCTGGGCCGAATGGAATGGCATGTATCGCGATTCAATCCGACAGTTCGTTAAAGGGGATCCGGGCGTGATCCAACAGGTCGCCACAAGACTAACCGGAAGCGCCGATCTATACCAATGGCGCCACCACGAGCCCGTCAATAGCGTTAATTTCATAACGGCTCATGATGGATTTACGCTCTATGATTTATGCGCCTATAACGAAAAGCGCAACTGGGCGAATGGAGAAGGCAATAATGACGGGGTAAACGACAATATAAGTTGGAACTGTGGCGCAGAAGGCGATACGGACAATGATTCAATCAATCAACTAAGAAGGAGGCAAGTCAAAAACTTTGGCGTTCTTCTTATGTGCTCACTTGGCGTACCGATGATTGTGGGAGGAGACGAACATGCACGCTCACAGAAAGGCAACAACAACACCTACTGCCAAGACAATGCTTTAAACTGGTACGACTGGGACGCAATTCAGACATCTGAATCAAAGGAGATGATTCGCTTTTGGTCGATGCTGAACAAAAAACGCAGCAATTTCATCGATCACTTTAAAGGTAAGTATTTTACAGATAAGCGCAGTCGCTTTGGCGTTCCTGAAATATCATGGCATGGCACCCTACTGAACCAACCAAACTGGAATGATCCTGGTGCACGTTGCTTATCAATGACCCTTGGTGATACAGCAGAAGACACTGATGGTCTCGATAATATTCACATCATGATGAACATGCATTGGGAACCCCTGAGATTCGAAATCCCCAATTATGAGGGCCTAAGCTGGCATCGAACTATTGATACATCACTCCAATCCCCGAATGACATCACAGACCTAGAACATTCGCCCTTGATAAGTGAATCCGGCTACATTGTGAATGATCGCAGCATCGTCGTACTGACGACGAGAGCGGCAGGCCAAGGGGGTTAAACATGAAACCATGAATTAATGTAGAAATGGCCTTGAGCGCTCGAAAACGAGCACAAGTAAACTTCAGTAACACTTCATCCACCAATTAGGAAAATGACTGGCACTTTAGACTTCAGCTTTTCAGATTTAATCGCTGGCTACATTCGCAAGGTTGACTTTCCCGAAGTTTTTGACTCTCAAGGATTCATCGATCTAGAGACATCAGATGGACGTACATTTACAGTTAAGGTTACCTACGCCTGCTATGCCGAACTCGTCAGAAATCTTGGCGAAGGATTCCAAGTAGCTCCTGGTTTAAAGGATACTCTTTCTGTTGGAAGGTTTATTCATGCCTATGGCGTATTCTACCCTGAGGCCAATGGTCTAAAATTTGAGGCCAAACACATTCTCTTGTTCGGAAGAGATGCCACCAAACTTCGCTTTGAAGAGCCGGATTGGTGGGTCCGTCAAATCCAACAATTGCTTAACTTCTACCTTGAAAAACAGTTCAAGGTTGATGAAGGAGCAACCATCGATTTCAAAAATTTTAGAACAGATTTGAGTTCGGAAGGCGACAAGCAAGATGGTGTGCAGAACCTAGATACAGTCTCCCGACTAATCTACGGGTTCGCTACCGCCTACATGATGACAGGCGACGAACGCGCCTTAGAAGCAGCTACAAATGGTACCGAATATATGCAAAGGCATTTTCGGCACCGTAACAGCTCAGAAGGCATCACCTACTGGTACAGCCAGCTTGACATCCAAAGTGATGGAAGTGTTCGCAAGTACATGGGTTCAACCGCAGGTGGTGATGAAGGCGGCAACGCAATTCCTTGCTACGAGCAAATCTATGCCCTAGCTGGACCGACCCAGACATACCGTTTGACCGGCACGAAAGATATTCTTGTAGACATTAAGGACACAATTTCGTTCCTTAATCGCTATTACAAAGATCATGGCCCCTATGGCGGCTACTACTCACACATTGATCCAGTTACGTTTGATGCCAAGGCAGAATCCCTTGGGGTCAACAAAGCCAAGAAAAACTGGAACTCAGTGGGTGACCACGCACCTGCCTACCTGATTAACCTCTACTTGGCAACAGAGAAGCAAGAGTACTCCGACTTCCTGGAGAATACTTTTGACACTATCTGCGAATACTTCCCCGACTATGGTTACAGCCCGTTCATGAACGAGAAGTTCTACGACGACTGGACCCATGACCTTAGCTGGGGTATTCATCAAGCCCGCTGCGTGGTTGGTCACAACCTGAAGGTTGCCTGGAACCTCACGAGGATGCAAAGCCTCAAGCCTAAAGAAAGCTACAAAAAGTTTGCCCACCAAATTGCCGATGCCATCCCCGCGGCTGGTTGCGATAACCAACGCGGTGGTTGGTACGACATGATGGAGCGGACCCGTAAAGAAGGCGAAGAATTCAACCGCCTTGTATGGCATGACCGCAAGGCCTGGTGGCAGCAAGAGCAAGGAATTCTTGCCTACTACATCATGGCTGGTGTGTATAACGATAACGACGATTATCTCCGCTTTGCAAGGGAAGGCTCTGGCTTCTACAACGGCTGGTTCCTCGATTATGAGCAAGGTGGTATTTACTTCAACGTGCTCGCCAACGGCCAACCCTATGCACTCGGCAGTGAGCGCGGTAAAGGGAGCCACTCCATGGCCGGTTACCACTCCTTTGAACTCTGTTTCCTGGCGGCTGTTTACACCAACCTGCTGGTGAACCGTCATCCGATGGACTTCTTCTTCAGCCCAGAACCTGGTGTTTGGGAAGACAATATCCTGAGGGTTTCACCAGACCTGCTACCTGCAGGCAGCGTTGAACTGAGTGAAGTGTGGATTAACGGTCAGAACTACGAGAACTTCAATCGTGAGAAGCTCTACGTCACCCTTCCTGAGTCGGACAAAACCTTAAAGGTTCGCGTTCGCATCACACCGGCTGGCCTACGTTTCGACGCGGATCTACTCTCATTCGAAGGTGGAATTGCTAAATTCGCCCTCGAAGGCGAACTAACCACGTCAAGCCTACGCTATCTTCAAGAAGAAGTTGAGAAGCTGTCAAATGTCAAGGGGCTTGTCCTTGACATGACAAACCTAAAGGCAATCGCCGACACAGGCTGGAACTACCTACTCTTCACAAAGCAACGGGCTGGCGTTGACTTTACAGTCAAACTGACAAATCTGTCAGAAGCTGTCAAAAAGTCGCTGCTCGAAGCTGAACTTGATGAAGAGTTTACCCTAGGCTAGGAGGCCAAAAAGCAAGCTATGATGGTGTCAACACGCCATCAATAGCTTGACCGCATCTTCATTCATTCAAAAGGGAGTAGATGCGGCAACGCAAGGCAACCTGACGGAAGCAGAATTCTGCTTCCGTCAGGCTTTTTTATTGGCAAAAGAGACGCAAAGCAAATTCAACATTGGCGCAGCAAACCTAATCCGTTTATTGCATCAGCAAAAAAAAGACATAGAGGTTGTTGAAATCATTGAAGAATTGGGGACAGAGAAAACACTAGCACTACCACAAATATGTATTTTAATGGCAGCAGAATCAACACTAAAGACTGGGCGAAATCAAGAAAGCGCAGAATTGTACCGGTTTTTGCACAGACAACACCCTAACGAAAAGCAAGTTGTACTCGGATACAGTCAAGCGCTGCTGTTGCTAGGGGAACTTAGGGAAGCCAAGGATGCACTTAGAAACTATATCCCCCAGAATGGCATTGATGCCGAGGCAATAACGAACCTTGCGTTAATTGCCCTAGAAGAAGGCGATATCAATGAGGCAGAAATACACTATCGCATGGCTGCCAACCTAGCCCCTGAAACATTTGTAACCCACTACAATCTGGGAAAGTTCCTGCAAATGCATGGGGACCTGAATGCGGCACTTGCAGAGTTTGATAGATGCGTAGAAATAATACCTAATGCAATAGAAGCGATAATAGCCAAAGCAGAGACGTTAAATGGGAAGGGGGAATCAGAAAAGTCTAGAGAACTGTACACTAAGACGCTTGAAAATCACAAGGTCAATAAGGAGCAAACAATAGCCATTGTAAAACCGCTGCTTGCTGAAGCACTTGAACGAAACGATCTTCAAAGCTGTGGACAGTATCTAGGCATGATCACGAATGAGATAAGAACAGATTTTCGTGTACGAAGCATCATGCATGATTTAACTAAAGAACTACAAGAGCAGTTTGGAGATGGGGAAAACTTGTATGATCCACGTAAAATGGTAAAAAGTACGAATTTATACAACGACCAAAACTTTTTAGATGTCATCAAAGATCAAGTCTTATCAAACGAAAGCCTAATAGAAAACCGACCAGGCAAGCCAACGAGAGGAGGCAGACAAACGCACGAAATAATGGAAACAAGCAACAAGGAACTTGCGACTCTAAAAGAACAACTCAAAACAGAGCTAATTGAATATGCAATGAATCTACCAGATTCAATCAAGCCCTACTCAAACTCGGTCTTCAAAATAAGTGGATGGGCAGTTAGTCTGGCGTCGGGGGGGTACCAGGTAAGACATAGCCACCCAGAAGCAATTGCTAGTGGGGTATTTTATGTGTCGATACCGACAGACATGAAACAGGAGGGAAGCAAAAAACCTGGGTCCTTATACTTTTCCAGCAAGCATGAAAAGAACGAGCAAAAAGCACTATCTATCAATCCTAGAAACGGCCTGTTGGTACTATTTCCATCATACATGCCCCATGAAACAATTCCATTTGAATCAAAGCAAGAGCGTCTCTGCATTGCAGTAAACCTGATCCCAATAAAATAACACCAGCCGAAGAGGGATGGCAACATTCAAGACAATATTTTCAAGGAGTCAACCCATAATCATTGACTATATGAAATAATTAAAACTTAAGGTATCAAGCCGGGAGAAGAAGGCGGACGGACCCATAAGGGGTGGGTCACGGAACCAAGATCAAATCAGGAAAAAAGGGGGCTCTGCCGAAAATCAGGTACAATAGAGGGAAGGTGCGCAAGCTTGCTGCGCATTAAAAGTCACTCTTAATCTCCTATCCATGGCCAAAAAGATCCTGACTGTTATTTCGGAATGGGGTTACTGGGGCGAAGAATTTGTTGGACCATATGATGTCTTAGTCAAGGCCGGGTATCAATTAGATTTCATGACTGCTTTCGGTCGGAAGCCTCCCGCCTTGCCGCCAAGCATGGAAGAAGGCTACATGGATCCACCCCTTAACAAATCAGTAACAGACGCACACTTTGCTAAGCGCACAACAGATGTCAACAATTCTGACCTACTGGCAAATCCAATAAGCTTGGCGGATCAACTGCCTCTTATGCCCTATTTTAATGGGCCAAGCTTTGGACTTAAGTTGGCAGAATACAACGAACTAAAAGAAGAGTTCTGGAAAAAATTTGTTGATCCCTACGAAGCCCTTCTTTTGCCAGGTGGCAGTGGGCCCATGGCAGACATGGTGAACAACGAAAGACTGCATACGCTTATCCTTGGTTTTCTTAATCGCGGCAAGTTAATTGCAGCAGAATGCTACTGTGTAACTTGTTTAGCATTTGCTCGCGATTGGACCGATCGCAAGAGCATCATTGATGGCAAACATGTAACAGGACATGCGCGCGAGTACGATTACAAGGAGAACACTGGTTTTGCTCAAATGTATGATTTTGAGGGCAAGCCTATGAATACAAGCGCCAACTTTGGCCCTCCTTTTTACCCTCTCGAGTATATTCTTCGTGACGCTGTTGGTCCTACAGGCCAATACCATGGTGGCGTCGGACATAACCTATCAACAGTACTTGACTACCCATTCCTGACGGGAAGGTCAACACAAGACTCGACGCTTGTTGGTGAACTGATGATCAAAGTTCTTGAAGAAGGCCTTACACGCTATGGCTGGTAATTAACGACAAAACATATTCACACCATCAGTGCCACTAAGAGGATCTTATGAGAGGACATGAAGCTATCATTCGTCAATTTTTAGCGAATGGAATCGATCACATGTTTGGTAATCCAGGAACAGTTGAGCAAGGTTTTCTTGATGCTTTGGAAGATGTTCCAGAGATGAAGTATATCTTGACTCTTCAAGAATCGATTGCTGTCTTGTGCGCGGATGGCTATGCCAGGAGCCGGCTAAAACCGGCCCTGGTACAGATTCACTCGTCCCCTGGACTTGGAAATGCCATTGGCAACCTCTACCAAGCCAAAAGGGGTAACGCTCCTCTGGTGGTGATTGGTGGTGATGCAGGTATCAAATATCAGGCGATGGATGCGCAGATGGCAGCTGACCTAGTTGCCATGGCAGAGCCCGTGACCAAGTGGTCGGCCATGGTTCAACATCCTTCCAGCCTGCTTCGGATGGTTAGGAGGGCAATTAAGGTCGCAAGCACACCACCATGTGGACCAGTGTATTTGTGCTTGCCTGAAGATATGCTTGATGCTGAAATAACCGAAGAGATTTATCCAGCACATATTCCTAGTTACGATATTCATCCCACCCAGGCTAATTTATCTGAGTGCGCTGATCTCATTAAATCAGCGACGAACCCAATTATTCTTGTTGGTGATGGGATTGCCTGGTCGAATGGACTCGATCCATTAGTCCAGCTTGCAGAAACAATTGGCGCAAAAGTGTATTCCGCAGATGGAGGTGAAGTCAATTTTCCAGAAAATCACCGCTTGAACTATGGAAGCACCGGACACATGTTCGGAAGCTCAAGTTTGCCAAAAATGCAAGACTGCGATCTTTGCCTTGCCTTGGGATGCTACTTACTTCCAGAAGTGTTTCCACACCTTGGTGAAATCTTCAAAGCATCTACAAAGGTAATTCACATTGATGTAGATCCATCGAATATTGCCAAGAATCATCGAGTAGATGTTTCTTATGTTGGGTCGCCGGGCACCTTCCTTCGCGAGCTGATGCCCGTCTTAAATAATATTTATACGGAAAGCGATATTAAAGCCGCTAAAATCCGAAAAGAAAAATTTGAAGCAGCCTCTCCAGTAACCAATAACAATATTGATGAAACCTACCAAACCGTTCCAGAATATCCGTTTGAGAAATATGATGATAAGACAACTTATATGGCCAGCGGCTATTTCTTTAAAGTATTGTCTGAAAAGCTTCCTGAGAACTCTATCCTGTTCGATGAAGCATTAACAAACTCTCCGCCTCTTAGCCACCATCTTCCTGGCAAAAAAACAGGTGATAAATTAATGACTAGAGGTGGTTCATTGGGAACTGGCTTTCCGAGTGCAATTGGTGCCAAAGCCGCTAATCCCGAAAAAACTGTTATTGGTTTTTCAGGTGATGGTGGCAGTATGTACACCATACAATGCCTTTGGACAGCCGTTCGCCATGGCATTAACGCCAAGTTTGTAGTTTGCCAAAACAGATCGTATAGATTATTGCAAGCAAATATTACTCAGTTCTGGAAAGAACGAGGAATTACAGGTAGGGCATTCCCGACATCATTTGATCTATCCTACCCTGAGATACATTTTGATGACATAGCCAAGAGCTTCGGGATGGACGCGGAACGTATTTGGAACCCAGCCCAAGTACCGGAAGCAATTGACAGGATGCTAGCAGCAAATAAACCCTACCTGATCAATCTGGTGCTCGAAGGGGAAATCAAACCAGAGCACGTAGGAGTTGCTTGTGGACAATAAGTTTTAACATAAACCAATAAGCAAACCAAACCAAACCAATCCATCATGATCTCCCATCCCGAACTTTGGACATTTGCAACAACCTGGTATCGCTATCTAGACGTCCATGCACCCTTGGAAAGCTTCCGATCATTAGTTACTAACGACGTCGAATTTGTTTTTCCAGAAGCAACGGTCAAAGGATTTGAAGGCTACACTGGATGGTATAATACTGTCGTGGGAATATTCTTTGACGAAGTCCACACTCTGAAAACGGCAGACATTCAAATTCAGTCTGACAATAGGGCAACAGCTCATGTTGTTGTTAATTGGCAGGCTAGTACATGGCAAGCTCCCAATGCGAGCAGCACCCGTTTTAAGATGGATGCTGATCAAACCTGGGACATTGTTAAAACAGACTCAGGCCTTCAGATTGCCCGTTACGTAGTCAATAAAATGGACTACGAAGCTGGCTCCTGTAAGCTCTAGTCACTGCCCACAAATCCAACCATTTTTCAAAAACATGAAAAACATTCCTGACACCAAGCTGGGCCAATTTTACCGCTCCCATATCGAGTTAATTCTCAAAAAAGATATCGATGCTCTCTTGGCTCAATATTCTCCAGATGGACTTTTAATTTCAAGCTTCGAAAAAACTCCTAAGTACTTCCGCGGTCGCAAGGAGCTTGAGGTTCACTTCCAAGGCATTTTAGGTATTGATGGATTAGATACGGAAATTGCATTCTGGGCGGAAACCGAAAATCCCACTACCCTAATGATCGTTGAAGCGATCACAATGAATGCCGGTGGCAGTGAAGCGAAGATGAGATTCGCTGATAGTTGGGTTCTCGATGAAAATGGTCTCATCAAGATTCACTTCGCTGGCATGACCCAGTATCCTGATGGCACAGTCGCCTAAAAGAAAATGCAAATAATTTCCCAACTAGCACTCACTTGTAAAAATCAAGCCAAAACCGAAGCTTGGTACACTAAACATTTCGGTTTTAGGCGGGCTCGCGTTGCGAAGCTTCCTGATGGTAATGAGATCATATTCATAAAGATGGCTGATTCATCTTTTTACCTAGAATTGTTTGCTTCGGATTCAGAGAATCCCTTGCCAGACGCGGTAAATGATGGGTACACATTCCCATCATTTAGACATTTGGCTTTCAAAGTTGAAAATGTTGACAACAAGCTAAAAGCCATTGGCGAAGACGCTATCATTACACTTGGCCCATTAAGTTTTGATGCTTTCATTCCCGGTTGGCGGACTGTTTGGATTAAAGATCCTGACAACAGAATCATTGAAATTAGCCAAGGATTTACTGATGAGTAAGAAGACTTTCTTCTCAAAGTCTTATAGCTCTTCAAATGCTTTATCACTAACACCAACTTTTTCCTCATGGAAGCAAACAAATGACAACTACAAACAATGACAAGCTGCCTCAAGATACATACTATGGTAAGGCTTGGACCTGGGATCCAAACGCTTCTGAAACACAAAAGAATTTGGAGAGGTTTCTTCAGATTTTAGCCAAAGATCCAATCCTACAAGAAAAAATTTCTAAAGTTAACTCTAGGGAAGAAGTCGTTCAACTAGGTAAAGAGCTCGGTTTTCAATTCAATGTTGAAACGCTCGAATCTAGAACTAAGACCCTAGAAGTCCTATCTGAAGATGATTTGAACACCTACACGTGGGCACGCTGGGGCGAGGACGGCGCCAAACGTTGGGCCTTGCTAAATTGGAAAAAACTTTAAGATTCTTAAAGTACTTTCAAATACATATTCCTTCAACCATGCATAGTATGCATGGTTTTTCTTTTGAATCATTAATTGGACTAACACTGCGGAGCGTGATCACTAGTATACGACCACACGGTGGGGACTTTATCAGGGAAAATATCCCAGGATCCTCTGAACACTGGCCTACAGGTCTATCTTTGATAGAGCAATAAATGATGGAGCAGGGAGTTTTTGGGATTTATTTGTAAGTAAGAATAAGGACGGTCGAGGGCCGAGAGAGATGGGCATTATTACCTTGCGGACGTCTGCCCATACTTGGCACAAGATTCCCAGGACAAAGGTTTCGAATCACTGACAAAGGAAGGTGAGTGCCCACATTTGAGCTAATATAAATGTGTACTAATTTTCTTTTAAAATGGCTGGCAAAGGAAAAGCTTTTTTTGATCGCCATATGGAATATATCGTAGCCAACGATGTAGAAGGGATGGTCAAAGATACATACACTGAAGATGCCATTCTATTCAATGCTTTCCCTTTTTTAGAAACCCCCCCTCCTAACATCATCCAAGGGCATGCCGCCCTAATTGATGTCTTTAATCGCTACCTAGCTTATCAAGGCTCAATCAATGTAATCTCGCTCTATAATTTCTTAGATAGTGACGATGCCATTTCCTTCCAAGCGACTTTTAGCACAGCTAATACAGGCACATGGGCTGCTGGTGACTGCTGGCTAATGCGTGAAGGAAAAATTTATCATCACATTGGCTTTGCACACCAACTGATCAAACCATAAGTTAATCCATACCGAGAACCCACAAAGGGCCACCCCATGTAGGCGGCCCTTTTTTGTACCTAAAAATATTATGCTTGTGATATCCATACCTAAAAGATAGCTCACTGAAGGTGACACAATGATTCATATCATGATAAATTTATCCGAATTGATGAGATAGCCCAACTCGTACATCAGTATCAAATAAATGACCACGACGCTCGCATGCGAAGCTACAGGTATGCGTTTAGGAGGGGACTGTTCATTGCTAAAAAAGTTCCAAACTGTTGATGCGTGCTAATATTTACCGTGGCCACACATGATTGCGATAAAACAAAAGAGAGTCTGAACAACTGTTGAGAGTTACTCGCTTAAATCAAAAAAAGTCTAGAAGTCATCGCATAGTCCTTCACTTAAATCTATCCCTAATTACACTTATAATGTATAATTTTAGTCCAATATCTGTAGCCATTGCCGTTCAGTTTCCTTGAGCTCCTAAGGCACGATTAATTTTTACATGGCGTTATTTGCGCCAGCCGCCTTAAAGCGGAGTAATTAGTAATGCGCGTTAGACTGAGAGGTGCCTACAATGTTTTCATGGTATAATAAAAAATTCTAATGGGACAGTCTGGAAGAGATTCGCACTCCAATGCAGTTGCTATCGGCACCTAGCAGGCTATTGAGACAGACTTTAAACAAGTTTACGGCATAGTTAGAGGCCTTTTCATGGAAGCAGGCAGCAAAGTGTACGCACATTAAAAGGACTTAAACTTAGTGTCATAAAATTAAATCCTAAAAAGCTTGAATAAGCATCACCACCGTAATCCTATACGCTAGCAACTTTTAGCTTTACCGGTCCACTATTCAGGCAGCGATGGCGCTAGCAATCAACACATAGTATCGCGTAAAAGGTTTTAAGGCTAGTGAGCTTTAGTCAGTAGAGTTAATGGCTAGTAGTTGACGGCGCTCCGTTCACCTGACAGTAAAGATGCATTGATTGCTTCAACAACGTTATGGACGTTGAGTCCATCAAGCAGGGATGGTTCCATGGCAGAGCAATTGTTAATGCTAGTTATCCACCTTTTGAGTAAGATGCTGATTGGCAGAATAAGGCCATTACGCTGTTCTGAATCGATCGCACTGAAAGGAGCTTCGGAGGTTATCTGCCGACCATTAACATCCAGTGCTTCAAGAGTGAAATCACGCATAGCATCCTGGGCATTATGACTGATAAGATGAATTCTGCCCGAGTCACCATTGATTTCAATCGCCTGAGGTGGGCCCCCAAACGTGACACAGCTAACCGAAATAGAACCGATCGCCCCGTTCTTAAAGCGAAGATTGATTAATGCCGTCTCCGGCGAATCACAGGCCTTAACGGCGCTTGATAGAGTATCAAATCGTTCAGGAATAGCCGTACTTGCCATGGCTTGCACGGATTCAATAGGGCCAAATAACCAGTGGCAGAGATCAATATGATGGGTAGCAATTGCTCCAACAATGCCGCCACCTTCATGTAATGAATTATACCAACCCCAGGGAACAGCGGGATCCATACGATTGCCGCTCATCCAGCGAATATGAATACTTCTTGGCTCACCAATCCAGGATGTTTCTAACAGTTGTTTGGCTTCTTGATACAAGGGGTGCGCTCGGTATTCAAAGTCGACGCCACAAATAGAGTTATTTGCGAGAGCTTTTTCAAGATTATTCTGGATATCACTCGAATTAATCCCCAAAGGTTTCTCAAGGAATACGTGGAGTTTCGCGTCCAAGCACTTAGACATTAAATCCATCCTAGGGCTAGGAGGAGTGGCAAGCCAAACACCATCAAGATCTGAACTATTTACAAAAGCATCAAAATCCGTAAATCCTTCAATGCCGAGACTGGCTGACAATTCATCGACTTTGTCCTTACTCCGCCCCCAAACCGATACAAGTTGAATTTGCGGGACCAAGTTTATGGCCGGTACTCCGAGGCTTCTTCCTATGCCCATTCCTGCAATGCCTAGTCTGAATTTTTTGTCTTTCGTGTACATCTGGCAAAAGTTCCGGATATGCATAGTGTAGCAAGTTCAGCGTTCGTATCGCACGGCCCAGAGAATCCTTACCTCGCGAGCGCGAGCGATCTGCAGGCAACCAGCTGGGCTGATGTTTCAAGGAACTGGAAAGTTGCACCTATCTGATCGTAGGCAGACGAATTCGGGAGTGGGACGGGAATGATAGAAATTAGTCGGCTGGCTTTCGTCCCATAGGGATTGGGATTGACAGGACTGGCGTTCTTTCCCAGTAGGATCACCTGTGCATACCTTGTCGAATAGACCGTAAATCAGTCAGCCAGAGGCTACCGTCCAAAAGATGTGCATTCACACGCTGCGTGCCAAGTTACAGGTGCAAACTAGCGCGACAGGGCAATCTCTTCGAGAATGCACTAGCAGTACTAGGACAGCCTCACCCGCCTTAGATACGCTGTGAAAGTAAGGATAAGCGGTATGTTGACTTAGATCCTTTGTTCTTCGCCGATACCGACGACGCTCACCCTAACGATTCGGCTCCTACAAGGGATATCGATTTTGATGGGCTCCAGGGTACGTTTTGTCCCTGGGTTTGAGGTGATGTCTTAACGATGTAGGGCTTCGTGAGCCTTTGTTGTGAAATGGAATTGGGGCTTCCCTAGCAGATGACTAGAAATCTTATGGCAGAGTTCTGCACCATTGTCTTCACCTGGGGTTCAGCTCATGACTTCCTGTGCTGTCAGACAGGGGTTATGAGTGAGCAGTGCAAACGACTGGATCAGCGCAATGCCAAGGTACAGGGTAGTAAGGGGCGACTGGAGACCGGAACGCTTTTAGCTTGGCAGTGGCGTAGCAGCCCTCAACAATGATCCGTCAAAGGCAATTGAGTCGGTCACTGATGCCTCACAACCGCTGTAGCACCGCCTGCATAGTGGGCTGAATCGAATCTGCCGAGGTCTTGCCATCCCGTGCCGGCCAATCAAGATCCGGCGCGTACCTGGGAGATGAAGGATCCACCAATCGCAACTAACTGCGCAGATTACCACCCCATCACCGGATCGATGCCGAAGCAAAAGACCGAATCCGAGGGCGGCCACCATTGGTCAAACCCCGAAGCCTGGCTCAACAGATCATTGTGGCGGGTAGCAAAGCAGCCAAGCTCCCTGAAGCTCTGGGATCGCCACATAATCCCAAGCACGGCAATCAGCGGGAGATAACGGGTCAGAACCGGGAGCCAAATGCCCTTACGGGCACTTGGCTCAACCTGCAATGGAAGAAAAAGGAAGATAAAGCCGCGATCTGATAGCAAGGAGGTTGCTTTCGTGAACATTGACAAAGTAATTCCTGTGATCTCAGGACGTTCAGACACGCCCAGCAGGAAGCCTATGACGAATTTTGAATCAAACCTGGCCTTGGATCAGTAGCCAATGATCTCACAAAACAAATTGCATGCTAGACTGGATGAGTACCAAGGTACTTGGTTGAAGGCTTAGGCAGCCATCCAATCACTCGAGAAGAACGGAGGCTCGTCTGGGTACTTACACTCCAGACCTGCGCAGTGCATTAGCTCACCTCCTCCCCATTGGCATCAACACCACTAAATCTTTTCAATTAATCATGAGCCCATTCATTTCCGACGTTGCTGATTTTGCAGAGTCTTACGACTACGTTGTAGTTGGAGGTGGGACCTGTGGTTGCATTGTTGCCAATAGGTTAAGTGAAAATCCAAACATCTCTGTTCTCTTAATTGAAGCTGGTGGCCCCGATGATGACCCCAAGCTCTCCCAGATCAATCTGAATGCACTGTTCAGTGTATGGAAACCAGAGATGATGTGGGCTGGCCTGGCGACCGAGCCAGAGGCTGGTCTCAACATGCGATCAATGGATATTATCCAGGCAAAGCTAATGGGAGGAGGCAGCTCAAATAATGGCAGAATTTACCTCAGAGGCCACAAGAGCGATTACGATTATTGGGGCTATCTGGGTAATGAAGGGTGGGATTACGCAGGGTGCTTACCCTATTGGAAAAAACTGGAAGATTGGGAAGGTGGTGAGAATGAATACCATGGAGCAGGTGGTCCTGTTCATGTCATAACCACCCCAGATGCTACCAATGCTTCCCAAGCCTTTGTCGCCGCGGGTCCCGAGCTTGGCTTTGTCAATCCTAACGGCAATGGTGCGCCATGGGATTTCAATGGCTACAGGCAAGAAGGTGTAGCATCCTACACCCATTCGACAACAACCAAAGACAATAAGCGCGCAAGCACTGCCGCGATGTATATCAAGCCGGCATTGGCTCGCGACAACTTGTCTGTCCTGACAAAATCTCAGGTCACCAAGGTCTTAATGCAAGACACTAATGCTACCGGCGTAGAGTTCACATCTGACGGCAAAACCCTGCGCCAAGTTCTGGCCAAAAAGGAAGTCGTTCTCTGCGCAGGAGCCTTGTCTACGCCTAAACTGTTGATGTTGTCTGGGATTGGCCCAGCGGAACATCTGCAAAGCAACGGCATTAAGCCCCTTGTAGATCTCCCTGGAGTCGGGCAGAACCTGCAAGACCATTTGTTTACAATGACAGGTTGCTATGTCAATGTTGAACAACACGAGCCCTCGATCATTTGTGAAGCGAGCTTCTTTACTCGTACTCGGGCGGGACTGCACTCCCCTGATCTTCAGTATTTCTTTAGCGGCTTCTTTTCACCCGATTTTCCAAATCCTCCTACAAGGGCTGGATTTACAATGTCGACTGTGTTGAGTAAGCCTCAAAGCCGAGGAGAGATTTCACTGCGTTCAAGTAATCCATTTGACCTGCCAGTCGTCAAAATGAATTACCTAAGCACTGAATACGATATGCAGCAACAGCTTTACGGCTACGAACTTCGCCAGGAATTCCTTAATACGTCTTCGCTTTCTTCCATTATTGAAGAAGACGTGACACCAGGTCCGGAAGGAAAAGACAAGCAATCCCTGCGTAATTACATTCGCAATACAACTTTGACAGACTGGCATCCTTCATGCAGCTGCCGCATGGGATATGACAAACTAGCAGTTGTCGATCCCCAGCTTCGTGTTCATGGCACCAATAGACTGAGTATTGTCGACGCTTCGATTATGCCTGAGATCACTAACTGCAATATCAATGCAGCTTGTCTTATGATTGGAGAAAAGGGTTCAGACCTTATCAAGCTACGCGAATCGCCCCAAGCAGCAACTGCGAGCTTGTTCATGGATAACTCCTATCACTAGGCCCTGCCTGCAATACTGTAAGTGCATGATGATCGGCGTTGTTGTAACTGCTTAAACGCACCAAATCAGTAGTTGGACCTGATCAAGCCTCTGCTGACGCCCTGTGCTTGCAGGGGCGTCAGCAGATTGGTTTAAGGATGGGGACAGCACCGCCCTTTGCCGGTGCTTACTTTTTTTGTTGAAAGTTAGGCCGATCCGTGATCCTAGGTCGAGATCCATCTCCAATCCAAATGTTGAGGACCCCAGGACCAGTTTTCACGCTCTGATCCACAGCAGTGATTAAGTTCTCGGCCAACTGTAGGGAATCTGTGGTGAGAAGGGCCGCGGGCTATGGATACTAATGCATCGACACTCAAACTGGCAAGAATTGCCATCAGCACAACACACCGCAGGAAGGTAAAGCCCCACTCATGCTGCAAACCTAAACGCGTTGAAGCAGCTGATTCATTTAGTTGCAGCGATTGAGTTCGGGACGGAATACCAAAGCCGCAGAGGCAACGCTGGGACTGAGCAATTAGAGGACCCTACTATTAGCCGCTGCCTTACCCACGCTCCGGCAGAATAAATGCCAGAGCCTAGATTTTGTGCACAGACGACAAGCCATTGACAATGCAAGGGCATCATTAGCAAATATCAATCACAAAGCAACCCCTTGTAGTAACAAGGCACACTTCCGGACAGAAATAGCCTGTAAGTGATCAGCCCGATCCACCATAGCAAAAGTGGTATGGGGCCTTATACTTCCAAACAGTGGATCAGAACCGGAAGCCCATCTTAAGCATGAATGCAAAGTAACTAAAGGTTGAAGAGCCAGTGATTTGATTCGTCATTTGACCATAGGGACGAGAGGCCCACTGAATTGCTGGCGTCAATGTGATGTGATCTGAAAGGGTGAACTTATAATAGGCATCGAAGGCAAATCCGCCATCAGATGGCGTTCCGTCAGTAGAACTAATAATGAATGTTGGCTGACTGACAGAGAGTCCCAAGTCCTGGCCCTTTGCCAAAAGATTAGGCCAGACAAATGCCGAGTACCAAGAGCCAGCCATATTGCGATTGTAGGTATCTCCAGAAGGAAATTGGGTAACACCAGCACCCCAATTAAAGATTGGGAGAAGCTTATTTTGACCATTGAATATATAGTAGCCACCAATTCCATATGAATTGGTAGCGCCTGTAGTTGCCTGATTATAAAGCGGGGTTCCCATTCCCATGTAAACGCCAGACTGATTGTATGTCCAAACGCCAGAAATATTCCAATTATTACCCACAAAGGAAAGCTGGGCCGTGCCAGAAGCGGCTGCATTGGCAGTGCCCAATCCTCCAGACCCAGGATTTCCTTGTTCACCTTTATTAGCCACATAAAGACCCGTAGCAATCATGGAGGTAGAGGAGCTTAATGGCTTCTTCCAAATAACACTTGCTCCAGGACCGATGTTAAGATTGTAGGCGCCTGGCGATCCTCCATAAATCGAATTTCCGAACAAAGGAAAATCACTTGGATAGGTGCCTGGCCATGTGCCTAACAAATCATCCTGACGCGCCCTAGCAGCAACAATAAAAGTCAATTCACTGCCAACAGGGAAGCGATAGTAAAGACGACTTAGGGACAGAACATTATCAGGTTGATTAGGAGAGATCGGGAAGAACCAGCTATAATACGAGACCGGAGTGGCTGACCTAAGACCAAAGGCGCCGTAGGTAAAATTGCCTGCCTCTAATCTTGTTTGCAGCAAGTCCTTACCAGTAAAACTAGTTTGCAAGTCAAAATGGATGCCATAATTAAAAGTTGTGCCGTCAGTGGGATTGCCTCCATCGCCAAAATTATTGGGAAGATATAAATTTCTGCTGCCAGAGCTAACGGCTTGAGCGCCAGCACCGGAATAACCAGTTCCCCCAAAAATATAGGCCATATTTACTTTTAATTTTGTAGTCGGCGAAAACTGCATTGCCTCAAGCTTGGCCACACGCGATTGCAACCCATCAACACGTCCATTCAGCAAGGCCAATTCAACCTGAAACTCCTGAATAAGACGTTTCAGCTGATCAGTCGTGGTTGTGACACGATCCAAACAAGCCTTGAGTAGGGCGGCAGCTTCATATCTTGTGATCGGACGTGAGCCATCTAGACGACCATTCTCAGATCCAGCCAAGCAACCATATCTCTCAATCAAAGATTGCAAAGCAGAATAGGCCCAGTCCGTTGGTTTTACGTCTAAAAACTGGCCAATATTGGAGACTTGTTCGGAACTTGCGGTGGCTTGGGAAGCTGTCTGTTCAGCATATGGATTAATTGCTCTTGTACCGATTCCTAAATCTGCCGCAAAGCTTGCTGAAGCTGAAGCCATCGCGAGCAAGGTAAGTGGAGCTGCAGCAAAAGACTTTAAGTTAATTCCCATCATTTTAGGGCAAAACACGAATTTATTCTGCTGAATTTTACCATATGTGAAGAGAGTGGAGAAAAACTGTGTGACAATCGACACAGAGGTCCTGGCCCTATCAACAGAAATCCTTGAACCCTTCCGAACGAACAAGTGTCGGATGACGGGGTGGGCCAGGGGAGTATCAGACGTCCTGATGACCGATCTGCCGGCACCGTCACTGAGGTGGACACCAAACTGAACCATAGCTGACAACAGTGGACTCCCTTGGCTGCCTGGTGAGGGGAAGCCCCATCCCAGTCACACCCAATCTCAGGTCACAGGGTGCAATCTTTAGCAATTCTACGAACAGGTCCGAAGCAACCATTAGCGCATCCGGATGATGCCCCACCTGCTGCTAGCTTGCGGCACTCTTCAAATCATGCCGCTATTTTTTTAACTCTCTGTAATCAGCGATCAAGGTTAGGGTCCCGTAGTGCTAAAAGACCTATGTAGAGATCGGGCTCCTGGATGGATGGGTCCGTGCCGGCGTATTTCTTTCCTGACATTGGGAGCAGACCCCATGAATACATCGAAGTTCCTATTGCCTTTCGTTGCTAGGCTTGAACCGTCAATGCCACTTAATGATGCTCGCTCCCACCGCTGGACTCGATGAAGCTGCCCTTGTCAAGGGACTGACCGAAGACCCATTATCTTTTACCAAGAATCTAAAAGATCAGCTTGGTGATTTCTTTTCTTTTAACATTGGTAGCGCTCAAATTACCTTCGTGAACGATCCGCTCGCCATTGAGCAAATCTTTTCAGATGGTACTAATTACAAGAAAAAAAGAAATGAAGGTGAGGAGGGCCAATACCTTGGCATGATGGCTGGCATTTGCGCCATGTTCACGCCTGAGCAGGTGAATGCTTACACCAACTCCATGAGCAATGCCTCAGAGCGTGCTTTACGGAGACTCCAAGACTTCGCTGACTCCGGCTCCCGTGTAGACGTTTTTCATGAAATGATGCGTCTCACCCTTGAAATTCAAATTGAGTCCTTATTCAGCCTCGATCTTGAACTTTTTTTGACTGATCATCCAAGCATGGATTTGGACCAGATCTGTCATGATTTAATGGCGGCTGATCGCGTCTATGGTTTTGACCCTGTTTATGCGGGTCTGACCGACTATCTTCCCCCATTCACCACGACATCACGCTCTGAGCAAGCCAAGGTATCCCTGTTGGTTTTCGCCGACAAAGTCATTGAATCCTTTAGCAAGAATCCCAAAGAAAATACTCTCCTAGCCTACTTAACTGCCAATATGCCCCATGATCAAGTATCACAAACAATCCTAGTACTTCTTGGTGCTCACCATGAAGTCGCCGTTCCTGCAATTAGCAGGGCCCTTCAGCTTTTGGGAGAGAATTCTTCTCTAAAGACCAAATTGACTGACGAGTTGAATAACGCTTTAGGAGGCCGAATTGCAACACAGGCCGACCTTCCAAATCTTACCTACACTCAAATGTTTCTCCATGAGGTCAGGCGCCTCTATCCCTGCGTATGGATGGTCATGAGGTGGTCGCGAGAGGAGCGCATTCTCAACGGATTTACAATTCCAAAGGACTCGGTCGTGATGATGAGCCAATGGATATCCCATCATGATTCCAGCCATTTTAATAATCCAGAATCATTTGATCCAGAGCGCTGGTCCGATGAAAACATAAAAACAATTCTAGGCGTTCCTTACTTTCCGTTTAGCAAGGGCATCCGGAGCTGCGCAGGTGAGCAATTTGCCGAAATCCAGGACGCTATTATCCTCGCAACGATTGCACAATCAATCGATTTTACTCTTTGCCCTGGCCAGAACTTAACCCCGCTAGCGCGTAGGTCCGATGCACCTCAAGAGGGCATCATTTGCACAGTTGCTCGCAATTAAACGTCGCATCCGGACCCCTTCGCTGGCTTAATGTCCTAGAGCGAATTTGGACTGAACAGACTCAAAAGGCCTCCGAAACAATTTTCGGCGGCCTTTTTTCGTTTCCTCGCGACCTTGGCTACCCTGACGCCCTATACAGCTTCAAGCGTACCCTTTCAGTTCAACCGATCAGGTTGTTTCAATGGACTCAATTTTGACCTTACAGCTAATCAACCATTGCTGCCGCACAAGGTGACTAGCGATGCATAGTTCCCGATGCTTGCATTGCCTTGACCTGGTCAAACAAAACGTTTTAACTTTCAGAATGGTTGATCCCAGGTTGCGGCCCCATACGGAGACCAATCACGGCACTAGGGAGGGTCCCACCCCTGCCTAACGCTGGATATCTAGCTGCATTTTAATTTCTCGGTCAGCCAAGCCTTCGCCTGCAGCCCACAATGCAAGCAATCTGCCCTTAATTAAGCCCTGCATCGTTGGTCAATCACTGACTCCAGAAGCGATTCGGCAACGCTGACCACAACTGCCTTAGCGCAACCACAACTGCCTCGGCGCAAGCCCTACTCCCAACCCCTACCCAGCCGAAACAGGCGACTGCACTCCAAGGACTAGGTCGTTCAACCAGCGCTGTCGACCCCGGTTTCCGTGGCAAAGGCTGCTTATCTAGCCAGCCCTGCTCCAGCTGGCGCAGCATGGAAACGCTACTGACAGGGTATTCAGCTGGCATCATTGGCCTGGAGCTTAGGCATCGCGAGCACCACCAGGAACTCACCGCACGCGTGGCTTATGGAGAATCTAGGGCCCGCCGACACACCATGCCCGATGCCGGTTTCGAACCAGCGACATCCTGCTTGTAAGGCAGGCGCTCTACCGCTGAGCTAATCGGGCGGTTCTGCCATTCTGCCTGCACGCAGTCCCCTTGCTCGCTCCTCAGTCGCCGTGGCCAGCGGATCCAATCACGATCGGGGCACCTGGTGGCTTGCGCTGCCGTTTGGCCTGCTGTGCTGGCCCTTTCTGGGCTGGATCGGCAGCGCCACCGCCGCCCTGGCGTTCCTGGTCGGCGGTCTGCTGCTCTCACCAGATCTCGACACCCACTCCAGGCCCACCCAGCGTTGGGGACCCCTGCGGCTGCTCTGGTGGCCCTACCGCAAGTTGTTGCGGCATCGCTCCTTGCTCTCCCATGGACCCTTCCTTGGCACCCTTGGACGACTGGGCTATCTCGGCGGGTTGGTGCTGGTGCTAGCCGGTCTGCTGACCCCCTGGGGCGCCCCGTCTCCCGTCGCCCTACTCCACGGGGGCCAGCAGGTCTGGAACCGGCATCAAGACCTGCTGCTCCTGGCCCTGGTAGGCCTGGAAGCCAGTGCCTGGTTGCACCTGATCCAGGACGGGGACCCGGTGGCCAGACCACCCCGGGTCTTGCGCTTGCTCCGCCGGCGGCGGCGCCAACGGACCGGACGGGGGCGGCAACCGGGGAGGCCAGGTCGACGCCCATGAGGCTTCAGCCGCTGCCGTCGGGCGGCGATTGCCAGGAAATGACAGGGTGGGGCCCTCTCCAGCCGACCCTTTGATGGACGCCGCGAGCCTGAACACCAGCGTTGTGCCCTCGAGGGATGGGGATCCCCAAGGGTTGGGTGCCCCCGAAGCAGCCCTGGCCGACTTGGTTGCGGTGGTGGCGCGGCTGCGGGATCCCGAGGCGGGCTGCCCCTGGGACCTGGAGCAGACCCATGCCTCCCTGGTGCCCTACGTGCTCGAGGAAGCCCATGAGGTGGCCGATGCCATCCGCCACGGCGACGATCGCCACCTAGCCGAAGAACTGGGCGACCTGCTGTTGCAGGTGGTGCTGCACGCCCAGATCGCCAGTGAAGAAGGGCGCTTCGATCTGGCCACGATCTGCCGCGGCCTGAGCGCCAAGTTGGTGCGGCGCCATCCCCATGTGTTTGCCGGTGCGAATGAAACGGGGAACGACCCGGCGGCCCGGCCCGGGGCCGAACCTGGGCATGGGCCAGGGGACAAAGCGACCGGAGCCAATCGGGGCCGGAGCGGAGACAGCGCCGCCGTGACGCGGAGCTGGGAAGCGATTAAGGCTGCTGAGCGTTCTGGAGACTCGGGTTCAGGCCAAGCCCTTGCCCCCTCTTCGAGCCCCCTGAGCGACCAGCTGGCGAGCAAGGTGCGGGGCCAGCCCTCCCTGGCAAGCGCGATGACGATCTCGCGCAAGGCAGCGGCAGCGGGCTTCGAATGGGACGGCATCGAAGGGGTCTGGGAGAAAGTGATTGAAGAGCTAGGCGAGCTCCAGGAGGCCGTGGCCAGCGGCAACCAGGCCCATGCCCAGGAGGAACTGGGCGATGTGATGTTCACCCTGGTGAATGTGGCCCGCTGGTGCGGCCTGGATCCAGAAGCCGGTCTGGCCGGCACCAACCGCCGCTTTCTCAATCGCTTTTCACGGGTGGAAGCGGCCCTTGGCGGCGATCTCCAGGGCAGAGGGATTACGGAACTGGAAGCTCTCTGGCGGCAGGCCAAGGCCGAGATCCGGGAAGAACTGGCGGCCCAGGACGCTGCAGCCTTAAGGCGCCCAGATGGGAGATGACACCAGACAACCGTGCTGCAAGACGCTGGGAGCCAGCCGCCACAGCCTGGAACCTACCGATTGGACAGCCAGCAGGTCAGCGGCCTGGCTGACGCTCAAGGCGGCCATTCACTGCACCCAAATCTTCGGCCCCGGCGATGGGCGACCGGACCAACCTAGTCTGGGGGAAATCAGCGACCCTTATCGATGGGGAGTCCGATCAGTCGGGAGGTTTTCATTGCCAGGGCCAAGGCAAGATTCGGCGACAAATATGACTACTCACGCATGCTCTACAGAAGCTACAAGAGTCCGATAAAAATCTGGTGCAGCATCCATCCCGTCAAGCTGATTGCAATCACACCCGAAAAACATCTGGAAACCACGGGAGGCTGCAAGTACTGCCTCAAGATGTATCGAAGCCAGCACGCCAATCCTGACTAGCAAGCCCATGACTGGTCAGCCAGCATCATGGGGCTGATCGTCTGAATTCGCCGCAATTGCTTGAAGGCCATGGCCCGTAATCGCTACCCTGATCGATAGAGATTGGGAGTTGATCAGGTGCGCACTGCCGGTGGCCCAGGGCCCGGTGCGGGCCAAGCGCTGGCCTATCCCACCTGCTGAAATGTGTCACTCGGTCAGGATACCAGGATGAATAGGCTTGCTCGTGCACTAAAAAGCGATCATGGATGAAAAGAAATAGTTGCCGTTAAAGCGGTTTCCAAAACAATGTCTGAGTTGAAATGTCCGTTCAGTGGTCACGTGGGAGCGGTTACCCCTGCTGGTGGAACCTCAAACCAACAGTGGTGGCCAGATCAGATTAAAATTGGCCTTCTCCATCAACACCACCCAGCCTCTAATCCCCTCGGGGCAGGCTTCGTGTACTCCGAAGCCTTTGCAGGACTCAACTACGACGGCCTGAAGTCAGACCTGCTGGCGCTGATGACCGATTCCCAGGAATGGTGGCCAGCCGACTGGGGACATTACGGGGGGCTGTTCATCCGGCTGGCCTGGCACAGCGCCGGCACCTACCGGATCTCGGATGGCCGGGGAGGCTCCGGCCATGGCAATCAACGCTTTGCCCCGCTCAATAGCTGGCCTGACAACACCAACCTGGACAAGGCCCGTCGACTGCTCTGGCCCATTAAGCGCCGTTATGGCAATCAGATCTCCTGGGCCGACCTCATTGTTCTAGCCGGCACCGTGGCGCTGGAATCAATGGGCTTCGCCACCCTGGGCTTTGCCGCTGGTCGGACCGACATCTGGCAACCAGAAGAGGATGTGTACTGGGGACGGGAAACCACCTGGCTTGGCGATGGGCGCCACGCCGCTGATGGTGGGCTCGATCAACCTCTGGCAGCGGTTGAGATGGGCCTGATTTACGTCAATCCCGAGGGGCCCCATGGCAACCCCGACCCGGTGGCCTCGGGCCGAGAGGTGCGGGATACCTTCGCCCGCATGGGCATGACCATGGAGGAAACGGTGGCCCTGGTCGCAGGCGGCCACACCTTCGGCAAATGTCACGGCGCTGCGCCCGCCAGCAACCTGGGGGCGGAACCGGAGGGGGCAACGCTGGACGCCCAGGGATTGGGCTGGGCGAACACCTACGGGAGTGGCAAGGCGGAACACACGATCACCAGCGGCATTGAAGGGTCCTGGAAACCCAACCCCACCCAATGGGACCAAGGCTATTTCGAGATGATGTTTACCTATGAGTGGGAGCTCACCAAGAGCCCTGCCGGTGCTTGGCAGTGGGTCGCCAAGGACGTGCGTCCTGAGCATCTGATTGCCGATGCGCACGTGCCGGGATTGCGTTCGGCGCCGATCATGACCACCGCGGATCTATCCCTGCGTCATGACCCAATCATGGAGCCGATCGCCAGGCGTTTCCATCGAGATCACCAGGCTTTTGCCGACACCTTCGCCCGGGCCTGGTTCAAGCTGACCCACCGCGACCTGGGTCCCCGCTCGCTCTACCTCGGGCCGGATATCCCCGCCGAAGAGTTGATCTGGCAGGACCCCCTACCAGCCGTTGTCGATCCGCTGGTGGATAGCACCGATTTCTCCGTATTGAAGCAACAAATCCTGGCCACGGGCTTAACGGTGCCTGAGCTGATTGCAACCGCCTGGGCATCAGCCTCCACATTCCGCGGCTCAGACAAGCGCGGCGGAGCCAATGGCGCCCGAGTGAGGCTTCAGCCCCAACGCAGCTGGGAAGTGAATGACCCTGACCAACTCTTACGGGTTCTGACCCAGCTGGAGAATGTTCAGACAGCATTCAACAGCAACCGCTCTGACGGCAAGATCATCTCCTTGGCCGATCTGATCGTGCTGGCCGGTTGTGTGGCCGTAGAGCAGGCTGCAGCAGCGATTGGGACCAATGTGACTGTTCCCTTCCGGCCTGGTCGCACCGATGCGAGCGCTGAGCAAACTGACTGCGCCGGGTTCAATTGGCTCAAACCCCTTAGCGATGGCTTCCGCAATTGGCAGCGGGCCGATCTGCCGATTCGAGCCGAGGAACTTCTCCTCGATAGGGCCCAGCAATTGGGATTGAGCGCGCCTGAATTCACGGTTCTCGTGGGAGGTTTGCGGGTGCTCGGCGCCAACAGTGGCGGCAGCCGTCATGGCGTCTTCACCGATCGTGTTGGCGTGTTGAGCACGGATTTCTTCGTCAATCTGCTCGATATGGACACGGCATGGGGACCGGGCCCTAACGCTAATCTCTACGAGGGCCGGAACCGGGCTGATGGCAGCCTGCGCTGGACGGCAACCCGCGCTGACCTTGTCTTTGGATCCAATAGCCAGCTGCGGGCGATTGTGGAGGTCTATGCCCAAGCAGACGGCGCTGAGCGCTTTATTCAAGACTTCGTGAAGGCATGGGTGAAGGTGATGGAGCTGGACCGGTTTGACCTCCATTGACCCAGACTCTGAGCCTGCCTTTGAGCCTGCCGAGAAACCCCGGGCACACCGGTCGTGCCCCCTGCGCCTAATCTCCGCCTTCCTTTTCAATCCCATGATGTTGCCCCCCTGCCTGCCGCAAGCCCCGCGTTTCTGGGGACAGTTGCGTGCCCTAGCCCTGGGGGCGGGACTCCTCTCCACTGGTCTGGTCCAACCCGCCGCGGCCCTGGAAACCGTGAAATTGCGGCTATCGACGCTGCAGACGAGCTTCACCCTGCGCCTGAGCGAACTGGCCAGTCCGGCGGCGCTGATGGCGGGTCACAGTGATCTGGCCGAGCTGGATCGCGCCAGTGACGGGGCCCTGGGCCGCTCCCTGGTGGGGCTGTTCCAAACGCCCTTGCCCCTGCAGAGCACGGCCGTGGTGGACCAATCGGTAGCCCAGCCCCTGGTTCAGCAGGTGCTGTTGATGGTGTCCTCCTTCGGCACTATTGACGGCGTCGATCCTGAGCAGCTCAGCCCTAGCCAATCGGGCAAGGTGCTGGCCGAAACCCTGCACCAGCTCTTCGCCAAGGGCCAGCCCAGCCTGCTGGCCCTGCTCAAGGCTTTGCCGGGCAAGAGCGTGACCCTCGATGCCGACCAGGCCCTGAAGGTGGCCAAACGGTTGGTAGACCAGCAGCGGCGGGCCCAACAACTGGTGGCCAGCCAGACCGCCGCCAGTACCGATCCCAGCCTGGACAAACCGGGGCCCCTGGCCCTGCGGCGCCAGGAGCTGGTCCTGGCTGTGAGCCACCGTCCCCAACCCTTGCAACTGGTCGTTCTGCAACCGATCCAGGGCGCCAACGGCAAATTGGTGGTGATCTCCCACGGCCTCTGGGATGGCCCCGAGAGTTTCGAGGGTTGGGGCAAGCACCTGGCCAGCCATGGCTACACCGTGATCCTGCCCCGGCACCCCGGCAGTGACAGCAGCCAACAACAGGCCATGCTGCTCGGCCAGGTGCCCCCGCCCGGACCGGCAGAACTGCGGCTGAGGCCCTTGGATATCTCCGCCAGCCTGGATGCCATCACGGCCCGCAGCCTCAAGGGCCTCGAAGCCGTCAGCGCCGCCCAGGTGGTGGTGATTGGCCACTCCTGGGGCGCGACCACGGCCCTGCAACTCGCCGGCGCGATCCCGAGCGCGGCAGGGTTGCGCAGCCGTTGCCAAAATCTCAACGATCCCGAGCGCAACCTCAGCTGGGTGTTGCAATGCAGCTTCCTGAGCTCGGCAGACCGGGCCGCCGAGCCCGATGGGCGGGTCGTGGCGATCGCCGCAGTTAGTCCGCCCACCCGCCTGCTGTTTGCCCCCGGTTCGGCCGCCGGCATGACCGCTCGGGGCCTGATGATCAGCGGCAGCCGCGACTGGGTCGTGCCCCCCGATCCTGAGGCGATCACCCCTTTTGGCCCGAATGGCCTTTTCGGCCATGCCCTGGTGCTCGCTAGCGGCGGCGACCACTTCAACCTGCGCGCACCAGCCACCGGCGATGGCTCACCCCTGAGGGGCTTGCTGCTGGCCTGGGTGCAGGCCGCCTTCAACCCCAGCGCGCCACTCAAACCAGCCAAGGGACTAGCGCCCCTGCTGCCCGCCACCGGCTGGGGCAACGCCACCATGCCGCTGGTCAACATCACCAGCCAGGTGACCCCGGCCAGCAACTGAACCCAAGCCCGCTGGCCTAGCGCCTACGGATGGGGCCCTCTCAACGGGGGCCCACTCAACCGATCAGCCGGACCGATGACTCAGCCCTCGGGATACTGGCTCTGATACTCGGCGTGGTGGGGGTTGATGTCGGGCATCCAGTAATCAACATCGGCATGCCAATAGGACTTGCCCGACAGTTGCTGAATGTTCAACTTGGTAGTGCCCATGGCACTGAGCAGGCCGCCAATCTGAAGCGGGGACAGGTCGGTCTTGATATCGGTGCCAGCGATCTTGAGCAGCGCCGGTAATTGGGTCACGAAGGCCGGATTGGCTAGTTTGCGGAAGACTTCGTTCAGCACCAGCTGTTGGCGTTGCATGCGGCCTAGATCGCCGAGGCCATCGTGGCGAAAGCGCAAGAAGCCCTCCAAATCCTTGCCCTTGAGCAGTTGCCTGCCGGGGTAGAGATCGATGGTCAACCCCTGGGTTTGGTCGGTGTAGAGCATGCGCTTGGGCACATCCACGTCCACGCCACCGAGGGCATCGCCAAGATGTTGAACGGCGTTGAGATTGACAACGATGTAATGGTCAACAGGCGCTGAAAGCAACTTGGAGAGCTCCTGCTGAACCAGGGGGACGCCGCCATTGGCATAGAGGGCATTCGCCTTCATCGGCCCGTACTGATCGGATTCGATGTAGGTGTCGCGGGGCACCTGGGTGAGCTCGGTTTTGCCCCCATCCAGGTGCAGGGTGAAGAGGGAATCGGTATTGCCGGACACCTGGTCCGTGCCGATGACCAGGACGCGATGGTTGCCCGTGGCCACCGGCGGCGCCATGGAGGCGAGCACCGAACCTGGATGCCAGAGCTTGGCCAGGCCAGCCCCCACCAGGGACCCAAAGGGACCCACCAACCCGTAGCCCACGCCGATGCCCAGCAGGAAGCTGAGCACTAGGGCGCGCTTCGGACCCTTGGCCTGGCGTGGGCCCGTGGGCCCCGGGGGGCGCCGCTGGCGGGGCTTGGGTTGGCCCGGGATCGTCTCGGGGCTGGTGCGCAGGGGTGCGGAGCGGCCAGGTCGTTCTAAGGGCAATAACAGTCCTTCAGCGAAGGCGCTCGGGGTGGCTTGGGCCCGGCGTTGTTGGCCGCTCTGGCGACCGCTGCGTTGTTGCTCGCCCATGGAGTCCCTGCCCTGGCGGCGTCCTTCACCGCCTGTCTGGCGCTCCGAGGCCTGTCCAGACGGGCGGCCCGCCGGGCGTTGGTTGCGGTCTCGGCCGCGACTGGGTTGGGCCTGGGCCATGGGGACTGTCGATCGCCGCACCATAAAGCCCAAGTCCCCTTGCAACCAGGGGGTTCAGGCCCCTTTGACAACCGCAATCCGGGCGGCGGCCCGATCCGCCCGCTCCCGCGCCTGCTCCGGGCTCGTGCCGGTAGCGAGTACCACGCCCATGCGGCGCTGGGGCCTGGCCTCGGCCTTGCCGAACAGCAGCACCTGGGTGTCCGCCTCGGCGAGGGCCTCCTCCAGGCCCAGGTAGGCCACGGGCTCGCAGGCCAGCTCGGCAAGAATCACCCGGCTGGCGGCGGCTGTGGCCAGGCGGATCTCCGGGATTGGCAGCTCGAGCACGGCGCGAAGATGCAGCTCAAATTCACTCAAGTTTTGGCCCACCAGGGTGACCAACCCCGTGTCATGGGGCCGGGGTGAAAGCTCGGAGAACACCACCTCCGGCCCGTCTTCGCCCTGGCACAGGAAGAATTCAACGCCAAACAGGCCCGTGCCGCCGAGGTTGTCGGTGATCGTGCGGGCCATGGCCTGGGCGGCCGCCAGCTGGGGCCCATCCAGGTGGGCCGGCTGCCAGCTGCACTGGTAGTCGCCCCGCTCCTGCAGGTGGCCGATCGGCGGACAAAAGAGCGTGGGCCCCTGGGCCTGGCGCACCGTGAGCAGGGTGATCTCCTGCTCAAAACGCAGAAATTCCTCCACGATCACCCGGGCGCCGCTGCCCCGGGCCCCGGCCAGGGCCGCCTCCCAGGCCGCCTCCAGCCCCTCGGGCCCCTCGACCACGCTCTGGCCCTTGCCGGAAGAGCTCATCACCGGCTTCACCACCACGGGCCAGCCCAGGGGCTCCGCCGCCGCGGCCAGTTCGGCGGCGCTGGCGGCATAGGCGTAGCGGGCCGTGCGCAGGCCCAGCTCGCCGGCGGCCAGATCGCGAATCCGGTCCCGGTTCATCGTCACCGCCGTGGCCCGGGCGGTGGGAATGATGCGGTGGCCTTCCGCTTCCAGCTCGGCCAGGGCATCCACCGCCAGGGCCTCGATCTCCGGGATCACCACATCGGGCCGGTGGCGCCGCACCACCGCCTTGAGGGCCTCGGGATCGGTCATGGCGACCACTTCGGCCACCTGGGCCACGGCCATGGCCGGCGCTCCGGCGTAGCGGTCCACGGCGATCACCTGGCAGCCGAGGCGCTGGGCGGCGATCGCCACCTCCTTACCCAATTCACCGCTGCCCAGCAGCATCACCCGGCGGGGGAAGGGAAGGGCGGCCATCGTCTGCAGCAGAGGGGATACTGACCTGATCCTGCCCCGCCAAGCCCCGTGTTGCTGTTCCCCCTACTCGGCTTCTCCACGGCGGGTGACGCCGCCTCAGGGCTGCTGTTTGGTTGGGACATCGCTGACCTGCAAAAGGGCGCGATCGTTTACCTGGCCCTGTCGTCCCTGGCTTTTGTGGTGGTCTGGGTGTTGGGCTATGTCCGGCGGCCAAAGGACTGAACGGATGGGCAAAAGCCGCCTGGCGCCGACCCCGCCCCAGCTCACTCGGCCAGTTCTGGCATGAGGGTGAGCTGGCGCACGGATGGCTCTTCGCTGATGAAGCCATAGGCCTCAAACACCGCCGCATCGGCATGGGTGATGTGCTGGCCATCGGCATGGCGTTCGACCACAAAACCTTCGGCGGCCATGCGCCGCATCAGACCCGCGGCTTCCTCCAGCCGGGCGGCCATCGCTTCAAGGCTGGCGCAGTCGGCGGTGAGGCCGGTTTCCTTCCAAGTGAAATAGGCCATGGCAGGGATGGGTGGTTGGCGAAGGCGGGGGCCGGAAGCAGGCCGGCAGGCCTGGTCTAAGCAGGGTTGACCTGGGTTGTTGGCCTCAGGGCACCAGCACCAGCCCCACCAGGACCAGGAGCAAACTGCAGGCCCATAGGCCCACCACCACCTGCTGTTCGCTGGCGCCCCCCAGCTCGAAGTGGTGGTGCAGGGGCGCCATGCGGAACAGGCGCCGGCCCTGGCCATCGGCCCCCTTGGTGGCCTTAAACACCCACACCTGCAGGATCACCGAGAGGGATTCGGCCAAAAACACGCCGCCCATCACCAGCAGGGGCCAGAGGCTGTTGCTGAGTAGGGCTACCGCCGCCAGGCAGGCCCCCATGGCCAGGGAGCCGGTATCCCCCATGAACACCTTGGCGGGATGGCGGTTCTGCACCAGGAAGCCCAGCCAGGCCCCCGCCATGGCAGCACAGAAGCCGGCCAGGGCCGGATCGCCGTCGTGGCCGCGCAGCATCAACTGCAGCCCCAGCCCCGTGAACACCACGGCGCCACAGCCGGCCGCCAGGCCATCGAGACCATCGGTGAGGTTGGTGGCGTTACTTTCGGCCAGAAACACAAACAGGCCCAGGGGCCAGATCAGCAGGCCTAAGGGCAACACCCAGCCCAGGGGCAGGGCCAAATCACTGCCCAGTTGCTGCTGCCAGTAGGCCCAGGCCAGGAAGGCCGCCGCCGTAAGGCCCTGCAGCAGCAGCTTGCCCCGGGGCGAGAGGCCCTTGTTGGTGCGGCGGGTGAGGCTGCGCCAGTCGTCGATGCCGCCGATTGCCAGATAGCTGAGGCTGATCGCAGCCACCGCCAGCAGGCGGCCATCGCCGGGGGCCACCAGGCTGCCGACGATCAGACCCGCCGGAACCACCAGCAGCCCCCCCATGGTGGGCGTGCCGGCCTTGCCCTGGTGGGATTGGGGACCCTCTTCGCGGATCACCTGGCCCAATTTGAGCGCCCTCAGACGCGGCACCCCCCAGCTCACCAGGGCCCCACTGACCAGGGCCCCAACCAGCAGGGGCAAGCTGAGCTGGAGGGCCTGGCCCCACCAGTCGCTGAGACCGCAAAACACCAGGAGGACCAGGGCCAGGAGGGCCGCGATCCTGCGGCTATTCCCCGGCAGACGGACCAGGAGTTGGGTGAACGCCAAGGGCACTGGGATGACTCAACCCAGTCTTCCTCAACCCTGGTCCGCCCTAACAGGGACCAGGTCGGGCAATGGATTCATGCTGATGGGGCTGGCGGCTCCCCAGCCCCTGGCAGCCGTGGAGGCTTCAAGGATTTAGGAGGGCCCCAAAACCGGCCTGGCGTTGCCGAAACTCAGTCTTCCCAGTCTTCTTCGGACTGGTCGTCGGCGGGGTTGTAATCCTCCTTCTCACCCATCAGAGCAGAGAGCTCCTCCTCTTCCACGGTGCTCACATCGGCCGAGGCGGTTTCCTCGTCGGCCACCAGGCGGCCAGTGGACTCCAGCCAGCTGAGCAGGTCGGGCTCTTCACGCAGGGGCAGAACTGGCGCCATCTCGCTGCGGCCGTAACGGGTCAGCGAGGGGTTGATGCTGTCAAGGTTGCTGAGGCTGAGGTTGCTCATTATCTGCTCCAGGGCACCCGGCAATGGGCTGAACTGAACCCGATCTCAAATCCTAACCGAGGCCCCCTTGCACCACCTGTTCAGCAGCTCCCGAACCAAACTTCTGACGGTCTGGCTGGCGGCCCTGCTCTTGAGCGGCGGCCTGGCCTGGGCGGGGCAGCGCTGGCCGGAACCGCTCTCCATTGACCTGGGCTGGGTCGTGGCGCTGGTGCTGGGTCCACCGGCCCTCATGGGCCTCTGGCTGCTACTCGGCTGGACTTCAGGGACCGGCGACGGGGGAGAATCGCTCCATTCCGGCAAGGAGCAACAGGGATGACGGCCAGCAGCCAGGCAAACCAACCCCGGGCCAAGAAGGTGGTCCTGGCCTATTCCGGCGGAGTCGATACGAGTGTCTGCATTCCCTACCTGATGCAGGAGTGGGGGGTGGAGGAGGTGATCACCTTCGCCGCCGACCTGGGCCAGGGCGACGAGCTGGAGCCGATCCGCCAGAAGGCCCTCGATTCCGGCGCCAGCCAGTCGATCGTGGGCGACCTGATCGAGCCCTTCATCACCGAGTTCGCCTTCCCGGCGATTCGGGCCAACGCCCTCTACGAGGGTCGCTATCCCCTCTCCACCGCCCTAGCCCGGCCCCTCATCGCCCGGCGCCTAGTGGAAATCGCCCGGGAGGTGGGCGCCGATGCCGTGGCCCACGGCTGCACCGGCAAAGGCAACGACCAGGTGCGTTTTGACGTGGCCATCGGCGCCCTGGCGCCGGAGCTGAAGGTGCTCACCCCGGCCCGGGAATGGGGCATGAGCCGGGAAGAAACGATCGCCTACGGCGAGCGCTGCGGCATCCCCTCGCCGGTGAGTAAAAAATCGCCCTACTCGATCGACCTCAACCTGCTGGGCCGCAGCATCGAAGCCGGTCCCCTCGAGGATCCGATGGTGGAACCACCCGAGGAGGTCTATGCGATGACCTGCTCGATCGAGGCGGCCCCCGACACGGCCCAGGTGGTGGAGATCAGCTTTGAGCAGGGCAATCCGGTGGCGATCGATGGCGTGCGCCTCGATCCGGTCAGCCTGATGCGCCGCGCCAACGCCCTGGCCGGCGGCCATGGCTTCGGCCGGCTCGACATGATCGAAAACCGGGTGGTGGGCATCAAGAGCCGGGAGATCTACGAAACCCCGGGTCTGCTGCTGCTGATCAAGGCCCACCAGGAACTGGAAAGCCTCACCCTGGCCGCCGACGTGCTGCGCACCAAGCGCCAGCTGGAAATGGCCTGGGCCGACCTGGTGTACCAGGGCCTTTGGTATGGCCCGCTCAAGGATGCCCTCGATGGCTTCATCGAACGCACCCAGCGCACCGTTAATGGCAGCGTGCGCCTGAAGCTGCACAAGGGCAACGCCACCGTGATCGGCCGCAGCAGCAGCGACAGCCTCTATGTGCCCGACATGGCCACCTACGGCGCCGAAGACCAGTTCGACCACCGCGCCGCCGAAGGCTTCATCTACGTGTGGGGCCTGCCGACCCGCCTCTGGGCCGCCGCCCGCCGCCGCTGATCGGGGCCTGGTCAAGGCCCCAGGCGTAGCAGGCGCCGGGTTGCCTGGTGCAAGCGCCACCGCCAGCCCTGCGGGAGCGCCAGCTGCAGGCGCTCCCGCAGGGCGTGGTTGTCGTCGCTGAGGAGGCGCTGACGTTCAAGCAGCGGTTGGAGCCGCTGGGCGAACTTGCGCTCAAAAATCCCCGGCAGATCAACGATCAGCTGGTCCAGCTCCGCCAGCTGCTCCAGGCTCCGCGCCAGCTCCTGGCGGGCGGCCGCTAGGGCCGCGGACGCCTCCGGGGTTGGGGCTGGGCCCAGGCTCGGGGCACTCGGGATCCCTGCGATTGGCTGGTCCGTGGGGGATGGCTGCTCCAGGGGGCCGGGGCACAGGAACGATCCCAATCTTCGCCAGGACCGGGACCATTTGGTGCCTGACCGGGGAGCGGCGCCGCCGGGCCCAAGGGTTAGCGCAACCCAGCTTCAGCCCAGGGCCTCCAGGCAAGCCAAGCAAAAGCCCCCGAACCGCCACAAGCGGCCCAGGGGCAGACAACGCAAGGACGAACCAGGACAAGCCTCAGGCTTCGACGGTTTCCAGGGCAGCCGCTTCAGTGGTGGCAGCAGCCACGGGACCCGTGCGGGGAGCGGGCAGGGGACCCTCCTGTTTGACGGTGAGGTAGCGGATCACGTCTTCGCTAAGGCGCATGGCGCGCTCCAGGGTGGCCACCTGCTGGCCATCACCGTTGTGGGTCAGCTGCACGTAGATGCCTTCCTTGTGGCCAGAAATCGTGTAGGCCAGGCGACGCTTGCCGCGCATCTGGGTGTCGAGCACCTCGGCGCCGGCCTCGGTCACCAGGTCGCGGTACTTGCTGACATGGGTTTCCACCTCTTCCTCCGGGATGTCCGGACGAAGGATGTACATGGTTTCGTAGTAGGGCTTCTGGGACATGACCGGGACGATCCGACTTGGACGAGGGCTGGCGGCCTGGGTGCGGGCTGCCAACGGCGGATTGCCCAATGTATCGCGGCAGGGGGTCTGCTCCCCAAAGGCTCAGGCCCACCGCCTTGGCTCGCCACTCAGCCTTGGCTCACCCCTCAGCCTTGGCTCGCCCCTCAGCCGGGGCCGGTCAATAGAGCTGCATCCGCACGGCCTCGGAGAGGCTGGGGATCTCCGCCTGGCGGCCCCGCACGCACTCGACGATCGCGAACAACACCACCAGCAATACCGCCAGAAACACGGTGTTGCTGAGGGTGCGCACGGCGAAACCGCCGCCGAGGGGCTGCAGCAGCACGCTGAAGGCCAGCGACACCACCACCATCACGATGTCGATCAGGATCGCCTGCAGCACGTGGAAACGCAGGTAGTAGGGCACCTTCTGGTTGCGCACCACGGCCAGATACAACACCAGGAACAGCAAGAAGCCACCAAACGGCACCACCCGCTGGAGCACCAGCACGGGCAGGGCCGGCAGGGTCAACCACTGGAGAGCCGGAAACAGGGGGACCAGGTAGCGGCCGAATTCCACCCCATCACTCCAGGGCAGCAGGTAGGCCAGCAGGGCCAACAGCCGTTGCCAGATCGGAATCGACGCCATGGGGAAGGGAAGCTGCGACCAGGCTAGAACCGCTGGGCCGAGCTCCAGGCCCGGGCACGACACGGGGCCTCGCTCTGAAATGCCGTCGCCCAACTTCAGCCGCAACCCAATTCCGCCAGGGCGGCCTGGCGCATGGCCTCCACGGGGATCTCCGAGAGGCCACACCAATGCTGCAGGGCAGCAGCCCCCTGCTGGACCAGCATCTCCAGCCCATCGAGGCTTGGGCAGCCGCGGGCGGCCGCCTGGCGCAGCAACTGGCTAGGCCGGGGCGTGTAGATCAGGTCGTAGACAAGGGTTTGGGGCTGGAGAGCCTCCAGCTCCGGGGCCGTGAGCGGGCAGCGCAGGGCGGCGGCGGGATCGGTGAGCGACGCCATCCCCACCGGCGTGGTGTTCACAACCAGGTCGGCGCCAGCCAGGGCCTGGGCCAGGGAGCCGCCCCAGGCCAGACCCTCCAGCCGGCAGGCCTCGGACCAGCCGGCGCCGGTGGCGAGAAAGGCCTCCAGGGCCGCGGGTTGGCGAGCCGCCACCTGGATTGATTCCAGGCCCAGCTCCACCAGGCCGGCCACCACGGCCAGGGCACTACCGCCGCAACCCAGCACCAGGGCCCGCTTGCCCGTCCAGGGGCCGAAGGGGCCGCTGCGCAGGGGGGCCAGGAAGCCTTCGACATCGGTGTTGGTGCCAAACCAGCCCCCATCGGCGCGGGGCACCAGGGTGTTCACCGCACCGAGCCGGCGGGCCAGGGGGCTGAGCTCCGCCACCAGGGACACCACCGCCTGCTTGTGGGGAATGGTGACGTTGAGACCGCGGCAGCCAACCGCCTCGAGGCCATCGAGCACCTGCTCCAGGCGCTCCGGCGGCGCCGGCAGGGCCAAGTAAACCCAGTTCAGGCCCAGCTCCGCCAGGGCGGCGTTGTGCATGGCCGGCGAGAGGCTATGGCGCACCGGATTGCCGAGTACGCCCACCAGGGCAGTGGCTCCTGTGATGGCTGCTGGCATCGGCGATGGGGGGGGGCGGCGGGCGGCACCGTACGGCCGGGTTCGGCAACCACACCTAGCCCCCCATGGGGGCCACTACGGAGGATGCCCCCAGTTCAAAACCCTCATTCAGGAGGTTGCTATCCATGGGCAAGGTTGTCGGAATTGACCTTGGCACCACGAACAGCTGCGTTGCGGTGATGGAGGGCGGCAAGCCCACCGTGATCGCCAATGCCGAGGGCTTCCGCACCACGCCCTCTGTCGTGGCCTACACCAAAAACCAGGACCAACTGGTGGGTCAGATCGCCAAACGCCAGGCGGTGATGAACCCGGAGAACACCTTTTATTCGGTGAAACGCTTCATCGGCCGCCGCGTCGATGAGGTCACCGAAGAATCGAAGGAAGTGAGCTACGGCGTTGAGAAGGTCGGCGCCAATGTGAAGGTGAAGTGCCCGGTGCTGAACAAGCAGTTCGCCCCGGAAGAGGTGAGCGCCCAGGTGCTGCGCAAGCTGGCCGAAGACGCCGGCAAGTACCTCGGTGAAACCGTCACCCAGGCGGTGATCACGGTGCCCGCCTACTTCAACGACTCCCAGCGCCAGGCCACCAAGGACGCCGGCAAGATCGCCGGCCTCGAAGTGCTGCGCATCATCAACGAGCCCACCGCAGCAGCCCTGGCCTACGGCCTCGACCGCAAGAGCAACGAGCGCATCCTGGTCTTCGACCTAGGCGGCGGCACCTTCGACGTGTCCGTGCTCGAAGTGGGCGATGGCGTGTTCGAAGTGCTCTCCACCTCCGGGGACACCCACCTGGGCGGCGACGACTTCGACAAGGTGATCGTTGATTACCTGGCCGCCAGCTTCAAGAGCAACGAAGGCATCGACCTGCGCCAGGACAAGCAGGCCCTGCAGCGTCTCACCGAGGCGGCTGAAAAAGCCAAGATCGAGCTCTCCAGCGCCGGCCAGAGCGAAATCAACCTGCCGTTCATCACGGCCACGCCCGAGGGTCCCAAGCACCTCGACCTCACCCTCACCCGGGCCAAGTTCGAGGAGCTCGCCTCCAAACTGATCGACCGCTGCCGAGTGCCGGTGGAGCAGGCCCTCAAGGACGCCAAGCTCGCCTCCAGCGAACTGGACGAAGTGGTGATGGTGGGCGGCTCGACCCGCATCCCCGCCGTGCTGGAGCTGGTCAAGCGCGTCACCGGCAAGGACCCCAACCAAACCGTCAACCCCGACGAAGTGGTGGCCGTGGGTGCCGCCATCCAGGGCGGTGTGCTCGCCGGTGAGGTCAAGGACATCCTGCTGCTGGACGTAACACCTCTCTCCCTGGGCGTGGAAACCCTGGGCGGTGTGATGACCAAGATGATCACCCGCAACACCACGATTCCCACCAAGAAATCGGAGGTGTATTCCACCGCGGTGGATGGTCAGACCAACGTGGAAATCCACGTGCTCCAGGGCGAGCGTGAGATGGCCACCGACAACAAGTCGCTGGGCACCTTCCGCCTCGATGGCATCCCCCCGGCACCCCGGGGCGTGCCCCAGATCGAGGTCACCTTCGACATCGACGCCAACGGCATCCTCAGCGTGACCGCCAAGG
>ERZ889217.110-NODE-110-length-51657-cov-10.348397_pt1 | contig 51657 bp, 43 predicted proteins | sample MGYA00521098_ERZ889217 | MGnify/ENA primary metagenome ERZ889217 (study PRJEB32303, sample SAMEA104408613) | aquatic metagenome | biome: Brackish water; feature: Pelagic; material: water | place: Baltic Sea | collected 2014-06-10T22:04:00 | depth 2,362 m ... | reverse complement strand
CTACGGATCAGAAGGTTAGGGGTTCGAATCCCTTCGCGCGCACAAGTTAAGCCTCGAGTGCCTTTCACACTCGGGGCTTTTCTTCTATAAAAGCAAAGAAAATCGAACTGACCAACTGATTTTACAAATTTTTTCCCCTGCACGAGCGTGTTTAAGCTTAATAGGGATGAAGCTATAGCGAGCAACTCATATCAGAACCACAACACATTGGAGATTTTATTTTTCCTTCGCATTGAGGGCAACGAGAAATCTGAACATTACTCCCATCAGCAAGAGCAAGTGAGTCGTTAACAAGTGGCACATTACAGTTTGCGCAGGTTGCATTAACTGCCATTCCGCAGGTTGCACATGAATAAGTAGCAATCATTTTTAGTCTCCCGATATCCAGTTTAAGAGCCCATAATTGGGCTCTGTTTGCTTCCAAGCACTTAAATTGTACACCTTTGGAATTCCTGACGAATAGAGAATGAAAAAATCAAATATTCCATAAAGCGATTGAATTCTGGGTGTAAACAATTCAGATTGGTTCTAGACCTTTGAACAGAATCGCCACTCGCTCACCGAGGCGAGTAACGCAAGTAGAGCATAAACAGATTGCGCCCAGGCAAGATCGCTATTCGCTTCTTATGCCGGATTTCCAAATATGCCATTAACTTCTCTCTTTGGAAAAGCGCTAGAGGTATTTCTTCAGCGATGAAATTTGGCGATGACCGGTATCTAGATTTAGGAAGACAAGTTTTATTGCTTGCTTACGACCAATATTTTACGATGGTCTAATTTAAGGGGACAGTGAGCTGTTAGCACTGATGAGACTCATAATTCCTTCTCAAAATTGTAAAAAAACGTATCAAAATACTCACTGCGCCTAACTTCACATGGTTGGCTAGACTTTAGGCACAGTATTTATAGATGATTTAGAAAAAGTCTTAAAAAGGAGATTTCGTGGCAGAGAGTCTGAGAGAAATTCGGGTTGGGTTACTGGCTTATGGTGCAATCGGAGATCAACATAACCTTGCGGTCAAGGCAACCACGGGTCTGCAGTTAACCGCAGTAGCTGACACAAACCCAGAACGCTTAGCTGCAGCCAAAGAGATAGCCTCAGAAATTGAAACCTATACCGATTCAACGGCGATGCTGGATTCTGGCCTAATTGATCTGGTGGTTATTTCAACTCCTCCCAATAGCCATTACTCATGGGCCAAGGAGTCGCTAGACCGTGGCCTTCACGTTGTTCTGGAAAAGCCAATGGCGCTAACAGTCGAAGAATGTGATGAGCTGATTGGGCTAGCTGCATCGAAGGATTTACTCCTTGTTGTGTATCAAAATAGGCGCTATGACGCAGATTTTGTGACCATGAAGAAATTAATTGATGATGGTGCAATAGGCCAAGTGTTCTCTTACGAGAGTTTTGTAGGTGGCTATTCAAAGCCTTGTTCATATTGGCACTCTGATGTAGAAGTTTCTGGGGGAGCCATATTTGATTGGGGAAGCCATTTTATCGATCAGATTTTAGCTACGATTCCAGGAGATGTGGATGCTGTAAGTGGCATCAATCAGAAACGTCAGTGGAGTCATGTGACAAATGCAGACCATGCTGATGTAGCGATTACCTTTTCAGATGGAACTCGCGCAACTTTCACCAATTCAGACCTGGCAGCAGCACGTAAACCAAAATTCTATGTGCTTGGCACTACTGGGGCGATAGTCGGAAATTGGGATCCTGCAGCTGGATCTACGCCAGCTGATCTTCCTGCGATACTGACAGTCCATCGCGCCGATGGAACAACAGAAGTAATCTCAAATTCCCAAGTAACACCACATGCATTTCATCAATCGATAGTTGAGTATCTGAAGAACAAAACCCCAATGTATATAGATACTCGGCAATCCCGTGATGTTGTAGCGATTATGCAAGCAGCAGAAGAGTCTGCACTCTCCAATGGCCGCTCTATGAAACCTTTACTTCTTCGGTGAAAAGCACTCGTTGGGGCTTAATTGGCGCTGGTTGGATTGCAACTAGAGCCATTGCTCCTGCTATGCACGCAGCTGCTGACACAATAATCCAGGCGGTTGCTAGTCGAGACTCTGAACGTTCACGAGCGCTAAACCCTGTCACGATTCACGAAAATTATGAAGGGTTGATAAACGATCCCTTAGTTGATGCGGTTTACATTTCCCTTCCCAATCACTTACATTGCGAATGGACCGTGAAGGCCCTCAAAGCCGGTAAGCATGTGCTGTGCGAGAAGCCATTTGCAATGAATTTTGCTGAAGCAGAAATGATGGTTCAAACTGCCCGAGAAAACGATCGATTGCTGGTTGAAGCAGTTTCATCGAGATGGCATCCCCGAATGGCTCGAGCTATTGAATTCATAAAGGCTGGAAATATCGGTGAACTACTTTCTATTGAGTCTTCTTTTACTTTTCCTGCCTCCATCGAAGGCAATTATCGACTCTCGCAGGACATGGGCGGTGGAGCACTCTTTGATGTTGGTGTATATCCACTCCACGTTATGGCTGCCCTTATAGGAGATACGGCGCAAGCTGTTGTCGAAAGGCGTGAAGTCAACATTGGGACCACAGGAGTTGACCTCACGACTAAGTGGAGCATTAGTTTTGATGGTTCTGTAACCGGAAATGGTTTAGCTTCATTTGAGTTACCCGAGGATCAAACCCTAGTTGTGCGGGGAGCTAATAATTCTATTGAGTTCCTCGAGGGTCAGGTATTCACATCGTGGCATTCTCCAAGTACTTTGAGATTGGGTGATTACCTTGAAGAATTTGAAGCAAGTGATTCATACATGCTTATGATAGAAAATTTCGGTAAGAAAATTCGTGGCCAGGATAGCTGGGTACTTCCCCTAGAAACATCGCTCTCAGTTCAGAAAATGCTCGATCAGATCAGAGCGCAGATTCCTTATGGGTAAAGCCCGCGCAATTTATGGGCTTCAGCAACACGTGCGACGCCAATCATATGTGCTGCTTCTCGCCAAGAAACATTCTTTTCGGTAGCCATAAACTCAACCTCTTTAAAAGATTTCATCATAATATCGTTGAGATTCTCTTTAACCTCATCAGCTGTCCAGAAATAATTCTGCTTATCTTGAACCCATTCAAAGTAAGAGACAATAACGCCTCCAGAGTTAGCTAAAATATCTGGGACAACGAGAATCTTCTTCTCATTGATTATTGCATCACCATCTGGCGTCGTCGGAGCATTAGCGCCCTCCACGATTATTTTGGCGCGAATTCCGGATGCTGTTGCCCCAGTTATTGAATCAGCAAGAGCTGCTGGTATGAGTACATCGACATCGAGATGAAGCAATTCTTCTTGAGTAAGTTGCTCTGTTCCAGGCATATTAAGGCTGCCATTTTCAGTTAGGTAATCCCATAACTTTGCAACGGATTCAAACCCTGTGACCCCGCCGTGCATATCGCTGACTGCAACTACCTTTAAACCGAAATTCTCGAGGGCCAGCGCAGCCCAATATCCGACTTTTCCAAAACCTTGGATTGCCACCGTTGCGCCTTGCGCATCAATTCCACGAACACGAAGCGCTTCAAGGGTCGAGATCGCAACCCCATCGCCTGTGGCAGATGTGCGCCCGAGAGATCCACCTAAAACAATTGGCTTACCTGTAACGACTCCTGGAACCGAAAATCCTGCATTGACCGAGTACGTATCCATCATCCAAGCCATATTACGTTCATCTGTGCCGACATCCGGTGCGGGAATGTCACGTTCTGGGCCGATGATGGGCAGAATTTCAGATGTATAGCGGCGAGTAAGACGCTCATTTTCAGCTAGCGAGAGCGAATGGGCATCAACTGCGATACCGCCTTTTGCGCCACCGTACGGAAGATTTGTAAGCGCGCACTTCCAGGTCATCAACATGGCTAGAGCGACTGTTTCATCCATATCTATCTGTGGGTGAAAGCGAACCCCGCCTTTGGATGGACCGCGAGTTGTTGAATACTGAACTCGGAAGCCTTTATACATTTCAACGCTACCGTTGTCGCGGCGCAACGGAACCGCTACTTCGAGAATTCTGCGGGGAGTTGAGAGGGTTTGCCAATCATTTTCTGAAAGGTCTAAAAGTTCTACAGCCCTGCGCAATTGAGCGCGAGCAGTTTCAAGAGTTGACTCCGTTGTCATAGATTCACTCTAGCTGAATTTAGGAAAAAAAGTATTACAAAAGGTCTTTTTATTCCATGCCTGCGACAATATTTTTATATGTTAGCGGCATCTGCTTCACGCGAACCCCAATTGCAGCATGCAGAGCATTTGCTATTGCAGCTCCTGTGGGCCCGATAGATGCCTCGCCAGCGCCCAACGTTGGCATTTTAGGACGAGAAATAATCTCTGTTGTAATAATAGGGACGTCTGAGAATTTTACGATTGGGTAATCTTCCCAATTATTGGTTACAACTTTGCCTTCTTTAATATGAACTTCCTCTTTCGTTGTCCAGCTCATTGATTGCAGGGCGCCACCTTCGATTTGATTCTTAACTCCATTGGGATTAATTACTAAACCAACATCTACGGCGATCCAGAGATGAGTGACCTTAAGAGATTCCTCTGCCTCAACTTGCGCAACAACAGCGCACCAAGCGCCCTTATTCTTATATCGTGCAAAGCCAATTCCTTGACCAGCGCCATCTTTTAGCTTCTGTCCCCAACGAGAGATTTGGGCCACCTTCTCAATCACATCTCTTCCACGAGAGTCACTCAAATGTCGAAGTCTAAATTCAACCGGATCTTGACCACTTGTAAAAGCCAGCTCATCTAAGAAAGATTCAATTGCAAAGACATTGAGATGGGCGCCGAGTGCTCGCATTGCTGAAGTTCGAATCGGCATCTCCAGTAAACGTTCAGTGACAACCTTGGCATTTTTAAAATCGTATAAAGGAATTGAGTTTCGCCCTGTACCTCCGCCTCTCGGCATTGGTGGGTCGCCTGCTGCGGGAATTGCTTGACCATCTGCAATATGCGAGTAAGCCAAGAGAGATGGCGTAGGCAGTGTGAATGGTCGAGTGGAGTGTCCATTACCCCTGACGAGGTGGGACCACTGAATAATTGCCCCAGTGTCATCTAATTGTGCGCCTAATTCGGCCTGCATCGCAGGGCCAAAGGGAGCCCAGCTGAGTTCATCATCGCGAGACCACGTAACGAGAACAGGTCTGCCAGGTACTTCGCGTGCGACTAGTACAGCATCGAAGGCCACATCATCTGCGCCGTTATGTCCGTAGCAACCTGCGCCCTCAATATGGCTGATTGAAATCTCGGCCTCATCGATTTTTAGGGCCCTAGCAATATCACTTCTGAGCGGATAGATACCTTGTGATTGTGACCATATCTTCAATTTGGAATCGTCCCACTGGGCAATTGCAGTTACAGTTCCTATGGAAGCGTGAGAAATAAATGGTCGAGAATATGTTGCACGCATCTGGATAGCATTATCGTTAAAAGCGCCTGCTTCGTGAACAATCTGTGAATCCCTAGCTGATTTATTAAGAAATGTATTTACATCATCAGTATTGAAAGCATTTGCAGGAATGCTCCATTTAGCTGCCTCTGAGAGCTTTTCTACAGCATCAATTGCCGAATACTCATCACAAGCAATCACGGCGGCAAAAGATCCATTTCGAATAATCTTTATAACGCTTGGACTAGATGATTCCGATGGCATTGAAATTAATTCAGCTCCACGGACTGGGGGCCTTAAGACTCGTGCAAATAAAAGCCCATCAAATCTCTGATCTTGAATAAAAGTTGCTTGGCCCGCTAATTTTGACGCTAGTTCCAAATTATTAATGTCATGGCCAACAATTGTGTAGTCGGAAGAATTCTTCGTCCATACTTCAATCTCAACATCGATATTCCAGCCAGATGTTAATTGCACCTGCCAGTAATCGGAATCCTTAGCGACTCTATATGCAGTCGCTGAAGCAAGGCGCAGAGCTAACCCAGAATCTTGGATAGAAAGACTTCCCGCAGTAAAACTTTCATCGGGACTTACCTCTGTCTCGGTAATTAAAATCTGGCAAGCACCTAAATCTACTCGTAGCTCTTCAGAGACAATTTGTGTTAGCGCAGTTCGAATTCCCTGACCGAATTCAACTTTTCCCGTCTTAATTCCTACAACGCCTTGGATTGAGAAATCTAGCCAGTCGGAAACTTTAGGCGATTTAATTAGAGATTCGGGTGTAGTCATTATTGTTGTCCTGCTTGAGCAACTGCGTCGATGATCCGATTATGTGCTCCGCAGCGGCACAAGTGCCCGTCTAAGCCATGGGCGATTGAATCTCTATCGAGCTTCTGATCGTTCTCTATTAAAGATGTGGCACGCATCAGTAAACCGGATATACAGAAACCACACTGGGCAGCTTGCAAGTCAGCTACGCAAGACTTGAGTTTATTAAGAGTGGGATTTTCTTCACTTTCGACGGTCTCAATTTCCTTATCTCCGACCGACCAAATTGGTGTATCGCAAGAATGAATTGGAACCCCATTGAGCAGAACAGTGCAAGCACCACAAAGACCGCTACCGCAGCCAAATCTGGTCCCAATAAGATTCAAATAATTTCGTAGCACCCAGAGTAGAGGAGTTTTCTCTTCGCAGTTAACCGAATAGTCTTTACCATTGACGCTAATTTGAAAATTCATACTCACCCCGCAGTTCTCCAAATAGTAGCCAATGGTAGCCTAGAACGTTAGGAAAACGAGAAAGAACTTTTTGAAATTAAAGAAATTAATTGAGAGATGAGGACGAGATGAATAAAATTCGTATCGGACAGTTTAGCCAATCACCAAACATGCTTGTCATCAAGAAGCTAAATCTTCTGCCTGAATTTGAATTAGATATCTCGAACGTTCAATCTTCACCGGGACAATTTCAATCGCTACAGTCTGATGAGCTCGACATAGCGATCACTAGCCCAGATAACGTGCTGCTATTCGGAACGACCGATGAGAACCCAATCGGAGTTCAATGCGAATTGAATATTTTGAGATCAATTGACAAGGGGCTCAAGCTCTCGTTAGTTTCAAATTCCTCAGCACATCAACTTGAAGATTTGCAGAGCTTGCGTTTCTCCATAGATTCTCCAGCAAGTGGTTTCTCCTTCCTGTTGAAATCTATGGCAAGAAAATTAGGGGCTCGTCCTGAAGATTTCCACTATGTATCTGGTGGATCTACTCCCAAACGACTTAATGGAATTATCGAAGGAGAAGCTGAAGCAACAATTCTTAATGCCGAATCAGTCGTGAAAGCTGAGGAACTTGGATACAAGAATTGGGTAGATGTCTCGCAAGTCGCCCCTGGTTACTTGGGTACCGTGCTGTGCGCAAAGAAAGAGAATCGCACTGCCAATTTCATGGACCCATTCCTTACTGCATGGGAAAACTCAACACAGTGGCTGCTTGAGCAAGATTTTCAAGGCTATTCATCGATATTTGAAGGCATGGAATCGAAAATCAATAGCGCCAGTTACTTTTCAATTCTTCAGAACAAACAACATGGAATGACTGCGTCAAATGAGGCAAATCTAGATGCTTTAGAGAGTCTCATTGAAATTCGAAGAGAGTCAGGCGGATATGTTCCCGAGCCAAGTTCCTTACATCAGTTATTTAATTAACGTCAGCCAGGAAAATCTAAACCGAGATCTTTCATTACAACCATTGCGGCATTACGCCCTGGTACGCCCGTGATTGAACCTCCGGGGTGAGTTGTTCCGCCGGTTTGATAAAGCCCAGCAATTGGGGTCTTATGCGATGCCCAACCTGCGGCTGGACGCAATGGGCCAGAGAAGGCCGCGCTGCGATCTCCTCCGTGCCAGCACCCATCGATCATATGAGGATTGCCACGTTCGAAATCTATGGGTGATTTAACCAATTTTGCGATCACATTTGATTCGGTCATATTTGGCATGAAAGTCTGAACCAACTTCATCATATTAATCTCATGTTGATCTTTGGCATCATCCCAAGATTTTGCACCATATGGTGGAATAAATGAGGCAGGGAAGAGAACCTTGACCGTGTGCTTATCTTTAGGAGCTCGTGCCGGGTCAACCAGAGTTGGGGTAGCAACCAAAAGGTGTGGCGCAGATTCAATCGGTAGTCGATCTTTAATACGTCTTAACATGTCGAGACTATCTTGTGGCCAAGGCATGTATCCAGAACTTACAGCTGTATCTGAGACTTCTTTACCTTTAAATACAGGTGCTTCATTAGTTGCCATATAAATCGCGTAACCGGGAGTTCCTACATCATATGTTTGAGCACCATACAAGAATCCAGGTTCTAGCAGGGACTGGTCTAACATCTCAATTAAGTGCTTGATATGAATGGTTGAAACTACGCAATCTGTAGCTATGTATTGGTTTCCAGATTCTGTAGCAATACCAACACATTTTTTATCTTCAACAAGAAATTGGGTAATTTTTTCTCGGCCATAAAATTCACCGCCATGTTCTTTGATTACTTCAACAAGACCTTGAGCCAATTTGCCAGATCCGCCAAGAGGAATGCTCCAACTATTAGCCTGACGCCCGGCCACGATAGAAATGGCTAATAAACCAGTTCCTGGTAAGTCCAAGGAGGCAAAAGTTTGAGATGCCTGCCAGAAAAGATATGAACGTACATGCACATTCTCGAATTCATGTTGGATGACCTCCCACGCGCTGAGCGCACGACGTTTGCGCCAGACATTTCCAAGCGGTGCTGATTCAAGTAATTGATCAAGTGGCTTACCCCAGCCAATAGGGGTGTTGTTACTTTCAGCAAATATCGACTTCACATCGTTGTATTCGGTCAATAGTCGTTTATAAGCCAGAGCATCTTTCTTGCTGAATCGAGCAAACTCTTCAAGGGTGCGATCTAAATCTTTGTACATAACAAATTGTTCACCATCAGGGAAGGCAACTCTGGCAACTGGATCTGGATCCACATATTCCAAACCATGTTTCTTAACTAGACCCAACGTATCTTTCGCCAAGACGGGATTAGAACGAAGAAGTGTGTGGCCAGTTGAACAGGTATCAACCCAAAAGTCAGGAATTAACTCTTCTGTATCGACGCCTCCACCTGGTCTAGCTCTCACATCAACAACGGCAACCTTCTTACCTGCTTGCGCCAGATAGGCTGCGGTTATAAGACTGTTATGACCAGCACCGGCCACCACCACATCAGCGGTAATGACCTGGTTAGCCATGAGAAATACCTTTGAGGTGACGTTCCATCCAATCTGCAGTCTTATATCTGTGCTTAGCAGCAACGTTCATAAGGCCGTGATTTCCATCAGGAAGCATCAGCAATTCTGCGCCAGTCAATTTCTGGACCTTTCTAGCCTGCTCGCTTGGAATCAGGCGATCCATCTCACCGAAAATGAGCAGTAGAGGACATTTAATATTCTTTCCAGCTTCTTCAAGTGAGAGCGTATTTGCCACAGCCTTTCCGTCTACCTGATTATCTTGATGAGCACGGAAGGTAAAAGTTCGTCGCGTAAGCTCTGGCAAATCATCCCAACATTCGCCAAAATTAAATGGCCCAGCAAGTGCTGCACACGCTTTGATTCGCTTTTCACCGGATGCCATTCGTGGAGCGTAGTAACCGCCAAGACTCACGCCCCACACACCGATTCTTTGATGGTCTATATCGGTACGGGTCTCTAGGTAATCAACCACTGCTTTAGCGACGTTCTCCCAAGCGCCTTCGATAGGCAATACATATTCTGATTCGCCTTGTCCTGGACCGTCTATAGAAAGAGTTGCAAGCCCGCGTTCCAAAAAGAGCGCCTCAGTCGAACGGAGTTCCTCTTTAGTTGAATCAAGTCCGCTGACCATTATTACGATTGGAGGAGATGTAACGCTAAGAGGCTTGCGTAAAATACCTGGCATTGGGAAATTCTTATATTGAATTTCAACTCTCTCTGCTGCAGGTGTTAAATAGGGAAGAGCGTCATTCAAACATTTCACAGCACGTTGATGAAGAGCCTTCATTTTTTCTGGGTAATCAACATAGACAAATTTCCCAAAGTGATAATAGACAGCAGCTTGGCTCAGATGCGTTCCGGCAGATAAGAAACGATTCTCCTTAAGTGCTTCTCGTCCAAGATCCTCAATAACTTGTCCAGCTGCTCCCCAAGCATCTGCCCAGTCAGCCCACTTATCGACAGAGTTTGTAACCCTTGTGAAATCTGAAACCGAAACACCATTTGTTGTGAAACGGGGAGCCCAATGTGAAATAGCTTCGCTTACAAGTTGATCCTTTGAATCACTCACGGAGATTTACCTTTCAAAAGTATGTTGTTAAAAGAGCCCAATTAATGCATGCTTACCCAATGCTACTCGTAGATTCTCGTTTTAGTAATAGCGAATACCAAGCTAGACATCGGCAGACAATTGCATTGGCTAAGGAACACGATTGCTCTGCTGTCTTAACTTTTGGCGAAAATAAGAGTGGCGTGGTCTCTACCTGGCTTACAGGGTGGGGAACAACAAGGTTGGCGCTAAACCTCTTGACCGAAAAAGAATCACTTCTGTGGATACTTTTTCAGAACCACACCCCTGCGGCCAAGAGAACTGCGCAAGAAACACAGGTTTTTGTCTATGACATAGATGCAGTAGAAAAGGCTCTTACCTCTTTCAAAGGAAAATCGCTGGCAACTATTGGTACTGCGACAGGTGATGTTAGAAAGATTGCCTCAAAGCTAGATATAACTTTAATTACACTTGATAAAGCACATGCAAAAATGCGTGCGATAAAGAGTGTAGAAGAGGTTGAAATTCTGCGAGCAGGGGCTAAAGTCACTGATTTAGGCGCACAAGAGCTCATTGAGTCCTGCAAAATTGGCGCCTCTGATTGGCAGATATTTGCCAATGCGCGTTCTGGATACACGGTTGCAGGCGGACGAGATCACATTTGTTATATCTGCGTTGCTGATATGAACGCACCCGATCGAGATGTACCGTCACAATTTCCCGAAGGAAGAATTGTTAGAGAAAATTCAGCTATCACTTTTGAAATTAGTGCGAGTGCAAGCGCTGAATATCCAGGCCAAGTTTTACGTACTGTCACAATTGGCGAACCAACTGCGCAATATAAAGAACTTCATGCTGTAGCAGATGAAACTCTTGCTAGAATGAGAAAGATTTTGAAGCCGGGCATCAGCGCCCTTGATCTCATTGCAGCCTCTTCAATTATTGAAGAGGCTGGTTTCACTACGACCGATGATTTATTTCATGGTTTAGGGGCTGGATATCTGGAACCAATAGGAACTTCACGTTCGAGAATTCCAATGCATGCTCCCGACCTAACTATCGAAGCGGGCATGGCAATAGTTTTACAACCTAACGTCACAACAATTGATCACTCGGCTGGAGTCCAGACCGGCGAAATGGTAATCGTGACAAGTGATGGTTTTGAAGATATCCATCACATCACTAGTGGTTTATTGCAGCGCTAGTGATAACTACTTAGTTTTACCTAAGTACATAGAAGCAACTTCAGGGTCTCCAGCAATATCTTTAGCAGGGGCTGAAATACGAACTTTTCCAGCTTCCATGACTACGCCATCGTTTGCAAGATACATGCCGAGTCGCACATTCTGTTCAATGAGTAGCACTGTTCGCCCATCTTTAGTCATTCTCTTGATTAATTCAGAAACAAGAGCAACAGATTTAGGGTCCAGTCCGAGCGATGGCTCATCCATCAAAATCAAGGATGGATCTAAAATAAGTGTTCGTGCAATCTCAACCATACGACGCTGCCCACCTGATAAGTGTCCAGCCGGTTGGCTCGCACGTTCTCTGACGATTGGAATCATCTCTTCAACCATCGCCATGCGCTCCTTGAGCAACTTTGGGTTCTTTCGAATTAAATATCCCCCCATGAGGATATTTTCCTTAACGCTCATCTCTGGAAAGAGCGCTCTGGATTGAGGAACTTGCGTAACTCCATTTTCCAATATTTCAGCTGGCGATAGTGATTTAATTGACTCACCAGCCAGTAGAACGTCACCTTCAGATGCTTTAAGAAGTCCGCTAATCACGCGGAAAACAGTGCTTTTGCCAGCCCCATTAGGGCCGACGATGCAGGTAATACTTCCCTTGCGGACCTCTAGGTCGAGGCCTTGGAGAACCATTCCTCCACCGTAACCTGCAAAAACATTCTTTAACGTTAGCGCTGAATTAGACATCTAAGCCCTCCAGAAGTGTGTCCGGCCCTAGGTAGGCCTCGATTACTGCTTCGTTATTTCTTACTTCTTCTGGAGTACCAGAGACCATTATTTCACCCGCAGACAAGACGTGTATGTAATCACATAGACCAAGTACCAGCGGAATATTATGTTCGACAATAAGGAAAGTTGTTCCTGCATCATTGAGTTTCTTAATGGCTTTACTTAATCTTTCGATTAACGTTGGATTGATTCCGCTAGCAGGCTCATCAAGCATAACTATGTCTGGTCTCAACATTAGAATCTGTGCAAACTCTACTAATTTCTGTTGTCCAAAACTCAGTGCGGAAACATTTGATTTTTCAAATGAACTTAAACCCATAAAGTCGAGAATTTCTCGAGCACGCTCTACTTCTTCTCCCTGCATTTTATTTGCAAGCATGTTGCGAGCACTTGGCTTTTCAAGAGGCGCGACCAAATTATCTAGAACCGACATCGATTTAAATAATTTAGTAATTTGGAAAGTTCTTCCCATGCCCATGTGAGCCCTGGTCCAAGGTTGCATCTTTGTAATATCTGTTCCGTTAAATATCACTATTCCAGAATCTGCACCGTATGTACCCGTAATGCAATTAAAAAGCGTGGTTTTACCTGAGCCATTTGGACCGATAAGGCCTGTAATGCTGCCACGTTTAATATCCATGGTGACACCATTAACAGCTTTAACGCCGCCGAAGCTCTTATATAAGCCCTTAACCTGAAGGATCGATTCGCTTGAGTCAGCCTTAGCCTTTGATGGCGCTCGCTTCACATTATTCAAATTAAGCGGCGCATCTCGCTCAGCGATTGCAGCTTGATTAATAAATTCAACAGTCTTGTCTTTTGCTAAACGCTTCCTCAGCATCGTCGCGACCGAAACAAGTAATCCTTGCGGGACAAACATCACTGTAAATACGAGAACAACACCCATGATAAGTACGCGGGCGCTAATTCCGCCTGAAAAGACAGTTGATGCTTCATTAGCAAAGGCAATGAAGAAGCCTCCAAATACTGGCCCCCAGAGCGTGCCCTTGCCGCCAACAAGAGCTGCCAAGACTAAGTAAACGCTGATTAGAATACTGAATGAGCCTGTTGGATTTATAAAGCCCAGATACTGGGAGTAAATAGCCCCTACGAGTCCATAAGGAGCTGCGCTAAGACAGTACGCAATTACCTTGTATTGAGTTGTATTGATACCGATAGACGCCGCCTTAGATTCGTCGTCGCGAATTGAAATAAAACCGGCCCCCAATCTTGCGTTCATAATAAACCGAACTAGGGCTACCGTGAGAACGAGAACAACTAAAAACATGTAGTAGTAAGGGGTGTTTCCTGCAGTTCTTGCCCAGGAGGGGGATCTGAAGATAATTCCATTTGAACCGCCCGTTAGTTCAACCCAATTGGAAACGATGAGTTGAACAGAGAGCAAGATTGCAATTGTAATAATTACGAAGGCATGGCTGCGGGTTCGCAAAGTAATTGAGCCAAGTAAGAACGCAAATGCCATTGCAGTGAGCATGCCAATCGGGGCGAAGTAGAAAGTGAATACCCCGGTCTCGCGACCAAGAATCGCTCCCGTGTACATGCCAACCCCGAGGAAGACGCTATGGCCAAGTGAGACATAACCGGCTAACCCACTTAAAATGTTCCATCCGCTAGCCATAATTGCAAAGAGAAAGCAGACAATAAGTAAGGATTGCTCGTATTGGCTGTCAGGTAGCAATACTGGGATTAAAATAAGAATTGCCCAGAAAAGCACCGCAATTTTTTTAGCTTTAGTGAAGCGTAGAGATTTCACACAGAATCCTTTCGAGAACGTGCACCAAGTAGGCCTTCTGGTTTAAATAGGAGCGAAAGAATTATTACTCCGTAGAAAAATAGAATTGTCCACTGCGGAGCATATGTATTGCCTGCTGCTTCAACTATTCCGAGCAACATCGATCCAATGATTGCACCAGGGATACTTCCCATGCCGCCGAGCACAATGATTCCCAGCAGTTTAGAGATCCATTCATAGTGAGTAGCTGGATAAATTGGATATGAGACTGAAATTAATACGCCTCCTGCACCCGCAGTAGCCATTCCAAGCCCATAGGCAAATGAGGAAATTTTTCGATGTGAAATTCCAATCAGCGCTGCGCCATCCCGATTTTGAGCCGTAGCTCGTAGTGCTCGTCCCGCCCAAGAAAGCTTCAGGTATAGGTACAAAAGAACTAAGACCACAGCGGCAGCGAGACTGGCAATAACTTGCGGTGCAGGAAAATTAATTTCTCCCAATTTGTAAGACTGCAGACTGTAACTAGTTTGGACTGATTTGAACTTATTTCCAAAAATTAGATTGAGTGCACCTTCAATAATGAGGGCAAGGCCAAATGAGAGCAGAACTGTCATAGACGGACCTTGGGGAGCGACTCTGACGAAGAGAGTCCTATAGATAATTATTCCCAAACCAAACCAGAGGAGCGCAACAACAGGAATTAGAAGGATTGGCTCAATGCCAGTTAAATCCCAAATTTGCCATGTGAGAAAGGCGCCAGATACAAGGAAGGCACCTTGTGCGACATTTACAATGTCCAAAACTCCAAAGATGAGTGCGAGCCCCGAAGAAAGTAGTGAATAAAGTCCACCTAACAAAATTCCGTACGATAAAACTTGAATGATTTCCAAAACGACTCTTCTCCGGTTCTAAATAATCAAAGTGAAGCTGCACAAATTTACGTGCAGCTTCACTTTGATAGTGATATTTTCTTTTAGATTATTACTTTGTCCAAGCTGGCTTAGGGAAGATCAGATTGTTAGAAGTCTTAGCGACATCTGGAGCAACAATATTTACTTCACCTGATTGCCATTGAGCTAGGAGGAAGTCTCCTTGAGGGCGTCCAATTTCATCCCAAGACAATGGTCCGAGAATTGTTTGAACCTCATTAGCTCGTAGCCAATCTGCGAGTGCCGGGTTGTCAGTTCCCCCTGTGCCTTCTACAGCAGCTTGAAGAACCTGAGCAGCAGCAAATGCATCAGCAGCGTCTTCTTCAGGAACTAGCCCTGCGCCGAATAGCTTCTGGTAGCGAGCAACAAACTCAGCATTCATAGGTGTAGGTGCCTTCTCGCTCCATGAAACTGCGTAGAAGATACCTTCAGTATTCGCAAGGCCAATGGCATCGCTGTACTGAGCACCATTACTTGGAGCTGAAGTTTGGAACATAGCCTTTGGTGAGTAACCAATCTGGATAAGTCCCTTAGCAAGGTTTACACCGTCTTCAAAGACTGCGCCTTGAGCAATGATCTCTGGCTTTGCTTTCGCAATTGCAGATGCAAATGGCTGGAAGTTAGTTGTCTCTGGAGGATATACCTTCGAATAAACAGTCTTAATTCCTGCTGCTTCGAAAAGTGCCTGCATGTTTGCAATTACAGGACCCGCGAATGGATCATCCATTGTTGCGTAGGCCGCTGTCTTTGGACGCTCTGATTCAGGCAAAGACAAGATGTAATTAACAAATGGTTCAGCTTGACGAGGTGCTGTTGCCTGCTGCGCAAAGAAGTAATACTTTGGCATTGGTTCGAAGATCTTTGGAGATCCACCTGCAGGTGCGACAAGAACCATTTCGTTATTTTCCGCAACAGTTGATGCCGGGAAGTTAAGAAGTGATGAGAAAGTTCCAAGAATTAGTGGAACCTTATCCTGATTAATCAGGCGGTTGTAATCTGTAACAACTTGCTCAGCTGAGCTCGCATCATCAAGAATATTTAATTCGACTTGTTGGCCAAGTACGCCACCATCTTCGTTAACAAGTGATGCCCATACTTCGTAACCCTTTTTAGCTGCTCCACCAGGCTGCGCGAAGTCTCCCGTAAGTGGTAGAGAGATTCCGATAACAAGCGGATCACTATTTTTACTTGAACCTATTCCGCAACCTGTGATCAGAAGACCAAGTGCGGTTACTGCCGCAACGAGAGCCGTCTTTCGCAGGCCTTTATATGAGTTATTCATTTTTTCCCCTTTGAGTTATGCAAACGATTGCATCCCTTATTCTTTACATAGAAGGGGGGTCACGTCAACGATTCTCGAGTAAATAATTGGTTGGTATCAAATTGTTATAAAGGCTGATTCCGGTAATTTCCCCCAGGGGTGAGGAATCCCCGGAGACAATCGATTGCCCATTTATGGCTATTCTCAGCAGGCGGTTGGCCGTAGAAATTCTTGATACGAGGTGAAAAGTGGCGGTCTCTAAAGAAGTATTGCGCGCTTCTCGCTATTTCTTCGCCGCAACCATGGTGACATCTCTAGACCGATCCGTCATGGCGCCGATGATGATTGGAATTGCGGTTTATTACCAGACCAGTCTCTCGGTCATCGTTGCGGCAGCATCAGGATACTTACTGGCCTATGGATTTACACAACCCTTATGGGGATTTTGGTCAGAACGCATTGGTCGAATCCGAACAATTCAATACTCATTACTTATTGGCGGAATTGCAAACCTTATTTGTTTCTTACCAATGTCAATGTGGCTATTTTTTTCTGTCAGAACTATTGCTGGGTTCGGTATGGCCGCGGCATTTCCATCAGCGATGATTTATTTTAGTGATGCCGTAAAAGACGAAAAAATTAGACACCCACTAATAACTCGGTTAACTGCCGGAGTTGCTATTGGATTAATGGGAGGAACATTCTTCGGAGGAATGTTTGTGGAAAAATATAATTGGCGGGCAATCTTTTTAATAATCGGAGTAATTTCAATTTACTTTGCGATGGCTATTCGCACAATTGAAAATAATATTCCCGCGGTCGTACATTTATCAGTTCCACAAACGTATAAGGCTATTTACAATAACGTGTGGGCAAAAAGGCTGTACCTGTTAGTCATGATTGAAGGGTTTGTATTGCTCGGAACATTTGCAATGACTGTTCCAAGCCTCGAACGTGAAATCAATAGTGCAAGCATTTCTGGTTTAGTTTCTAGCATCTACGGAATTAGCGTTTTGATCATGTCAATACTTGTTGCCAAGGTAACTAAAAAATGGTCAACAATTAGCTTGATTAATATTGGAGGAGCGGCAAGTCTTACGGCATATTTACTATTAGCATTCAAAATTTCGCTTATTACGGTAGCAATTAGCGTCTTTCTACAAGGAATAGCTTGGGTTTTCTTCCATACAACTCTACAGGCCTGGATAACTTCAATTCAATTTGAGGCAAAAGCTACGGCGATTTCTCTCTTTGCCGGATTCCTGTTCATTGGCAATGCAACCGGAACTACTTTTGGTGGACTGGCGCTAGATAATTATGGTCATGTAACGCTATTTATGATCGCTGCAATTGTTGGCGCAATCATGTGGGGAGCAGGTTTTTATTACAGGCGCCTTTATAACCGTGAAGTGGAAGCAAGGTAATTATGAAAAATCGCATACTTGGCAATAAAAGTCATGGATTATCAGTATCTGCCATCGGTCTAGGGTGTATGGGGATGAGTCATCAGTATGGTGTTGCTGATGAGCAAAAATCACTCGAAGTTCTCAATAAGTCGCTGGATCTGGGTATTAATTTTTGGGACACTTCCGATTCATATGGTCCTTATGTGAATGAAGAATTATTGTCACAAGTTCTAAAGAACCGCAGGGACGATGTAATCGTTGCAACAAAATTTGGCCAACAATTTCATGCAGATGGTAAGAGAAGTATTAATGGCTCTGCTGAATATGTACGAGCTGCATGCGATGCATCACTTAAAAGGCTAAAAATGGACCAGATTGATCTTTATTATCAACATCGCGTTGATCCAAATATCCCTATTGAAGAAACATGGGGCGCAATGTCAGAACTCGTCGCGGCCGGGAAAGTGAGATTCCTTGGAATCAGTGAAGCTTCTGCGACAACTATCAGAAAAGCTCACTCGGTTCATGACGTAACCGCAGTACAAACCGAATGGTCCATCTGGAGTCGCAATATTGAGAAGAATAATATTTGGAAGACGGTTCAAGAGCTCGGCATTGGTCTTGTCGCGTATTCTCCATTAGGTAGGGGATTTTTAACAGGCACCATCCGTAGCGCATCTCAATTGGCAGATAATGACGGTCGCAAGACCTGGCCGCGTTTTCAAGATTCAGCCATCGCAGAAAATATAAAATTGATTGAAAAGTTGGAGGCTGTAGCCACCCAACAGGAGTGCACGCTAAGTCAACTGGCCCTGCGTTGGCTATTGGCAAAAGGGCAGAACGTCGTTCCTATAGCCGGCACTACTAAAGTCGCCAATCTCATTTCTAATATCCAAGCATTAGAAGGCTCACTAGATCTTAAGACCGTTGAAGAAATCGACGACATTTCTTCAGAGATTGAAATTATTGGAGATAGATATCCGGAGATGATGATGAAGGCTGTGGAAATTTGATATTGAAACAATTCATTTAATCCCCGAGAGCCTCCTGAATTGTTATCCACTCTTCTTCAATTTTAGTTTTCCGAAGTAAAAGTTCATTAAGGGTACTAGTAAGGGCTAAAAGTTTATCTGGGTTATCTGAGTTTGCTGTTAATGCAACATGTGCAACATCAATTTCGCTTTGAATATTAGATAACTGCTTTTCGACTCTCGCTAAACTCTTTTTTAAGATGCGTAGCTCGGCAGCAGTAGACCCAGATGAGTTTTTACTGCCACTGCTTGCATTTTCGATGATAGCTGCAGCACGTTGCTCTAGATATTGATCAACACCTCGAGGCAGATCCCGTAAGTGTAGATCTCCGAGCAAGCCATAGAAGCGATCACATACTCGCTCTAAGAAATATCTATCATGAGAAATAACAATCAGGGTTCCACCGTAGCTATCGAGTAAGTCTTCTAATTCAGTTAGCGTTTCAATATCAAAATCATTTGTAGGCTCATCGAGCAGTAAAACATTGGGAGAATCCATCAAGAGCCGCGTCAGTTGTAGACGGCGTCTTTCACCTCCCGATAAATCGCCAACAGGTGTCCACTGTGCATCGCGATCAAAACCGAGTCGTTCACATAGCTGTGATGCCGAAAGAGTCTTACCCTTTCCAATCTCAACGTGCGTCGCTACCTTTTCGACTGCTTCAAGTAGGCGCCACTTCGGATCTAGTTCATCTAAATGCTGAGTTAAAAATGCAATTTTTACCGTTATTCCTGTTACTAACTTGCCCGAAGCTGGTTTTAGCTGGCCAGCCAAAGTACGCATGAGCGTTGTCTTTCCGGCACCATTGATACCGACAATTCCAATGCGATCCCCTGGTCCAACGTTCCACGTTAAATCATTAATGAGTTCTTTATCGCCCGCTTTTATCAAGGCATGATGTAACTCAAAGACTGTATTACCAAGGCGATTGAGAGCAAATTTCAATAACTCAGTTGAGTCACGGGGATTTGGTTCCGCCGAGATCAATTCATTCGCTGCATCTACACGGAACTTAGGTTTAGTGGTTCGGGCTGGCGCACCGCGACGAAGCCATGCAAGTTCTTTACGAATGAGATTATTTCGTCTTGCATCCATTGCTCCAGCTTGTCTTGCGCGCTCAGCTTTTGCCAAGACAAAAGCAGAGTACCCACCATCGTATTCTTCAATCTTGCCTAAGATTACTTCCCAAGTTCGATCAGTGACTGCATCGAGAAACCAACGATCGTGAGTTACGACAAGAACTGCCAAATCTTTTCTCTTATTAAGGTGGTCGGCAAGCCACGCCACGCCTTCAACATCAAGATGGTTAGTTGGCTCATCGAGCAAAATCAAATCGAGATCATCGATGAGTAGCTTTGCTAACCCCACGCGGCGTTTTTCTCCACCTGAAAGAGATGCAAATGTTCGATCAAAGAGATGATCATCAAATCCACCAAAGAGACCAACAAATATTTCGCGAATTCGAGCATCGCTAGCCCATTCATGTTTTTCCCGTTTACCAATAACAACATCACCAACAGTTGCATTGGCATCCGCCTTATCGTTTTGCGAAAGAATTCCTATTTTTGATGAGTTAGATTTAGTAACTCTTCCTGAATCAGGAGCTTCGACACCGGCAATGATTTTCATCAAAGTGCTCTTACCTGAGCCGTTTCGCCCAACTATTCCAATGCGATCACCTTCTGAAACGCCTAGTGAAACTCGCTCGAGAAGTGGGTGGATATCGAATGCTTTAGAGACCTCTTCGATATTCACTACATTGCGCGCCACGGTAGGAGAGCGTACCTTTGAACCATGAAGGTCACAGACCGCGGATATGCGCTAGAACTCGATAAGAATGACCCTTTAGCGCATTACCGAAGCAAGTTTGTTATTACCGACCCCAATCTCTGTTATTTGGATGGTAATTCTTTAGGCCGCCTTCCCCATGCATCGGTAAAAGCGATGGCAGATTTCATCTCTCACGAATGGGGCAATGAGGTTGTAAACGGTTGGAGCCATTGGATTGACGAAGCACAAATAGCCGGCGATCTACTTGGTCGCGCCTCCCTCGGTGCTACCTCTGGTCAAGTTCTTGTCTGCGATACAACATCTGTGAATTTCTATCAGCTTTGCTTAGCGGCTATCAATGCGCGTCCTGGGCGCAAGACCATCATTACAGATGCAGCCAATTTTCCTACGGACCGATACATCCTTCAAGGTATTGCAAAACAACTCGGGCTCAACCTGGTCATTATTGACAATGAAGATCCTGCAATTGCGGAGAATGAATTAATCACTGCCGAAATTTTAGAAAAGCACATGTCAGAAGATGTCGCCCTCGTAACGTTTGAAGTCATTCAATATAGATCGGGAGCACGTACCGATATCCAGTCAATTACTGACCTGGCTCGCGCGTACGGCGCCTACGTTGTGTGGGATGCAAGCCATGCAACGGGTGTTATTGAAATGAATTTTGATGAATGCGGTGTAGACCTTGCAGTTGGATGCACATATAAATATGGAAACTCAGGGCCGGGATCACCTGCCTGGTTATATGTGAGCAAGCGCGTACAAGGCGAACTTCAAGTTCCAATTCAAGGGTGGTTCGGCAACGATGACCAATTTGGCATGGGCCCTCACTTTGAAAAAGCTGAAGGTATTCGCGGATTTCAGATTGCTAGCCCCTCAATCATTGGTATTCGCGGAGTCACGATTGCTTTTGAAATGATCGCCGAAGCAGGCATTGATGTCATTGCGGCAAAAGCGGCAATCGGAACTCAGATGATGATTGATCTTTATGACGAATGGTTAGCTCCCCTTGGCTACACCTTGCTAACCTCACGCAATCCGCAGGAACGGGGTGGCCACATTTCGATCGGACACCCTGATGCGGCACGAATCTGTATTGCTCTGCGCAGATTTGCCAATGTGATTCCTGATTATCGAACTCCTAATGCAATTCGCTTGGCTATGGCGCCGCTGCCTACTTCATATGTTGAAGTATGGGATGGCTTTCAGCGCATTCGTGATTTAACAGAGACAAGACAATATGAAAAAATAGAGGGATCGGATTCAAGAGTCACATGAGCGAAAACTATGAGTCTGCTTTAACCTACAACTCTTATCTTGCAGTTGATGAACTTTTGACACTGCAGAAGCCGCTATCAGAAGGTCCAGAACACGATGAGATGCTCTTCATTATCATTCACCAAACATATGAACTTTGGTTTAAGCAGTTAATACACGAATTCTTACAAGCGCAGCGCGCACTTGAAAATGGGGATACCCACTATGCGCTTTCAATACTTGGACGTATCCGGACCATAATGAAAGTCTGTGTAGCGCAGGTAGATATTTTAGAGACTATGACGCCCTTGCAATTCAACGCCTTCCGAGGCTATTTATCCTCATCAAGCGGATTCCAATCAGCGCAATTCAGAAAAGTTGAAGCAATTCTTGGACGTAGAGATAGCCGAATTGCTGGCCACTTACCTCCAGATGTTCAAAAGGAAATTGCCGATATTACCGCCGCCAACTCATTATGGGATTCATTTTTAGAATACCTAGGAAAGCGTGGGTACGCGCTGCCCGGTGACGTAATCACTCGAGATAAATCTATTGCTTACGTTTCTAACAAGACAGTGCAAGATGTACTTCTTGAAGTTCACCAAAAGGACCCGGAAAGTGCAATGGTCTCCGAGCGCCTTGTAGATATTGATGAAGGCATTCAAGAATGGCGTTATCGCCATGTAAAGATGGTTGAGCGCACGATCGGCCACAAGATGGGTACAGGTGGGTCAAGTGGAGTTGAATACTTGGCAAGTACTCTTTTTAACCCTGTATTTAAAGATCTCTGGGAAATCCGTTCACGCTTTTAAGCAGGTGCCCGAGCAATCTTCTGCTTAGTTACTTTAAATTTTTCTCCATAGGCAACACGCGCAATCTCTTTTCGGCGTGCAATGTAACTTTCAGACGCACCACTAATGATGTGTTCGAACTTCTTTTCACTCTTTATGAGTAGTGATAGCTCTTTCGATGAAGTTTGAGAACCCCAAATTGGAGACTCTTCTGCAATCACCTGAACAACAATATGTGGATGTATTGCTCGATATATAAGAGCTAATCGCCTAAGCCACCGATAAACGATATGTCGTAATCCTCGCTTCAACTGACCTTGAATACTTAGTTGTTTATAGAGAAACCATGAAGGGCGAGAGGTTTCTTCTTGGGTCGCCAAGTCATAGAGAATTTTTGCAATCTCAACCCCACCCGATGCTTCAGCAAGCTCAATACACTTTCTACTTAACTTTTCTCGTACAGCTGGGTCTTGAAGTTTCTTTACTGTCGCAGTGATATCGCCAAGATCTGCCTGATTGGCGCGAAGAGCAAATCCCATGTCATGACACCACTGTGCACGAGCTTCTTGATCATCAGTTCCACGGATATTAGAGACAAAAACTGTAGGAACATGCGCTGGAAGAAGTTCATGCACTCCGTTGTAACCGGTCGCGCAGACGCCAGCATCGAAGGCTAATAGAACTTCAGCCAATGGAAAATGGCGAACGACTCGGATATCAAGACCTTCTGGCGCCAGCGACTGACCATCTTTACCAACGGGGTTCTTGGTAAGAATTACCTGCAAATCTTTCCAGCCCAGAAGCCCTGTAAGAGCCGCACTCATTTTTTCGTTGACATCGCTATCGCCAGTGCCTAGTTGTACCAACACTGCTGGTCTTTCAAGATCGAGCCCAAGAACTTTACGGGCTTGCTCTCGGGATAGAGCAGAACTTCTTTGGAAGAGTGAAACAGGTGCTGTCAGACGAAAATCTTTTCTCTTAGCTGTCGGACCAAAATCGTATGCACGGGCAAAATCACCTGGCTCAATGATGTGATCCATCATCTGTGATTGCAAACCTAAAACAAAACGCTGAGGCTTTTTCTGCCATAACCCACGTCGTACCCAAACCAATGAAAGTTTTGGTTGAGAGAACTTTGCAGAAATAACACCTGGATATGGAACCACGCCATCGAATGACATAACTCGTGCTCCGGTTTCATCTACTAGCGCGAGTAGGCGATCACGAAGGTATGCATCCCATTTATCTCTGGGCATCCACATACGATCGCGCCCTGGAATATATTCACATCGAATTCCCATGAAATCAGGTATCTCTGCAATACCTCCGGCCATTGAAACAATTATGGGATTTGCATATTCTCTTAGCGCTAGCGCAATTGCACTTGCACGTACTAAATGTCCCATGCCCACGCCATTGCTAGTCGCAAGAATTATTGTGGGCTTTTCCATAATGCACGTAGGCTACCAATTATTTACGCGTAAACCACGCGGAGAAATCACTATTAGTTGCAAACTTTTTTGCCATCAGAGATACTTGGCGTGCGTTAATTCGCGAGACTCAAAGGAGAGTACTTCTCAAACGGTTTCTAAAGCAGAAACTTTTGCCGTACAGCTTTATAATGACTACACAATCAGCGATCCAATCGCAACATGAAAAAACACATCGTTATGTTCCAACAACATCAACACCCATCTCACCTGAGAAAGTAGCTTCAGTACTTAAGTCAGAGTGGGAACTCTTTACTAAAGACACTAAAGGCTCCGAGGTTGAGAGCAAGCGCGCAGTTAACTCGCTTCCACTAGGCGTTACCTCTAGCTTCCAGTATTGGGATCCCTACCCAATCTCCATCGTTTCAGCCCAAGGCCCCTATATGACAGATGTCGATGGCCGCCAGCTCCTAGACCTTTCCATGGGTTTTGGCGCAATGCTTGCTGGCCACCTCAACCCTGTCGTGGTCGAAGAGGTTCAGAAGTCGCTCACCCAGGGGATGCTCTTTGTCACCCCAACACCTACCTCAACCGATGCTGCTGAGAGAATTTGCAAGCGCTTCGGAATTGATCAGGTTCGCTTTACCAACTCTGGGACCGAATCAACTATGTATGCCGTCCGCGTTGCTCGTTCTGCAACCGAGAAGATGGGCATCCTTAAAGTAGAAGGTGGCTATCACGGTAGTTACGATCCATTTGTTGTCTCAGCTAAACCACCGCTGGATGTTGCAGGAGATCCTGAATCTCCCACTCCTTATATTGAGCCAAATTTAGTTCCTGGCGATATCTACGTTGTTCCATTTAATAACATCGAAGCACTTGAGCAGATGTTTGAAAAAAATTCTAAGAAGATTGCATGCTTTATTGTCGAGCCAGTTCTTGAAAATATTGCAATCGTACTTCCAGATGCAGGTTACCTTGAGCGTGTTCGTGAACTATGCGACCAATACGATGTAGTCCTAATCTTTGATGAGGTAAAAACTGGTCTAACTGCAGGAGCACATGGTGCAGCTGCGCGTCTAGGCGTGAAGCCGGACCTTATTACTCTTGCTAAATCTATTGGTGGAGGACTTCCGCTTGCAGCTTTTGGCGGCAAAAAGAAATATATGGATTTTGTTACCAATGGGAAAATGGCTCACTTCGGTACATTTAACGGAAATCCACTTGCAATGGCTGGGGTTCGGGCAATTGATCGAATTTGTTCTGATCAAGCGCTCGCAGATGCCGAAGCGCTAAATCTGCAAGCACTCACTCGCATCGGTGAAGTTATTGATGAGTACCAACTACCTGCCCATACCGTGGGCTTTGGAGTCAAAGGCTGCGTTACTTGGTCAACTACGCCAGTGCGCAATTATCGAGATTACAAAGCTACTGATTTCGGTGTGGCTGAAGCGCATTGGCTCTTTGCTCTTAACCGCGGAATCATCACTCCACCTGGATTAGATGAGCAGTGGTTGATTTCTTTGGCACATGGAAAAACCGAGATTGATTTATTGGTTGAGGACTTCCGACAATTCGCTAAAGCGCTACGGAGCTAACGGCCGGGATAAGTTGGTAGATATGTCTGCTATTGACTTATCCTTCTTCAAATGTGACTATTAAAGGTATTCACACCTATTGAAGAGAGGCCCTCACATGGAGCAACAGATTAGTTACGTTCCTTATGACCAAGTAACTGAAGCCATGCAAGCTGAGCTTCGTCGGTGTGCCGAACATGGCACTCCACGACCAGAGTCCAGCGCAGTTCGAGCTCATTCAGAGAACGCCTTCTGGTTCTTCGCAGATTCATGGAAGAAGCTTTTCCATGAGGGCGTCGTAGATCATGCAACGAAAGAGCTCTGCCGTGTGTATATTTCAAAGACTGTAATTTGCGAATTCTGCGGAAATCAAAGGTCTGAAGCAGCAATTGGTGCAGGCTTGCAAGAGATGCAATATGACGAACTTCTTAACTTTGAAAAGTCTGAGAAATACACAGATATGCAAAAAGCTGCGCTGCGATATGCGCAGACCATTGCCTGGGGTCCATCAAGCGTTGATATGGATTTCATGTGGGCCGAGATGCACAAGTATTATTCAGAGATTGAACTCGTAGAATTAGGCTGCTGTATTGGCTTAACCTTTGGTCAGCAGAGTTGGATTCGCTTACTAGGCATTGACCATCATCAATATATGCCAGGAACTGCAGCAGCTATGGCTCCTGGATTTGAAGATAAAGAAAAACTCCAAGAATCAAAATCTCAAGATCAATATTGGGCAAAGGCAGCAACAGGGAAGTAAATTAACGTGCTTGTTTTTAGCAAGCGCATCCCATAACTAGTCACATGCTTACACTCAATCTAGTAATAGTGCTTGGCATAGTTGGTTTTCTAATCGGAGTATCGAAAACTGCATTCGGTGGACTTGGCTTGGTCAGTGTTGCCATTTTGGCTAATTTTATTCCCGCTAGAGAGTCGACAGGTGTTCTTTTAATTCTGCTCATAACTGGAGATCTCTTTGCAATTAAACTCTATTTTAAACATGTGGAATGGAAGTTGATCAGATCTATTTCTGGTCCAGTTGTTCTAGGAATATTTGGCGGGGTTCTATTCTTGGCCTCTACCGGTGATGGGGAGTTGAAAAAAACTATAGGAATCGTCATTGTGCTTCTGGTGCTCTTATTTCCAGTCGCACAGAAACTCCAATCTGGCGATAGCACCCCACTTGCAAAATTTCCCAACATAATCAAGAACTCATTGGGAACCATAGCCGGATTTATGAGCATGGTCGCCAATTCTGGAGGTGCACCCATGAGCATCTTCCTGCTCCTCAGCAGAAACTCTAAGATGGCTTTTCTGGGAAATACTGCATGGATCTTCTTTTTGATTAATCTATTCAAGGTACCTTTCATACTTGCTCTAGGAATACTTTCTATCAATTCCCTGGAATATTTGCTTCCCTCAATCCCTGCGGTGGTTCTTGGAACGCTTGTCGGCAAGAAATTGATTTCAAGAGTGAATATGGCGTGGTTCCAGAGAGTGACTCTATTGAGCGCCTTTGTGGCAGGACTAAGACTTCTTTTGAGTTAGACAGACCACAGCCTTGAGCGTAGCCATTTTAGAGATTTAACCTCTAAGATTTCAGGATGACTCTGAAAACTGATCTCTACATTAATGGCGCCTGGGTTCCAGGAGATTCAACCGTGCCTGTCTACGATCCAAGTGACGGATCAGTGATCGCAGAGGTATCCACTGCTTCAGAGGCGCAATGTGATGCTGCCATTGAAGCAGCGCATACTGCACTTCCTTTGTGGGCTAAGACAGCTCCACGTGTTAGAGCAGAGATTTTACGCAAGGCTTTTGAAATTATGACGGCGGAAGCTGAAGAGATTGCAAAATTAGTTTCTCGAGAAAATGGAAAAGTACTAACCGATGCCAAGGGGGAAGTTGCCTACGCTGCAGAATTCTTCCGGTGGTTTGCCGAAGAGGCAGTTCGCACCCCTGGTGATTTTAGAATGTCACCATCTGGAGATAAGAGAATTCTCGTTACACATCAGCCAATCGGAGTTTCGCTACTTATTACTCCATGGAATTTTCCAGCTGCAATGGCTACCCGCAAAATTGGTCCAGCCCTTGCTGCAGGATGCACTGTAATTCTTAAGCCAGCAACTGAAACACCACTGACCGCTCTTTGGATCGCTGACATTATGGAGCGAGCTGGAGCACCCAAAGGCGTGGTCAATGTAATTCTGCCTGCAAAGACTGGCGCAGCGATCTCAAAAATGTTACATGATCCACGCGTTCGCAACCTTTCATTTACTGGCTCTACTGAAGTTGGCCGGATTCTTCTTCGAGAGGCCTCAGATTGTGTAATTCGTACTTCAATGGAACTCGGTGGAAATGCACCATTCTTGGTACTTGACGATGCAAATATTGATGAAGCTGTCAAAGGCGCAATGGTTGCAAAAATGCGCAATGGAGGAGCTGCTTGCACCGCCGCAAATCGCTTCTACATCGCCCGCGCGGTAGCAGATGAATTCATCGCAAAATTTACAGTTGCAATGGGGGAACTCGTTGTAGCTGCCGGTTTAGAAGCTGGTGCGCAACTTGGGGCAAGTGTGTCTATCAAGGAGCGCAATAAAATAGCTGAACTTGTAGATGCTTCGGTTGCAGATGGCGCAGAAGTAAAGATCGGCGGGAAAACTCTTGAAGGGGTTGGCGCTTTCTATCCCGCCACAGTCCTTAAAGTTGAAAAGAACAATATGATTTTGAAGCAGGAAGTATTTGGTCCAGTTGCACCAATCGTCATTTTCGATACTGATGAAGAAGCGATTGAGCTTGCCAATAACACCGAGTATGGATTGATTAGCTACGTCTTCTCATCTGAACTAGGAAGAGCAATTCGTACTGCCGAGAAAATGGAATCTGGCATGGTTGCCATCAATCGAGGCGTGGTTTCTGATCCAGCAGCGCCATTTGGGGGAGTCAAGCAATCTGGCTTAGGGCGCGAGGGCGGCTTTGCTGGAATTCATGAATTCCTTGAGACTAAATATATTGGGGTAGAGATTTAAACCTTTGCAGTTGAATCACGGATGATAATTTCACAAGGCATCATGTGAACTTCAGGTCCATGCATTACCTCACCAGAGATAATCTCTTTTAGAATTACTGCTGCCGCTTCTCCAACGCGTCTTTTAGGCAGATGCATTGTGGTCAAACTTGGGTTTACTCGCTCCATGAGAGGGATATTGTTAAAGCCAACCACCGAAATATCTTCTGGGCAGGACAAACCTGCTGCATCGATCGCATCAAGAACGCCCATAGCTATTTGATCATTACCAGCAAAAATTGCAGTCGGTCTCGCCTTTGAATTACTGAGCAACTTCTTTGCAGCAAATCTTCCGGCTGAATCTGAATACTCACTTGCGAAAACAATTGGGCAATTTTCTTTCTTCAATCCAATTTTTAAAATCGCATCAAGAAATGCCAGTCGGCGAATATTTCCAGTAGAAATATTCTTAGGGCCTGCAATATGTGCAATTGATTTATGACCAAGAGATGCTAAATGATTAACCGCGATATGTACCCCGCTCCATTCATCTCCTGAGACAGAAGGCAGCAGCCGTTTATCAGTTAAACGGTTAACTAAGACTGCCGGAATTTCTCTCTCTGCGATTTCTTCAATTAATTTATCTTCTCTAAATGCACTCGCAATAATGAAACCATCACATTGCCTTGCCCACAAAGTAGAGAATAGCTCGGACGCTTTCTCAATATTGTTATCTGTGTTCAACACGATGGCTTGCAGACCGCTATCACTTAGAACATGTTCTATGCCTCGGACAATCGGTGGAAAGAGTGAATTTGTAAGATCAGGAACTAGAACACCCACCATCTGCGACCTTCTAGTCCGCAGACTTCTAGCTATGTCATTTGGCTGATAGTGAAGTTTCTTAGCCGCGGCCAAGACGCGCTTTACTGTGGCCTCGGCCACTAAATGCCTGGTATCGGCGTTGAGGGCCTTGGATGCAGTGCCTGTATGCACGCCTGCAGCCTGCGCAACATCCTTTAAAGTACTGGCCATTTGCCTACAGTACCGCCTGGATAGACCAGCCTCACAGCCCTATTGTGAGCAGGACATATAGTCACTATTCTTCACGCAATCGATTGCGGTAGGGTAAAGAGTCTGATTAAGGGGAGATTAAAATGAGCGCAAATTCAACGCTAAGCATTGGCTGGATCGGTACTGGCCGTATGGGTTATTCCATGGTCTCTCGATTGTTAAAAGCAGGTCACGTTGTAAAGGTATACAACCGCACGCAATCAAAGGCTGATCCGCTAAAAGAATATGGCGCGATAGTCGTCGATTCAATTTCTCAGTTAGCAGAGTGCGACATTGTATTTTCAATGGTTTCAGCATCTCAAGATTTACTGCAGGTCACTGTGGGCGAAGGTGGAGTATTAACCCAAACCGCTGCTCCGAAGATTTTCATCGATTGTTCAACTGTTGATGAATCCGCTTCCCAGACTGTTCGTGAGGCTGCCGGAAAGCGTGGTACTCAATATTTAGTCGCGCCAGTGTCAGGCAATGGCAAAGTTGTAAAAGCTGGAAAGCTAACTCAAGTTGTGTCAGGACCTCGCGCAGTTTATGACGAGGTAGAACCGCTCTTTAAGATTATTGCTCGTGCCGTGACCTATGTTGGTGAAGGCGATCTCGCTCGATTGGTTAAATTAGCACATAACATTCTTCTTGGAGTCGTCACACAGTCACTCTCAGAGATAACAGTCTTTGCAGAAAAGGCAGGCGTACCACGATCTGCCTTCCTTGAATTTATTAATGACTCGGTAATGGGATCGGTCTTCACAAAATACAAGACCCCTGCAATTGTTAATCTTGATATGACAACTACATTTACACCTATTTTGCTCCGTAAAGATTTTGATCTTGGAATAGCTGCGGCCCGTAAGCTAGAGGTTCCAATGCCAGTAGCCTCAGCTGCTCACCAGATTGTTCAAAAAGCTATAGGTCGCGGCCATACCGATATCGATTTTGCCGTTCTGCTCCTAGAGCAGGCCGCAGACTCGAATTTGAAGATGGTTCCTGAAAATATTCAGGTATCTGATGGACTTGAGAACGAGGAAAAATAGAATGACTAACAAAATTCCATTGCAGGCTCCTGGCCATATGGGGGTCGATTATGAGTCTCGCGTTGATTTTGACAGGTTGAGAAAATATCGCATTGGAAGAGCTAAAGAATCACTCAACAACAGCAAGTGCGGATCCTTTTTACTTTTTGATTTTTACAATATTCGCTACACCACACAAACATGGATTGGCGGCGCGCTCGGCGATAAAATGACTCGGTACGCCTTGCTTACTCGCAACGGCGAACCAATGTTGTGGGATTTTGGTTCAGCAGTTCGCCACCATCAAAAGTATTCGCCGTGGTTAAAGACTGAAAATAATCGCCCAGGAATGTTGGGGATGCGCGGAGCAGTAGCTCCTTCAGCTGGACTTATGGAATCTGCTGTCCGTGAAATAAAAGGTTTACTTGAAGATGCAGGCGTTGCCAATGAGCCCGTTGGTGTAGATATCGTTGAGCCAGCATTCTTATTTGAGATGCAACGCCAAGGTCTAATTGTCGTAGACTCTCAGCAGTTTATGTTGGATGCTCGTGTAATTAAATCTCAAGATGAAATTATGTTACTCAACCAAGCTGCTGCCATGGTTGATGGCGTGTATCAGGACATCACAGATGTTCTCAAGCCTGGAATTCGCGAGAATGAGATTGTTGCTCTAGCAAATAAGCGTTTATACGAGATGGGTTCAGATCAAGTTGAGGCCATTAACGCTATTTCAGGAGATAGATGTAATCCACATCCACATAATTTTACCGACCGAATAATCCGTCCAGGAGATCAAGCTTTCTTCGACATCATTCACTCATTTAATGGTTACCGTACCTGCTACTACCGAACATTTGCGGTAGGCAGCTCAACACCTTCTCAGCGTGATGCATATACAAAGGCCCGCGAATGGATGGATGCGGCAATTAACGCGGTAAGAGTTGGTGTTGGCACAGACGATATTGCGAAGGTTTGGCCAAAGGCTGAAGATTTTGGTTTCGACAATGAACTAGCAGCATTTGGTCTGCAATTTGGCCACGGTCTAGGACTTGGACTTCACGAGCGACCAATTATTTCTCGTTTAAATAGTCTTGAGAATCCGATTGAAATCAAGCCTGGCATGGTTTTTGCCTTGGAAACTTACTGCCCTGCAACTGATGGCGTATCCGCCGCTCGTATTGAGGAAGAGGTAGTTGTGACAGATAGTGGAGTGCATATACTTACAAAGTTCCCTGCGCAAGAACTATTTGTGACTAATCCATATTAATCTGTAAGGAAAAAGTTCTTCTAACGTGAAAATTACTGAGGAGAAAATGATAAGCGAAGCGTCTGCAGCGTTGCAGTCTTGGGTTGAAGAGATTGCTTCTTTAACCGAGCCGAAAGATATCTATTGGTGCAATGGATCCGAACTAGAGTGGCAAGAGATTACAGATTCACTCGTTGCCTCAGGAACAATGATTCGCCTGAAAAAGAAACCTAACTCATTCCTAAGTTCTTCAGACCCAAATGACGTGGCTAGAGTTGAAGACCGAACTTACATATGTTCAATCAAAGAGTCAGATGCAGGCCCTACAAATAATTGGGTCGACCCGAATGAGATGAAGTCAACCATGACTAATCTCTACCGAGGCTCCATGCGCGGTCGCACTCTTTATGTGATTCCCTTCTGTATGGGGCCACTAGATTCAGTGAACCCGATGTATGGAGTTCAGATTACAGATAGCGCTTATGTAGTTGCTTCTATGAGAATCATGGCCAGAATGGGCACCGAGGTTCTTGAGAAGATATCTGATCAGACACCTTTTGTTAAAGCTGTGCACTCTGTGGGAGCTCCGTTAAATGAAAGTGACCAAGATGTACCGTGGCCATGTAATGAGACAAAATATATTAGCCATTTCCCTGAAGAGAGATTGATCTGGTCTTATGGTTCTGGTTACGGTGGAAATGCCCTACTCGGCAAAAAGTGTTATTCACTGAGAATTGCTTCAGTGATGGGTCGCGATGAGGGATGGCTTGCAGAGCACATGCTGATTCTAAAAATGACTTCTCCTCAGAAGAAGGTTCATTATGTAGCTGCAGCATTCCCATCTGCATGCGGAAAGACAAATTTAGCAATGCTTGAACCAACAGTTGAAGGATGGACCGTTGAAACTCTGGGCGACGACATTGCATGGATACGTTTCGGTGAAGATGGTCGTCTTTACGCAATGAATCCAGAGTTTGGATTCTTTGGCGTAGCCCCTGGTACTGGATGGGGCACTAACGCCAATGCCATGCGTACCATTGAGCAAGGCAATACGATTTTTACAAATGTTGCCCTCACCGATGACGGAGATGTGTGGTGGGAAGGAATGAGCGAAGAAGCCCCAGACCATCTTATTGATTGGCAGTCACGAGATTGGACACCGGATTCAGGAGTGCTTTCTTCTCACCCTAATTCACGATTTTGCACCCCAGCTGCCCAATGCCCAATCATTGCCCCTGAATGGGAGAGTCCTGAAGGGGTTCCACTATCCGCAATATTTTTTGGTGGACGGCGCAAAACAACAATCCCACTTGTCGTAAAAGCCAGAGATTGGGAGCACGGAGTATTTCTCGGCGCAACGCTATCTTCTGAAACTACGGCTGCCGCCACTGGTCAAGTTGGAATTGTTAGACGCGATCCTTTTGCGATGATCCCATTTATTGGTTATCACGTAGGTGATTATCTGAAACATTGGCTAGAAATTGGAAAGAAAGGCGATAAGGATAAGTTGCCAAAGATTTTTTACGTGAACTGGTTTAGAAGAGCCAAGGACGGTAGTTTCCTATGGCCAGGATTCGGTGAAAATTCACGTATTCTCAAATGGGCTATTGAAGAAATAGACGGAAATAGCCACTCACAAGAAACTAAATTAGGTTTGATGCCAACCTTAGATTCAATTGATATGAAGGGCTTAAAGCTGACTTCTGACGAACTTTCAGAAGCCCTTGAAGTTGATGAAAATGAGTGGAAAGCAGAGATTCCACTCATTGAAGAGTGGTTTGAGAGAATTGGGACAAAACTTCCGGAAGAGATGAGAACTCAACTGGCAAAACTTAAGTCCAATTTTTCCTAAATCAGCACCCACATCGGTTCTTCAATTCGCTTGCAGAATGCAGAAAGCCATTGAGCTGCAAGAGCGCCATCGATAGCTCTGTGATCAACAGATAGCGTGAGCTCTAAAGTATTAGCAATCTTTATCTGACCATCAACAACTATAGCCTTTGGCTTTGCAGCCCCAACGGCCAAGATTGCAGATTGTGGCGGATTAATAATTGCTGAAAATGATTGGACCCCAAACATTCCAAGATTGGTAACTGAGAAGCTACCGCCTTCGATTTCATGCTGCTTGAGACGACCTTGTCGAGCGCGCGTAGCTAAATCAAGCGCGGTTTGATTGACTTCAAAGATTGACATCTTATTCACACCGCGCAAAACAGGCGTTACCAGCCCTTTCTCGGTTGTGACGGCGATTGAAATATCAGAGTCAGCAAATCGGAGTAGCTCCTTATCCGTCCAAATTACATTTGCATCAGGGACATCGCCAAACGCTGCAGCCGAAGCTTTAACGATGAGATCGTTGATTGAGACCTTTGTACTTGACCACTGATTAAGTTGTCGGCGAAGTTCTAAAAGAAGGTCTACGTTGCATTCGGCGTTGAGGTAGAAGTGTGGAACAGTAGATTTACTCTCAGTTAATCTACGGGCGATAGCCTTTCGCATTCGAGAATGTGGAATCGCTTCATTGCTAGCAGGGGCTTGAACTGTAACTGTCTTATCACCTGAAGAGGCCACAAATTTCTCAACATCGCCTCTGACAATTCTTCCGTCAGGACCGGTACCTATAATCAATTCGGGATCTAAGCCATGAGACTTAGCGAGCTTTCTAGCCAGTGGGCTAGCAAACAGTCGCTCTGACGTTCTTTCTCGAGGCACTTCGATAGCTGTTTCTACAGGCTCATTATTTGATTTGGTAGCAGGAATCTCAGGTGCATGAGCCGTTGCAGGGGCTGCTGGCTGCGTGATTGATTCTTGAGCAAGGAACGCATCAAGATCAACACCTTTTTCATCTTGAGTTATAAAAATTGCTATAGGTGCTCCGATTTGAGCCGTGCTTCCGACAGGCGCTAAATATCGAGCCAGCACCCCATTCATTTCTGAAGTAACTTCTACCAAAGCCTTTTCTGTTTCAACCTCAGCAATTGGCTGGCCTTCGGTCACAGCAGTGCCTTCGGGAACCATCCAACTTGTAAGGATCGCCTCAGTTACATTTGCAAGGACTTCAGGCATTCGCATAATGATTGGCATTAGCGATTACCCCCCATACCGCGTTGGATTTTCGCGAGCCCTTCAACAATTTCTTCAACACCGGCAATTGCCGCACGCTCAAGAACCTTAGAGATACTAGGAGAAGCTTCACCACCGTGGACACGAGTAACAGGTTGATCTAAATAGTCGAAGAAACGGCGCTGAATTTCATCAGTCAACCAGGCGCCATAAGAAGTACCAATAGCACCTTGTTCGACAATCAGAACCGCATTCGTCTTTTTGATACTTTCTTCGATAGTTACCCAGTCCAAACTGGCACGGTCTAGCCAGCGTAAATCAATTACTTCTGCATCAACCCCGGATTGCTCTACGGCTGTCAGTGAGTGCTTCACCATTGATAGATATGTTAATACGGTGACATCTGAACCCTTACGGCGAATCGCTGCCTTTGAGAATTCAATGTGGTAATCAAGATTTCCCTCAGGAACTTGGCCAAGATCTTGGTACAAGTCAACGTGTTCTAGAACGAGCACAGGATCTTGAAGAGCAAGTGCAGCATTCATTAAACCGACGTAGTCAGCAGGTGTTGATGGTGCCACGATTCGCCAGCCGGGGCTTGTTGCAAAAATACCAGCTGGATCCATGAGGTGTTGTGAACCATAACCGCTACCCATTGCAACTTTTGTTCTCAAAACAAGAGGAACAGCATTTTGGCCACCAAACATATGTCGCGCTTTTCCGATTTGATTAAATACCTGGTCAGCTGCCACCCACATAAAATCTGGATACATGAATTCGACGACTGGAATGAATCTTCCATCCAGGGCCATACCACCACCAAGCCCGACGAATGCATTTTCGCTAATTGGCGTTCCAAGGATTCGATCAGGATATTTCTTTGATAACCCTTTTGTCGCGCCATTGGTTCCGCCGTTGAGTCTATGGATATCTTCACCAAGAACAACTATTCGGCTATCTGTTTCCATACGTCGGTCTAGAACCGCTGCAATCGCATCAACAAATTTCATTTCAACGGTCGTAGCTTTACTTTCAGAAGGCTCAAGATTTTCTAAGCCGTCTAACTCTGAAGCATCACCTCGCACTCCAACGTTTACAAAGCTTGTATCTGGCCATAGTTCTGGACGAATCATTCTCTTGCCAGCTGCAGTTGGGTTATCTTGAGTGAGCTCAGCCATTGCAATTTCACATGCACGGACGGCTTGATCGCGAACGCTATCTACACCCGCTTGATCGATAAGGCCAATTTCAATCATCTCTTTTGCAATACGAAGTAGAGGATCACGTTCTCTCCAGGATGCTTCTTCTTCCTTGCTCCGATAACCAAATGCACTGCCAGGGAACGATCCGTTTTGGTGGAAGAAGCGGTAAACGTTTGCTTCGATGATGGTTGGCCCACCACCGTTGCGCATGTATTCCTCAGCTTCTTTCATCGCCAAGTGCACAGCAAGGGGGTCCATTCCATCTACTTGCCACGATGGAATAGCAAAGCCCAAACCACGAGCGGATAGCCTTGGTTCGCCAGTTGCTTCAGATACGTGCGTTGATACCGCATACATATTATTTTCAATAAAGAAACACATTGGTAGCTTCCAGGCAGATGCCAAATTCATTGTTTCAAGTACTGAACCGATATTTACGGCGCCGTCACCAAAATATGTAACGGTGATATCTCGCGTACCGGCTTTCTTCTGTGCCCATGCATTTCCGGCAGCTAGCGGCACGCCTCCACCCACGATTGCGTTTGTTCCCAGAGCACCAGCTTCAAAAGATTGAAGGTGCATTGATCCACCACGTCCATGACAGTAACCCTGCGCTAGACCTAAGATTTCTGCCATTGTTCTCTGCAATACGTTTTGAATATCAGCAGTTACTAAATTTGTTACATCAAGCTTTCCTTGAGAGACATGATTAATTACTTTTGCCAAAAACTGGTGATGTCCACGGTGTGATCCGTTAATTGCATCGCTTGTACTTAAACCAATGATCGAACCAACTGCGCCACCTTCTTGGCCAACACTGCTGTGTGCGGGGCCATGTACTAGACCCTCAGAAGCGAGCTGCAGGACTGCCTCTTCGAATGCGCGAATGAGATGAAGTTGACCGAGCATGTTTTCTAAAGTCTGAGGATTTGCACTGGCCCAATCGCTTTCTTGAGTTGTGATTTCAACCCAAGGTTGAGCAGGCGTTAGGTCTAGATGCGATGTCATGAGATTCCTCCAAGGCGATCACTTCGTAGTGATTGCTCAAGGATACGGGATGATTGAATACAATCTCAAGGAAAACTACCCTATTATTCTCAAAATAGGTCTATATGAGGGTATAATTGTATACAATCTTGAGATGGAGGCTAGTTTTATGGTCAATAGAGGTATTCCAGGTATTCGCGGTGTGGAGCACCTTGGGTTCACTGTTCCAGATATTGAAGAGGCACATTCCTTTTTCGTCGATGTGATCGGGTGTGATTACATCTATAAGTTGGGGCCATATAAAATCGACGATTCTGACTGGATGAAAGATCACCTTAATGTGCATCCAAGAACCGTCATGAAAGAACTCAGATTTTACAGGTGCAAGACCGGTGCGAACTTTGAAGTATTTGAATATGAATCAGCTGACGGCCAACTAGAACAACCACGCAATAGCGATATCGGGGGACATCACATTGCTTTTTATGTCGATGATTTTGATGCGGCGCTCGCCTATCTCAAAGAGAAAAAAATAAGAATTTTAGATGAACCTACCCTCAGTAAGAATGCCAGCGAAGGCCAGAAGTGGGTCTACTTTCTTTCACCCTGGGGAATGCAGTTTGAGCTAGTGAGCTTTCCTCAGGGTAAAGCCTATGAAAAGACAGCGCCTATCAAACTCTGGCATCCAGTAAACCCAACAGGGTAAGAATGGTTTCAATTGATCAAACTGGTTCTAGTGCCTTGAGCCATCAGATTGCCACAGCGCTCAGTGATGAAATTTTGGCGGGCAAGTATTTGCCTGGCACGCGAATACTTCAGGAAGATATTGCTCGAAAATTTAAGGCAAGTAGATCTCCCGTAAGAGAGGCACTTCAGATGCTGGCGGCAGCCGGTTTGGTGAAATTGATAGCGCACACAGGTGCTTGGATTGCTGAATTGAGCCTCAATGAATGTGAGGAGATGTACCTAATTCGCGAAAATATCGAACCCCTAATGCTGAGATTTAGCTTGCCCAACTTAACATCGGAACAAATCTCCAAACTTGAAAAGCTCGCACAGGCCATGGAAAAAAATAACGACCCTGAAGTATTTTTAAAGCTAGATCGCGAATTTCATCTTCTCTCATATTCTGGAGCAGATACAGCGTTGCTCGGTGAGATGGTAGAAAGAATGTGGAATACAACTCAACATTACAGACGTGCATATACCGTTCTTTTAACTCAAAACAGCTTTGTTAATGCTCACTATGAGCATCACTTACTTGTGGCCGCTCTCAAGCGGAACGACCCGGATGACGCTTCTCGCGTTCTATTTGGTCATATCCGAAGAACCCGAGTAGAGCTTTCTACCCATCCAGAACTCTTTCAATCTCAAAACTGAATGCCGATAGGTTGATTTTAGGTTAAGTTGCGTGAATGCAAAAGGTAAAAAGCTACCTAATTCGATTAGATAACTTAGCCTTAATGACCGGTGTTCTTATCGCACTCCAGGCGAGAGTGAATGGTGAACTTTCAAATCAATTAGGTAATACCGTGCAGGCCGCTTTCATTTCATTCTCATCGGGCCTTGCAATTATCCTTCTAATAGCAATCTTTAACTCTTCGATAAAAATGGGAATCCGTCGTTTATTCCAAGCATTTAAAGAGCGAAAACTTCATTGGTGGGAATTCTTTGGGGGAGTGCTAGGTGGCAATCTAATTGCTATACAAACATTCATCATTCCTAAAATCGGAGTTGCTGTCTTTTCTGTTGCTTCGATTGCAGGACAAACATTCACTTCACTTTTGGTAGATAAACTCGGAATTTCCGGTGGGGATAAAAGAGCAATAACCTTAAAGCGAACTGTCGCCGCAATTATCACCGTTACTGCAGTCATTATTTCGGTAGCAGACCGAATCCAGATTCAATCGGTTTCGCTGCTTATTGTTGCTCTCGCAGTACTTGCCGGCTCAATTATTGGATTTCAGCGCGCGCTTAATGGGAAGATAAATACTTACTCGAATCAGAGCTTTACAACATCTCTTCTCAATTTTATTACGGGTACTTCAATTCTCGGTATCTACTTGCTCGCGAGATCCATTCTAGGAATAGAAGAGTTAAGCCCTCTCCATATTAAGCCATGGTGGATGTATACAGGTGGCGTCACAGGAGTTGTCTATATTGCCTTTGCAGCCACTGTTGTGCAGCACTTAGGAGTACTCACCTTTACTCTCTATAGCGTAGGAGGCCAACTTCTAGGTTCAGTAATCTTGGACTGGCTATTGCCCACAAATGGAATACAAATCACTTTTTACTTAATTACAGGTATCGCAATGACCTATCTAGGTGTTATCGCGGGCGGCGTAAATAATTCACTAGCCCGGAGACGATTGACGCACAAATAAAGAAGGTAGCAATCGCATAGGAAAATGTCTTAACCCACGGCAATGAGGCTGCGTAATATCCTGCAAGTGTAATTCCAGCACCCCAAAGTATCGCCCCCAGAATATTTGCTGATAAAAATTTGTAGTAGTTCATTTTTAAAATTCCAGCAATTGGTGGAACAAATGTACGAATCCAAGGGAAGAATCGAGCTGCTACGACTGCCCACCACCCTGTCTGCTGATAGAAACGTTCAGAATTTTCAATCATTCGCTGTATACGAAGTGATTTTCTCTTTTCAAGGTATGGGCGGCCAACAACTCGTCCCAATACAAAGCCAACCTGGTCGCCAATAAAAGCCGCAGAAAGAATAACAAGGATTAGAAATACAATATTTATGTCAGATTTTGTTGCAGCTACAAGCCCTGCACTAAATAAGATGGAATCCCCTGGAAGAAAGAAACCAAAGAGCAAGCCTGTCTCTACAAAGACAATTGCCCAAACGATGAGGTAAAAAATAAATGGAGCAAGGGCTGTGAATTGAGCATCAAAGGATGCAAGTAGTTCCATCACACCAATTTCTTCACGGCTTCAGTAACCTTTATAACAACATTAGGATCAAATACGCTAGGCACGATGTAAGAAGCATTGAGCTGTGAGGAACTTACGCACTCAGCAATTGCTTCAGCGGCAGCCACCAATAGCTCGTCAGTTATCCGGTGCGCTTGAGCATCCAAAAGTCCCCTAAAAATCCCTGGAAAAGCGAGCACATTATTAATTTGGTTGGGTTGATCACTCCGACCTGTAGCAACAACTGCAGCATATTTGCGTGCAATTTTTGGATCTATCTCTGGGTCTGGATTGGCTAGCGCGAAGACGATTGCACCGGGTGCCATGGATGCCACGTCTTCTTCATTTAATACTTTCGGTGCACTGACTCCAATAAATATATCGGCGCCTACCATGGCTTGATGGACAGTACCCTCAAAATTTGCTGGATTCGTATTTGCGATAAACCAAGATCTCATTTCTCCATCTGTGGTGGAGCCCCTATGTAGCACCCCATCCTTGTCGAAAGCAATGATGTTGGTAGCTCCGCTCAACATCAATAAGCGAGCTATCGCAGTTCCAGCAGCACCAGCTCCGCTTAAAATAATTTTTACAGTTGAGAGATCTTTCATTACTAACTTCAAAGAATTGCGAAGTGCAGCTAGAACTACAATTGCAGTTCCGTGTTGGTCATCATGAAAGACAGGAATATCGAGCAATTCTCGTAACCTGCGTTCAATTTCAAAGCAACGAGGAGCAGAGATATCTTCTAGATTTATTCCTCCGTAGACAGGAGCAATCAACTGGACCGTACGTACAATTTCATCAACATCTTGAGTATCAAGGCACACTGGCCAAGCATCAACATTTGCAAAACGCTTAAATAGAGCGGCCTTACCTTCCATTACAGGAAGAGCTGCCGCCGGTCCGATATTACCCAAGCCAAGAACTGCCGATCCATCTGTAACAACTGCAACAGTATTGCGCTTCATAGTTAATCGATTCACGGCAGAAGGATCGTCAACGATTGCCTGAGATATGCGAGCAACACCAGGTGTGTAGGCACGTGAAAGATCATCTCGAGTCTTTAGTGGAACCTTTGAATTAATCTCGATCTTACCCCCGAGGTGAAGCAAGAATGTTCTATCACTTACAGCGCGAACAGAGAGCCCCTCGTGCGCAGATAGCGCATCATGAATATCCTGTGCATGGTCTGCATCGATTGTGTCACACGTGACATCTACAACCACTTTTTCAATTTGCGACTCAACGACATCGAGCGCTGTGATTGTTGCTCCAGCACCTGTGATCGTTGTGGTGATAAGAGCTACCGGATTGTAATCAGGAGCACCTTCAACTCGAATAGTTATTCCGTACCCAGGCGAAGTGGATGCCATTTACACAACACCGTAAAGTCGATCACCAGCATCGCCAAGCCCTGGAACTATGTATCCCTTTTCATTCAATCTTTCATCAAGCGAACCTGTCACTAATGTGATGGGAACTCCAGAGCCATTAAATTCATCTTCCAAGACTTTGATTCCTTCAGGGGCGGCAAGTAAACAAATTACTGTAATTTCATTTGCGCCACGCTCGATAAGATAATTAATTGCCATCACAAGCGTTCCACCTGTTGCAAGCATTGGATCGAGAATAAAACACTGGCGCCCTGATAAATCTTCAGGTAAACGATTGGCATAAGTGCTGGCCTGGAGAGTTTCTTCATCGCGAACCATTCCAAGAAAACCAACTTGAGCTGTTGGAAGTAACTTAGTCATACCTTCAAGCATCCCAAGACCTGCGCGCAAAATTGGGACAACTACCGGTCGAGGTTCAGCAAGTACCAAACCCGTAGTTTCTGTAACAGGTGTCTTAATTGAAACTGTCTTTGTATGAACATCTCGGGTGGCTTCATATGCAAGTAGCGTTACAAGCTCTTCAACGAGCAAGCGGAAAGTTGGAGAATCGGTTCTCTCATCCCGCAACATCGTGAGTTTGTGAGAGATCAGTGGATGATTCGCAACATGAACTTTCATATAGATAACCTTACAGGGCTTTCATTCCTCATCAATGAGTGCCAAAATGGGGTACATGACTGAGGCAACCCAGGACTTCGCAATTGAAGCGTGGCATGAAGATGGACGCTGGTCTATCGCGTCGCTGCCGGACCCCGATGACCTAACTCACATAATCGACCGCTTAAAGAAGCAGCAGACAAATGGTGGAGCAGTTGCCCTGATTGCCATCGATGATGAATTCTTTTTAGCGGTGCGAGTCCTTGGGACGCATGTTAAGTTTTTTATTAGCGATATTTCGTGTGCGATTGATTATGAAGTTGCCGCTGAATTCTTAGAACTTGCAGATATCGATCAACCGGAAGAAGAAGATGAGCCGCTACCTGCAGGTGACATAGATATTTTCTCTGATCTTGGATTGCATAGTATGGAGCTCTCAACTTTATGCGACGACGCAGATCTTTTTCCTGATGAACAGATTGAGGCAATCGCCAATCGGTTAGGATTTGCAGAAGAACTTTCACAGCTATTGGAGTCATAGAATTTCAATATCTAGCGCTGAAGAACTTATGGGCGAAGCATTGGTCATTGCTCGCTCTGCATTCTCTACTGGCGATGTACCTGTGGGCGCAATTGTTATCAACAAAGATGGAGTAATTGTCGGACGAGGCTCAAATGAGCGTGAAGCAAATAATGATCCGACCGCACATGCTGAAGTTGTGGCTATACGCGATGCAGCTTCTCGACTTCAAAATTCTCGCCTCGATGGTTGCACGCTGATTGTCACCTTAGAGCCCTGTGCAATGTGCGCAGGCGCTATTGCTCAATCTCGAATTTCTCACCTAATTTTTGGTGCATGGGATGAAAAAGCAGGAGCGGTTGGATCAGTGTGGGATGTTCTTCGTGACCCTCGATCAATATTTAAAGTTGAAGTGACGGCTGGAATTCGCGAAGATGAATGTGCTCAGATTTTAAAAGAATTCTTCTCAGATAAGTAGTTCGTAGGAGGGATTCAAGATAGTCAATTGACCATCTTCTTCACCCACCATACCTTCGGCGCGAAGTTCCATGCCAACCTCAAGGCCGGCAATCTCACGCCGACCTAAGAAGTTAAGAGTTATTCCCCCGGTTTGATCCCAAACTTCAACTTGCAACATGGGAGCTGAACCCCGTGGGGCCGTTAATATCGAAGTCACTCTGCCATGCACCTTTGAGCGCTTACGCCATTCGACACTCTTTATAGGAGTTACATCTTCAGCGTAGTGAGAAATGGGCGCGAAGACTTTCTGCTCTTGTTGCGCAGGCTTACCTATTTCATCTGCAACCTGCATTGGCTCAACGGGGATAAGCACAGGAACTGTCAGTTTATTTCCTGAAGTAATGCGATTTACATCAAAGGGAACAATCGTTGCAACTACGCGCTCAAGTTGCGAGATTGGTGCTGCAATTTCTTCAGCAGTTTGATCGTGTAATAAACGCCCCAAGAATCGTGAATAGGAGCGTCGTGGAAGCAAGATCGTTAATTCAACATCGGGCTTTTCAGTCTTTCGAATTGCATAATCAAGAGCTGAATTTGCAATTCGTCGATCAGGGCAATCCACTAGATCGAGTTGCACATCTACAAGCGCGTCTGAGGCAGCCCATGCGCGCTGAATCTCTTCTGCTCTGCGATCATCGATAACGAAGTGGACCGCCTTTATTTTATGAGGCTTCAAACTCCGTGCGTAACGAACAGCACCAACTGTGGCAAGATCAACGCTATCGACAAATATTGCGACATTATGGCGCGCCATAGAGGTTGCACGTTCTTCATCTGTTCGCACAGATAGCACTTCTTGCTCACGGGTGTATTGGCGACGTAAACGCAAAAGCGTCATTACCAAGATTGGCGCAGTCACCAATACTAGCCAAGCACCTTCTGTAAATTTCACGATAGAAAAGATAATGACAATTATTAAAGATATTGAGCCAGCAAGGGCATTAATAACAACCTTAATACGCCATTGTTCGGGCTTGGTGCGCAAGAAGTAACGAGTCATTCCAAATCCAGCCAATGTAAAACCGGTAAATACACCTAGTGCATAGAATGCGACAAGATTTTCTACAGAGCCCGCTGTGATTACTACAAGAAGAAGTCCGCCACCTGACAAGAGCAGAATTCCATTTGAAAATGCCAGCCTGTGACCGCGTTTAGTGAGCTGGCGAGGCAAATAGCCATCAGTTGCAACAAAATTAACGAGTAATGGAAAAGCGCTATAGGTGGTATTTGCGCCAGCGAATAAAATAAGCATCGTTGCAAGCTGAACTAAAATGAACATGATCGAGCCAAATGTTCCTGTTCCGACTGTAACCTTTGCGATTTGAGAAATTACAGTTGGCACTCCAGATTCATAAGGTACAGCGTGAATTTTGTGGGCGAAGAATGAAACACCCAGTACAAGTGTTCCGAGCAATGTACTCATCACTACAAGAGTTCTTTTTGCATTGACATGTTCTGGTGCTTTGAAAAGGGCAACTCCATCAGAGATTGCTTCGAGACCTGTTAATGAAGAGCCACCGTTTGCGAAAGCGCGTAGCAAAATAAATACTGCAGCAAAGGTAAGTAAGCCTTGTGCTTCCCCGACAGGGACTGCTCCAGGCATATCTGTATCCATCACAGGAAGCGTGCCGTTGGCCAGTCTGTAGAGACCCATTCCAAAAACTGTGAGCATGCACATTACAAAGAAGTAAGTAGGAAGTGCGAAGACTTTGCCGGCCTCTTTAACCCCACGTAAATTTCCGTAGGTAAGAAGTGCAATCACGGCAAAAATCATATGAATTTTCCAAGGACCCAGCGATGGGAAGGTAGAGATAATTGCTGCAACTCCTGCTGCAGATTGGATTGCTACTGTCACAATGTAATCAAGCATTAGCGCCACTGCTGCAATTTGTGCAACTACTGGTCCAAAGTTGTCACGCGAGACTATGTATGCGCCGCCAGTCTTTGTGTAGACATCAATCACGTTTCGATATGACAAGGTAATAAGTAGGAGAATTGCAAGAACAACTGCGGTCATTGGCATCAAGATGGCAAATGCAGCTAAACCAAATGCAGGAAGTAGGGCAATCAAAATTTGCTCAGAGCCGTAGGCAGAAGATGAAATACAGTCAGAGGAGAGAATACCTAACGCATATCGCTTGCTCAGTCGTTGATGCCCCAGTGAATGTCTATTGAGCGCGCCACCTAGAAAGAATCTCTTCACTTTGTACGAGAAAAGATCTTTTACGTGTGCCTGCTCCTGAAGTGCAACTGGCTGAGGTGCATCATCAGTCCAAGACTTAGCCACAACTGCCCCTTTATCTCAATTACCTGTGCCTATCTTATGCGTAGAAAGTTATTAATAGATGGCCAATAGGTCGAGGCAGCGCAGCGAATCAATAAAAAAACAAAGATTAAGTAATGCCTTATGTAAATGCGGGATGAGAAATGTAGCGTGAAGCCAAGATTGCGTGCATAAGAGATTGCATCAGCCATCCCTGGCAATTAGCCACCGCGGAGGATGAGGGATTTGAACCCTCGATAGGTTTCCCTATACACGCTTTCCAAGCGTGCGCACTCGGCCGCTATGCGAATCCTCCAGCGTCAGACCCATCTGATTTACTGAACTTGTTCACTAGATCAGGGGAGTTCGACTGGCTAAGGATATAGGTGCGCAAACTATGATTACACCAGATCTCCGGTGCGACGTTATCGTACTGAACTCCCCCAGGGTAGGAATACAGCAAGGGTAGGTGCGCTCTAGCGGGTGCACCGGAGGTCCCTAGAACTACAGATGTAGAAGTAAACAAATAAGTCTCGGTCAATTAGAAGTGAATTGAATCGTGGCCTTAACGAGAGTAGATAAAGATGTCCTTAGCGTTATATAGAAAGTATCGCCCCTCTGTATTTGCAGATGTAATCGGGCAAGAACATGTCACTGTTCCGCTATCTAACGCGCTCGAATCCGGCAAGACACATCACGCATATCTCTTTAGTGGCCCCCGTGGATGCGGAAAAACTTCTAGCGCTCGCATCATGGCCAGATCCCTTAATTGCGAAAAGGGACCAACGCCCAACCCGTGTGGCACATGTCAATCCTGTACAGACCTTGTAGCAAATGGTCCAGGGTCAATTGATGTCATTGAACTCGATGCCGCAACACATGGTTTAGTCGATGATGCACGCGAACTTCGCGACAAAGCTTTCTTTGCGCCAGTACAAAGCAAATATAAAATTTACATAATCGATGAAGCGCATCAGCTTGGACCCGGAGCTGCTAATGCGCTATTAAAAGTTGTTGAAGAGCCACCTGCTCACGTAATTTTTATATTTGCAACAACTGAGCCAGAGAAATTAATTTCAACCATTCGATCACGAACTCACCATTACCCTTTCCGTTTAGTTCCACCAGGAATTCTCGGTTCACACTTAGAAAAGATTTGCGAGTCCGAAGGAGTCAAAGTAGCTAAAGGTGTTATCCCACTAGTAGTTCGCGCATCAGGTGGCTCCGTGCGCGATGCGCTCTCTGTTCTAGGACAGCTGCTTGCAGGTGCTGGAAAAGATGGCGTGAGCTATGAAATCGCAATCCAACTTCTGGGCTTTACAGATGGGGCGCTTCTTGATGATGCAATGGATGCAATCTCTGCACGCGATGGTGCAACGCTCTTTAAGACTATTGATCGTCTTATTGAATCAGGTCACGACCCACGAAGGTTCACACAAGACTTACTCGAACGTTTGCGTGATCTGATGATTGTTGAAGCACTCGATGCAATAAATGCAAATAGTATTTTGCGCGAGCTTCCCGATGATCAACTAGAACGCATGCGCGTTCAGGCACAGAGCATTGGACAGGCCTCGCTTTCACGAGCTGCAGATATTGCAGCTGAAGGACTGACACAGATGCGTGGGGCTACGGCGCCACGACTTATTCTGGAACTCATCTGCGGACGCATTCTTCTGCCTATGGGTGACACCAGCGAAGCAGGGCTTCTGGCGCGGATTGAGCGCCTCGAGCGAGTTGGCTCGATCGCTCAAACTTCTGACACGGGAAGTAACTCGCTTCGCTCACATACTTCCCTTAGTCAAAGTTCTTCGCAATCTGAATCGAATCCTCCCAAGGCAGTTAATCCTGCAGACTACGTCTCTCCCACAACTGCTGAAGCAAAGCGCGATATAGAGGCCGAGGTGCCCAAGGCTTCTGAGCGACGAGTAGATTCGATTGATGTGGCAGGGCTTAGAAGGCTTTGGCCGGATGTGATTGAGAACGTTAAGAAGCGTCGTCGACTAACTTGGTCGCTCCTATCTGCCAGCGCACAGATTCTTGGCGTAGATGAAAAGAACATCACGATTGGCATCGTCAATGCCGGTGCTCGCGATTCATTTGTGCGAAGTGAATCTGATGAGATTCTTCGTCAAGCCTTTATCGAAGTCGTTGGCTTAGATCGCAAGATTGAATGCACGGTTGACCCAAGTATTGATACAACATCAACACCTGAATCTCGAGCAGTGCGAACATCAGAAGCGCCAACAGATGCAACCCAACTCTCTGGAGCTGCGCTACTTGCTCAAGAACTCGGTGCACAAATAATTAGCGAAACGAGCCACGACTAATGTCAACAGGAATGTATGAAGGTGCAATTCAAGATCTGATTGATGCGCTAGGCCGTCTTCCAGGTATTGGTCCAAAGAGTGCGCAACGAATCGCATTTCATATTCTGCAATCAGATTCTGAAATAGCCGCAAACCTGGTTGAAGCAGTCCGTACAGTAAAAGAGCGGGTTAAATTCTGCACTCAATGCGGCAATGTCTCGGAAGAAACAGAGTGCCGTATCTGCCGGGATCCTCGCCGCGATGGAACAAAAATCTGTGTTGTCGAAGAGAGTAAAGATGTCATCGCAATCGAACGTACCCGCGAATTCCGAGGCAAATACCATGTGCTCGGGGGAGCAATCAGCCCTATCGATGGGATCGGTCCTGACCAACTGCGTATTCGCGAATTAATGCAGCGCTTATCGGATTCAACAATCACCGAAATTATTCTGGCGACAGATCCCAATCTTGAGGGAGAAGCTACCGCCACCTACCTGGCCCGCTTGATCAAGCCCATGGGCATCAACGTCTCGCGCCTTGCATCTGGCTTGCCGGTAGGTGGAGACCTTGAATATGCAGATGAAGTTACCCTTGGACGAGCCTTTGAAGGACGTACCATCGTTTAGTCTCACTATTTGGGCGTATTGCTGTCTCAAATAGTAAGATTTTCTATTAAATAGGTAGCGCCATCTTTTCTTCTGCCTCACTATTAAGCCATGGGTTTGATTGTTCAGAAATTTGGCGGCTCCTCCGTAGCCGATGCCGAGGGCATGAAGCGCGTAGCTGCCCGCATTGTGGCGACCAAGAAGGCTGGCAATCAGGTGGTAGTCGTGGTCAGCGCAATGGGAGATACAACTGATGAGCTCATTGATTTAGCCAACGCCGTAACCCCAATTCCCCAAGGTCGCGAGCTCGATATGTTGCTGACCGCCGGAGAGCGAATCTCGATGGCAATTCTTGCGATGGCTATTAATAATTTGGGTTTCGAAGCGCTCTCATTTACTGGATCACAAGCTGGAGTAATTACAGATTCTGTACATGGAAAAGCGCGAATTATTGACGTCACCCCAGGAAGAATCCGTGAAGCAATTGATAGCGGCGCGATCGCAATTGTCGCTGGATTCCAAGGAATTTCGCAAGATACAAAAGACATCACGACTTTGGGTCGCGGAGGATCTGATACAACTGCAGTGGCGCTCGCTGCCGCCCTTGAAGCAGATGTATGTGAGATTTATACAGATGTCGATGGAGTCTTTAGCGCAGATCCCCGAGTTGTACCCGAAGCTCGCAAATTGAAAACTGTTACATACGAAGAAATGCTTGAACTCGCAGCAGCAGGTGCAAAAGTTCTGCATCTACGTTGCGTCGAATATGCACGCCGATATAACTTACCAATTCACGTCCGTTCATCTTTTTCACCTAACGAAGGAACATGGGTGGTTGAAAACCATCCCGAAGGAGGCACCATGGAGCAAGCAATCATCTCTGGCGTAGCGCACGATAAGTCAGAGGCAAAAGTCACCATTGTCGGAGTTCCTGATCGCACTGGTATTGCAGCCCGCATCTTTCAAGCAATTGCAGATAATGACATCAACGTAGACTTGATTGTTCAGAATGTATCGGCCGCAGCTACTGGCCTTACCGATATTTCATTCACTGTTCCAAAAGCAGAAGGTCAAAAAGCAACGGGAGTACTTCAAAGAATTCAAGGCGAAGTTGGTTTTGCCTCCCTGATCTACGATGACACCATTGGAAAGCTCTCACTTGTTGGCGCTGGAATGCGTTCACATCCAGGCGTTACCGCAACATTCTTTGCCTCGATGGCAGATGCTGGAGTAAATATTGAAATGATTTCAACATCAGAGATTCGCATCTCTGTCATCGTTCGTGAAGCAGATCTAGAGCGCGCTGCAAAGGCTGCCCACACTGCTTTTGGGCTTGATTCTGATCAGATTGAAGCTGTTGTTTATGGAGGAACTGGTCGATGACACAGAAGCCATCTCTCGCGGTAGTTGGTGCAACGGGTGCTGTCGGCACGGTAATGCTCGGTATTCTCTCCGAACGCCCTGATGTGTGGGGTGAAATTCGATTAATCGCATCAGCTCGCAGCGCAGGCAAGAAGTTAATGTGCCGAGGCAAAGAACTCACTGTCGTTGCACTTTCTCCCGAGGCATTTGACGGCATTAATGTCGCGATGTTCGATGTTCCAGATGAGATTTCAGCAGAGTGGGCACCAGTTGCTGTTTCACGCGGCGCAGTTGTTGTTGATAACTCTGGAGCTTTTCGTATGGAAAAAGATGTTCCACTCGTCGTTCCAGAAGTAAATCCTCAAGATGTGAAGAATCGTCCACGTGGAATTATTTCAAATCCAAATTGCACAACTCTTTCTATGATTGTTGCGATGGGTGCTCTACACCGTGAGTACGAATTAGAGGAATTAGTTGTCTCTTCTTACCAAGCAGCATCTGGTGCTGGGCAAGCTGGTATCGATACACTTCGTTCGCAGATCAGCGCAGTTGCTGGTACAGCAGTCGGCGATAGCGCTGGCGATCTTCGTGTAATCATCACGGAGAATGGACCGTTTCCTGCGCCTCTTGCCATGAACGTTGTCCCTTGGGCCGGGTCGTTAAAAGAGGATGGTTATTCATCAGAAGAACTTAAAGTTCGAAATGAATCACGTAAAATTCTTGGACTTCCACAACTTAAGGTTTCGGCCACATGTGTGCGAGTACCTGTTATAACAACTCACTCACTGACAGTGCACGCAACTTTTGCAAAAGAACCTTCTCGTAAGGCTGCACAAGATATTCTACAAAATTCAGCAGGAGTAAAACTTGTTGATGATCCTGAAAACCATAAGTTCCCAACACCTGCGGATGTTGTCGGAACAGACCCAACATGGGTCGGACGTGTACGTAAAAGCATCGATGACCCAATGTCACTAGATCTCTTTGTGTGTGGAGATAACTTGCGTAAAGGTGCAGCGTTAAATACTGCGCAAATCGCAGAGCTTCTGGCTCTCGAATTCAGCACGTAATCGCAACTAGACTGCAACCATGACAATCGTTGTCGCAGGCGGAACAGGCCTAGCAGGCTCTGCAATCGTGCGCGCCTACGAAAAAACAGGCGCGGAAGTAATAGTGGTTAACCGAAAGGTTGTCGATCTGCTCGATCGCGATGCCACAATCACCTTCCTAAAATCTACCAAGCCGTCACTTGTTGTCGATGCGGCGGCAAAGGTAGGCGGCATTGGGGCAAATAACGCTTTTCCTGTCGAATTTCTATCGGATAACGTCCGAATTCAAAGTAATCTCATGGAGGCAGCGCACGCAGCAGATGTTGAGAAATTTATCTTTTTAGGATCTAGTTGCATCTATCCTCGAGACTGTGCGCAACCAATAAAGGAAGAATATTTACTTACTGGCCCACTTGAAGAAACTAATTCAGCATATGCGATAGCTAAAATTGCAGGAATTGAACTAATCAAATCATTCCGCAAAGAATACGGGCGTGCATGGATTTCGCTCATGCCAACCAATCTTTATGGCCCACATGACAACTTTGAACTTCAAGGTTCCCACGTTTTACCAGCATTCATACGACGTTTTGTAGAAGCAGCAGCAAATAAAGTTACGACCGAAACGCTCTGGGGCACAGGCTTACCAAAGCGTGAATTTCTTCATGTCGATGATTTAGCTTCTGCAGTTGTGCATCTCGGTGGGACCTACAACTCCCCAGAAATTCTCAATATTGGTTCTGGTGAAGATCTAACAATTAAAGAGCTAGCAGAGCTAGTCGCTGAATTAGCTGGCTTTAAGGGTCAAATTGCATGGGATTCAACGAAACCTGATGGAACACCACGTAAGGTTCTTGATGTATCTAAGGCTCAATCACTAGGTTGGGCACCACAGATTTCTTTACGCGATGGAATCGCATCAACTATCGCTTGGTACAAGGATGCATCTGTAAAGGGAGTAGCGAGACGATGAGTAGAAAAGTCGCATTAATTACTGGAGTCACTGGTCAAGATGGCTCCTACCTTGCAGAGTTCTTGCTCGCAAAAGGCTAC